>ENA-UOOI01000161-UOOI01000161.1-fermentation-metagenome-genome-assembly--contig:-NODE-161-length-85165-cov-14.994619_pt1 | contig 85165 bp, 67 predicted proteins | sample MGYA00245779_ERZ724027 | MGnify/ENA primary metagenome ERZ724027 (study PRJEB28704, sample SAMN03018318) | fermentation metagenome | biome: anthropogenic terrestrial biome; feature: soil; material...
GCATCAGGTGCGCGCAGTGGTGGCTCACATAGCGGTGCGACGTGCCGTGAAAGCCGTAGCGGCGGACCTTGTACTTCTCGTAATATTCGTAGGGGATCGCATACAGGTACGCTTTTTCCGGCATGGTGGAGTGGAACGACGTGTCGAAGACCACGCACTGCGGCATCTTGTCCCCGAAGACCTCCCGGCTGGCGAGGATGGCGTCCACCTCCGACTTGTTGTGGAGCGGCGCCAGCGGGATCAGGCTCTGGATCTGGCGGATGACCTCGTCCGTAACCAGAACGGATTTGTCGAAGATGGAGCCCCCCTGCACGATCCGGTGGCCGACGGCGCTGATCTCGGAAAGATCGGAGATCACTCCCGACTCCTTGCTGACCAGCGCCTCCGTCACGAGCCGGAAAGCCTCGACGTGGTTCTTGATCGGGCGGACGGACTTTTTGGCGTCCCTTCCCGCTTTCTGGTACTTGATGAACGCCCCGTCCGTCCCGATCCTGTCGCAGATGCCTTTCGCCATCATTTTTTCCGTATCCATGTCGATCAGCTGATACTTTAATGAGGAACTTCCTGCGTTGATAACCAAAATCTTCATGCATGGACCCCCGTCTATCGTATATTTAATAATCAGCAAAAAGAATTCCGTCTATTGAAACGGGAACGGAAACCGTGTACAATAAAAAGGCGGAAATCTGCCATAATAAAACGGACAGACCGCTTATTATAATAATACAAACAGTGTGTAAATTCAAGGAGTTTCGCATAAAATGAAGACAGCCGGGATCGTGGCCGAGTTCAACCCGTTTCACAGCGGCCACGCCCGCCTGATCCGCATCCTGCGGGAAAACGGCGCCGATCTCGTCGCGGTCGCCATGAGCGGAAATTTTGTCCAGCGCGGCGAGGCGGCCGTCCTTTCAAAATGGGCCAGGGCAAGGCAGGCCCTGCTCTGCGGCGCGGATCTGGTCGTCGAGATCCCGCTGCCGTGGGCCGTCGCCGGCGCGGAAAAATTCGCGTTCGGCGGAGTCTCCGTCCTCAATGCCCTCGGCGCGGACGTTCTCGGCTTCGGCAGCGAATGCGGCTCCGCGGACCGGCTGAGGCAGGCTTCGGGGGCGCTCTCTTCGCCGCTGCTCCGCCGGGCGCTGCGCCGGGAGCTGGAGGGCGGGGCGACGTTCGCCGCCGCCCGCCAGAAGGCGGCCGGGGAGGTCTTCGGCCCCGAAACCGCCGAACTGCTCCGCGGCCCCAACGATATTCTCGGCATTGAGTACCTCAAGGCGCTGGAGCGGCTCGGCTCCCGGATGGAGCCGTTCGCCGTCCGGCGGACGGGCGCGGCGCACGGCGACCTGCGGCCCGACGGAGCCTCGGCCTCGTCCGCCAGCCTGCGCGCGATGATCCGCGGCGGGCGCGCGTGCGCGGCATATATGCCCCCGCCCGCTTTCGGCATTCTGCGGGAAGAACTGAAAGCCGGCCGCGCTCCCGCGGGGCTTTCCTTTCTGGAGCGCGGGATTCTCGCGAAGCTCCGGACCTTAAAACGGGAGGACTTCTCCCGCCTGCCGGATCTCAGCGAAGGGCTGGAGAACCGCGTGTACGCCGCCTCCCGGCGGGCGGGGACGCTGGAGGAGCTTTACGCCCTGGCAAAGACGAAGCGGTATCCCCACGCCAGGATCCGGCGGATCGTGCTTTCCGCTTTTCTGGGCCTGCGCGCTTCCGACAGCGCCGGGCCGGTGCCGTACCTGCGCGTGCTCGGCATCGGCCGGGGCGGCGCCGCGATCCTGAGGAAAGCGAAGGAGGTCGGCGCGCTCCCCGTCGTTTCCCGGCGGGCGGACGTCCGGCCGCTGGGCGAGGCGGCGAGAAGCCTGTTCCGGCTTGAAAACAGGGCGGCCGACCTCTACGCCCTCTGCATGCCCGGCGCGTGCCCCTGCGGGCTGGAGGAAACGTCCGGGGTCGCCGTTCTGCCGAGTTCCAACGAGGAGGGTCTTTCGATTTGAAAGTTCAGGAAACCGAATTTGAAAACTACGGCAAATGCGTCCGGATCACCAACGGAATTCTGGACGCCGTCGTCACGATAGAGTTCGGGCCGCGGATCATTTTCTTCGGCTTTCAGGGAACCGAGAACGTCCTGTATGAGGACCGGGAGCGGAGCTATGCCCTCCCCTGCCCCAAAGAGGGCGGCGGCACCTTTTATTATTACGGCGGGCACCGGCTCTGGCTCAGCCCGGTGCGGGCGGCCGGATTTGATCCGGACGACTCCCCCGTCGTCTACAGCGTCCTGCCGGAGGGCGTTTCGTTCACGGCGCCCAAACAGAAGGCGACGGAGATCCAGGCCGGCTTTGAGATTCTCATGGGCGAGGACGCTTCGGACATCATGGTGGTGCACACCGCCAAGAACTGCTCGCGGGAGGCCAAAAACTTCGGACTGTGGCCCGCGACCATGCTGAAGGGCGGCGGCGTCGCCGTATTGCCGCAGAATACGGACGGCCGCGATTCGCTGCGCCCCAGCCGGGCGATCGTGCTCTGGCCGGGGACGGCCCTCCGGGACGGCCGGGTGTTTTTGGGGGACCGCTTCCTGACCGTGCGGCACGAGCCGGAGAACGGCACGCCCCTCAAGATCGGCGTCAACGACGTTTTGGGCTGGGCCGCTTACGCGGGCGAAAAATACACCCTGATGAAGCGCTACGTTCATAATCCGCAGGCGGCCTATCCGGATTTCGGCTCCTCCTGCGAGGTCTGCCTGAGGAAGGACTTCGCGGAGCTGGAATCTTTAAGCCCCCTGTACCGCGTGGAGCCCGGCGAAACCATCCGGCACGTCGAGAACCTTTCCCTGTTCCATACGAGAAACAGCCTGAATCCCACAGACGAGGATGATATCGCCCGCTATATCAAAGAGCTGCAATAACAGCTTCCCGATGCGCCGCAGAAAAGCGCGCCGGGATTTCTTTGCAGTGCGAAAGCGCAAAAGGACACAGCCGTGCGTCGGACGCGCAGCTGTGTCCTTTTAGTCCCTGCAAATGGAATACCGGAACCTTCGGCTTATTTTTCGCTGTTTGCCGTCGATAGTCCGACCGCCGACACCACGATCCCCACAAACGGCGCCGCTCCCCCTATTTTATTCACGATCCACCACACGCCGGTATCCGTGCGGTCAATCAGCATTACCTCACAGGCGATCCCAAATAAAATCAGGGCGATCCCGAACAGCAAGACTCTGTAATCTTTCATAGTCGTTCCTCCGAAGTCCCGGCGCAGCCGGGAGTGTTCAAACCGCGGCCGCGTGTCAGCGGACGCCGCCGCCTCCGCCTCCGCCGAAGCCGCCCCCGCCGCCGGAGAAGCCTCCCCCTCCGAAACCGCCGCCGCCGAAACCGCCGCGGCCGAAGCCGCCGTTCCCGTTGGCGGGAGGGTTCGCGAGCCTTGTGGCAGCCCGGCCGATGTCGCCGAGCGAGACTCCCAGCGACTCGCCGAATCCGCGGCCGCCGAAGAAGCCTCCGCCGTAGGCGCGCGGCCAGAACATGTAGTACAGAAAACCGGCCGACGGGTCGAAGCCCACGCCCGTGCCCTCGGAAAGCTGCGGATAGACCAGCTTGAGCTGCGCGCAGACTTCCTTCGAGACGCCCATCATGGTGGCGTAGACGAGATATTCCTCCCACAGGGCGAGCTGCGGCACGCCGTATTCTTTCATGCGGGAAAACTCGAGCATATATTTTTTGAGGCCGTTCCAGAGGCCGAGATCCTGTTCTCCCTTCTCGCTCAGCTTCATTTTGACGGAACCGGCCAGGATCAGCAGGAAGCCGGAGACGATCATCGAGAGCGGCAGATAGACCAGCAGCGCCTTTCCGGCGCCGGTGCCGAAGAACAGCGCGAAAGCCGCGGCGATCAGCACGATGCCCGCCGCCTTCAGAACGCCGTAGGAGGCCGGCTTATCCCGGAAATAACCGCGCCCGGCGATCTCCCGGCGGGAAGCCGACAGAAAATCGTCCATCTCCCGGCTGACGGAATGCGGATGCTTCTCGGCGTACTGCCTGAGCTGCTTCATGGTGAAAGCGCCCTGGAACTCTCCGGCCGCCTCGGAGATCAGCTTGTAAAACACAGTTTCGCTTTTCGTGAGCGGCGCGCCGGCCGCGCTTTCGGTCAGCTCCGCGGCGAAGTCCTTGTTTTCCTCCCGGAAGCGCACGTATCCCTTGTGCGCGAGGCTCAGGAAAGTCGCGCTGAACATCCTGTTTTTCTGCTTCTCCCCGACGCCGTCGTAGTAATAGTAGAGGTTTGCGACGCCGGCCGGGCTGTTGCCCGGCGGGATGTCCCGCGTATATTCCGGCGCGTCGATTTTCAATCGCCGGTTTTTGCGCCTGGCCCAGACGAACAGGATCACCGCGACGACCAGCAGCAGACCCGCGCCCACGGCGTCGAGGACGCCGAGCCAGAATTCGCGGTTCGCGGCGGCGGCCGCCCGGTCGGCGTCCCGCTGCTCCTCCGCCTGGATCCTGGCGAGGGCGGCTTCGGACGACTTCTTCTCCGAGAGCGGGAAAAGCGAAACCGGCGCGCAGACCCGCAGCTCAACGGAGGTTTCCGCCGGGATTCCCCGGGCCGAAAAATCGACCCGGTCCACGGTGCCCGACTGGATCCCGCTGTCCCGCACGTCGGTGTGCAGCCAGGCCCACAGGTTTTCGCCGAGCTTGCCGCCTTTCGGGAGAAGCACCGAACCGCTCAGGTCTTCCACCGGCAGCCCGAATTTTTGCGGAAGGAGATAGAGGTACAGCTCCGCCGTGTCGCTGTAGATCTGCATCAGGTTGCGGAGGGTGTAGGTCAGCGTGAACGTGCGGGTCCCCTCGTCGAGGGCCGGCATGAACCACCCCAGCTCCACCGTGCCGCCCGAGACGTGCCGGTAGCACTGGCCCTCCAACTCGTCGCCGGAGACGCTTTCGGGGTCGACGTCCCCGGCGTAGGCGTAGGCGACCCCGCGGTCGTTGTCGTAGACGGCGGGCTCCGAGACCATCTCCGAACTTTCCCCGCCCTGCGGCAGGGAGTACGAAAAATAGAGATTGCGGTAGGGCCTGCCCCGGTCCTCGAGCCGGACCCGCCAGACCTGCTTCACGGCGACGTCGCCGTTCGGGGCGGGCCGCAGCTCGACGCTGAGCTTTTCCATCGACTGTCCGCCCGACGCGGCGAAAGCCGGGCTTCCGGCCGGAAAAAGGCAGAGCGCAAGGGCCAGCGCGGCGACTGAAAGGAAGCGGCCGGCCTTTCTGAAAAGACGGTAAAACATAAGCTCCCCTTTCGGCCTCTTCGTTCCGGCCCGGCTAAAACCTGACCTGCGGAACCGCTTTGGCGGCCTCTTCGACCTCAAAATACGGCCTTCTTACGAAATGGAACATCGAGGCGACGATGCTGGACGGGAACCGCAGCGTGTATTCGTTGTATTTCATGGCGGTGTCGTTATAGAACTGGCGCGCAAAGGCGATCTTCGATTCGATCTCCTGAAGCTGTCTTTGCAGGTCAAGGAAATTCTGGTTGGCCTTCAGGTCCGGGTACCGTTCGGCGGTGGCGAACAGGTTGACGATCGCGCGCGAGAGGCCCTCGTTGTTTTTTACGACCTCCTCCGGTGTTTTGGAGCTCATCGCCGCGCTGCGCCATCTCGTCACTTCTTCAAAGGTCGATTTTTCGTGCGCGGCGTACCCCTTGACCGTTTCGACGAGATTCGGGATCAGGTCGAACCGTTTTTTCAGCTGAACGTCGATCTGTGACCAGCCGTTGTCGACCCGGACGGAAAAGGCGACCAGCCTGTTGTAGGCGGAGACCGCCCACAGGATCAGGATCACGACGATCGCCGCGATGACGGCCCACGGAATCCAGCTCATTTCAAATCCTCCTTATCGCTGTCGTACTGTCGCTTGCGGAGACGCCCGTGTGCGGCCGGGCCGCTTCCGCGCGGGGCGCGGAATGGGAGATCCGGTAGCACAGGGTCATCAGGCTGTCGTTAAGATGCACGTTTTCCACCAGAGTATCCGGATATTTCAGGGTGATGTCGTAATGGCTGAAATTCCAGAAATTCCGGATACCCGCGCGGTACAGGCGGTCCGAGAGGGTTTCCACCGAACCGCGGGGCACGCAGAGCACAGCCATGACGGGTTTGTTCTCTTGGCAGAAATCCTCCAGCGCGGCGACGTTCCGCACGGTCAGGCGCCCGAGCTGTTCCCCGATCTTTTCCGGGGCGATGTCGAACACGCCGACCAGCTGGAAGCCCTCCGCGCGGAAGGACATGTGCAGCGCGATCGCGCGGCCGAGGTTTCCCGCGCCCAGAAGAACGGCCCTGTAGTCGTTGGAAAGGCCGATGATCCTGCCGATCTCGTCGCAGAGCGGGCCGACCATGTAGCCGTAGCCCTGCTGCCCGAAGCCGCCGAAGCAGTTCAGGTCCTGGCGGATCTGCGAAGCGGTGAGCCCCAGCTTCTCGGAAAGTTCCGTCGAGGAGATCCTTGTGACGCCGTCCTCCCGAAGGTGGAACAGAAACCGGTAATACCGGGGCAATCGCCGGATGACCGACATCGAGATATTTTCGCGCTTTGGCATACGATCACTCCTCCCAAAATCTAAAAAGCCGCATTTCAGATCAGGTCCCGAAGCCTTTGGCCAACCTGATTCAGAAATTCCACGGTCTCGACGACGCGCTTGTCCGGCAGGGTCGAAATCCTCGCCAGATCGCCCGTCATGACCCCGTCTTCGATCGTCTGGACGGAGGCGCGCTCCAGCTCTTCCGCAAAACGCGCCAGTCCGGGGAGCCGGTCCAGCTCGGCGCGTTTTTTCAGCGCGCCCGTCCAGGCGAACAGCGTCGCCATGGAGTTGGTGGAGGTCTTCTCCCCATTCCGGTACTTATAGTAATGGCGCTGCACCGTGCCGTGCGCGGCCTCGTATTCATAGACGCCGTCCGGCGAGACCAGCACGCTGGTCATCATGGCCAGGCTGCCGAACGCCGTGGCGACCATATCGCTCATCACGTCGCCGTCGTAGTTCTTGCAGGCCCAGACGAACCCGCCTTCCGAGCGGATCACCCGCGCGACGGCGTCGTCGATCAGCGTGTAAAAATAGGAGATGCCCGCCTCTCTGAACTTTTCGCGGTACTCCGCCTCGTAAAGCCCGCTGAAAATATCCTTGAAGCGGCGGTCGTATTTCTTTGAAATGGTGTCCTTCGTGGCGAACCAGAGGTCCTTTTTCGCGTCCAGCGCGAACTGGAAGCAGGATCTCGCAAAGCCGCGGATGCTGCGGTCGATATTGTACTGCCCCTGGATCACGCCGGGGGTGTCGAACTCGTGGATCGGCGCGCGCTCCACGCCGCCGTCCGCCTTCGTGACGACCAGCTCCGCCTTCGCCCCGGCCGGGACGGACAGCTCGGCGGCGCGGTAGATGTCGCCGTAGGCGTGGCGGGCGACGGTGATCGGCTTTTTCCACCCCGGGATCAGCGGAACGATCCCCCGGACCAGGATCGGCGTGCGGAAGACCGTCCCGTCCAGCATCGCGCGGATCGTCCCGTTGGGCGATTTCCACATCTTTTTCAGCCCGTATTCCTTCACGCGGTCCGCGTTCGGCGTGATGGTCGCGCATTTGACGCCCACGCCGTATCGTTTCATCGCTTCCGCCGCTTCCGCCGTCACCCGGTCGTCCGTGGCGTCGCGGTTTGGAAGCCCCAAATCATAATATTCCGTTTTCAGGTCAATATACGGGATCAGAAGGATCTCCTTGATTTTCTGCCAGATCACGCGCGTCATCTCGTCCCCGTCCATCTCGACCAGCGGGGTTTTCATCCTGATTCTTTCAGCCATTGCGGCAGGCCCTCCCAAACTTCAGAGTAAGCTTTCCAGCCACCCGATGACGGCCAGATGCGCCGGATAGAAGATGTAAAAAGTCCATTTGGAATTTCTGCTTCCGCCCCGCTCGCCGTTGTACTGCAGCAGGATCGGGAGGCACAGGAACAGCCCCGCCTGGAACAGCTGCGTATAGGCCGGCTGCCCGGCGAGGAGCGCGAGCGCGCAGGACGTCGCCACCGTCAGGGCGGCCAAAACGGCGAACTGTTTCGCCTGCTCCCGCCGGTCGTCCCGGTAAATCCAGAAGACGACGGAAAACAGCACGTCGAAGAACATCCAGTCGCCCGGCAGGGCGAGAATGCACAGGCCGCCGACGGCCAGGAACCGCAGCAGCGCGCTCCGGATGGAATCCCAGGCCCACACCGCCAGCAGGCTGAGAAACAGCGTGTAGATCACGCTGAAAGCCTCCGAGGGGTCGCCCGTGGCCAGGAACCGGTCGGAGAAAAGCTGCAATTTCCCGGTCTCGAAATAGGTGAACGGAGCCTGCGAGATCAGCGCGAAAATCCCCAGGCGAAGCGCGTACCGCCCCACACTGCGCGTGTGGGCGTAGCCCTCCGCGATGAAAAAGCACATGGTCGGGGCGGTGATGCGGCCGACGATGTGCATCGCCTGCCCCAGGGCGGAATAGGTCGGCACGAACGCCCACGCGAGATGGTCGATCAGCATGGCGAAGATCGCGATCCATTTGATCTGGTTTCCGGTCAGTCCCCCTGCGCGCCGCTCCATATTTTATCCCCTTCCGCCTTTTTCACGCGTGTAGTCGAGAAGGCCGCCGGCCAGGACGACCGCGCGCTGGCGCGGCGTCAGCACGGCCCGGGCGCGGAACTCCGTTCCTTTCGTCCGGTTGCGGACGGCGATCTCCGTCCCCGCAGCCACGGCCTGCCGGACGTCCGGAAGCTCGAGGTCGTCCATCGCGTCGACGCCGTCATAGTCTTTTTCGTCGAGGAATACGAGCGGCAGGATGCCCGCGTTGACCAGGTTCGCGCAGTGGATGCGCGCGAAGCTTTTCGCGAGCACGGCGCGGATGCCGAGGTACAGCGGCACAAGCGCGGCGTGCTCCCGCGAGGAGCCCTGCCCGTAGTTCGCGCCGCCCACGATGACGCCGGTCCCGTATTTTTTGCAGCGCTCGGGAAATTCTCTGTCGCAAACCGCAAAGCAAAACTGCGAAAGATAGGGGATGTTCGACCGGTACGGCAGAATTTTGGAGCCGGCCGGCATGATGTGGTCGGTCGTGATGTTGTCCCCGACCTTGAGCAGAGCCTTCGCGCGGATGCTTTCCGGCAGCGGGGAGGTTTTCGGGAAGCCCTTGATGTTCGGCCCGCGCAGGATGCGGACGCTTTCCGCTTCCTCCGGCGGCGCGGGCGGAAGGATCATGCCGTCGTCCGCCTCGAAGGAACCGGGGTCGCCGACCGGCGTTTCTTCCCCCAGGGCCCTCGGGTCCATCAGCACCCCCGCGAGGGCGGAAGCCGCGGCCGTCTCCGGGCTGACGAGATAGACCCGGGCGTCCGCGGTGCCGGAGCGCCCGAGGAAGTTGCGGTTGAACGTGCGCAGCGAGACGCCGCCCGAGCCGGGGGCCTGCCCCATGCCGATGCACGGCCCGCACGCGCACTCCAGGATCCGCGCGCCGCAGCCGATCAGGTCGGCGAGCGCGCCGTTTTCCGCCAGCATGCGGTACACCTGCCGGGAACCGGGCGAGATCGTCAGGCTCACGTCCGGGTGGACGGTCTTCCCTTTCAGGATGGAGGCCACGCGCATCAGATCCCGGTAGGAGGAGTTGGTGCAGGAGCCGATGCAGACCTGGTCGATTTTGATCGGCCCGATCTGCGCCACCTCCTTCACCGCGTCCGGGCTGTACGGGCAGGCCGCGAGCGGCGCGAGGGACGAAAGGTCAAGGCGGAGGGTCCCGTCGTATTCCGCGCCGGGGTCCGGCAGCAGCTCCGTCCAGTCCCCTTCCCTGCCCTGCGCTTTGAGGAATCCGCGCGTGACCTCGTCGGACGGAAAGACCGACGTCGTGGCGCCGAGCTCCGCCCCCATGTTGGCGATGGTGGCGCGCTCGGGGACGGAGAGGCTCTTCACCCCCTCGCCGCCGTATTCCAGAATCTTTCCCACGCCGCCCTTGACGGAGAGCCGGCGCAGGACCTCGAGGATCACGTCCTTCGCGCCGACCCACGGCGGCAGCTTCCCCGTCAGCTCCACGCGCAGAATCTTCGGCATCGCGATATAATACGGCCCGCCGCCCATGGCGGCCGCCACGTCGAGACCGCCCGCCCCCATGGCGAGCATCCCGAGGCCGCCCCCCGTGGGGGTGTGGCTGTCGGAGCCGATCAGCGTTTTGCCGGGCACGCCGAACCGTTCCAGATGGACCTGGTGGCAGATCCCGTTGCCCGGGCGGGAATAATAGACTCCGAACTTTCTCGCGGCGGACCGGATGAACCGGTGGTCGTCCGCGTTCTCAAACCCCGTCTGAAGGGTGTTGTGGTCCACGTAGGCGACGGACCGCTCCGTTTTGACGCGCGGCACCCCCATCGCTTCAAATTCCAGATAAGCCATGGTCCCCGTCGCGTCCTGCGTCAGGGTCTGGTCGATTTTGAGCCCGATCTCGCTCCCGACGGTCATTTCGCCGCTGAGCAGGTGCTTCTTTATGATCTTCTGAGCCAGCGTCAGCCCCATTTTTGGCCCCTCTTTTCCCTTTTGATGTCGAGAACCCCGGCCGCGCCCGGACGAAAATTGCAGCGGACGTAAAAAATGTTGCAGAAGCGAGCGTGCCGGGAATAAAGAATCCCGACAGGAATCCCACTTGTATTATGGATGAAAAAGAGCACCTTGTCAATCTCTTAACTTGCGGAAGGGAATTATTTTTGCATTCGGGGCAAATTCCTTGATGAATAAAGCGCCGGATGCTATAATAAAATTGGATTTAGACGGGCGGCCGGCGCGGCGGGCGTATGTTCCGGCCTTCCCAAGGCAGAATACTACCTTGGGAGGTGCCTTATGAAAAACGATACGGACACGCGCGACGAGAAAAAAGAAAGGGACGACCGGCCCGCCGACCGCGTGGTGGAAAGCGGCTCCGTCATCACGGGGGACGGCCGCCACGTGATCTACTGCCTCACGATCATCGGGCAGATCGAGGGTCATACCATTTTATCCTCGCAGAACAAAACCACGAAGTACGAGCACGTGATCCCGCAGCTGATCGCGGTCGAGGAGGACCCCGGCGTCGACGGGCTGCTCATGATCCTGAACACGGTGGGCGGGGACGTCGAGGCGGGCCTCGCCCTCGCGGAGCTGGTGGCCGGCATGAAGAAGCCGACGGTCTCCATCGTGCTGGGGGGCGGGCATTCCATCGGGGCGCCGCTGGCCGTCGCGGCAAAGCGCTCCTTCATCGTCCCGAGCGCCACCATCACCATCCATCCCGTGCGCATGAACGGGATGATGCTCGGCGTGCCGCAGACGCTGGATTATTTCGAGCGCATGCAGCAGCGCATCACCACGTTCATCACGCAGCATTCCCATATTTCCGCCGGCCGCCTGGAAGAGCTTTCGATGAATACGAAAGAGCTGGTCCTGGATATCGGCACGGTCCTCGACGGCCCGCAGGCCGTGAAGGAAGGGCTGATCGATTCGCTTGGCGGGCTTTCCGACGCGGTGGACTGCCTTTACGGCATGATCGACCGGGGCAAAAAGCGGAAGCAGGACCCCAAAGGCGCGCCCGCCGAAAAAAGCCTGAAGGCGGGGGTGGAAGCGAGAGTCTGAACCGTTTTCCGGCCGGGCGGCCCGCGCCGCCCCTACATACGGGCCCCACAAATCCTACATAAAGGGAAGACTGCCTTCATGACTGTCTTGCAAGCGATTTTTCAGGGCTTTATCCAGGGCGCCACGGAATTCCTCCCGATCTCCAGCAGCGGGCACCTTTCCCTGAGCCAGCATTTCTTCGGGATACGGGTCGGCAGCCTGCTGTTCGACGTGATGCTGCACCTCGGCACGCTGATCGCCGTCGTCGCGGTCTACCGCGGATTGGTGTGGCGGCTTCTGCGCGAGCTGGCGCTCCTGCTCCGCGACCTGTTCACGGGGCGCTTCCGCCGGAAGGGTATGAGCCCCGACCGGCGCCTGCTGGTCATGCTGATTCTCGGCCTGATCCCCCTGTTCCTGCTGTTTCTCCCCGTGCCGGGGACCGGAATGAAAATCAAGGATTTCGCGGACCTGTGGGCGACGGACGGGGACGTCGTGATCGAAGGTTTCGCGCTGATCGGCACCTCGGTGCTGCTGACCCTCGGCATCCTGGCGGACCGCAGGACGCAGGCGAGCCGCCTCAGCCCCGGCGGGCGGCCGCTGGGCGGCAGAAAGGCGTTCCGCGCCCCCGACGCGCTGGCCGTCGGGCTGGCACAGTGCGCCGCGGCCGTGTTCCCGGGGCTTTCCCGCTCCGGCTCGACCCTTTCGGCCGGGCTGATGCGCGGGATCGACCGGCGGTCGGCGCTCGATTATTCGTTTGTGATCGGCATCCCTTCCATCCTCGCCGCCGCCCTGCTGGAGCTGAAGGAGGCTGCGCCGCAGCCGGCGGAGATCGGCGCGGCGCCGATGGCCGCGGGGATCGTCACGGCGGCGGTGGTCGGCTTCTTCGCCATCCGGCTCCTGCGCTGGATGGTGGCGACGGACCGGCTGCCCGTTTTCGCCATCTACACGCTGGCCCTCGGGGCCGTCGCCGTGGTCCTGGGTCTGATCGAGCGCGGGACCGGCGTCCCTATCGGGACGGGGCAAATCTGAATTTCTGAAAGACCAGGTGAAGAACTTTGGCAAGGAAAAAGGAAACAAAGCGCAGAAAGAACGCCTCTCCCCGCCGCGCGGCGGGGGCCGGGAACGAACGGGAGGCGCAGGCGGCGCGCCAGCGCAGCCAGACGAACGCCGTGATCCTGTTCGCCGCGGGGATCCTGACGGTCTGCCTGGTCCTGATCGAGGGCGACCATGTCTGGCGGTGGTTTCACGAGGTTCTGCTCGGCCTGTTCGGCAACTGCGCGATCCTCTGGCCCATCCTCCTGCTTTACATATCCGTCGCGACCGCCCTCGAAAAGCCGGTCGGGCACTCCGGGAGAAAGCTGGCCCTGATGGCCGCCGTGATCGTGTTCTTCTGCGCCACGGTCCAGGTCTTCCGGATGCCCGCGGCCGTGCCGGTCGCCTCGTACCGGCAAAGCCTGGCGGCGCTGTACGCCGACGGGGCGCGGCATGTCGGCGCGGGCCTGTTCGGCGGCCTGCTCGGCATCCCGGCGGCCGCGGCGCTCGGCCTGGTCGGCGCGAGGATCGTCCTGCTGCTGCTGCTGTTCGTGCTGATCATGATCCTGACCGGGACAAGCCTGATCCAGCTTTTCAGGACGATCGCCAGGCCGGCGGACGCCGTGGTGTCGAATCTCGGCTCCGCGCGGGAGCGCCGGGAGATCGAGCGCAACCGCGAGGAAGCGGAGATCGACGTGCCCCTCGAGCCGGAGGATCTGCCGGAGCACCCCGTGCGGTCGTCCGACGCGAAGCCGGCGCAGCCGAAAAAGAGCAAACAGCTCGAGCAGCTGGAAAAGGTCTTCCGCTTCGGGGACCGGCAGCCGGAAAATCCGGCGCCGGAGGCCGGCAAGCCCGCCGCGCCCGCGCCCGCCGCGGAAGCCAAGGCCGCGCCGGGGACCCGGCCCCCGGCGCAGCCCGCCCCTTCCCCGCAGGAGGTCTTCGAGCAGCCGGAGGACGGGAGCTACCATTTTCCCCCCGTCTCGATGCTGGAGACGACGAAGGGCCTGAGCGAGCGGGATATCGTCAGCGAGACCCAGACCAACGGCCGCATGCTGGTCGAGACGCTGCAGAGCTTCGGGGTGCAGACCTCCTTCGTCGGTTACAGCCGCGGCCCGGCCGTCACCCGGTATGAGCTGCAGCCCGCCGCGGGCGTCAAGATCAGCCGCATCACCAACCTTTCGGACGACCTTTCGATGAACCTTGCGACGGCCGGCATCCGCATCGAGGCCCCCATCCCCGGCAAGGCCGCCGTCGGCATCGAGGTGCCGAACAAAAAGACCATGATCGTCCGCATGCGGGAGCTGGTGGAAAGCAACAGCTTCATGGCGTCGAAAAGCGCTCTCACGGTGGCGCTCGGCCGCGACATCGCGGGCGAGGTCGCCGTGGCGGACCTCGCCAAAATGCCGCACCTGCTGATCGCGGGCGCGACCGGCTCCGGCAAATCCGTGTGCATCAACTCCATGATCATCAGCCTGCTTTACAAATCCACGCCGAAGCAGGTGCGCTTCCTGATGATCGACCCCAAAGTCGTGGAGCTCGGCGTCTACAACGGGATCCCGCAGCTTCTCGTGCCGGTCGTCACCGACCCGCGCAAGGCCGCGGGCGCGCTGAGCTGGGCCGTCGCGGAGATGCTGAAGCGGTACCGCACCTTCGCGGAGAACAGCGTGCGGGACCTCAAGGCCTACAACGCCCTCGCCGCCTCGCGGAACTTCAAAACCGAGGACGGGGAGCCGATGGAGTCCATGCCCCAGATCGTGATCATCATCGACGAGCTTTCCGACCTGATGATGGCCGCCCCCAACGAGGTGGAGGATTCCATCTGCCGCCTGGCGCAGATGGCGCGCGCGGCGGGGATGCACCTGGTCATCGCCACGCAGCGTCCCTCGGTGGACGTGATCACGGGCATCATCAAGGCGAACATCCCGAGCCGCATCGCGTTCTCGGTGTCTTCGCAGGTGGATTCCCGCACCATTCTCGACATGAGCGGCGCGGAGAAGCTCCTCGGCCACGGGGACATGCTGTTCTCCCCCGTCGGCTCGCAGAAGCCCAAGCGGATCCAGGGGTGCTTCGTCAGCGACAGCGAGATCGAGTCGGTCGTCGGCTTCATCAAGAAATCGCAGCAGGCCGATTACAGCGAGAGCATCGCGGAAGAGATCGAGAAAAACGCGGCGGAGGACAAAAAATCGCCCTCGGACGCCGCTTCGGAGAGCGACACGGACCCCATGATGCCGGAGGCCGTCAAGTGCGTGGTGGAAAGCGGACAGGCCTCCACCTCCTTTCTGCAGCGTCGCCTGCGACTGGGCTATGCGCGCGCCGGCAGAATCATCGACCAGATGGAGCAGACGGGCATCGTGGGCCCGAGCGAAGGCTCCAAGCCCCGCCAGGTCCTGATCACCTACCAGCAGTGGCTGGAACGGAACCTGCGGCAGGCCGATCAGCAGGAGCCCGGGAACCCGGGCTCCTGAGGCCGGGCAAAACCCTATGACGAAACGTCAGAACATCCGCAGAAGGATCTTTTCCGCCGTCCTGGTTCTTTTTCTTGCGGCCGGAGCCGTGGCCGCCTGCCTGCCGGGCGGGGCCGCGCCCGTCTGGCGCCGGGTCTTCACGTTCTTCGGCCTGCGGGATTTTTCCGCCTGCGCCGACGGCGTCCCGCTCTCCGTCCATGTGCTGGACGTCGGCAAGGCGGACAGCATCGTGGTCGAATGCGGCGGACGGTTCCTCCTGGTCGACGGAGGCACCGCCGACCGTGGGCAGGAGGTGGCGGCGTATCTCCGGCGGCGGGGCGCGGCTTCGCTGGAATACGTGTTCAACACCCATCCGGATGCGGACCATATCGGCGGCCTGCGGACGGTGCTCGAGGAGTTCGGCGTCTCGCACTACTGCGCGCCCGCCCTGCCGGAGGAGCTGGTCCCTTCCACCGGCGAATACCGCGGCGTGCAGTCCGCCCTGCGCGAAAAAAAGCTGGAGACGGAGACCGTCTCCGCGGGCCGGGAATGGCGGGTGGGAGCGCTGGAGATCCGCGCGCTCGGCCCCGTGCGGCCGGGCGGCAGCGCCAACGACAATTCCATCGTGCTGAAGCTGACGTACGGCGGCGTCCGCTTTCTGCTGGCGGGCGACGCGGAGCGGGAGGAGGAGCGGGACCTGCTCTCCTCCGGGCAGGACCTTTCCGCCGACGTGCTGAAAGTCGCGCACCACGGGAGCGACACGTCCTCCACGCGGGAGTTTCTGGACGCCGTGAAGCCGCGGTGGGCGGCCGTATCGGTCGGCGCCGATTCCGGCGACCTGCCGAAGCGCGCGGCGCTGGAACGCCTGTACGGCGCGGGGGCGTCGGTGCTCCGCACCGACGTGAGCGGAACGCTGATTTTTATGACCGACGGGCATACCGTCTCCGTCAGGACGGAAAAATAGGACACGGAGGGATCCCCATGATGCGAAAACTGACGATCGACCGGCTGGAAGGAACCTTTGCCATCTGCCGGGACGCGAAGGGCAAGCTGTTTGCGATCTCGATCTCAGAGCTTCCCAAAAAAGCGGCGGCCGGCGGCGCGGTCACGGTCGACGACGAAGCCGGAACGCTTTCCGTCGAGGAGGCGCAGGCCCCGCCGAAAAAATAAGCCTCCCGCCGGCCGGCGGGGGGCTTTGCGCTATATCCGCACCGCATTGCCGCTAAGCGGGCGCTTCAGCTTGACCTTGTCGGTATCCGAGCGGTGCAGATACACGTTCTGCACCAGCCCGAAGCCGAAGTACAGGCATGCGGCGGAAGAGCCGCCCGCGCTGAAAAACGGCAGCGTGATCCCGATGACGGGGAGCAGGTCGAGGCACATGCCGATGTTGAGCAGCATCTGCGAGGCGATCATGCCGAAAAAGCCCATGCAGAGGGTCCGGCCCAAAATATCCGGGGACTTCCGGGCGATGTACAGCGTCCGCCACAGCAGGAACAGCAGCAGCAGGATCAGCGCGATGCAGCCGACGAACCCGAGCTGCTCCCCGACGACGGAGAAGATGTAGTCGCTTTCCTGCTCCGGCACCATCCGGGAGTTCACGCGCGGGCTCTGGAACAGACCGCGCCCCCACAGGCCGCCGCTGCCGATCGAGGTGCGCCCCTGCCACTGCTGGTAGCCGTAATTCCGGACGATGTCCGGGTTGTCGTCCAGATGGTAGGTCACGAGGATGCGCTGCTTCTGGTAATATTCAAAGACGTCGTATTTCCACGCGAGCGGCACGGCGACGCCCACCGCGGCGAACAGGACTGCAAAATAGCGGAGCTGCACGCCCGCCGCGAACGCCATGCACAGGAACATGCAGAAGAAGATCACCCCGGCCCCGTCGTCGTTCTGCAGGAACACGAGGGCGATGGGGACCAGCGCGTGGCAGGCCAGCAGGACCACGTGCAGCGGGGATTTCAGCAGGCCGCGCTCCTCCAGGGCGGAAAGGTGCTTCGCAAACGTGACCATGAAGCCGATCTTGACCAGCTCGCTCGGCTGGAAGGTCGTCACCTTCAGGTCGATCCAGGCTTTGGCGTTGACGCCGCCGGTGTTCTGCACGGCGATGCCGAATTTCAGCGTGTAGAGCATCAGAAACAGGCAGAACCCCGCGATGATGTACCAGAACGCCGCGATCTCACGGTAATCGACCAGCGTCAGGATCACCGCGCCGAAGTAGCCCACCGCCATGGCGAGCACCATGGTCGAGAAATAGTTCTTCCCGCTGGAGGGGTCGGGCGGCACCGTCCGCAGCAAAAGAAGGCTGTATGCGGAGATGGTCAGGATCAGAAGCCAGTACAGCTTGTCCGAGCGCCTGAAATAATCCGCGACCGTTTTCAGTCCCTTCATCTTTTCACCTCATGCTGTCCATTATAGAATACAACGGCACCGGATGCAAGAAGGGGGCAATCATTCCCTGCCGCTGTTTTTTGTTTCGGAACGGGGCGAAATGTGTTATACTTAAAAAGACATTGTGCTTTGGTGCCGCAATGAATCGTGAAAAGTTGGGAGAATTTCGCGTATGCTTTCGGACATCGAGATCGCGCAGAGCGCAAAGCTCAGGCCCATCGGGGAGGTTGCGGCGGAGCTCGGCATCCGCGGGGACGAGCTGGAGCCTTACGGCCGCTACAAGGCCAAGCTGGAGGACGGTCTTTACCGCCGGCTTTCCGGGAAAAAGGACGGCAGGCTGATCCTGGTGACGGCCGTCAACCCCACACCTGCGGGCGAGGGGAAGACGACCGTCTCCATCGGTCTGGCCGAAGCGATGGCCAAGATCGGGAAAAAAGCCGTGCTGGCCCTGCGGGAGCCGTCGCTCGGCCCCGTGTTCGGCATCAAGGGCGGCGCGGCGGGCGGCGGATACGCGCAGGTCGTCCCGATGGAGGACATCAACCTTCACTTCACGGGCGACCTCCACGCGATCACCTCCGCCAACAACCTGATGTGCGCCCTGCTGGACAACCGCATCCAGCAGGGAAACTCCCTGCGCATCGACCCGCGCCGGGTCCTCGTCCCCCGCTGCATGGACATGAACGACCGGCAGCTGCGCGGCATCGTCTCCGGTCTGGGGGGGAAAGCGGACGGCACGCCCCGACAGGACGGGTTCTGCATCACCGCCGCCGCCGAGGTGATGGCGGCGTTCTGCCTGGCCGAGGACCTGACGGACCTGAAAAAGCGGCTGGGGCGGATCCTCGTCGCCTATACCTACGAGGGCGGGCCGGTCTACGCGCGCGACCTGAAAGCCGAGGGCGCAATGACCGCCCTGCTCAGGGACGCTTTGAAGCCCAACCTCGTCCAGACGCTGGAGGGCACGCCGGCCCTGATCCACGGCGGGCCGTTCGCCAACATCGCCCACGGGTGCAATTCCGTCCGCGCCACGCGCTTCGCGCTGAAGCTCGGCGATTACTGCGTCACGGAGGCCGGATTCGGCTCGGACCTGGGCGCGGAGAAATTCATGGACATCCAGTGCCGCCTCGCGGGGCTGAAGCCGGACGCCGCCGTGCTGGTCGCGACCGCCCGCGCGCTGAAATACCACGGCGGCGCGGCGAAGGACGACGCCGCGCGGGAGAATCCTGCCGCCCTCGAAAGGGGAATCGAGAATCTCGGCGCCCACATCGAGAACCTCAAAAAATTCGGCGTGCCGGTCGTGGTGGCCGTCAACCGCTTCCAAAGCGACTCGGAGCGCGAAATTCAGTTCATTGAGGCGTACTGCCGGGAGAACGGGGCCGAGGCGGTCCCCTGCGACGTTTACGCGCGCGGGGGCGAGGGCGGGCTCGAGCTTGCGCGGAAGGTCTGCGAGCTCGCGGAGACGCCCTCCCGCTTCCGCCTGCTGTATCCGGATTCGGCCCCCTTGCGCGAGAAGATCGGGACGGTCTGCCGCGAAATCTACGGGGCGGACGGCGTCGCCTATTCCGGGCAGGCCCTGAAATCGCTGCGCGGAATCGAGGCACTCGGCGGGGATTCCCTGCCCGTCTGCATCGCGAAGACGCAGTATTCGCTTTCGGACGACCCTTCCCTTCTGGGCCGCCCGAAGGGGTTCACCGTGCAGATCCGCGACCTGCGGCTGAAAAGCGGAGCGGGGTTCGTCGTGGCCTACGCGGGCAGCATTCTCACCATGCCCGGCCTTCCGAAGCATCCCGCGGCGGAGCAGATCGACGTGGATCAAAACGGAACCATCACCGGACTTTTTTGAACGGAGCGGATGAAATTGCGTCGGTATCGGACGGCCTCCCCGGCGGAGACCGAAGCGTTGGGCCGGAAAATCGCGGAACGCCTGAAGGGCGGAGAGGTCCTCGCCCTGTTCGGCGGCATGGGCGCGGGAAAGACGACGCTGACCCGCGGCATCGCCCGCGGCCTCGGCGCGGCGGAGGGCGTCTCCAGCCCGACGTTCGCGCTGGTGCACGAGTACGACGGCCGGCTGAAAATCTACCACTTCGACATGTTCCGCGTCGAAAGCTGGGACGACCTCGCCTCCACCGGCTTTTTCGACGCGCTGGATTCCGGCGGGGTGCTGATCGTCGAATGGAGCGAAAATATCGAGAACGCGCTCCCGGAGAACGCGGTGCGCATCCGCCTTGCGCCCGGCGGAACGGAGAACGGGCGCGCGATTTCGATCGAGGGGATGGAGCTATGAAAATTCTGGCCGTCGATTCCTCCGCGGCCGCCGCTTCCGCGGCCCTGACGCAGGACGGAAAGATCCTCGGCGAATTCTACTGCAACGTCGGCCTCACGCACAGCCAGACCCTGATGCCGATGATCGACGGCCTGCTGCGCTGGACGCGCACGCCGCTCGATACCGTGGACCTGTTCGCCGTTTCCGCCGGGCCGGGCTCCTTCACCGGCATCCGCATCGGCGTGGCGAGCGTGAAGGGCCTCGCGATGCCGGGCGGCAGGCCCTGCGTCGGCGTCTCCACGCTGGAAGCGATCGCCTGGAACCTCGCGCACCTCACGGGGACCGTCTGCGCCGTGATGGACGCGCGCTGCCGCCAGGTCTACAACGCGGTGTTCCGCGCCGGCGGCGGACGCCTTTCCCGCCTGTGCCCGGACCGGGCGATCTCGGTCGCGGACCTTGCGGAAGAATGCGGCACCTGTGAAACGCCGCTGTTTTTGGTTGGTGACGGCGCCAGATTATGCTATAATAATGCCGGATTCCAAAAAATCCGCGCCGTTCTGCCGCCGGAGACGCTGCTGTACCAGCGGGCGAGCGGGGTCGCAGAGGCCGCGGAGGTCGCCTTCGCGGCGGGGCTTGCGACGGACGCGGCCCGCCTGATGCCGGTTTATCTGCGCCCCGCGCAGGCCGAACGCGCGCTGAAAAAAAATAAAACGGAGGGAATGGAAAAATGATCGCTCTGGGAGCCGACCACGGCGGCTTCTGCCTGAAGGAAGCCGTCAAAAAGTATCTGGATTCCAAGCACATGGAGTACCGGGATTTTGGAACGTTCGACACGGCGTCCGTCGATTACGCGCCCATCGCGGCGAAGGTCGCGCGGTTCGTCGCCGAGGGCAAGGCGGAAAAGGGGATTCTCTGCTGCGGGACGGGCATCGGCATGAGCATGGCCGCCAACAAGGTGAAAGGGATCCGCGCGGCGGTCTGTTCCGACGCCTACTGCGCCGAGATCACGCGCCGCCACAACAACGCCAACATCCTCTGCCTGGGCGGAAGGGTCATCGACGAAAAGCAGGCGGTCGAGTTCGCCGACCTGTTCCTCAAAACGCCGTTCGACGGAGGCCGCCACCAGAGGCGGATCGACGAGATCGCGGCGATCGAACGCGGGGATCTTTGACTTTTTGAATCAATAAAAACAGATGGAGGACGGGAACGTTATGGAAAACCAGGTCTTTATCATGCACCATCCGCTCATCCAGCACAAGCTGACCTACCTGCGCGACAAAAACACCGGCTCGCGGGATTTCCGGCAGCTGGTCAGCGAGATCGCCATGCTGCTGTGCTACGAGGCGACGCGCGATCTTCCGCTGGAGGAGACGACGGTCGAGACCCCCGTGGGAGTGGCGAGGACGAAGGTGATCGCGGGGAGAAAGCTGGCTTTCGTTCCCATTCTCCGCGCGGGGCTCGGCATGGTGGACGGCGTCCTCACCCTCGTTCCGGCCGCGAAAGTCGGCCACATCGGCCTTTACCGCGACCCGAAGACCCTTCAGCCGGTCGAGTATTACAGCAAGCTGCCGCACGATATCGAGCAGCGCGAGGTCATCGCGCTCGACCCCATGCTCGCGACCGGCGGCTCGTCGATCGACGCGGTCCGCATCATCAAGCGCAGCCGCCCGAAATGCGTCAAGTTCATGTGCATCATCGCGGCCCCGGAGGGGATCCGGGCGTTCACCGCCGCGCACCCGGACGTGCAGCTCTATTGCGCCGCCGTGGACGACCACCTGAACGAGCAGGGATACATCGTGCCCGGCCTCGGCGACGCGGGCGACCGGATTTTCGGGACCCTCTGAACCGGATTTTTTCTCGTCGGATTGCGCCGGCTGCTTTTCGGCAGCCGGCGCTTCGTTTTCCCCTTTGTTCCGCTACCCTGCGGCGGAAACGCTTTGGATCAGCCGCACGGTCTCGCGGCAGAGGGAGGCGATCTCTTCCCAGTTGCCGGCCGCGATGTCCCGCGGCTTCGTGAGGAAGCTCCCGCCGCAGGCGATCACTTTTTCAAACGACAGATACTCCTTCAGGTTCCGCGGATTCACGCCGCCGGTCGGCATCCAGCGGACCTGCCCGAAAGGGGCCGAAAGCGCCCGGATCGTTTTCAGGCCGCCCGCCTGCTCCGCCGGGAAAAACTTCAGGGTGGTCAGCCCCAGGTTGACGGCCCGCTGCACCTCGGTGGCCGTGACGCACCCCGGGAAAACGGGGACGCCCTTTTTTCGGCAGAACCGGACCAGTTCCTCGTCCAGCCCGGGGCTCACGATGAATTTCGCCCCGGCCGCGACGGCGTCCCCGGCCTGACGCGCATTGAGCACGGTGCCCGCGCCGACCAGCACGGACGGCTCCCCCGCTGCGACCGCGCGGATCGCGTCGCACGCGCAGGCCGTGCGGAAGGTGATCTCCGCCGCCGGGATCCCTCCCCCGGCCAGAGCCCTGACCAGCGGAAGCGCATCCTCCGCGCGCTCCAGCCGGACCACGGGCAGAATTTTCAGCTCCGCGATCTTTTGTTCGACGGTTTGCATCTTGAGCTCTCCCCTTTCGTCCTGAGTAGAAATTTTTGCACGGCGGCCCGGTTCAGAAAATCCGGGAAACGGGCCGGCACAGGAAGCATTCCGGAAATTCCTCCCGCAGGGCGTCCCCGCAGCGCACCGCGGAGTTCTCCGAAGCGAACAGCCCGAAAACGGCGGAGCCGCTGCCGGTCATGCAGGCGCCCAGCGCGCCGCGGGAAAGCATCGCTTCCTCGATCCTGCGCACCTCTGGGACCGGGCAGGCGGCCTCGAACGCGTTGCCGAGAGACCCGGCAACGGCCGAAAGGCTCCCGGAGCGCAAAGCTTCCGCCGCGGAGTCGGCAAAAAAGCTCCCGGACTGCCCGGAGCGATCGAACGCCTCGTAGGCCTCCCGCGTGGAGACGCCGCGCCCCGGCTTGCAGATGACGATCGCGCACGGCGGAAGCGCGGGCAGCGGCTCCAGCTCTTCCCCGATTCCCCCGGCGAGGGCCGTCCCCCCCTCCACGCAGAACGGCACGTCGGCGCCGACCTTCAGGCCGATCTCCCGCAGCTCCCGCGCGGAAAGGCCGGCGCCGAAGCGCCGGTCCAGCAGGCGGAGGGCCGCCGCGGCGTCCGCGCTCCCGCCGCCCAGCCCCGCCTGCCGGGGAATTTGCTTCCGAATCTGGAAACGCGCCCCGCCCCCGATCCCGGTTCTCTGAAAAAACGCCTCGGCGGCGCGGAACACCGTGTTGTCCGGGCCGCCGGGGACGTCCGGGCCGTCGCATTTCACTTCGATTTTTCCGCGCTCCGCGGCGGCCAGCGCCACCCGGTCGCACAGCGAAACGCTCTGCATCACCGTGCGCAGCAGATGGTAGCCGTCCTCCCTGCGGCCGGTAATGTCGAGGGCCAGGTTGATCTTCGCGCAGGCTGCGGCCTGCGTCCATTCCTCCGTCACAGCGTTTGGATGAAATGCGCGATGCGGGAAAGGGCCTCCGCGATATGGGCGATGGAATAGGAGTACGAGATGCGCACATATCCCTCTCCGCAGGCGCCGAACGCGTTCCCCGGGATCACGGCGACGCGCTCGGCGTACAGCAGCTTTTCGCAGAACTCCTCCGAGGAAAGCCCCGTGCTCCGGATGGAGGGGAACGCGTAGAAAGCGCCCTCCGGCTCGAAGCATTTCAGCCCAATCCGGTTCAGCTCGGTCACGATCAGGCGGCGGCGCATGTCGTACTGGCTCCGCATGCCGGCGATGTCCGCCTCGCCGTTTTTCATCGCCTCGATGGCCGCGTACTGCGCCGTGGTCGGCGCGCTCATGATGCCGTACTGATGCAGCTTGGTCATCTGGGAAATGATCGGCTCCGGACCCGCGGCGTAGCCGAGGCGCCACCCCGTCATGGCGAAGGTCTTGGAAAAGCCGTTGATCACCACGGTGCGCTCCTTCATCCCGTCCACCGCGGCGACAGAGACGTGCCGCGTGTCGCCGTAAGTCAGCTCGCTGTAGATTTCGTCCGAGATCACCGTAAGGTCGTTCCGCTTTACAACCTCCGCGATCGCCTCGAGGTCCGCGCGGTGCAGCACCGCCCCGGTCGGGTTATTGGGGTACGGCAGGATCAGCACGCGCGTTCTGGGCGTGATCTTCTCCCGCAGGGCCTGCGGCGTGAGGCGGAAGCCGTTTTCCTGCCGGGTCTCCACGGCCACGGGCACCCCGCGCGCCATCTCGGTCAGCGGCCGGTAGCAGACGAAGCACGGCTCCGGGATCAGGACCTCGTCGCCGGTGTTGACCAGGCTGCGCAGCGCGAGGTCGATCGCCTCGCTGCCGCCCACGGTGACGACCACCTGCGTTTTGGGGTCGTACTCGAGCTGGTAGTGCATCTTCAGAAAGCGGCAGATCTCCTCCCGCAGGCGGAGGAAGCCGCGGTTGGGCGTGTACCATGTTTTGCCGTCCTCCAGCGACCGGATGCCCGCCTGCCGGATGTGCCAGGGCGTGAGGAAATCCGGCTCCCCGATCGAAAGGGAGAGCACGTCGTCCATCTCGTTGGCGATGTCGAAGAAGCGGCGGATGCCCGAGGGCTTCAGGTTCCGCACCTCCCGGTTCAGAACGCGCGAATCATCAGTCACTGAAGACACTCCCCCGCTCGTCCTGCACTTCGGAGGAGTTCAGGACGACGCCCCCGTCCTTATAGCGCGTCAGGATGAAATGGGTGGCCGTCGAGAGGACGGAATCCAGCGTGGAAAGCCGGCGCATCACGAACATCGCGATCTCCTGCATGCTTTTGCCGTGCACCATCACCGCAAGGTCGTATCCGCCGGACATCAGGTAGACGCTTTCCACCTCCTCGAACTGCATGACGCGGCCCGCAATCTCGTCGAAGCCGCGGTCGCGCTTGGGCGTGACGCGCAGCTCGATCAGCGCGCTCGCCTTGTTCTTATCGACCTTTTCCCAGTTCACCAGGGCCTTGTACCCGCGGATCACGCCGTTTTTTTCATATCGGGCGATCCGGTCCGCGACCTCTGCCTCCGTAACGTTCAGCATGGCCGCGAGCTGCGCGTTCGACAGCCGCGCGTTCTCGCTCAGCAAGCTTAAAAGCTGATCCAATTTCAGCGACCTCCCTTTTGATTTTCAGCAGATGGGCAGCGCCCTCGGCTGATGGGACACATACACCGTAAAATGATCGAACCCGGCCTTCTGCAGGAGCGCGAGGCCCTGCTCGATGCCGGCGCCCACGTCCGCCCAGCGGTGGGCGTCGGAGCCGAGGGTCACGAGCCTGCCGCCCAGTTCCCGGTAGCGGCGCAGGACGGAAAAGCCCGGCAGCGGGACGCCGAGCTTCCGGCGGTAACCGGAGGTGTTCAGTTCCAGCGCCTTCCGCTTCCGGATGAGAAGCTTCAGGACTTCGTCGATCCTGCCTGCCCAGCGTTCCGGATCGATCCGGATGCCGTGCTCGCCGGCGATGTACCGCCACGGATAAGTAAGATGGGCCAGAGAATCGAAGCGGCCCCATTCGATGGTCTCGAGCAGCTCGTCGAAATACCGGTTCAGCAGGTCGTCGACGCTTTCCCGGGCATAATCCAGGGAATAGAAATCTTTTTTTCCCTTCACGTTATGCACGGAGGCCAGCACGAAATCGAAGCCGCACGCGCCGAGAGCGTCGCCGGCCGCGGCCTCGTCCTGCGTCGGCTGCCCCAGCTCCATGCCGCAGTACAGGTGCAGGCGGCCGAGGAAAGCGGCCGCGGCCTTACGGGTCTCGAAGCAGGACTGCCGGATGGATTTGTCGTACCCGTCCGCTTCGTAGCGGTTGCATTCGCAGTGGTCGGTGATGGTCAGCGAATACAGGCCGAGCCGCACGGCGCTCTCGCCGATCATCATCGCCGGATCCGTTCCGTCCCGCGAGCAATCCGTATGGACGTGGCTGTCCGAAACAAACTTATATCTCATGTTCCCCTCCTGCGCGCAAGGTCCGCCTCAACCGTTCTTCCGCTTCGCTTCCCATAAAACATGTTAAATAATACCATGTTTCGGATCGGAATTATAGGTCCATCATGGATGATTTCCCGCCCGAAGCCCTCTTTTTTTTGAACAGTTTGGGCAACGCCGGGCGGAAGGACGCACAGAGGCTTTCTTCATAAGAGAGAAAAAGGAACGTCCGCCGTGAAGATTCGGAGCGCGCTCACAGATTCACGTTCATCACGTTCTTCATGAACAGGCCGGCCAGGAACGAGAGCGCGGCGACGCCGAGGCTGATGCAGGCCATCTGCCCGAACCGTTTTCCGAAGGACATGTCCTTCGCCACCGCGATGTAATAGTTGAACACCACCAGGATCAGGATCACGATGCCCAGCATCACGCCCAGCGCGGGCAGGTAGTACCGCGGGGCGAACAGCAGGTACGGCAGGATCAGCAGCGCAACCGCGACGAGATAGGTGACGCCGGTATAGACGCTCGATTTCGCCGCATCCGCGCGGCCCTCGCTTTTGGCGGAGAGAAACTCCGAGGCCGCCATAGAAAGCGTGGCGGAGATGCCGGTGATCAGGCCGGAAAGCGCGATCAGGCGCGTGTTCTGCATCGCGAGCGTCAGGCCGGCCAGCGTGCCGGTCATTTCCACCAGCGCGTCGTTGAGCCCCAGCACCATGGAGCCGACGTACCTCAGCCGCTCTTCGTCCAGCAGGCCGATCAGCGCGTTTTCGTGCTCTTTTTCCTGCTGCTGGATCTGCTTCGCCTCCGGCACGTCCCGCGCGAGCCGCTCGTATTTTTCCTGCGCGGTCCCTTCGCCGTTCTCCATCTGCTTGATCGCGAATGTAAAGCCGAACAGCCTTACGACCAGCATCCGGAAAAAGACGCGCCCGGCGCGGGGCCGCAGCTGCAGCCCCGTATGGGCCTGCCACGCGGCGGCGTGGGTGTTCTCTTCCCTCGAAAGGCGCAGGAGCACCTCCCGGTTCTTCTGGTCTTTCGCGCGCGCCGCGATCCGGCGGTAGATTTCCGACTCGTCCGCTTCGTTCTGCTGCATCTCGCGCATCATGCGCAGGTCTTCTTCCGAAACCGACCCCTGTTTCTCCTGTTCCATAAAAATCACCTTCGTTTCATCATTATACCACGACTTTACGGTCGGAGGGAAACATTCCTTCACTCTACCCCCTCCCGCGGTTCAAACTTTCCCTCCGCAGGGCAAAAATAATTAAATTTTATTTATTTTATAAAAATAAATTTAATAATATTATATTATTAGTAATAATGTCAATAGATTTTTCACGTTTTTTGATGAATAAATGCGGCCGCTCGAAAGATGCATGCTGACAATGGAGTCTACTTCTGTTAGACTGAAACGGGTCTACGGCCGGCTATGGAATTCCCGCCGTTCTGCTGGCAAGGATTGCAGAAAACGCATGGAATGAGCGAAGAATACGCGGAGACTTCCCGCCCGCGGACGGCTATACTGGACGAAGGCTCGGTTCCGCGCGGAACACGGAATCCGCCGAAAGATTTTGGAATCCATATGGAGGAAGACCGCATGGCCAAAACTTCCATCGCCGCCGACGTCTCCAAGCTGACGCTGTCCAAAAGCATCACCTATGGGATCACGCTGATCACGTCGATGATCCTTTCCCGCATCCTTTCGCTTGCGGAATACGGCACCTACTCCCAGATTCAGGTGACGGGCACGCTGTTCCTCACCGTGTTCAGCATGGGAATGCCGGAATGCAGCAGCTTTTTCCTTTCCCGCGACACCGACCCGGGGTACCGGCTCCGCTTTCTTTCCACCTACTATACCCTGAACACCTTTCTGGGCCTTCTGGCCGGCGCGGCCGCCGCGGCCCTCGCCCCGGCGATCGCGGATTATTTCCGGAACCCTGCCGTCACCGGTCTCGCCTATGTGCTCGCGGCTTTCCCGTGGATGAACATCATCATCAACTCCGTCGACAACATCCTCGTAGTTTATCACAAGACCTCCAGGCTGATGGTTTTCCGCATCTCGAGCAGCGTCCTTCTGCTGGCCGTGATTCTGGCCGCCTGGCTGTTTCATCTAAGCTTTCACCAGTACATGGCGCTTTTCGTCGCCGCCGATTCCCTCTGCGCGCTGGCGGTCTACGCGATCGTCCGCCGGCTTTCCGGCGGGCTGCAGATCCGGATCGACAGATCCCTGATCGGGAGCATCGTCCGGTTCTCCGTTCCGCTCGGGCTGGCCGGCATCGTGGGCACCGTCAGCATCCAGCTCGACAAGCTGATCATCTCCAACTATTTCAGCACGGAGCAGCTCGCGGTGTTCACGAACGCCGCGCAGGAGATGCCGATCACCATCATTTCCGCCGCAATGACGGCGGTGCTGATGCCGCGGATCGTCCGGCTGCTCGACCGGCGGCGTTACGGGGACGCCGTCCGGCTCTGGGGGCATACGATCCGGCTGGTCTATCTGCTATTCTGTTTTTTCGTTTCGTTATTCTTTGTGTTCGCCCCGCAGATCATTGTGTTGCTGTATTCCGAAAAATACGCGGGCGGTACGGCGGTGTTCCGCGTCTACTGCCTGGTTTCGCTTCTGCGCACCACCTATTTCGGCATGATCCTGAACTGCATCGGCAGGACCCGCTTCATCTTTTACAGTTCGGTCGCGTCCCTGGCCCTGAACGTCGGGCTCAGCTTCCTCTGTTATCGCCTGTGGGGCTTCGTCGGGCCGGCCGTGGCGACTTTGATCTGCATCGTCGTGATCAATCTCATCCAGCTCGTCTTCACCTGCAAATGCATCTCGATCCCGTTCCGGCGGATTTTCCCGTGGCGGTCCCTGCTGCGGATCACCCTTCTCAACGTGGCTCTCGCCGCGGCCGTCTCGTTCCTGCAGCGAATACACGCGGCCGGCGCCCCTCTTCTCGCCGCTCTTTGGGCCGCCGTTTACGGGCTGCTGGCCTTCCGCCCGATCGGGAAGCAGTGGAGGATCCTGAACGAGCCGGAAAACTGAGGCGGGCACGAAAAGCCCCCTGCCGCGGATGGATCTCAGCGCGGCAGGGGGCTTCGCCTGCATTGGCTCCCGGAAAGATTACTTGTTCTTGATATACCGGTCGTAGGCGGCCTGCTTGATCTTTTTCAGATCGTCCACGCGGTATTTCTTCAGATTCTGAAGGAAAGCGTCGAAGTTGTCGAGGCTCTCCTGCCCGTTGATGAATTTGCCCTCCATCATGAGCTGGTAGTTGTCGAGGTCGGTTGTGATCAGCGCCGCCTCCGTGGATTCGTCCTTCGTGTAGCGGACGAAAAGCGGATAGGCTTCCTTATAATACGGGGCCTGGTTCTTCGCGCCGCCCTCCAGTTTGTCTTCCATCAGCTTGTTGCCGACCTGGACGGCCTTGTTGCTGATGTAAGCCGGCAGGCCGAACGTGATCATGACGGTCTGGTTGAGCTGGATGTAGCTCTTGACGGGGTCGATGAACTGATACTTGGTCTTGGAGGAATCCGTGTATTTCCACTGCTCCCCTTCGTAGCCGAGCAGGGAGGTCTTGCCGCAGAAGCCCTCCACCTCTTCGCCTTCCTTGCGGTAGAACAGGTCGAACCAGCTCACGACCGCCTCCGGGTTCTTGCAGTTCTTTGTGATGAGGCCGTTCGTGGTGGAGAGGTATTTCGGGGCCTGAGCGACTTTCTTGTCGTTCGTCTGGGAGGTCAGCGGCGGCAGGCAGATCTGCTTATCTTTCTCAAGGGCCGTGCCCGCGAGGATGGTCGGCGTCTGATTGTAGAAGCCGACGATGCCGGACTGAACCTTCGCCTTCGCCTGGTCCGCCGTCTGGGTCAGGAATTCGGAATCGAGCAGCTTGTCGGTGAACATCTTGTGGCAGTATTCGAGGTATTCCTTGTAGCCCTTCTCCTCGGGCAGATAGATCACCTTTCCGCTGTCGTCTACATCCCATTCGCCGGCGGCGCTGCCGCCCGTGTAGCCCTGGAACGCGGGCTGCAGGATGGTCCGCAGATAGCCGACGCCCTGGCAGGAGAACGGAATGTCGTCCTTCTTGCCGTTCTTGTTGGGGTCCTTGTCGCGGAAGGCCTCCAGCAGGGCGTAAAGCCCGTCGGTCGTCTCCGGGACCTTTTCGACCCCCACGTTCTTCATATACTGCTCATCGAAGAAAGACAGCACGGGCACGTTGCCGGAGGATTCCGCGAAGTACGGCAGGCCGTAGATCTTCCCGTCCAGAGCCGTGGTGCCCAGCTTGATGGTCGGATTCTCCTCGCGGATCTTCGCCAGATGAGGCGCGTATTTCGCGATCAGGTCGGTCAGGTCCAGCAGCTTGCCGGAGGGACCGTAGGCCTCTTCCGTGTCGCTCGTCATGCCGCCCATCAGGAACACCTCGGGGAAATCATCGCCCGCCATGCGGATGCTGAGCTGATCCAGGAATGTCTTGGCATCGACGTAGTCGAAGTCCCAGTGGATATTCGTGAGCTTTTCGAGCTTCTGGAACACCTCGAGCGAGTTCCAGTCCTTCGCCATCTCGCTGTTGACGGCGGCCATGGCCTTCACCGTGATCTTTTCCTTCGTGATCGGGAACTGCCCCACGGGATTCATGGAATCGGGCACGCCGGAACCGGGCTCCGCGCTCCCTGTGGAAGCCGTTCCGCCGCCCGACGACGGAGACGCGCCGTTGCTGTTGGAACATCCGGCGAACATGCCGGCGAGCAGAACCGCGCAGAGAGCCCACGCGGCCGCTTTTTTGAATCTTTTCATCATTCGTCCTCCTTTAATGATAATTTGGAAGTTCGGAAACTTTATCTTAAGCCTCCCGGCGTTAAGATCACCCCTTGACCGCGCCGATCATGATGCCCTTGACGAAGTATTTCTGCACCAGCGGATACAGGCACATGACCGGCAGAGAGGCCGTCACGATGAGGGAATAGCGGATCAGCTGCTTGATGCGCATGGATTCCTCCATCAGCCCGGCGTCGAGCTGGCCGGATTCGATCATCTGGGTCATCACGTCGCTCTGCACAAGGATGTTCTGCAGCACGAGCTGCAGCGGCTTCAGGTTGTCGTTCGTGATATACAGCAGCGCGGTGAAGTAGGAGTTCCAGTGCGAGATCGCGAAGAACAGCGTCATCACCGCGATGATCGGTTTGGAAAGCGGAAGGATGATCCGCGTGAAAAGCTGGAAGTTCGAGCAGCCGTCGATTTCGGCGGCGTCCTGCAGCTCGGCCGGGATGCTGTTGGCGAAAAAAGTGCGGCACAGGATGATGTTGTACATGCTTGTCGCGCCCAGCAGCAGCATCGCCCAGATGGTGTTGACCATGTGCAGCTTCTGCACGACCAGGTAGCTGGGGATCATGCCGCCGCTGAAAAACATGGTGAAGAGGAAGATCCCCGTCAGGACGTTCCTGCCGACGAAATCCTTCCGGGAAAGCGCGTAGGCGGCCGGCAGCGTCACCGCCAGGTTGATCAGCGTGCCCGCGGCGGTGTAGAAGATCGTGTTGCGGTAGCCGATGCCGACCATCGGCTCGCGGAACAGCGACTGGTACCCCACCCACGTGATCCCCTGCGGGTAAAGCACGACCCTGCCGCTGTTGACGAGAGTCGGGTTGCTGATGGAGGCGCACAGGACGAACCAGATCGGATAAAAGCAGAAAACCAGAATGAGGATCAGCACCAGCGCGTTGACCGCGCTGAAGATTTTATCGGCCTTTGTTTCCTTGATCGTCACGGTTGTTTTCCTCCCCCTTACCAGAGCGACGTCTCGCCGACTTTGCCGGCGACTTTGTTTACGATCAGCAGGAGGATCAGGTTGATCACGTTGTTGAACAGGCCCACGGCGGAAGACAGGCTGTACTGGGTGTGGAGGATCCCCACCTTATAGACGTAGGTGTTGATGACCTCCGAAACCAAAAGGTTGGTGGGGTTCTGCATCAGCAGCACCTTCTCGTAGCTGACGTTCATGATCGAGCCCGCGCCCATGATCAGCAGGATCACGAACGTCGGGATCACCGCGGGGATATCGATATGGTAGATCCGCTGAAACCGGTTCGCCCCGTCGATGATGGCCGCCTCGTGAAGCTCCGGCGAAACGTTGGAGAGGGCGGCGAAGTAGATGACGGAGCCGTAGCCGGTCCCCGTCCAGACGCCCGACCAGACGTAGAGGTGCTTGAACGCCGCGTCGCTCGTGAGGAACTGGAACGGCGTCCCGCCGAGCAGCTGGATCAGCTGGTTGACCACGCCTTTATCCGCGAACATCAGGTTGATCATGCCGACGACGACGACCGTCGAGATGAAATACGGCATGTAGGTCACGGTCTGCACCGTCTTTTTGAAGGCCATATGCTTCGCTTCGTTGATCATCAGGGCCAGCAGAAGCGGAAGGATGTTGCCCAGAATAAACATGTAGAAAGACAGCGTCAGCGTATTTTTCAGCGTGGTCGTAAACCATGCGGAATCGAAAAACAGCTTGAAATACCGGTACCACGGCTGCGCCCACGGGCTGCCCCAGATACCGAGACCGGGATTATACTCCTTGAAAGCGATCTGGACCCCGTACATCGGCGCGTAGGAAAAAAGCGCGAAGGCGAGGAAGGCGGGAAGAACGAACAGATAAAGCTGCCAGTTCTTCCGCACAAGCTTCCATTTTTTTGACCGTCTTGGCACATCTGCGCTCCCGGTAAGGTTCTTGGTCATATCCATAGGCTCATTCCCTCACAATTATTTATATTACTATTTATGACTTTATAGGTTGTTTTGTGCACTATGACGGTACTTTTGTAAGGATATTATACACGCACGAGCCCCGCCGAGTAAACTATCATTTTCAGAACTTTACTTTCAATAATTATAAAAATGGAAAATATAGGTCGAAAACAGGGCTGAAACGCCGTTCCATCCCCCGCTTCCGGATGCCTCCGCCGCCTTTTCGGCGCAAAAAAGAGGAAGCCTTCCCTTTGGATCGAGAGGGCTTCCTTGTCCTTTGGATTTTTAATTTTTCCCAGTATAACAGGGGCGGACTTCGTTGTCAACAGGTCCCGGTTCCTTTTTTTCATACCGATAAACCGCAAAGCCGAATCTGCGGTCCAGCGAAACGGTGACCTCCGCCTCCCGTTCGGCCCAAACGCGATCCCCGCAGTTGGAGACGATCCGCGTGAATCGGAATCCTTTGCCGGCCCCCCCGTACAGACCGTACCGGAAGGCGGAACCGGGGCAGGCCTCCCGCAAAAAGAGCAGCCAGCCGCTTCCGGCGCTTTCCGCCGCCTGGAACCCCGTGAAATGCGCGCCGTTCGGCGCTTCGCCGATCGGCAGGACCGGGGAGCGCAGCGCGCCGCTGCGGGCGGCGGCCGCGGCGTTCAGCAGCTCCTTGAGCCCGCTCCTCTCCCCGGCGCCCAGCGAGCTCGGTTCCATCCAAACCAGCGGGCTGGCGAACAGCATGCCGGCAAGCGCGTAGACCTGCCCGCAGCGGGAAGGCGCCAGCGCGTCCCCCGGCTCCTCGGCCTCGTATTTTTCCGCGTTCCGGGCCACGTTCAGGAATTCCGCCTGAAGGCGGTAAGCGGGCAGATAGCGCGAGAGCATCCAGACGTTCCGCAGCGTGGCGTGCGGGTAATAACTGAGGCGGTCGGTATAGCGGTTCTCGAAGAACAGGTTGCCGTACTGCGCGGCCCCGAGAAAGCCGGTCCGCGGCCAGTTGGTGATATCGACGTTGAAAAAGACGGAGTTCCCCGTGCCTTCGAGCACGAGCCTCATCATCTTCTCAAAGCGGCAGGTGGAGGTGTAATCCGTCAGCTTGAAACCGTCCAGCTTGAAGAAATCGGCGCCGTGGTCCCGGTGCAGGCCGATCAGGGTCTGCGCGTCCTCGCGGTAGCAGCCGTACTGGTTCCCGCCCTCGGTATAAGGGACGAACCAGAGGCCCAGCTTCATGCCGTAGCGCTCCGCCTTCGCGCGGAGGCGCTCCAGCCCGTGCGGCAGCGCGGAGGAATTGATCTTCCACAGGCTTCTGCCGGTTCCGTCGGTCTCGCCGGTGTCCCAGCCGGCGTCGATCTGGTACCGGGTCACCCCGCATTCGTGCGCGGCGTCCAGATCCTTTTGCAGAAAGTCTTCCCCGATCTTCCGGCCGCCCGAATCGTCGCCCCAGGTATTGCTGGTCACGGCTCCGTCGAATTCCGGCCGGAAGGCGTGCCTCGCCTCGTGGTATTCCCGCAGCGCCCGATAGAAGGCTTCGTCCCCGCCCCGGTACCGGCACAGGGCCGTCCCGTAGAGTGAGACCCATTCCTCTTCCTTGAGGTCGGAGACCAGGAACCCGGCCGAGGAAACGGCGATCCGGTCGGAGGCCACCGTAAAATCGTAGCCGATATACCGCACCTGCTCTTCGTCGGCCGGCGCCTCTTTGATCAGGATGATCCCGTCGTTCTGCAGGGTCCTGTGGACGCGCAGGATATTCCCGGAGAGCCGGTCGGTCTCGTTCCGGTAGAACAGCCCCGTTTCGGTCCGGACCAGGTTGTTGTGAAAATCGGTGACCGCCCGCAGGGAGACGTTCCTCCACTCGCAGTGCTTTTCCCTCAGCGTCAGCGCGTCGAGCAGCGCGCAGCTCTTCAGCGGCGTATCCGACGCCCCGCGGATCGAGATGCGCGTGCGGATCACGGGCTTTCCCGGATACACGGCGAACTCGTACCGCAGGGCGAATTTCCGGCGGGCGAGCGTGAGCCGGGCGAGCAGATGCGGCGGGGCGAAGCCGCAGTCGTCGTCCTGCGCGCCCTCCAGCGAAAGCGCCGGCTTTTCGTCCGCCCCGGTCACGGCCGGGCACAGGTCTTCCGTTTCGGGCAGCGTCAGGATCTCTCCGGACTCCCCGTCCTTAACGGAAAGCGGGACCGGCCCGCCGGCCGCGATCCGCCAGGTCCGCTCGATTTTGGAATTTCTCACCGTCAGACGATCGCCGGCCAGCTCGGCGGCGCAGTCCTGGTAAGCGACGCGCCGGTCCGGCGCCGCGGGGCGGTGATCCCCGCCGAAAGTGTTTTCCGCTGCCATAGGAACCTCCATTCCAGATTTTCAGAAAACCGATTTTTGCCTTCGCTTTACTTTATCATAAAAGCGCCTCTTCCCCGGTCCAGCCCCGAAAAAAGCCAAAAACCCGGAAAAAGCCTCTGTGCGTCCGGCATTCCGAGAAAACGCCGCGCGGCGCCCGCCCGCTCGCCGGGGCCGGGTTTTGAAAATCGCGCCGCCCGGAAGTATAATAAGGGCGGCGACCGGCAAGAGAGACCATTCTTTTCTTCGGGGAGGAAGCAAAGATGAAAATATCCGACCTGGACCGGGACGAGTACAAAAACATCGTCGTCTACACGCTCCAAGACAACCACAACAATCTTCCGGTTTTTATCCGGAAGGTCCACCCGAACGAGCTTTCCCCGCTGCACCGGCACGAGATGATCCAGATGAACTACGTCCTGCGCGGAAAACTGCTCCACCGCATCAGCCATTCGCAGTACGAGCTCGTCAAAGGGGATATTTTTATCATCCCCCCGTTTATCCCGCATCAGCTGGTGGACGTTCCGGGGGCCGATTTCGAGCTCATAGAGCTTGAATTCTCCACGGAATTCATCCTGGGCAACTACAGCAGGCAGACCCGCGACGTGGACGCGAACTCGACCTTCTTCGATTTTTACTACATAGAGCCTTTTCTGGTGTCGGAGCGCAACGTGAGGCCGCGCCTCAACCTGACGGGGGATAAGCAGCTGAAGGTGGAAACGCTGCTCGAAGAAATCTATTCCGAATACAACCGGAAGGAAGACAGTTACCTTCTGGCGATCAAGGCGGATATCCTCAAGCTGCTGGTCCTGGTGGGCCGGTATTTCCGGGAAAACGTGTCCCGGCAGTCCGAGGTCATGGCGATGTACGACCGGCACCGCGACGCGATCATGAAGGCGATCGGCTTTATCGACCGCCACTATCCGGAGCCGATCTCCATCGAGGAGATTTCGCGGGTCGCGATGCTTTCCCAGTCTTATTTCAGCTATCTGTTCAAACTGATCACGAACAAGACGTTCGTCGAGTACCTCAACTCCAGGCGCATCGAGCACGCGATGGACCTGCTGAAAAACACGGAGAAGCTCGTGGTGGACGTCTGCTTCGAGTCCGGCTTCAAGAACGTGAACCACTTCAACCGCACGTTCAAGAACGCGGTGGGCCTGACCCCGACGGAATTCCGGAAAGCGAACCGCTCCGAGGGCTGACGGCCGGAACGCGCGCAGGCGGCCATTCTTTTGGAAGGATGTCCGCCTGCGTATTTTTTTCGGCTCCGGTCACAGGAGCTGGGCCGCCACTTTCCGGATGGCGGCGACCACGTCCTCGTCGTCCCGCTCCGTCCAGGTCGGGCCGATGTTCAGCACCGCGTTCCTGGGCAGGATCTGACAGGCCCGCGGGCACATGTCCTCCGTGTAGACCACGGGCTCGTCGAACTGGTTGAACGGGAAGCCGCTGCGGTCCGCCGTGCGCTGGTGGAAGATCTGGGGCTGCATATAGACGGGCTGGCCGGCGTACAGGCGGTTCATCGGGACGTTCTCGGCGCCCATCGCCCGGCAGAAAGCGACCGCTTTGTCGGCCGATTCCAGCAGCAGGATCAGCGCGTTGCCCGCGTCGCCCTTTTCGTCGTTGATCGTGCGGAAGCCGATCCCGCGCACGCCCCGGATGCCGTCCTTGATGATCTTCTTGTTTTTCCTCATCCCGGCGACGATCCTGTCCAGCTTGCCGAGCTGGACCAGGGCGACCGCGCCGGAGATCTCGCTCATCCGGTAGTTTTGGCCGACGAAGATGTCGGCGTTCTCGTCGACGTTCAGAAAGCCCTCCCGCTCGCGGAACATGCCCTGGTCGTGGTAGCGCACCGCGCGCTCGTACAGCTTCGGGTCGTTCGTGGCGACCGCCCCGCCCTCGCCCGTCGTGATGATCTTGTTCATCTGCAGGCTGAAGGTGCCAATCTGCCCGAACGTGCCGGAGAAGCGGCCCTGATAGGAGGAGCCGCAGGACTGGGCCACGTCCTCGATCACGGTCAGATGATGCCGGTTCGCGATCTCCATGATCCGATCCATCCGGCACGGGTTGCCGAGGATCGGGACGCAGATCACCGCCTTGGTGTGGCGGTCGATGCGGCGCTCGATGTCGTCCGGATCGATGCTGAGGCTTTCGTCGATATCCGCGAAGACCGGGACGCCGCCCGCGCACACGACCGCGCCCGCCGCCGCGATGAACGTGCAGGCCGGGACGATCACCTTATCGCCCGCGCCGACGCCGGCCGCCTTGAGCGCACACATCAGGGCCGCGGTGCCGGAGGTGACCGCCAGAACGTGCCGGACGCCGAATTTTTTGGAAAACAAAGCCTCGAACTTCTTCGTTTTGCCCAGGCAGTTCGGCCCGTAGAACCGAAACGGCGACTTGGCCGCGATCACCTCGGCCGTCGCGTTGGACTCCTCTTCATCATAGACGCTGGCACCCGGATAAAACGGCGGCAGCGGCTTTTCCCTGACCGGGGCTCCCCCGTCGATTGCAAGCTTCTGATCCATAAAGTCTCTCATCCTTCCCTGCCGAACGAATGTTTCTTCTGGAACCGCCTCCATCTTACCGGATGCCGTTCCGTCCGTCTTCCCCTATCGTCTTTTCCTGTTGACGTTTTTTCCTATCCGATGCCCCCCGGGCCGCTTTACAGCTTCATCAGGGCCGAGATGTTCCGCCCGAAAATATCTTTTTTCTGCTCGTCGGAGATGTCCGCCATCGCCACGCGGGCGACGACGTGGCTCGGGTCGTAGAAGGGCATGTCGGTCCCGAAGAGGATCTTTTTGGAGCCGACCTCGCGCACGAGCCACTCCACGTTCCCTTCCGCCGGCGTGGAAAGGGCGAGGTCCCCGTACACGTTTTCGTGCCGGTTGATCACGTCCAGGGCCAGCTCCATCGACTTGATGTCGCCGCCCGTATGCGCCATGATGAATTTGGCGTTCGGGTATTTCGGCGCGAGGCCGTCGACCTCACGCACGTTGGCCGCGCCCCAGACATGGATCAGCACCGGGCACCCGCGCCGGTCGGCCTCCTCGTACACGGGCGCGTAATTCTTATAATCCACCTCCTGGGAATGGCAGCAGGGATGCAGCTTGATCCCCCGGAATCCCTTCACGGCGAAACAGCGGTCCAGCTCGTGCGGGATATCCTCCGGGTAATTCGGGTTGATGGTCACATAGCCGATCACCCGGTCCGGGTGGCGCCGGATGGCCTCCATCACCAGGTTGTTCCCGTAGACGTAATCGGGGCCGATGGAGGAATGGGCGGTCACACACACCTTTTGGATCCCCGTCCGGTCCATGCGGGCGATCATCCGCTCGATGGTCCCGCCGCCCGGAACATAGAACGCGAACCATCTCCCCAAATGGTCGTGGGAGTCGATGATCGTGAAACCGTCGATCGGAAGCCCGTTTTTCGCCTTATCGGCCATCTCTGTCATAACTGAACGCCTCCCAGCAGCTTCTTCAGGTTTCCCGAAGCGATCATCCGTTTCTCTTCGTCGGAGATATCGGCGTACGAGATCAGGCCGATGGCCGCGGCGCCGGAGGTCTCCGGCATGCCGGTGCCGAACAGCAGGCGCTGCGCGCCGAAATGCCGGCAAAGCTGCGCGATCCCGTCCATCACCTTATATCCCGAGGTCTCTATGTAGAAATTCCGATATTTCTCCATCAGCGGATACAGGTCCCGGTCGATGCGGTAATTGACCTTCGTCACGACCAGCGGAAGTTTCGGATGGGCCGAGCACAGCGCATCCACCGCCTGGATGCCGCCCATTTGGTCCATGTCGATAAAGAACGGGATGCGGTGTTCCTCGCACATCCGGAACAGCGCACCGCACGTAAATTCCGCGAAACTGTAATTCTGGCAGGAGGGCGACGGGAACATCGTGACCGCCTTGACGCCGTGCTCCTTCATGCTTTTCAAAAGCCGTTCCGGCGGATCGAACTCACCGGTGTAGTGGGGCAGCACCACCCATTCCGGCAGCAGCTTCGGCTCGCCCGCCAGTTCGTCGCACAGCATCTGGTTCCCGACCTGGGGGTCGTATTCTTTCGCCATGGAATGGTAGACCAGTGCGCCTTCGATGGAGTCCTCCGCCATCTTGTTAAGAAGATCTTCCTTTTTATAAAAGGTGCCGGGGGCGCGGTAGCTCCTCCGCCCGAAGGACGCGCGGCAGTCAAAAAAATGATAGGCCGATTGCATGGGCAAATCCTCCTTTTTGAATGCTGGATCGATACTCGGCTCCATTATATCGGCCCGGAGACAAAAATTCTTGCCTTATTTTACGATTCGGCGTGCATATTGTGAAAAACGTCAAAAACGCAAGACGATAGGGGAAGAAAAATGCCGTCCGATCTTTTACACTGTAGCTGACAGCCGGTCGGCTGTCGGCCATCATCTCAGGAATAAAAAGGAGAGATACGATGTCTGTGAAAGAGCTGAAAAAAGACCTTCTCACCGTGAGGATTTACGGCAGCCGGGCCGCGATGGGCGCCGCCGCCGCGGACGACGCCGCGGACAGGATCCGGGATCTGCTGGGCCGGAAAGACGAGATCAGCATGATCTTCGCCGCGGCCCCGTCGCAGAACGAGATGCTCGCCGCGCTGACGGCCGAGCCGGGGATCGACTGGGGCCGGATCAACGCCTTCCATATGGACGAATACACCGGGCTGCCTGCCGACGCCCCCCAGGGGTTCGGCAATTTCCTCAAAGACCGGCTGTTCGGCAGGCTGCCTTTCAAATCCGTGAACTATCTGAACGGCCAAAGCGCCGATCTCGAGGCGGAATGCCGGCGGTACGCCGCGCTTCTGGAAAAGCGCCCGGCGGACATCGTCTGCCTCGGCGTGGGGGAAAACGGGCACGTGGCGTTCAACGATCCCCCGGTCGCCGATTTTCATGATCCGCGCCGGGTCAAGGTGGTCTCGCTGGATTCCGTCTGCCGCAACCAGCAGGTTCACGACGGCTGCTTCAAAAAGCTGGAGGACGTCCCCGCGCAGGCCCTGACCCTGACGGTCCCGGCCCTGACGAGGGCGGACTATCTGTTCTGCGTCGTCCCGGCGGCGACCAAGGCGAAGGCCGTCCGCCGGATGCTGGAGGGGCCCGTCGGGGAAGCCTGCCCGGCCAGCATCCTGCGCCGCCATGCCCACGCCGTCCTCTACCTCGATCCGGAAAGCAGCGGCCTGCTGAACGCGAGGGCGGAATGAACAGGCTCACGGTTTTCAGGAAAGGCGGCTGGGACCCGGCCGGATTCCGGTACGTCTACTCCCCGAAGTGCCGGTCGTTTCCCCGCTTCGCGCAGGAGGACGGCTGCATCGTCAACCGGCGCGGCCCCAACTCCGACCAATACGAATACATCAGCATCTTGTCGGGGAGGAAGCACGCAACCGGGACGGCCCTGACGACCCGCTGCTCTTTCGAGACGTACGGCGCTCCCCTGATCGTGATCACCGACGACGTGCGCCGCGGCCCGACGGGCGAATTCCGCTTCGGGGTCCATTGGGAGATCGTGGCGTACGAAGGCGGGGTGAATGTCTGGCGCCTCGAGCCGGAAAAAGGCGACGTGCGGCCGGAATGCCTGGCGCGGAAAAAGTTCCCCGTCTCCGCGGGGAAAATCCACCGTCTGACCGTGCGGCCCGAGAAAGGGGCTCTGGCCGTCTCGCTGGACGGGAACGCGTTCTCCGTCGCCGCCTGCGTCCCGGCGGAATTTTACGCCGGCGTGACCGCCTGCGAGGGGATCGACCGCTTTTTCGATTTTCTCGAGGAAGACTGACGAAGCGGATTTTTTGTTTTGCGGAAGGAAATGAAATGCCGTTATGACAATGCCTCTGATTCTGCTGGCCATCCTGTTTTTCGGGATCCAGCCCGTCGCCATGAAAAAGATCCGGGTCACGTCTCTGCGGGTCAATATCCTGCAGACGGGGGCTTTCAGCGGCGTGGTCGCCGTCGGCTTCTGGATCTGGGGCGCCGCCGCAGGGATCCGGATCGGCGCCCCCACGTTCTGGTACGGCGTGCTGTTCGGGGCCGTGCTGATCGCCACGATCGCGTGCTATTATTACGCGATGCACACGGGGCCGCTCTCGTACACCTCGTTTTTTTACTCCGCGAGCATGGTGATCCCGTCCCTGGCCGGCGTGCTGATCTGGCACGATGAATTCCGCTGGACGGCGGCCGCCGGCATCGCGCTGTTCCTGGCGGCGTTCTATTTCATCAGCGTGCCCGGCTCCCGGGAAAGCGGCGGCGGCAACAGGAAATGGCTCCTGCTGTGCCTGGCGACGTGGCTGCTGAACGGCGGCCTCTCCGTGATCGTCAAGGCCCAGCAGATGGCCATGAAGGGCGAGGAGGCCTCGTCCATGACGACGGTGGCCTTCTCGAGCGCCTGCGTGTTCTCGTTCGCGGCGTATGGGATCCTCGCCGCCCTTTCCGGAAAAACAAAGGAGATCCGTCCGGATCTCCTCGGGTTGCGCTCCGCCGCGCTGCCGCTGCTGGCGCTCGCGGTCGGCAACGGCGGCGGAAACCTGACGATCACCTACCTTTCGTCCCGCGTCTCGAGCGCCTATCTGTTCCCCGTCGTTCTGGGCGGGATGATGGTCGCCGTGACCGTTTACTCAGTCCTCGTGCTGAAGGAGAAGATCAACAAATACGGCGTCGCCGGCCTGCTGACCGGCGTCGCGGCGCTGCTGGTCCTGAATATCGCGTAGCGGACGTTTTCCCCCTATTCGGCGTCGGAAAGGACGACGGGGATATGATGCCTTTCTTTGCCGTCGAAATCGACCGCGAAACGGTAAAACTCTGGCGAAGCCCGGAGCGTGCGGCTTTCTTCCCCAATCGTGAGCCGGGCGTCCCGGCTGACCGCGACGAACAGGCCGGCCTTCCCGAACCCGTCGAGAAAGTAGGAGGCCGAGCCGCGGCCGCGCTCCCTCAGGGTCAGGCCGGCGGAACCGCCTTCCGTGTAGAGCGCGGCGGTTTCCGTGAAGGAGAGCTCCGCGGTCTCCCCTTCCCGGGCCTCGAGTGGGAACGTGTTCCCGCCGGCCCGGACCGTCACGGTGCGGGCGTTGCCCGGCGAGGTCCAGTCGGTGTTCAGAAGGTACAGCTTCCCGGCGCCGGGGTCCGATTTCCAGACCGACCAGTACACGTCGCCGGAGGGATCCTCGACCGAGACCGTGCGGGAGACGTGGCGGCGGATCAGCGCGTCGAGGAAATTCGGCAGGAACGTTTTGAGCGCCTCATGCCCCGGGTAGGCGTAGGTGCACAGAAGATAGACGAAGCCCTTCCCCACGCGGTTGCGCACCACCAGCGGTTTCCCGGTCGCCGCGTCGGCCGCCACGACCTCGGCCGTGACCGGCACCACCTCGGCCAGCATGCAGGGGCCGTCCTCGTCCTCCCGGGTGTTCGGCAGGCGGATGGACCTGCGCGTCCGGCTGAAATCCTCCCCGGCGAAATCGCCTTTCCCGACGGCGGAAGAAAACGGGACGCCGGATTTCCCGACCACGCGCACGCCGCACAGGTCGGCCGCGTCGCCGCCGTAGATCAGCCTGAGATCGTCCATCCCGCGCAGGAATTCCCGGTCGGCCCGCGTCGTCAGGTGCGGCACCGAAAGGAACAGCGTCCCGCCGTTTTCCGCATAGCGCAGGAAATGCTCGTAGTCGTTGCAGTAGCCCTTCCCCTGCTGCTCGGTCTGCGGCTCCATGGTATGCCAGTTCAGAAGCAGCATGAGCTGATAGTCCGAAAACGCGGAAGAGCCGGCCTCGACCGGGAGAAAATCGAACTCGCCGCGCGGATCGCCGCTGAAGAACCGGCGGATCCTGCGGTTCTCCTGATTCAGCGGGCTCAGGCAGATGCCCGGCGCCAGCAGCTCCAGCAGATGGAACCCCTTTTCCGGCTGGCGGAAGCCCCACTCCCACTTTTGGCATCCCGCCGTTCCCCAGACGGGGAAGTTTTCATCCTTCAGCGATTCGTCCTCGGGCGGGTCCCCGAAATTCGTCGTGCTGATCCCGCTGAACGGGGGCGCGTACCGTCCCTGAAGCACGGCAATATCCACCCGGGGCCTGCCCTGGCGCGGGTGGGTCTGCGTGTATCGGTGGAAGGCGGCGCAGAGCTCGCGCTTACGGCGCGGCAGAAAATCGCCGCCCGCCATCCGGTAATATTTGAAGCAGAGGAACAGGGAGTCCTCCTCATAGATGAAATTCGCGCCGAACACCCACGCCAGGCGGAACCCCAGGGAAAAGCGGCGCAGGCCGTCTTCCAGCTCCGGCTGGGCGTTGTGCTGGGTCGCGAGGTGCGCTCCCCAGATCTTTTTGCGGAAGGCCCGGGCGCACCCGCGCGCGTTGGGCAGAATCAGCAGGCTGTGGCCGACGAAGGTCTCGTGCCGCAGCACGTCAAACCCGGCCAGATAGGCGTTCCGGCTGCCGCCGCTGGCGTCGCCGGTGGCGACCGGGACGCCGGGGATGCGGTACCCCTCCGCCACCGAGCGCAGAAGGGACACGGAAGCGGCCTGCGCGTCCCGCAGGGAGCGGCTCAGGTTCTGCGGCGGGCGGGAGCCGTAGAAGATGCCGGTGCACTCGTGGCCGCCCGCGCAGACGCAGCGTTCCGCCGAGGCGGCGGCGACGATATTCTGGTCCTTCATGCTGATGGCGTCCGTGTAGAGCCCGTATTTGCGGCAGTCCGCGGCGGCCTCCCACAGCTTCTGCCAATGCGTGAAGCGGTTGTGGTAATCGCGGAAGACGACCATGTTTCCGAGCTGCCCGTCGAGGATCTGCCGGATATACTCCTCATATTCCCACGGCGTGCCGGTCTTGATCTCCACCGCGGTCTTCATGACGTCCGGCTCCGGCGGCACGTCCCAGCACTCCGGCACCACGGCCTCGGACGAAGCGCCGCTCCAGAGGTCGGTGAAGCGGATCTTTCCGTTTCGGAAAGAACGCTTCGCCCGGAAGAAGAATTCGTGTTCCCCCTCCCAGATGAATTCCTCGTCGTCGGGGATCGGGTGCAGCTTTCCCCGGTACGTCTGGTGCCGCACGCTGACCTCGGTCCCCGGCATCGCCGCCTCGAAAAGCTCGGGGTCAAACTCCGCCCGGATCTTCGCCGTCCCGCGCGTGCAGCGCACGGCGACACGGAACGGCACGCCGGCGAGCGCCCATTTCGGGCACGAAACGATCTGCATATGGCACCGGACCTCGGGAATCAGCCGGATCATCTGAAGAAGGATGGAAAATTTTCCGTCGCGATTGACCAGCTCCGCGCGGTTTTCCCCGGAGATGAAATCGTCCCCGGACAATTCGAACGGCACCTCTTCCAAAAACTGCGAATTGGTGTCATGATAGGTGGTGAACTTTCGGTTCTGATACACATTTTTCCCGTTGATCCGAAGCGAAAAGTCGGGCAGGCCGCGGGCGCGCGTCTCGCGGTCCGGGCTTTCGGAGATCAGGAAGCGCAGCAGGCAGCGCACGGCGACGCGGTCCGAACCGGAGGAAGGGGCCGGAAGCTTCAGGGAGAATCCGCCGGACGCTTTTTCCCCGGGGGGCAGGATCAGGCCGCGGACCCCGAACATCTCCGCCTGCCTGCCGGAAAAGCCGGACCCGTACAGGCGGGTTTCCCCCTCCCGGAACGGGGCCTCGGTCCACCGGGGACGGGCCGGCTCGATATGGAGGATCGCCATGGAATATTTTTCGCCCACGTGCCGCACGATGTGCCCTTCCCGGTCCAGTTCGGCGGGGGTGAACGCGACGCTCCCCTCCCGGGTGACGATCCGGAAAACGGTGCCGTCCTCCGCCCCGGCGGTCACGCGGATGCCGTCGAACCAATTGCAGAGGCGGGATTCCCAGTCCGTTCTGCCGTAGTCGGAATATTGCTTTGAGAAGATAAAAGGTCCCCAGGCGTCCTTCGGGAAGCGGATCCGCTCCACCTTGAGGACGGCGCCGCCCTCCGTTTCCAGATGCCCGCTGAAATCGTAGCGCGCCAGGTTCTTTTCCGCAAAATAGCCGGTCCAGGTCCCCCATTCCGCGGTAAACTGAAATTTTTTCATGCTTTGGCCTCCCTTTCCGCCTATTGTAACAGGCGGAACCGGGAAAGGAAAGAAAGTTTCATCTCTAAAAATTGACCGATTCTGAAAATTTAACAATCCGCACGGATTTTTGAAGGAGAGATACGAAGATGAGCCAGACTAAACGGAAATTTCTGGGAAAGCCGCTGCGCATCGCCGCCGTCCAGTACGGCCAGAGGCCCGAGGACACCCTGAAGGTGCCCGCGATCTTGGAGAAAGGCGGCTTCAACACGGAGCAGCTGCTCCACGCGATCGGCCGCGAAGGGTACGGCCTGTACGACAAGGCGAAGCACGCCGAGCTGATCCGGAAGTACGCGGCCGAATGCGCCCGCCGCGGCATCGGGATCATTCTGTACGCGAACGCGCACATGGTCCCGCCCGGGGCCGTCCGGGAGCACCCGGAGTGGGCGCAGGCCGGCGCGGACGGAAAGCTTTCGGGATTCGCCTGCGTCAACAGCCCGTGGCGGGACGCTTTTTTCCAGTGCGTCCGGGATTCGCTCGAGCAGGATATCCGCGGCATCTTTCTGGACGGACCGATCTTCATCCGGGAGGGCTGCCGCTGCGCCTGCTGCCGGAAGCTGTTCTCTGAGGAATTCGGCCATCCGATCGATTCCGCCTCGCGCGGCGAGCTGAGCCGGTTCAAATCGGAGCATATCGCCCGCTTTGTCAAAGACGTGCGGGACGTGATCCGGGCGAGCGGGAAAGACGTCGCTCTGTACGCCAACTGCCTCGGCCTTGTGGAAAATATTACCGGATGCACCGTGGATGCGGTCTTCCCCTATGTGGACCTGATCGGCTCGGAGGGAGGGTTCCTCTTCTACGGGAACCCGAACGAGGTCTCCGTCTGGCACGGTTCGGAGACTGCGAAATACCTCGAGGCGAAATCGCAGGGGAAGCCGTACGTGATCTTCAACGCCGGCAACCACCAGCCGTGGGCGCGGGAGATGCACACGGTTCCGGAAACGACGCTCCTCTACGCCTCCACCGTGGCGAACGGCGGCAACGTCTGGTACGGCATTCACGGGCTGATCGACGGCTTCCGCACCCCGTCCGGGCAGGCGGCTTTCCGCTTCAACCGCTTTCTTGCGGAAAACGAGGAATTTTTCACGGGCACAGAGCAGCAGGCCGGCGTGGCGCTGCTCTGGTCGCACCGCACCGCCGACAATTTTCCCGGGGAAACGGCCGAGACCGACTTCACGAAAGCCGCGGGGGATTCCGGGCCCCGCGCCGCAGGCTCTTTCCAGAAGGAGTTCCACGGGATCTCGGAGATCCTTTTCCGGTCCCATATCCAGTTCTCGATCCTCGACGAGGCCTGCGTCCGCGGCGGGGACCTGAAGAAATTCAGGACGCTGATCCTCCCCAACGCCTCCTGCCTGGACGACGCGGAGATCGAGGCGATCGGCTCGTTCGTCCGGGCCGGCGGCTGTCTGATCGCCACGCTGGAAAGCGGCGGGCGCGACGCGCAGGGGAATCCGCGGGCCGCCTCGCCGCTGCGGAAGCTGCTGGGGATCCGGCGCGTGGAGCGGACCGTCCTCTATCGGCCGGGCTGCGGATACATGAGGTTCGAGGGCGAACGGCCGCTCGTGCAGAGCGGCTCCGGCGAAGCGTCGGCGGGATTCACCACCGGCACGCTGCGCTGCGCCTACGCCGGCGACGCGCGGGTGCTGGCCTCTTCGTACGAGCCGATGGAGAGCCGCTACGGCGCGTTCAACGAGAAGAAATACCCCTGCATCACGGTGCGGAAAGCCGGCCTCGGGACGGCCGTCTATATCGCGGGCGGGATCGGTCAGACCTATCTGGACTACGGGATCCCCGAGATGGAAGAGGCCGTGCGCGCCCTCGTGCGGCGCCTGACGCCGGGCGACCTGCAGGTGGAGCGCGCGTTCCCCTCGGTGGAGGTGGAGCTGCGCCTGCAGCCCGGCCGGAACCGGCGGCTGATCCACTTCGCCAACCACACGGGCGCGATGCGCCGCCCCATCGGGGAGCTGATCCCCTGCCGGGGCATCCGGGTCTCGCTGAAGGCCGAAAAGCCGGTCCGGCGCGTGCGTTCCCTTTTCCGCCCGAAGGAGATCCCGTTCGTGCGGGAAGGGGATTGGATCCGCTTTTCCGTCGACGTGGAGGATTACGAGCTGGTCGCCGTCGAGGAGACCCCCGCGGAAGGGCGCCCCGATTTACAAAATGTGCAAGGTTAAAAATAGAATAGGTGAAGAACCGAAACCGGCGCGCGGCTATACTGAAACCGATGGATTTCCGCCCCGTTCAGAAAGGGCCGCGTTCCTTCAGGGAGGATTTTTTGATGAGTGTCGCCCGTATTGAAAAGCATAACGGAGAGCCGGCCATCGTGATCGACGGCGTCGCGTACCCGCCGATGGGGATGACGACCCATATCCAAAAGCCCGCCTACTTGAAAAGCCTGGGCGAAGCCGGCGTCCGGATCTTCTTTCTTCCGGCCGTGACGCGGTGGTTCGACCCGGGGAAAAAGTGGACGGACGAAAACGGGACGGAGCACGCCGAGCCCGGCGGCATCGACCAGTTCAAAAAGGACGCCGAGATGCTCCTTCGGCAGGTGCCGCAGGCCTACATCTTCGCGCGCCTTTACCTCAACCCGCCCGTCTCGTGGGTGGAGTCCCACCGGGACGAGCTGATGCGCTACAACGACGGCTCCACCCGGCCGGCCATCCTCGCCAGCAACGACAAGCTCTATACCCTGCCCGGCATGTACTCGCTGTGCTCGGAGGCCTGGCGCAGGGACGGCGACCGGGCTCTGGGCGAGTTCTTCGACGAGATCGACGGCCTGCCCTACGCCGACAGGATCGTCGGGTTCTTTCTGGGGGCGGCCGGGACCAACGAATGGTATCCCATCAACCCGCTCACCGACTACGACAAGAAGCTGTACGCGGATTTCAGCCCTTCTTTCCGGAAAGAATTCTCCGCCTATCTGCGCGGGAAATACGGCACCGAGGAAGCCCTGCGCCGCGCCTGGAGGAATCCGGACGCCGATTTCGACCGCCCGGTCATCCCGGATCTTGAAAGCCGCGTTTACACCCACGTGGACGGCCTGATTCTCGACGCGCTGCGGCATTACGAAAGCGCCCCCCGCATCATCGGCAAGAAAATCGAGCTGAACCCGAAGCGCAAGGCAAACCTGGGCGTCTTTTTGAACGCCGACGATTACCAGAACGTGGCGGATTTCTACCACGCCTGGCACCGGGGGACGGCGGACACCATCATCCATTTTGCGAAGACCGTCAAAAAGCGGTACGCCGGCAAGCTGGTGGGCGCTTTCTACGGCTCTTACGGCTGCACCGATTTCTTCGATTTTTCCACCGCCGAAGCGACGCTGCCGATCCTCGATTCCGGCGCGGTGGATTTTCTGGCGGCCCCGGGCGTCTACAACAACCGGGAGCCGGGCGGCTATGTGGCGCAGCGCGAGATGAACGACTCGTTCCGCCTGCGCAACCGGATCTTCGTCGCCGAGGAGGACAGCCGCACGCACCGCGAGGACGATTTCTACCGCGACGCGATGGGGCTTTATACGATCGAAGACACCGCCGCGACCCTCAAGCGGGACTTCGCCCGCAACCTGTGCGAAGAGACCTACGCGTGGTGGCTGGACCAGCACGAAGGCGGCGGCCGCTATATGGACGAAAATATCTACCGGCTGTTCCGGCGCCAGAATGAGATCGCGAAGTTCGCCTACAGCCTCGACCGCACGAAGAAAAACGACATCGCCCTGATCTACGATCAGGAGAGCGTCCATTACGTCTCGCAGGACACCAGCACCCTGATGCTGGATTACTACCGCACCTCCGACCTCGGCCGGATCGGCGCGCCGGTGGACTTCTACTTCCACGACGACATGGCGGACCCCCGGATGCGGGATTACAAGATGTACGTGATGATCAACGTCTTCTGCCTGACGGACGCCGAGCGGGAGGCGATCCGGCGCAAGGCCGCCCGGAACGGCGCGACGGTCGTCTGGCTCTACGCGCCCGGCTTCATCGACCCGGACGCCGAAAAGCGCATGAGCAACGAAAACATCGCAAGGACGACCGGCATCTCCGTCGGCCGCATCGACGCGACCCGCTCGCCGCGCTTCCGGGTGATCCGGGAGCCGCACCCGGCCCTAAAGTACGCCGACCGCGACCGTCTGTACGGCTTCATCGACCGCGACGTGCACAGCAACGTCTGGCTGGGCACGGTTCTGCCGCCGCCCTACATGAACCCCGCGTTCTATATCGACGACAAAGACGCGGAGATTTTGGGCCGCTATGCGCTGGACGGCAGGCCCGCCCTCGCCGTGAAACGGACGGGCGGCTTCACCAGCATCTACTGCGCGCCGCAGATCCTGAGATCGGAGCTGCTCGCTTCTTTTGCGGAATATTCCGGCTGCCATCTTTACACCCACACCGACGACTGCGTTTTTGCAAACCGGAATTTCGTGGCGATCCACGCCCGTTTCACCGGCAGGCGCACGCTTTACTTCCTGGAGGAATGCAGCCCGTACGAAGTCTATCAGCGCCGCTGGTACGGGAACAACGTGCGGCGGATCGAGCTGGACATGCGCCGCGGCGAGACGCTGATGTTTTCGCTGAAAGGCGAGTGCTGAGCCGGTCTTTCAAAGAAAAATCCGGTGAAAAAGGAGGAGAGTGACGCGATGATTTTCATCAAAAACGCGAGGATTCTGACGCCGCTCGAAAGAAAAGACGGCGTCGTGGCCGTGCGGGACGGAAAGATCGCCGGCATCGACAGCCGCGCGGAGTTCCCCGAGGGCGCGCAGGTCGTCGACGCGAAAGGGCTTTACCTTGCGCCCGGCTTCATCGACATGCACGTCCACGGCGGGGGCGGGGCCGGCGTGATGAGCTGCGACCCGGACGAGATCGTCAGGATGTGCGAGGCGCACGCGAAATACGGGACGACCTCCATCGTCCCGACCACGCTCGCCGCGCCGATCCCGGTCCTGGAAAAAGCCGTGGACGCCGTGCGGGAGGCGCAGCCGAAGTGCAAAGCCTGCCATATCCTCGGCATCCACCTGGAAGGGCCGTTCCTTTCCAAGTTCCAGCGGGGGGCGCAGAACGAAAAAAACATCCTCGTCGCGTCGGAGCACTCCTACCTCGGCCTGCTCGACCGCTGGAACGGCATCAAGATCATGGGCGCGGCGCCCGAGGTGGACGGGTGCCTCCCGCTCGGGCGCGAGCTGCAAAAGCGGAACATTCTGGCTTCCATCGCCCATTCCGACGCCACCTACGACCAGGCGGTGCAGGCGATTTCTTACGGGTACAGCGACGTCACGCATCTCTATTCGGGCTGCTCCTCCGTGATCCGGGTGAACGGGTACCGCGTCGCCGGCGTGGTCGAAGCCGGCCTGCTGCGCGACGAGCTCTCGGTGCAGGTCATCGCGGACCTCAAGCACCTGCCCCCCGCCCTGCTGATGCTGATCTATAAATGCAAGGGCGCCGACCGGATCTCGCTGATCACCGACGGGCTGGAATACGCCGCCTCGGACCTGAAGGAAGGCACCGTCTACACGCAGAAAAACGGCGTGCAGACCGTCTATGAGGACGGCGTGATGAAGCTGATGGACCGGCAGGCTTTCGCCGGCAGCGTCGCCACCAGCAATCGGCTGGTGCGGAACATGTTCCGGCACGCCGAGGTTCCGCTGCTGGACGCCGTGAAAATGGCGACGACGACGCCCGCGCGCAGGCTGAACGTCGCGGACCGCAAAGGCCTGATCGCGGAAGGGTACGACGCCGACCTCGTGCTGTTCGACGAAAACATCGACGTCCGGCTCTGCATGGTGTCCGGGAAGATTCTCTTCCGGCGCGCGGCCGGGGAGCGGCCTTGAAAGGAAGCGGAACGCAGGATGGATATGGATGCGGAAAAGCTGCAGAAAAAGTACCGTGACCTGATCGAAAAAGACCTGATGCGGTTCTGGGAAAAGGCGTTCGACACCGAAAAAGGCGGCGTGTTCACCTGCTTTACCAACGACGGGTCGCGCCTGATCTCGACCGACAAATACGTCTGGTCGCAGGGCCGGATGCTCTGGGTCCTCTCCCGGCTCTGCGAGATGTGCGGCCGCGGGTTGGTCTCGATCGACCGCGCCGGCTACGAAAGGCAGGCGGAAAAGACCTTCCGGCTGATCGCGGACCATGCGCTGCTGGGGGACGGCGGCGTCTGCGCCTATCTGCTGGACCGGGACGGCAACAAAAAGGAATCCATCTCCGGCAAGGGATTTTACACCAGCTACTTTGTCGACTGCTTCGTCATCATGGGGATGATGGAATACGCCCGTGTGTTCGGAAAATCGGACGCCGCGGAGCTGGGCCTGCGCCTGTTCGACAAGATGATGACCTACCTCGGCCGGGGCGAGATCCGCTCGGAGCCGTACCCGGTCAAAAAGGGCTTCGCCCCCCACAGCGAATCGATGATCCTCTGCAACGTCTGCTGCGTGGTCCGGGACGCCCTGCGCAAGCTGGGGCACCCGCGCGCCGAAGAGTTCGCGGAGGCCGCGAAGCGCCATATGAAAAAGATCCTGTTCGGCTTTTACGACCCGAAGCTCGGCCTGATCCGCGAAATGGTCGACCGGAGCGGCGCTTTCGGGAATTCCGTGCTGGAACGGCATATCGCGCCGGGGCACTGCAACGAGTGCATGTGGTTCTGCATGGACGCCGTGGAGGACGGGGACGCGGCGATTCTGGAGCGGATCGATCGGATCGTGGAGAAGAACATGGCCGTCGGCTGGGACCGGGAATACGGGGGCGTCTACCGCTTTCTCGACCGGGACGGGAACGCCCCGCACGGCGGGCGCAGCGGGGACCCGTACGAGGACCTGATCCTCGACACCTGGGACACCAAGCTCTGGTGGGTGCACGCGGAGACGCTCTACACGACCCTGCGCTGCTATCTCCGGACGGGAAAACCGGCGTTCGGCGGCTGGTACCGGCGGACCGAGGAATACGTCTTTCGTCATTTCCCCAATCCGAACAGGGAAATCGGCGAATGGATCCAGATCCTCGACCGGCAGGGCCGGCCCCTCGACAAAGTGGTGGCGCTGCCCGTCAAGGACCCCTATCACATTCTGAGGGACACGATGCTGATCGTCGAGCTCCTCGAAAAATACCGCACGCCCGCTCACGGCATTTTCGGTTGAGAGAAGGAATGTTTTCCCCCGCCAGAGGTGGGGAAAAAACAGGCTTGGCTTCTCAATAGTAACCGAAACCACCGGCTTTCCGGCGGGCAAAAAACACGCCGCCGTATGGGCAGAAAATTTTTCATACGGAGAAAGAGGAATCCCAATGCAGGAAAATATCATGGGCGAGTATCTCGGCGAGATCGAGGGATATCTGGAACGGATTCACAGAGAAGAGGAAAGCAGCATCAAAAAGGTCGCCAAGGTGCTGGCCGCCCAGATCGAGAAAGACAAGCTGATCTACATCTGGGGGCCGGGCGGGCACTCCAACATGAACGCGATGGAGGTGTTCTTCCGGGCCGGCAGCCTGATGCACGTCAGCGCGATCCTGGACGGCGGGACGCTGCTCTCCAACGGCGCGCTGCGCTCGATGGCCATCGAGCGCACCCCGGGATACGGCAGGATCGTGATCGAGGACAACGGGCTCAAAAAAGGCGATCTGCTGATCATCGCCAACGCCTACGGCATCAACACCACCTGCATCGAGGCGGCGCTGACCTGCAGGGAACTCGGCGTGACCACGGTGTCCGTCAGCTCGGCGGAACATGCCCGCGAAACGCCGCCGGACCACCCCGCGCGCCACAGCTCCGGGAAAAATCTCGACGAAATCTGCGATTACCACATCGATTCCAAAATCGTCAGCGGCGACGCCGTGATGGATATCAACGGCATCGGCCAGAAGATGGGCGCGATCTCCACCTTCTGCAACGCCTACATTCTGAATTCCCTGATGATGGAGACCGGCGCGATTCTGGGCTCGGAGGGCATGGAGGTGCCGATCTGGAAGAGCGGCAACGCCCCCGGCGGCGACGAATGGAACGACAAATACATCCCGCGCTTCAAGGGCAGGGTCCGGTGGCTGTGAGTTCCGACCGGCAGATGAGGGAGGGCAAACGGCCTTCCCTTTTTTATATAACGTATGAAGAAAAGATGCGCCCGGCTTGCCGACCGGGTGCATCCCCTTTTGGTTTGTTTTTTCAGGAATGGAAGAAATCGTCCGCGTTCCGATACAAAATCCGGTCTTTGCTCTCCCGGGGAATCTCGGCCATCGTGACCTCGTAGAGCGTGCTTTTCAGGGCGTTGAGCGGGTACTGGGAGCCGTAGAGGATCTTCCGGTCCCCGATATGCTTGGTGATCTCTTCCAGGCTGGCGACGGGGTCCTTGATCCCCGAGGTGTCGATGTAAAGGTTCGGCTGGTTCCGGATCGCGTCCTCGCAGGAAAGGATTTCGCCGTAGCGCAGGTTCATGATCAGGATCGGGATATCCCTGACCGATCCGGCAAATTTCAGAAGCTCGTCGGGAACGGCGATCCGGCGCGGCAGATAGAGGTAATCCAGCCGCTCGTCCTCCAGGCGCATCGTCAGCATCAGGGGCAGGCGGTATTTCCGCAGCAGGGCGCACAGGCCCTCCATGCAGGGGTCGTCGAGCCGGTAGTTATGGTAGCCGGGATAGATCCGGACCCCCTTGACGCCGAACCGCTCGACGCCCTTTTCCACGTCCGATTCATAGGCGGGAAGCGTCGGATTGACCGTCAGAAGCTGCCGGTACGCGCCGGAGCCCTGGAGGATCTCGTGCAGGTCGGCCTCCCCCTCGAACGGATCGTTGTAAAAGATGCTGTTCATGCAGGAGACGTAGCCCCCGCCGATGCCGGTCTCGGAATGAATTTTCAGAAGGTCTTCAAACCTGTTTTTATAAAGCTTCCGGAAGGGCCAGCTGCCCCACAGGCAGTTCACGTCGATGCCGTTCATTCCTCTCAGCTCCTTTTCAGCAGCCGCAGGGCGTTTCCGCCGAAGACGGCTTTTTTCTCGTCCGGCGTCAGGTCGGCTTCCTCGATCTGGCCGTAATTCAGCAGGAAACTGATCCCCGGCATGTCGGTGCCGAACACGATGCGGTCCGCGCCCAGCAGTTTTTTCGCGTAGTCGATATCGTCGCGGCGGAAGATCGAACCGGAGGTATCCACCGAAACGTTGGGATAAGGCTGGATCGGCTTCAGCTCGCGGAGGCAGTCGGCGCCCATGTGCGCCATCAGCAGCTTCGCCTCGGGATAGCGCGCGGCCAGCGCCGCGACATTCGAGCCGAGCGATTCGTACGGCAGTTGGCCGACCGCCTTGTAAAAAGTGTGGATCAGCACGGGCACTTTGTAATCGATGCACCGCTCGATCAGGGGAAACACGCGGGGGTCGTCGCAGAAGGTGGCGACCCACAGCTTCATCCCCGACATCCCGTATTCCTCGATGCCTTTCTTCAAAACGTCCGGCGCATCGGGATTCCCCGGGTTCACATAGCAGTATCCCTCGATCAGGGAAGGCTCTTCGCGTAGAAACTGATGCGTCGCGCGGTTCAGACGCGCGATTTCTTCCTCGTCGGGATAATACCCCCCGAGGCTGGAAACCAGGACCTTCGACACCCCGTAGCTTTCGCAAACCGTCAGGATCTGCCGCTTGTTTTCCTCAAAGTGGCCGTCCCAAAGGTGCGCGTGCATGTCAATCAGCAATTTTACCACCCATCTCTCTCTGCTCTGCGCGCTTGTTCAGACGGAATCCGCCGATTCAAAAAACGGAATCCTAAGAAATTTCTTTTTCATTATACCCCTATCTTTACTAAACTGCAGGCCTGAATTTGATCTATTTTACTTTTTAATTGATTTTTTTGACAATTAATAATATTTGTTTTTCTTACTTTTATTTATAGTTTATACATGATATACTGATCATAATGTCAGTCGTGACCGGAGAAAAGCAAAAAGCATTCCGCAGCGTCACTGGAAACATGGAACGGCGAAGGAGGGAGCATGGATGAAAACGAAGAAGCGGCACACGATGTACATGGCGTTTTTTCTTTCCTATGTTCTGCTTTTGGTGATCACCACCTCCAGCCTGTTCGTTTATTACGCTCAGATCAGAGACGCCGTGACGGAGGAGACCCAGAAATCGAAGCGGGCTCTCCTTTCCCAGCTGATGGACAACGTGGACCAAAAGATGAAATACGCCGACAACCTGATGAACGGCATCGCGTCGGACAACAAGCTGCTGCAGTTCGCGAGGGGCTCCGGTTCCTATACGCTTGAAAACCTGCTCTCTGACATTCAAAGCACTTATAAGCCGGACTATCTGGTCAACTACTCCGTCTACTTCTCCGAAATGGACGAGGTGGTGACGCCCGGCTTTCATATGAAGGCGCCCGAATATTTCAAATACATGTACCGGCCGGCCGACATCGATTACGGCGCCTTCGTGAAAAAATATCTGAGCGGCTACAAATTGAGGGCGCTGGGGCCGGTTCTGCACATCCAGATGATCGGCGGAAACAAGGCGGACGTTCTCCCCTACGTCCAGACCTTTCCCTTTTCGGGAAAGCCCGCGGGCCAGATCGTGATCCTGATCGACGCGAAGGAAATCACGAACCTGATCACGCAGCTGAACGAATCCACGTCGTCCCACGTTTACATTTTGGGCGGGGACGACAGCCTGATGTTCTCTTCCGCGGAAGCGCCGGCGCTTCCGGGCGGCGTGATCGGCAGGCTCCGTCAGGACGGCGGCCGCTTCCAGACCGAGATCGGCGGGGAGCGGATGGTCCTGATGTCCGTTTCCTCCGCCCAATGCGGCTGGAGGTTTGTCCTCGCCGCGCCGACCAACGTCTATTTCAAAGCCTCCCTCCGGTTCGGGACGATCTGCGTCGCCATTTTCGCCATTTATCTGGTGATCGGCCTGCTGATCGGCCATTTTCTGGCAAAGCGAAACTACCGGCCCATCAAGGAAATCAGCGATATCATCAAAAAATATGTGAGCGAGGAAAGCAGAGCGGAAAACGGGAACGATTTCGGCGCGATCAAGCATGTGCTGACCGACCGGCTCAGCACGGACCGGAAGCTCAGCGAAATCATCCAGGCCCAAAGACCGCTGGTCAGCCAGGCGTATCTGCTTTCCCTGCTCAGGGGGATCGAGGTCCATTATCAGGATGCGCAGGCCCGGCTGGATTCTCTCGGCATCCGCTTCCCGTCGGACCGGTTTACGGCGGCGGTGCTGGAATTCGACCCGGACAGCCCGTTTTTCATGGAAGAAGCGCGGTTCCCGGAGGACAATTACTCCCTTGCCCGGGTCGCGGTGCAGAACATCGGCAGCGAGCTGTTCGGCAAAGCGTTCCGGTGCTTTTTCCTCGATCTGGACAGGGGCCGGTTCCTGTTCCTGCTGAGCGCCGAAGAAGCTCTTCCTCCGGAAGAATCGGCCGATCGGCTGAAGCGGGATATCCTTCGGCTGAACGGATTCATCGGCAGCAATTTCCGCCTCGGCATCACCTGGGGATTCAGCTCGCAGCACGAAGGATTGAAGAATCTCCCCAAATGCTACGACGAAGCGAAAAAGGCGCTGGAGGGCGGCAGAAAAAGCCCCGACGGCGTCGCGTGCTTTGCGGACGTCAGGGACATCGATTCCGATTATTTCTTCCCGACCGAAATAGAATATCAGGTGGTCGACCTTCTGAAAAACGGGAATTACCCGGAAGGCAAGGCGCTGCTGGAGAATATCTTCAAGATCAACGAAAGCGCCCTGCGCGGGAGCAGGGTCTCCCGCCGCTTTCTGGCTCAGGTGGCCGCCATGCTGGTGCGCTCGATGAACGGTATCCTCTCGGCCAAGGGGAAGCCCCCGCTGTCGGCCCGGACGCTGCTGGACGGCCTGGGCGAAAAGCCGACCCTGAAATCTTCAAGAACTTACTTTCTGAGCTTTATCGACCAGATCGCCGAGGAAGCGCAGAACCAGGTTTTCCGGAAAACGGAGCTCCTGGTCAACCGGATCACGGACTTCATCCACCGCAACGTGGAGGGGAATCTGCTGGACCTGAACTGCATCGCGGAGGAATTCCACATCACGCCCCAGTACGTCTCCAACATCTTCAAAAAATACAAGCGGGAAAATATCAAGGATTATATTTCCAGGCTCAAGCTGGACCGCGCGAAAGAGCTTCTGCTGGAGACCGATCTTTCCAATTACGAGATTTCCGTCCGGCTCGGCTATGTGAATGAGCTTGGCGTTTTCAGGCTCTTCAAAAAATACGAGCGCATGACCCCCGGGCAGTACCGCACGGCCCACCGCAAGCCCGCCGGACCCGCGAAGGATGCGACGGACCCGTGAACTTTCGGACCCGCGCGGCCGACCGGCCCGCCCCGGCGGTCCCATTGCGCACTTCACGTTTGTGAGGTGCGCAATTTCTATGGGCCTTTTTTCCGCGGCATAAATCCCGGCCCGGAGTTTACTTTACTGCGGATGCTATGATATGATAGAAATATCCGAGATCCGTCCCCGCGGGATGCGAACGAGGTCGGGGAAACAGTGAGGCGGTCCCTCCGAGGGAGGGCGGGCGAGAAAGGTTGGTTTTTTGATGGATGAGCTGCGGCAGGCACGCGAAGTGCTTACCGATGTGGTGAATAACGTCGGCAAAGCGATTATCGGGAAGAAACGGACGGTCGAGCTGGTCGTGCTCGCCATGGCGAGCGGGGGGCACGTGCTGATCGAGGATATCCCGGGCGTCGGGAAGACGAGCCTGGCCTGCGCGCTCGCGCGGTCGGTGGACTGCGAGTTCAAGCGGATCCAGTTCACGCCGGATATCCTCCCCTCGGACATCACCGGGTTTTCCGTCTACAATTCGGGCACGGGCGAATTCGAGTACCGCCCTGGGCCGGTGATGAGCAACTTTGTGCTGGCGGATGAAATCAACCGCACCTCCCCGAAAACGCAGGCGAGCCTGCTGGAGATCATGGAGGAGGGCAACGTCACGGTCGACGGCAAAAGCCATCCCCTGCCCCAGCCGTTCATGATCCTCGCGACGCAGAACCCCATCGAATACCAGGGGACCTACCCGCTGCCGGAAGCGGAGCTCGACCGCTTTTCGATCCGGGTCTCCCTGGGCTATCCCGAAACGGAGGACGAGCTCCGGATCCTGTACCACGCGCATTTGAACCCGGCGGCGAATCTTTCGCCCGTCGCAAGCGCCGACGACGTGCTCATGGTGAAAAAAGCGGTTTTATCGGTCCACGTCTCCGAAGAGGTGGGGCGCTATATCCTGGCCGTCGTCGAAGCGACCCGCGGCGGTGGGTTCGCGCTGGGCGCGAGCCCCCGCGCCTCCATCATGCTGTTCCAGATGGCCCAGGCGCTCGCGCTGTACCAAGGGCGGGGATTCGTGATCCCGGACGACGTGAAGTCCCTCGCGCCCTGCGTGCTCTGCCACCGGCTGCTGCCCTCCCGTGGAGCGAAAGCCTCCGGCAGAAAGATTTCGGAGATGATCGACGGCATCCTGGCGTCGACGCCCGCTCCCTCCCTTAGGGCGTAACGCGTATGGCGATGCGGATTCAGCCGAAAAGCCAGCTGGTTTATCTGGTCCTGCTCGCGCTGTCGGTGGCGGGCGCCTATCTGCTCAACGACCGCTTCGGCTATACGCCGCTGCTGTTTTTGCTGCTGCTGGCGCCGATCGACATCCTGTGCGCGCACCGCGCCCGCCGGTGCGTCCACAGCCTGAATCCGCCGCCCTTTCGGGAAACGCGGCGCGGCGAGCCGGTTGTGTTTTCCTGCGCCTATCGGAACGGCAGCCGTTTTCTCGTCTGCCGCCTTGCGGTTTCGCTGCGCCTGACGGGGCCGAAGGGATTGAAATTCGATCCAGGCAAAGCGTCTTTCGATCTTGCGCCGGGGGCGACCGCCACGCTCCGGATTTCGATCGCGCCGAACCATATCGGGGTCTACCGGATGCGGATGCAAAAAGTCAGGGTCTACGGGCCCATCGGTCTTTTCGGCATGAAGCTGCCGGAGGGACGGCCCGCCGCCTCCGCCGTGGTCCCTTCCCGCGGAGAAGCGGCCGCCCGCGGGGCCGAAGTCCAGGGGGGCCGGGACGAAAACGCCTCCCGGGCCGCGCAGGGGGGCTCCAGCGCCGGCAGCTATAACGGCGTGCGCGAATACGCCCCCGGCGACCTGCTGCGCAATATCCACTGGAAGCTGACGGCTCATACCCGTCAGATGATGACCCGCCTTTATGAGGAAGAGGAGGATTTCGTGACGGTCGCGGTCGATCTTCGCCCCGCCGGAGGTCCGGCCGAGGAGGCTTTGTGCGCGCACGACCAGCTCTGCGAATCGGCTTACCGGTCGGTCTGCGGTTGTGTCGGGCAGGGGGCGAAGGTCCGCCTCGTTTTCTTCGACGGGGAACGGCTCCGGACCCTGTGGGTCAAATCGGAGGCCGGTCTGCCGGAAGCGGCGGTAAGCCTCGCGTCGGCCGAACCGGCCGACGCGGACGTGACCGGCGCGGCGGGGGTTCTCCCCGCCGCCGGCGAAGTGCTGGTTGTAAGCGCGCACCTGGACGAAGAACTCGCGCGCCGGCTGAGCGGGTTCCCCGGCAAGGGCCGCAGGGTCCTGTTCCATTCTATCGTGCCGGCGCAGTTCAAACCGGAAGCCCCGTCGGCCTGTTTCAACGATCTTCTGGAGCACGACGTCGAATGCCGGATCATCAAAGCTCCGCCGGCAAGGCGGACACGGCAGGAGAACCTGCGGATCGAGCGGATCACGACGGGAACGGGAGAGAAGAATGAAAAGATATTCCATAGTCGGCAAAGCCGCTGAATATGCGCTGCTCGTGCCCCTGGGCTTTGCCTGCGCGTACAGCCTTCTGACGCCCTTCGTCCCCGCCCAGACGATGAAGGACAATATCCTTCCGATTTTTTTTTGCTGCGCCGCCGTGATCCTGCTCGATCTGCTGTTCCAAAAGGCGGTGCGGGTCCTGGCCTTCGTGATTGCGGCCGCGGCGGCCGCGCTGTGCCTCAGCCAGATCTTTTTGGGGGACGTTTTCGGATCGCTGGCGTCCGCCGCGTTCCGCACCACGGGGGAATCGCTGGTCCGGTCGAGCGGCTTCGCTTCCGCCGGCCTCTGCGCTTTTGCGGCTTTCGTCTCCCTGCTGACCGCGTACTGCGGCAGGCGGCGGCTGAGGACCGCGGTTTTCTGGGGCGGAACGACCGTGATTTTAAGCTACCTCGCCTACACGGGCCACGGCGAAAATCTCCCGGCGCTCCTCGTGATCACGGGATGCTGCGCCCTGCTTTTCTACCGCGCCGGCGCAGAGGCGGGCCCGGAGGGGAACGCGCAAGGCTCCGGGCCGCTGTTCCGCGCGACGGCGGCCGCCCTGGTCGTGGTGGCCGCCGCGCTGGCCGTCACGCAGCTCGGTTTCACAGGCCTGAAGGCGGTCTTCGGCTCTTCCCAGAAAATCAACATCGCGGATTTTACGGCGCGGATGCAAAGCGCGTTGTTTTCCACCAGCGGCTTCGGCGATTACAACCCAAACCGGCTGCTCGGGCTGCGGATCACGATGAACGACACGCTGGTGCTGGAAGTGCGGGCGGACGGACCGTTTTATCTGCGGGGCCGCATCTACGACACCTATACCGGAAAATCATGGCGGGCGGCGGAATCGTCGGATGAGAACGACGTTTATCATCAAAACCTGTCGCCGGCGCTTCCCGGATATGGGAACCTCCGTCAATTTGATCTCCAGGGCTTCCGCTCCGGCTCCGCCGTCTACAGTTTCCCGAAACGGTCGGGCCTCCCGCTGCGCGCCCGTCAAATCAGCGTCACGACCAAAACGGAAGGCCAGAAATACCTTTTCCTGCCCGCCGAGGCGGCCGGAGGCCTGACCGACGTCCTGGAAGGCAAACTGGCGCTGCAGCACACCTATCCCGACCTGCAGACGGCGCGGCCGCTGGCGCTCGGGACGGAATATTCGGTCACTTACTTGCAGCCCGACTGGGACGACCCAGCTTTTGAGGCCGTCACCCCGGCGAACAGGCGGCGGATCGGCGGCGGCATACAAGCCGCCTTCGGTTCCACGGCGGGGCTGACCGACCGCACGGTCGCGCTCGCAAAAAGCATCACGAAGGATGCCTCCAACGAGTTTCAAAAGGCCGAAGCCATCAAAAAATGGCTGACCGAGAACTGCACCTATACCCTCTCTCCCCCGCAACCGTGGAGCGGCCAGGATTTTGTGGATTATTTTCTTTTCAATTCAAAGAAGGGATACTGCGAGCATTTCGCCACGGCGATGGCAATGCTGCTGCGGGCGAGCGGCGTGCCGGCCCGCTTTATCGAGGGCTACGCCTCCCCGTCCGTTTCCGAAGCCGGGCTGTACGAGGTGACGAACGCCCAGGCGCACGCCTGGGTGGAATACTATTCTTCCCTTTACGGTTTTATCACTGCGGACCCGTCCCCCGCCTCCGCCCTTCCCCGGACCCTGACCCGGGCGGAGATGCGGGAAACGCCCTCCGCGGGGGCTTCTTCGGCGTCCGCCGGCGAAGCGCCGTCCCCGTCTTCCGCGCCGGCTTCCTCCGCGGCGCCTTCCTCCGCCCCGTCCTCCCTCTCCCCGCGGTCGCCGGCGGCGTCCTCTCCCGGCGTTCCGGCGGGTGGCGCGGCCGGCGCGGCCGGTTCCGTTGATTTCGCGATCGCCGCTCTCGCCGTGCTTCTGGCCGTTCTCCCCTACGCCGGAAAAACCGCGTACCGCGCGCTGTGGTTCGCCGTGATCCGCAGGAAAAGCGGCCGGAAGCTGACCCTGGCCCTTTACGGATATTTTGCCTCCGTGCTCGCGAAGCTCGGCTTCCCCGTCTCCCCCTCGAGCACGCCGCGGGAGCTTGCCGACAGGGTCCGCGGTTCCATGCGGTTCGGCGCCGTCGGCTTCGACCGGGTGACGCAGATCGCTCTCGAAGTGCGGTTCGGCGAACGCGAGCCGACCGCCGGCGAACGGAACGAGCTGATTTCTTTTTACCGCGCGCTCCCGGCGGCGTGCAGGAAAAAGCTGGGGACCTGGAAGTATCTGCTGAGATATCCGATTCTGCACTGACCGCGTCAAAGCGGAAAAGGATCGACGATCGAAGAATAAAATTGAATAAATATGCAAACAGCCCTTGATATTATGCATAATCGGTGTATAATAAATCACAAGACCGATTGATTAAAAAAAGGTGGCTGTTTGCAATGGCGAATCCGATCAAAAAAGTGGTGCTCGCCTACTCGGGCGGGCTGGACACGTCGATTATCATCCCGTGGCTGAAAGAGCATTACGAGGGCTGCGAGGTGATCGCGGTCGCGGCGGACGTCGGGCAGGGCGCGGAACTGGACGGGCTGGAGGAGAAGGCGAAGAAGACCGGCGCCTCCAAGCTGTACGTCGAGGACCTGAAGAAACCGCTGGTCGAGGATTACATCTGGCCGACGCTGAAGGCGGACGCGGCCTACGAGGGAAAATACCTGCTCGGTACGTCGTTCGCGCGGCCGCTGATCGCGAAGCGTCTGGTCGAAATCGCGAAGGCGGAGGGCGCGGACGCGGTCGCGCACGGCTGCACCGGAAAAGGCAACGACCAGGTGCGGTTCGAGCTCGCGATCAAGGCGTTCGCGCCGGACCTCAAGATCATCGCGCCGTGGAGGATCTGGAGCATTCAATCCCGCGACGAGGAGATCGACTACGCCGAGGCGCACAACGTCCCGCTGCGCATCACGCGGGAAACGAACTACTCGAAGGACAAAAATCTGTGGCACCTGTCGCACGAAGGGCTCGACCTTGAAGACCCGGCGAACGAGCCGGATTACGACCGGATCCTCGAGCTGGGCGTTTCGCCTCAAAAGGCGCCCGATCAGCCGGCCGCGGTGACGGTCTCGTTTGAAAAGGGCGTTCCGGTCGGGCTGAACGGCGAAAAACTCTGCGGGGTCGACCTGATTGCTAAGCTGAACCGGCTCGGCGGCGAGAACGGGATCGGCATCCTCGACCTGCTTGAAAACCGGCTGGTCGGCATGAAATCCCGCGGCGTGTACGAGACGCCGGGCGGCACGATCCTCTACCATGCGCACCGCAAGCTGGAGGAGCTTTGCCTCGACAGGGACACGTTCCATTTCAAACAGATTGTCGGTCAGAAATTTTCCGAGCTGGTTTACGACGGAAAATGGTTCACCCCTCTGCGCGAGGCGCTCTCCGCGTTCGTGGATTCGACGCAGGAAACCGTGACCGGCGACGTGAAGCTGAAATTGTATAAAGGCAACGTCATCGACGCGGGCGCTTCCTCCCCCTATTCCCTCTACGATGCGGAAATCGCGACGTTCAGCGCGGACCACGTTTACAACCAGGCGGACGCGCAGGGCTTCATCAATCTGTTCGGCCTGCCGATCACGGTGCGGGCGATCAAAAAGCTGAAAGGCGAAAAATAACCCGTCTCGAAGAAATTCGGGCAGGCCGGATGAAAACGCTTGGAGGCGAGAAAAATGATTCGGGCGGGCATCATCGGTGCGACCGGCTATGCGGGCGCGGAGCTGGTCCGGCTGCTGCTGCGGCACCCAGGCGCCGAGCTTGCGGCGATCAGTTCCGTCCGCTTCGCGGGCAAAAGACTGGGCGACGTGTACGGCGCGTACGAGCGGCTCTGCGACCTCGTCTGCGGAACGCAGGAGGAGGTCGTGGAGCGGAGCGACGTGGTTTTCGCGGCGCTGCCCCACGGGCTTTCGCAGGAGCTCGCGTTCGAGTGCGACAAAAAGGGCAGGGCGTTCATCGACCTCGGCGCGGATTTCCGCCTCAAAAACGAAGAGGATTACAAAAAGTGGTACGGCGGCGCGTTTGCCCATCCGGAGCTGCACGAAAAGGCGGTCTACGGCCTGCCGGAGCTGTTCCGCCCGCAATACGCGGGCCGGCGCCTTGTTGCGAACCCCGGATGCTTCACGACGGCGGTCCCGCTCGCGCTGGCCCCGGCGCTTCTGGGCGGGTTCATCGAGCCTTTCGGGATCGTCGCGGACTGCAAGACCGGCGTGACCGGCGCGGGCCGCACCCCGACGCAGAGCACGCATTTTGCGGAGCTCAACGAGAGCGTCTCGCCGTACAAGGTCGCGTGCCACCGCCACAACCCCGAGATGGAGCAGACCCTGCGGCTCCTGTCCGGGGAGGACGTGCGCGTCACGTTCGTGCCGCATCTGCTTCCGGTCAGCCGCGGAATCCTCGCGACGTGCTACGCGCGCATGAAGCCCGGCGCCGCGCCGGAGGCGATTCGCGCGGCGTATGAAGAGCGGTACGCGGACGAGTATTTCATCCGCCTGCTGCCCGAGGGCCGCGCCGCGGATATCGGGGACGTGCGGCTCTCGAACTTCTGCGACATCTCGCTGCATTTCGACCCGCACGACCAAATGCTGATCGCGGTCTCCGCGATCGACAACATGGTCAAGGGAGCGGCCGGGCAGGCGGTGCAGAACATGAACATCCTGTTCGGTCTTGACGAAAAGACGGGCCTCACGGCGGTCCCGCCGGCTTTTTAACGGCGCGCCGCCGCAGGTTCCGATTGATTCCCGATCAAAAACCAAAAGTGATTTCCAAACCGGGGGAGTGTCCCGTTCGATCCGCTCCGGCGAAGGAAAAGCCCGGGAGGCAGAAAAATGTCGGTTCGGTTCGTAACAGGCGGCGCCGCCGCCGCGCGGGGCTTTACGGCGGCGGGGATCCACTGCGGCGTGCGGAAAAACGCGGAAAAGCCAGACCTCGCGATGATTGCGTCGTCGGTCGAATGCGCGGCGGCCGCGGTCTATACGCGGAATCTGGTCCAGGGCGCGCCGATCCTGGTGACGCGAAAGCATTTGAAGGACGGAAAAGCGCGCGCGGTGATCGCAAACAGCGGCAACGCGAACACCTGCAACGCCGACGGCGCCGAAAAGGCGGAGCGGATGGCCCGCGCCGCGGCGGAGGCGCTCGGGATTGCGGAAAGCGACGTGATCGTCGCCTCCACCGGGGTCATCGGCGTCCCGCTGCCGATCGAACCGATCGAGCGCGCCGTGCCGGCGCTTGCGGCGAGGCTTTCGCCGGACGGTTCGCCCGAGGCCGCGCGGGCGATCATGACGACCGACACCATCGAGAAAAACCTCGCGGTCGAATGCGTCCTCGGCGGCAGGACGGTCCGCGTCGGCGGAATCGCCAAGGGCTCCGGCATGATCCACCCGAATATGGGCACCATGCTGTGCTTTCTCACGACCGACGCGGCGATTTCGGCGTCCGCGCTCGACGCCGCGCTGCGCGCCGCGGTGGACGTGAGTTTCAACATGGTCAGCATCGACGGGGACACCTCGACGAACGACACCTGCGCGATTCTCGCCTCCGGCCTCGCGGGAAATCCGACGATTGCGGAGCCCGAGGGCGGGGATTACGCGGCCTTCACCGGGGCGCTGACGGAGCTCTGCACCGCGTTAGCGCGGATGCTCGCGAAGGACGGCGAGGGCGCCTCCCGGCTGCTCGTTTGCACCGTGACCGGCGCGAAGGACGAAGAGAATGCGAAAAAAGCCGCGAAAGGCGTGATCCATTCCTCGCTGGTCAAGGCGGCGATGTTCGGCGCCGACGCGAACTGGGGCCGCGTGCTCTGCGCGGTCGGCTACTGCGGCGCCGAGACGGACGTCTCGAAGATCGGCGTGCTGTTTTCTTCCAAGGCCGGAAAGGTCCGGGTCTGCGGGAACGGTTCCCGGATCGCGTTCAGCGAGGAGCTCGCGAAAAAAATCCTCTCCGAGGACGAGGTGGAGATCCATGTGGAGCTTGGGGACGGGGACGCACGGGCGACGGCTTTCGGCTGCGACCTGACGTACGATTATGTGAAGATCAACGGCGATTACCGGACTTGAAACGCTCCGCGGGCAAAGAGAAGCGCCTGCACACTTGGAACAGGATCTTTCTTAAATTGAAAAGCGGGGAACGGTGAGACATGCAGATTTCAAACGGAGACCGGGCGCAGGTGCTCGTGCAGGCCCTGCCGTACATCCAGACGCACGCGGGCAGGACCGTCGTCGTCAAATACGGCGGCAGCGCGATGGTGGACGGGGCGCTCAAGGACGCCGTGATGAGCGACATCGTTCTGATGCAGAGCGTGGGGATCCGCGTCGTCGTCGTGCACGGCGGCGGGAACGAGATCAGCGCGATGATGAAAAGACTCGGAAAGGAGAGCCGGTTCGTCGGCGGGCTGCGCTACACGGACCGCGAGACGATCGACATCGTCCAGATGGTGCTGGCCGGCAAGGTAAACAAAGACCTCGTGCGGCTGCTGGAGCGGCACGGCGGACGGGCGATCGGCCTGTGCGGCCTGGACGACGACATGCTTACAGCCGAAAAGCTCCGGGGAAAAACGGACCTCGGCTACGTCGGGGAGATCGCCGGCGTCAAGACCGCCGTGATCCTCAACGCGACCGAAAACGGCTACATCCCGGTCATCTCCACCGTTGCGGGCGGAAAAAACGGCGAGGTTTACAACATCAACGCCGACACCGCCGCGGCGCGCATCGCCGCCGAGCTGAAAGCCGAAAAGCTGATCCTGATGTCGGACGTGCGCGGCCTGCTGAGCGACCGGGACGACGAGTCGACGCTGATCCCGGTCGTCAACGTCAGCGACGTCCCGAAGCTGATAAACCGGGGAATCGTCACCGGCGGCATGATCCCAAAGGTCCGGTGCTGCGTCGAAGCCGTCCGCAGCGGCGTCGAGCGCGCGCATATCATCGACGGGCGGATCCCGCATTCGATCCTGATCGAGCTTTTTTCCGACGAAGGCATCGGCACCATGATGTATCAGATGAGAAACGGAGACTGAACCATGACATTTGCAGAGATTCGGGCGCAGGAAAAGCGGAATATGATGCCCGTGTTTTCAAGATTCCCGGTCGTGCTGGTTTCCGGGAAGGGCGCGACCGCGAAAAGCCCGGAGGGAAAGGAATACATCGATTTCACGGCCGGCATCGGCGTCAATTCGCTCGGCTACTGCGACCCGGAATGGGTCGCGGCCGTCTCGAAGCAGGCCGCGGCGATCCAGCATCTCTCGAACCTCTATTACTGCCCCGCGCAGACCGAGGCGGCGGAACGGCTGTGCGCCTTGAGCGGCATGTCAAAGGTGTTCTTCGGCAATTCCGGCGCGGAGGCCAACGAGTGCGCGATCAAGCTTGCGCGCAAGTACGGCCTCGACCGCCTCGGGCCGGGGCATACCCATATCGTCACGCTGAAGAATTCGTTCCACGGCCGCACCGTCACGACGCTTGCGGCAACCGGCCAGGATGCGCTCCACGCGCATTTCACGCCGCTGACGGAGGGCTTCTCCTACGCGGAGCCGACGATGGAGAGCATCGGGGCCGCCGCGACGGACAAAACCTGCGCCGTGATGCTTGAGCTGATCCAGGGCGAGGGCGGAGTCGTGCCCATGAACCCGGCGTTCGTCCAAGAGCTGCGCGCGTTTTGCACGGAGCGGAGGCTGCTGATGGTCGTCGACGAGGTCCAGACCGGAATCGGGCGCACCGGAACGTTTTACTGCTACCAAAGCTACGGCGTCCTGCCGGACGTCGTGACGAGCGCGAAGGGCATCGCTTCGGGCCTGCCTCTCGGCGCGTGCTTGTGCGCCGAACCGTTTAAGGACGTTCTCGGCCCCGGCACCCACGGCTCGACCTTCGGCGGCAACCCGGTCGCCTGCGCCGGCGCGCTGGTCGTGTTCCAGCGCCTTTCGTCCCCGGGCTTTCTGGAGGGCGTGCAAGAAAAGGGGAAATATTTTGCGGAGCGCCTCGGCGCGATGCGCGGAATCTTATCGGTGCGCGGCATGGGCCTCATGCTCGGCGCGAAACCGGCGGCCGGAGACCCCGGTAAAATCGCCGCGGCATGCGCCGACCGGGGGCTTTTGATTCTGACGGCGAAGGATGTGCTCCGGTTCCTCCCGCCGCTTGTCATCACAAAGGAAGAGACCGACCGGGGGCTTGCGATCCTAAAAAAGGTTCTCGCTTCGTTTGCACCGTAAAAAGCGGCCCCGGAAAGCTCGGGACCGAAGGCGACAGGAGGAAAACGATGGAACATCTTTTGAAACTGATGGATCTGACGGACGGGGACATCGCCGGGATCCTGAACCTCGCGGACCAGCTCAAATACGAGCGGAAACACGGCATCGCGCATCCGATCCTCAAAGGCAAGACGCTCGGAATGATCTTTAAGAAGGCGAGCACCCGCACGCGCGTCTCCTTCGAGGCCGGGATGTACCAGCTCGGCGGGCTGCCGATTTTTCTTTCGGCCGACACCCTGCAGATCGGGCGCGGCGAGCCCGTGCAGGACACCGCACGCGTGCTGTCGCGGTACCTCGACGGCGTCATGATCCGCACCTACGAGCAATCCGAGGTCGAAGCGTTCGCGGCGAACGGGACGATCCCGGTCATCAACGGCCTGACGGATTTTTCGCACCCGTGCCAGGTGCTTGCGGACCTGATGACGATCCGGGAATACAAGGGCACGCTGGAAGGCCTCAAGCTCTGCTTCATCGGCGACGGGAACAACATGATGAATTCCTGGATCGTCGGCGGCCTGAAAATGAAGATGGAGGTTTCGGTCGCCTGCCCGCCCGGCTACGAACCCGCGCCGGCCGTCCTCGATTTCGCGCGGCCGAATCCGGCGTTCCGCGCCGTCTCGGACCCGGCGGAGGCCGCGCGCGGCGCCGACGCGGTCGTCACGGACGTCTGGGCTTCGATGGGCGAGGAAGCCGAGATCGAAAAGCGCCGCCGGGATTTCAGGGGCTATCAGGTCAACGCGGAGGTGCTGAAAGCCGCGAAGCCCGGCGCGATCGTTCTGCACTGTCTGCCCGCCCACCGCGGCGAAGAGATCACGGCCGAGGTTTTCGAGGCCCATGCGAAGGAAATCTTCGACGAGGCCGAGAACCGCCTGCACGCGCAGAAAGCCGTCCTCGTCCAGCTGCTCGGCAAAAAATCATGACCCCGCATATAGGGAAAGAGAACCCCGGTACGCAAATCGCGTGTCGGGGCTCTCGACTGGTTGGAGTGAAATTGTAGGACTTAGGGAAATCCAGGAATATCAACGGTTTGCAGGCAGTTGGCAAGCAGTATTTATGTTTTCTTATATAGGACTTCGCCGTTGTGACAGTCCAAAACGGCGAAGTCGTCGGACTCTCTATGGACGACAACATGAAAAAGAAGCTGTGCATCCGCGCGTAAAAACCGCGCTGCCCGACTCCCGTCATACATCCGCTTTTTCATGATTTTCTTATTTGTAAGTCACAGATAAGACATATAAAAGTGCGATAATATAAATACTTTTTCTCTACAGCAATTTCATTGCAATTTGCGAATGATGTGTTCCCCCCTCCGCCTTCGGCGGGGGGGAACACAAACCCGCTTGCATAATCAACTGGAAATGCTGTAAGAATCCGGATTTTACAAAAATTCCATAAGGTGATCCCAGTGAAGCGAAACCGTCTATTGGCGCCTTTTTCCTCGATTGCAGTGATGCTTGGCCTCGCCGGCTTAATCGCGGTCTATGGAACCGGAACCGGCGCCGACACAAGAATCCGTACAAGCAGTCCGGCAACTTCCGCCACTTCTGCAACTGCTTCCAGCTCTCAAGCAACAGCTGTTCTCAAATCCGCGGAATCCGCGGCCAGCTCTGAAACTACGGCCAACTCCAAAGTTCCAGTCCCTTCTAAAACGGCGCCTTCTCTGAAAGCCGAGTCCGGCCCCGGCACCGCATCCAACCCCGCAGCCGCGTCCGACTCGAATCCTGCCGATACGCAGAGCGGGAAAGCGCCCCGCGGCCGATATTATATTGAGATCGATAATATTCTGCAGCGTCCGGAACTGCCGACGGGCTGTGAGGCGACGGCATTGACAATCATCTTGAACCATCTTGGGTACGGCGTTGACAAATGCACCATTGCAGACGATTATTTGCCGATCACGAACGAGCCGTACAGCCTGGATACTTATTTTATTGGGAATCCTCATTCAAAGAACGGGCTGGGGTGCAATGCTCCCGTCATTGTGAAAACGGCGAATCAGTACTTATCGGACGCCGGCGGAAAATATCAGGCAAAGCTCGTTACCGGCAGCACTCCCGACCAGCTCTATCAGTATGTGGCAAAGGGGGTTCCCGTGATTTGTTGGGTGACGATCGCGATGCTGGACACGCGGATCAGCGCCACCTGGACGGCGAAAGATACGGGGCGGAAGGTTAATTTTATGGAAAACGAACACTGCACCGTACTCGTAGGCTATGATACCGCGAAGGGCACCGTTACTTTGAACGACCCGTGGAAGGGCATGATCACTTATTCCATGCCGCTGTTTGAGAAACGGTATCATCAACTGGGAAATCAGGCGGTGATCATCCTCTGAAAATCGAGGCGGGAAAGACATCCCTTCAGTACGGCAGGCAGAGTTTCCGTCATCTTCTTCCACACCAAATGCCCGACCTTTCGGTCGGGCATTTGGTGTGGAAGGCTCCCGCGGTCGGACTTTCCGCTCGGATCTGAGAGCGCGGGAGAATTACTTCTCAGGCGCGTAGACTTCGATCTCGTAGAGAGAATAGCCCCATTGAAGCGCGCGCTGGATACAGTAGACGCGTACATAGCGCGCTTTGACGGGCTTGAATTGGATCTTCTCGGTCTTTCCCCTGCCTTCGTCGGTGTGGTAGACGGATTTCCATTTGTTCCCGTCGTCCGACACCTGGATCTCATAGGATTTGGCGTAGGACCATTCCCATTTCAGGGTGACGCCGCCGATCTCGGCCGGCTCCTGAAGATCCACCGCGATCCAGGAGGGGTCCTTCCCCCATTCGGACGACCAGCGGGTCTCCGGATCGCCGTCCACGGCGCCGGGGGCGTAATTTTGGTACTGCGTCTCCGTGCTGGAGACGGTGACCGGCTTCTGATAGGCAAGGTTCCCGGGGATTTTGACGGAATGGAGCTCCGGCGTTGTGTCGATCACCTCTTCCGGCTCCGGCGGGTACGACTGCGTGTCCTGGACCGTCCCGCCCGGGCCGCCTTCCAGCGTGTAATGGAGCGTGCGGTCCGAATAGAGCGAATCGAACGGCTCCAGCTTCACCGTCTCCTCCGGCCCGTGGCCGACGCCGACGATACCGAGCGGCGTCCGGCCCCCTTTATAATAATTGGTATTGGCAAAGCGCAGGGAGGGAAGATTTCCGGACGGATCCAAAACCGCCAGCGCAAGGGTATAGGTTCCGGAGCGCAGATCTTTCGGGACCGTAAACCGGCCCGTCACCGTGTAGGTGTTCCCCGGCCGCCAGTTGCGGATATCCACGGGGACGGTGTCTTTCCACACCGGGGCGCGGTCCTGGTCCAGCAGACTCACCTCGACCGGCCATGGGTAATAGAAGGGCGCGGACCCCACGTTGGACACGTTGAAAGTCAGCGACAGCTCGTCGCCCTGACGCACCGCCTTGGTGAAGCCGGCGGATTGGATCACATACCGGTAGCCCAGTTTTTTCTGCATCAGCGCGGCGTTTTCCGCGACGTTTTTGTCGGTCTGGGTGTAGTCGGAGATCCAGCCGAGACTGGAAGCGTGGGTCTTGCCGATCCAGTCGATCACGGAGGCGGTGCCCTTCTCGCTGGAGAGCGTGGCGTCGGGCTTGCCGCCGAGGAGGGACTGGTCGCCCCAGTCGTAGGCCACCTCCCCGCTGATCATCTGCGTTTTCCATTCTTTCCGCTGGATGATCTGCTTGCCGCAGTCCTTGTCGTCCGGCAGGGCGAAGGAGTCCCAGTAAAAGCCGAAATCGTAGTCCGTAAAGGTTTCGGGATAGCGGACCATGACCTTTTTATTCGGGAAAGCCTTGGCGAAGGCGTCTCCAATGGCAACCTGGAAATCCGCGGGGATGCGGTTGCCGCCGCCGTTGGGCAGATTGAGCGGCGAGATGTGATGCTCGCCCCACTTGCCCCAGAGGCCGGCCTCCACGGCGGCCACCCGCGGATCGTTGTCCCACGCCTGGCCCAGCTTCGCGATAAAATCGCGCAGGCGGCGCTTGAACGGGTCGGTCAGCCAGCAGTAGACCGGGTCGTCGTGGCGGATCCCCTCCGGCCAATAGCCGCTGTCCCCGCCGTCCGGGCCGTTCGGATACACGATGACCACGCGGGGAATCACCTTGAGGTTCTTCGATTCGATCCCCTTCCACGCCCGGTTGCTCCACTCGATGATCTTCTGCGCCGTGTCGTCCGCCGATTCCTCCAGGTCCGTATATTTCACATACTGCTTGCAGACCGACGCGTATTCCCCGGAGGGGAACGCGGCGTCCTGAAGATAGCGGGTGGGACGGAACCCCTTCATCGGGTTGGCGAACGCCTCGGGGGTCTCGGTATAAGCCGCCGTCGTTTTCTCTCCCTCCTTGATTTTGGGATAGCGGCGCACGTCGCACCCCGCGCCGAAAGGCAGACACGGGGCGCACGCCAGCAGGCAGGCCCCCGCCCGCCTGAAAATGGATTGCCGTTTCGAGGTCATTCGGAATCATCCTCTCCTCCGATTCAAAAAATCACGGCCCTTTATTTTTCCGCGAACAGCATCTGCCGGATGGTATCCTCCCGGGTCATGTCGCGGACGCTGCACAGGGAGGAAAGGACGATATCGCTTCCCCGTACCCGGAACTCGCGCTCCCCGACGCGGTCGAAGCGCGCGTTCTTCGGGATCGGGACGATCTCCGAGGACTTATAGCGGCTCTCCGCGTAATTTTCGAACCGGTTGCCGTCCAGTGAGTCCGTCTCCGGCCTGGCCTTCCGCCCCAGCAGCATCGGGCCGTAGAAAAACTTGTGATACCCCTTCACGCTGTTTTCAAAATCAGCCTCCTCGGCGCGCAGGCCGAGGCCGAGGTCCATCTCCAGCACATCGCCGGCGCGGAACGCCCGGTTCACGGAAACGAAGCCGTTTTCCGGCTTCTGCGGAAGCCGCTCCCCGTTGACCGAAAGGGAAACGGCGCCGCTCCACGCGGGCACGAACAGGCGGACGGAGACCGGCCCGCAGGAGGATTCGGTCACGGTGAAGCGCACGAGGCCGCTGAAAGGATAGCGGGTGCTTTCCCGGACGACCAGCCTGCCGCCGGGCAGCGGGAGCCGCGCCGTGCAGGAATTGTAGAACGGGACGAACACCGCGTTCCCGTTCAGGAAGAAATTGTACGCGATCGCGCGGGAGAAGCCCTCCCCTCCCCGCATGGTGCAGCACCAGTAGGTCTCGTAGTTCACCGGCGAGAGGAACAGGGGTTCGTCCGAGGCCCGCGCCCCGCAGCAGCGGTCGGTGCCGAAGGACCCGTTGATCCGGTTCCCGTGCGACAGCGCGTTGAAATAGATCAGGTGGGCGTCGTTCAGGTAGGCGGCGTTCCCCGTGTGCTTCCAGAGCTGAACGGCGACCATGAACGAATCGATGATCGCGCAGGGCTCCGTCCAGCGGGGCGCGCCGAACCAGTTGTAATTGCCGTAGGCTTCCGTCCACGCCTTTCTGCGGTAAAGCGCGTACCGGCTCACGGCCATGTCGAGGAACCGCTTCTCGCCGGTCTGCTCGTAAAAACGCAGGATCCCGCGGGTGGCGCTCAGTGTCGCGTGCGTCTGGATCGCCAGGGTTTCGAGGTCCATCTCCATGAAGCGGGCGATCATCTCCTCGATCACTTCCCGCAGCTCCGGCCAGCGCAGCACGCCGTAGGCCGCCGTTGCGCCGTCGATCATGATGAACACGCACCCGGCGTCGGAGGTCTCGGCGTGATGCTTGGTCTTCGTCTGCAGCTTGGAAAGGGTCCAGACGTCCTGCTCCTGAAAGCGGGTCGCGGGGTCGATCGGATACCGGGCGAAGGCGCCCCTCGCCGGCAGCAGGAAATTTTTCACCATCCTTTCCAGAAGGGAAAGCGCGGCCGGGTCCCGATGGGAGCGGCAGGATTCCGCCAGGGCGCGCAGCATCCAGCTGTGCCCGCCGTAGTGCTGCTCGTCGAAAACGCCCGGCGGCAGAATGGGGCCGAAATATCCCCTTTCGTTCAGGTGCTCCGGGATCCGCTCCAGAATCTCCTCCCGGTAGGCGCTCGTCCGGTGCGTGCTCTGCTCCAGCAGCGTGAGGGCGAGGAGGATGCGCCCTTCCCAGTCCCCGGGCCAGCCGTGCGAATCCGCGTGGAACACCTCCTCCGGGCGGTACCAATGTCCTTCGAGCCGGGCGAAGTTCCGGCCGGAACGCACGGCCAGGTCGCCTTGGATGTCGATATCGGCAAAATCAATGCAGTCCAAACTCTTTTCCCCTTTCAGGCTTTCAGGCCGGTCATCGCGATGCCCTCGACGAACTGCTTCTGGAAAACGAGGTACAGCAGGATCATCGGGATCATGGCGAGCACGGAAACCGCCATCAGGTGCGGCGTTTTGAACACCAGGCTCATCCCCTGAATCTTCGCCAGGGCCGAGGCCAGCGTCGCCTCGTGGTTATCCGGGTTCACGATCAAAGGCCACATCAGGTCGGACCAGGCGAACACCGCCGTGAAGATGGAAAGCGCCATGACCGGCGTCTTCGTCAGCGGGAACAGGACGCGCGTGAAAATCTGCCAGTGGTTGCAGCCTTCGATCATGGCGGATTCCGAAAGCTCATCCGGCAGGCCCCTATAGAACTGCCGCATGAAAAAGGTGCCGAACGCGCTGACCAGGCCGGGAAAGATCAGCCCGGCGATCGAATTGTTGATGCCGAGCGAGACCGCCATTTTGAACTGCGGCACGATGAAGATCTGGTTCGGCATCATCAGCTGAACCAGGACGACGGAGAAAAGGAAATTCTTGAGCGGAAACTCCAGCTTGGCGAACGCGTAGGCGGCGAGCGAGCTGGTGAAAACCGCGAGGACGATGCGCCCCGCGATCAGCGCGAAGGTATTCCAGTACAGGCGCCCGAAATAATCGATCTTCTGCAGCACGAACTGGTAATTGGTAAATAAGTAGCCGAACCCTTTTTCCCCGGAAAAGGCCTTGGACGGGATGCTCTGCGGGAAAAACAGGGGCGGGATGCGGATCGACTCCCCAAAGGTCTTGAAGGAGGTCAGCAGCATCCAGACAAAAGGCAGGATCATCAGCACGCTTGCAAGGATCAGAACGCAGTGGGCGGGAAGATTTTGCGTGCGGAATCTTCTCCGCGCGGACACGGATTGTTGCGGCATGGAAGCCGACCTCCCTTCAGCTGTCATAATGGACCCACCTTTTCTCGCCGTAGAACTGCAGCGCGGTCAGGGCGAGGATCAGGATCATCGTCCACAGGACGATCGCGGAACCGTAATTGAGATTCAGCTTCACGTAGGTCTCCCGGTAGAACAGATAAAGAAGCGTCTGGATGGCCGGGAAGGTCGGGTCGGTGTCCTTGGCGAACATGAAGCTGAGGTCGAACTGCCGCAGGGCGTTCATGGTGCGCATCACGATGACGAAAAACAGGGTGGGCGACACCAGCGGGACCGTGATGTACCGGAACTGCTGGAACCGGCTCACGCCGTCGATTTCCGCGGCCTCATAATAGACCTTCGGGATGCTCTGCATCCCCGCCAGCAGCAGGACCAGGTCGTACCCGATCGAGCTCCAGACCGCGACGATGGCGATTGAAAACATCACCGCGTTCGGGTCGGAAATCCAGTTCGGCCCCGTGATGCCGATCCGCCCGAGCAGGTAGTTCAGGAACCCGCTCTGGGAATTGAACACCACCCATTTCCAGACCATCGCGACGGCCGCGGGGGCGCAGACCAGCGGCAGGAAGAAGATGCCGCGGTACACGTCCCGCCCCTTGATCTGACGGTTCAGCAGCGAGGCGAAGAGCAGGGACAGCAGGATCCCCACCGGCACCGTCAGCAGTGTGAAAACGAGCGTGTTGAGGTTGGAGCGCCAGAAAAGGGTATCCTGGGTAAACATCTGGATATAGTTGCCGAACCCGATCTCTCCGGTGTGCTTATCCTGCAGCGACAGCCCGACGCTCTGAAAAAACGGGATCACGTTGAGCACGATCAGGCCGAGGATGGTCGGCGCGACGAACGCGTACGCCCACGCCCATTCCGAGTGAAAGCGGACGCCCGGCCGTCGCAGAGTCTTGTTCTCCATGAAATTTCATTCCTTTCCAGAACAGGGCGCGGGAAAGCGATCCCGCACCCTGCCCTTTTCGGATCAGATCATCCGTCGGAAACCGCCCGCCGTCATTCCTTGGCGAGATAAGAGTCCACAGTCTTCTGGATCTTCGCCATCTGCGCCGCGACGTCGGGGTTCTTCTGCGTGTAGAGCTCCGCGATCAGCGATTTTTCTTCGGCGCCCCATTCGGCTTTGGTGACGGAGAACGGGTACTGCACGCCGTAGCTGATCATATCGGGATAGGCCTTGACGTTGTGCCCCGGGAAGTTGCTGTACCAGCTTTCCTGCGTGCCGTTGAACGCCGGGATGGCCGCGCCGGATTTGCCCATCACTTCGGCGGCTTCCTTGGTTCCCAGGAACGTGAGGAAGCTCTTGACGATCTCGGGCTGCTTCGTCCCCTTATAGCCGGCGTAGGTCAGGCCGTTGTAAATGGTGGCGCGGATCCCCGTGGGGCCTTTCGGCAGCACGGCCACGTCGAACTCCTGGCCCAGTTCCTTCATCGCATCGATGTAGCCCTTGATTTCCCAGCTTCCCAGGAAGACCATCGCGGCCTTGCCGCTCTTGAAATAGTCGTGCTGGCTCATTTCCGTCATCTGGGCCTGCGTGGGAGAAACCTTATACTTGTTCTGCAGGTCGATCCACCACTGAACGCCCTGGATGGACTTGGGGTCGGTGTAGCCGGATTTTTTCTCGCCCATCTTCACGGTGTAGCCGCCCGCCTGGTAGATCGGGATCAGATAACCGCTCTGGTCCTCGTTGCCCGGCGCGCAGAAGCCGTACACGCCGTCCTTGGTCAGCTTCTTGGCGGTTTCCACCAGGGTGTTCCAGTCCCAGCTGTCGTCGGGGTAGGCGATCTTCGCCTTGTCGAACAGGGTCTTGTTGTAGACGAGGGCGATGGTGTCGAAGTCCTTCGGGACGCCCAGCTGCTTGCCTTCCCACTGGAAGACCTGGCTGATGCCCTCCGGGAAGTTGGCTTTGTCAAACAGGTCGGTGCAGTCCATCAGGATGTCTTTTTTCGCATAGTCCACGAAATTGTTCGAGTGCATCCAGAAGACGTCCGGCATTCCGCCTTCCGCGGCGGCGCCCAGCACCTGCCAGTACTGGTCCCACGGGGTGACGCTGATGTTGATCTTGACGTTCGGATGCTTGGCGGTGTAGGCGTCGATCAGCGCCTGCATGCCGTCCTGCTGGTTGGCGTCCCAGAACGCGAAGGTGATCTCGCCGCTCAGGTCGTCGGCGGGCGCTTCGGACGCTTCGGAGCTTTCGGCGGCGCTGCTGGGCTCGGCCGGCGGGGCGGCGGAAGATGCCGCCGGCGGATTCGAGCAGGCCGGAAGCACCAGCATGGCCGCCGTGCAGACCGCGGCCATCAGAAAGGAAACGATAGGCCTTTTCATGTGAATACCTCCCAAATAATTTATTTTGCGGTTATTATTTTAGATTGTTTCACATTTGAAGCCAATCAACGATCTTCCGCAGTGATGACGCAATATTACGGTTTTATCAACCAACAGGCTTCGCTTTTATTGAAACGGCCGAATAGTAAAGAAAATTATGGTAAAATATTACGGAGGCATAAAAAAAGCGCGGCTCCCGCCGCGGGCAGATTAAGACAGCCTGTTTTTCTACTGGAGATTTTTATGGAGCTTCCCGTTGAGGCCGTCCGCTTCTTCGAGGGCCTCCTTCACGGTTTTCTGCCCCGCGAGGACGTCCTGCAGGGATTTTCCGTACTGCTCCACGATCGGATTCCCGTAAGTCCACGTCGCCGTCCACGGGGCGTAGACGCGCCCGGCGTCCAAAGCCGCCTGGCAGTCGCCGTAGATGGGGTCGAGGTCTTCGTGCACGCCGATTACGGAGGACATCCCCTCGTTGTCGCTCAGCAGCGCCTTCTGCGCCTCCGGCGTGGCCGTGGCGGAGAGAAGCCGCAGGGCGGTTTCCGCGTTGCGGGAGTTTTTATTGACGGCGAGCGCCGACCCCGGCCCGCCGACCAGCCAGCCGGAATCCTTCCGCAGGCCGGGGACGGGGAACATCCCGAGCCGGAGGTCCGGATTTTCCTGCAGGAGGGTCCCGACGGACCAGGGGCCGCTCTCCCACATGGCGGCTTTTCCCGACGCGAACTCAGCCATCGCCTGCTCGTAGCTGTAGCTCAGCATGTCCGGCGTCAGGCAGCCTTCGCGGATCAGCCGGGACCACTCGGTCACGGCGGGAAGCCAGCTTTCGTCCAGCCGGGCCTTCCCCTCGTCGAAGGCCGCGTCGAACCCGGCGTTTTCCGGCTTGGAATAGAATTCGCTGTTGACCAGGGCGATGCTTTGCTTCATCATTGGCTCCCAGGACTGCGCCCCCATGGTCTGGGGCTTCACGCCGCGGGCGGCCAGCTTTTTATGCAGCGCGATGAACTCGTCGAAAGTCCGCGGGGGCGCAAGGCCGTACCGTTCGAAGATCTCCTTGTTGTAGAACACCCCCTCGAACCAGGACTGCAGAGGGGTGGCGTAAACGTGCCCGCCGACCGAGTACGGGGCCAGGCTTTTGGAGACATAACGGTCGATAAAGGGCTGCCCGGTCAGGTCCAGCAGCATGCCGGAACCGGCGAGCAGGCGCGTCTCCCCTCCCACCTCGATCAGGTCCGGCCCGCTGTCGGAAAGCAGCTGGGCGTTCAGGGTGCCGCTGTAGTACTCCAGCGGCACATAGTCGAAAACGATCGTCACGTCCGGGAACTGCTTGCGCAGATAGGCCAGATAGGTCGTGCGGACGGATTCGCTGTTGTACGCCAGAATGCGGATCGTCGCGGTCGTGCCGGAGGAAGCCGGCGGCTCCGCGGGAGGCGGATTTTTCGGCTGGAAAGCGCACCCCGCCAGGATTGAAAGCAGGATCAGCGCGACCGGCAGCCTGCGGTTCATGGCTTGTGCTCCCTCCTTTTGCCGGCGCGGTATTCGTTCGGCGTCTGCCCGGTGTATTTTTTGAAAAGCTTGTTGAAATAGCTCGGGTTGTCATAGCCTACGTTGTAGGCGACCTCGTAATTTTTCCAGTCGGTGTTTTCCAGGAAAATCCGCGCCTGCTCGATCCGGATCCTGGTGAGGAAGGCCCACAGGCTGATCCCCGTATCCCGCTTGAACAGGTAGGAAAAATAGTTTTTGCTGACCGAAAGATGGCCGCAGATCTCCTCCAGCGACAAATTCCGGTTATAGTTTTCTTTGAGAAAATCGATTCCGTTCTCGACCAGCTCGCAGTATTTCCGCCCTTCGCTTCGGACCGGGACGGAAAGGAGCTCCGCGGCGCCGGCCATGAATTCTTTCAGCCGCTTCAGCGACGGGATCGCGAGGATATCCTCGTACGTCGCGGTCAGCACCTTCGTCCCCGGCTCCGCCGCCCCCGGCGACGAGAGCAGGATGTCCCGGATGCCGAGGACGGTGACGAAGCAGAACTCGTAAATGTCGTGCAAATATTGGGGATCGATGTTCTCCGACATGCGGAAGACCGAATTCAGGATGCGGTCCACCTCGGTCTTGTTGCGCTGCCGGAGCGCCTCCCGCATATTGCTGGCCAGCGCCGACAGCTTGATTTTATCGAACCCGGCCTCGCTGCAGTTGTAGCCGTACCCGAAAATATCGGTCCGGTCCACATACCGGCCGTACTTGACGTACTGCCGCACCTGCCCGTACAGGGCCGGAAGCTCCTGCACCCTCTTCGCCGGCCGGCTGAACGCGACGCGGGCCCAGATGCCGAACTGGCCGTGCAGGAACCGGAGCAGCGATTCGCAGATCGGCACGATCTGCCGCACGGAACCGCTGAACAGGAGAACCGTCCAGGCAGAGCCGTCGTACTCGAAGGGGATGCAGGCGCAGGACCGCTCGATCTCCTGCCGCATCCGGGCGAGAAGATACCGCATCTGCTCCCCCGTGAAGCTGTTCAGGCCGGCGTAGTCGTTGATGGTCTCCTCGCTCGGGCTGACGCTGGCCACGACGAACGGCGAGCCGGGCGCCGCGTATTCCAGAAAGGCCTGCCGCGCCGCGTCCGCCCCCCGCCCCGTGCTCATGTAATCGTACAGCAAAAACCTCTTCCTGTTCTGCCCGTCCTGGGTCACCAGTTTCTTGACGATGGTCTTGTCGCTGATCTTCGTGACGATGCCCTGAAGCGTCTTTTCCAGCTCCACCTCGTCGATCGGCTTCAGAAGGTAATTGGCGCCGCCGAGCTGGATGGCCTCCTTCACATAATTGAAATCCGCGTACGCGCTGATGAAGATGAATTCCGATTCCGCGCCGGCGGTGCGCAGCCGGCGGATGAACTCGATGCCGTCGAGGCGCGGCATCCGGATATCGGTGACGATGATATCGGGGGAAAGGGAGCGGTATTTCGCAAGCGCCTCCTCCCCGTCCGTCGCCGTGGCGACAATGCCGATCCCGTAGCGGCTCCAGTCGACGATGCTCTCCAGCATTTTGATGGTGAGAACCTCGTCATCCACTAACATGGCTTTCAGCATCCGTTTCCTCCCCTTTCCGCGGGATGGTGATGACGACGCTGGTGTTCATCCCGGCCCTTGAAAGAATCGAAATCCCGTACGGCTTTCCGTAGATGCTCTGAATGCGCCGGTGCACGTTCAGCAGGCCGATGCTGCCGGACGAGCCGTCCGCGCTCCCGCCGTTCAGCTTGGCGGTCACTTCTTTTTTCTTCTCTTCGCTGAATCCGGTCCCGCTGTCCGAGACGATCATATGGATCTCGCCCTCGTCCGCCTCGACGCAGACGCTGATGTGTCCTTCCCTGCTGCCCGGAAGCCCGTGCTCGATCGCGTTTTCCACCAGCGGCTGGATGATCAGCTTCGGGACCGGAACATTCCGAAGGCCGTCTTCGCAGTCGATGGAATACTCGATGCCGGGGTACCGGTTTTTCTGCAGGATGATATAATTTTCCGTGTACTGCAGCTCCTCCGAAAGCGGCACCCTGCCGAACGGCTCATAGACCGAATAGGCGAGCAGCTTGCCCAGCAGGGTCGCCATCCGTGAAACGGCGTCCATATTTCCGGTCACGGCGAGGGATTTGACGGTCTGCAGCGCGTTGTTCAGAAAATGCGGGTTGATCTGGTGCTGGAGCACCTTGAGCTGCTCCCGCGAAAACTGTTTCTCCTTCCGGATCAGGTCCCCGGAAAGCGAATGGATATGATCGAGCATCTCCCGCGCGGTCCGCGCGAGCAGATTGACCTCCGCGCTGTCGCTCTGCTCGAAGGTGACGTCGGTCTCCCCGTGAGCGATCTGGCTGAAGCTTTTCACGAGCCGGTCGATCGGGATCAGGATGGATTTTGAGATCAGGGAGGAGAGGATGACGACGGCCAGGATGGAGAACAGGATCGCGACCGCCGCGAAGGAGGTGACCGAGGACCGCAGGGCGTCGATCTCGGTGAGCGGCATCAGCCCCAGAATGGACCACCCCGAAATCTTCGAGGTCTAGTTCACGACCAGATAGTCCGGGGGGCCGCCCGCGGCGCCCTCCAGCGTGAAGCTGCGCTGCCCCTGCGCGAGGGATTCGGAAAGCCGGTCCTTCTGCTCCTGCTCAAGCCGGATCTCGCCCGGGAAATAGACCGGCGTCTGCCCGTCGTAAACGGCGATGGAAACGTTGCCGCCGGGGCTCGCGCCCGAGATCACGGAGGAGAGCTGAAAATCGCACATGAGGTACGCGCCCTGTGCGGTGGCGTACCGGGAGGTGTTCAGGATCGGGGTGATGATCGAAAGGACCTTCTCCCCGCCGCCGGAGAGGAGATAATCGGTGCCGTGGTACCCGGTGAACCGGGTCGTAAGCCCGTCCTGCCGGACGGCGTCCGTAAACCATTTCTGGGATTTGAAGTCGTAGTCCCGCTTGGGTGAGGTTCCATAATAGTATAAGTACCGGTACCGATTGCCGATGATCAGGGAGGTCTTGATATTGCCGAGGACGTCGATCTGCTTGATCTTGTCGGTGACCTTGCGCTGATAGTACAGGTCGGTCTTGTAATCGGTCTTTTCCGAGCCGTTCCGGTAGTCGACCGCCTCGATCACATCCGCGTCGTTCGCGATGATCATCGAAACGTCCTTCATCTGGCCGAGGCAGGTGTCCATCAGGCCGATGCTGGATTCCACGATCTGCCGGCAGTAGGCATAGCTCTGGTTCCGGAAGGCGGCGATGCTGTAGTTCAGGATCACGCCGCCGAAAACGGCGATCAGGACGGAGAGGATGGCGGAGAAAGAAAGGATCATCCGGCTTCTGAGCGACAGCTTCACGGAGCATCCCTCCCGCCTGTTTTTGTCCCTTCAGGATTCGGCGTACCGCTAATTAGCCAATTTATATATTAAATAATACAGCAAAGCTATTGATTATGCAATAGCCTTGCTGCTCACGGGTCTTCCGGAGAATCTTTTATGGATTGCAATGGCGCGCCGGATACGCAAACCGCCGCGAATTGCCAAGGAAAGGGAACCGGTATATAATGGTCTCGGCAGAAAGCGGCGAAACGGAAAAGTCCGTCGCTTAAGTCTCCGCGTTCATCCAGACGACCATCTCGCCCGGCTTCCGGTTGCACCAGTATCCGTAGGGAACGGCGGTCAGCCTTACTTTTTCCAGCTTTGGCGCGGCGCTCCGGTACAGCGCCCCGTCCCAGCCGTCCGCCAGGAATCTTTTCGCTTCGCAGGTAACGACGTCGCACCCCCCGAACAGGTCGGGGCGGTATTCTGCCTTCAGCGCGGCGGACCGGCTGATCAGCACGGAGGACAGGTTTTCAAAATTATCCGTTTCTTCCAGGCAGAAGACCTCCGGCCCCCGCACGATCGCCACCTTGTTGCTGTCGGCGCGCACCTTCGGGTTCGCGCTCACAAGCCGGGGCGGCATCCCGAATTCGACGACAACCTCGTCGCTTCCCCACTCCCTTTCGAGGACGGCGTAATGCTTCTCCGCCTGGAACGCAGAGGGGCTTCCGTTGACCGAGATCCGGAAATTCTGCGCGTAATCGGGGATGCGGATCCCGAGCCGGAACCGGCTCCGCCCCCCTTCGATCCGGAACCGGACCCGGGGGGTGCGCGGGAAATCCGTGGCGGTTTTCAGCAGGACTTTCCGTCCGCCGATCCCCGCGGCGGCTGTGCTGTTGACAAACAGGTTCACATACAGGCCGCCCTGATCCGAAAAGTACAGATACTGGCCGAGGGATGTGAGCGTGCGGGCAATGTTGGTCGGGCAGCAGGCCACGTCGAACCATTTCTGTCGCACCGGTCTGACATGCTCCAGGGAGGTGTTCGGCAGGCAGTTGGCCGGCCAGACCTCCAGCGGATTGACATAGAAATACCGGTCGCCGCCGAGCGATATGCCGGCCCGCAGCGTGTTGTAAAGGACACGCTCCACCGTGTCCAGATAAGAGGCGTCGCGGGTGATCCGGGCCATGCGCAGCCCAAACAGGGCCAGCCCGATCGACGCGCACGATTCGGAATAGTTTCTGTCGTTGGGGAGGTCGTAGTCGGTCGTAAAGCGTTCCAGAACCGCGGAGGAGCCGATGCTTCCGGTCAGATACATCCGCTTCGTCACGATATTCTTCCAGAGCTTTTCGCAGGCGGCCAGAAGGCTTCCGTCGCGGTACTCCTCCGCCAGATCCGCCATGGCGCAGTACAGATAAGCGGCGCGGACCGCATGCCCCTCGGCCGTATCCTGCTCGCGCACCGGCTTGTGCGATTGAGAATAAACGGGATCGTAGGCCCTGAGCCCCGGAAAAATCGGGCGGAAGTCCGCGCGCTTCCGCTCCTCGAGAAAGTAGTTGGGCGTCCGGCCGCGCGCGTCGATAAAGTATTTCGCGGTGTCGAGGTATTTTCTGTTCTTCGTTGCACGGTACAGACGCACCAGCGCCAGCTCGATTTCCTCATGGCCCGGTACCCCGTGGATCTGATGCTCGCCGCTGCCGAACACGGAGCAGATCAGGTCGGCGAAGCGGCACATGATCTTTAGGAATCTGTCTTTTCCGGTGGAATCATAGTACGCCACGGCAGCTTCGATCAGGTGCCCGGCACAGTACAGCTCATGCCCTTCCGAAAGGTTTTTCCAGCGTTCTCCGTGCTCCACCAGCGTAAAATAGGTGTTGATATAGCCGTCTTCGCACTGAGCTTTGCCGATCAGATCGATCACCTTGTCCGCCGTTTCCTCCAGTTTCGGATCGGGCGAGCTTTCCAGGCTGTACGCGACGGTTTCCAGCCACTTCGCAACGTCGGAATCCTGAAAGACGGCGCCTTTCCGCTCGCCCTGCGTCTCTCCGGCGGCAATGCGGAAATTCTGCAGACAGTGGCTGGGGGCCGCGTCTTTGACCCGATCGTTCAGGATTTTCCATTGGTAGGGAATCACGACTTCCGGAACCAGCTTGACGTATTTGTTCCAGTACGCGTCGTCAATTTTTACGGATTTCAGCGGCAGGGAGGCCAGGCAGCTTTCAGACATGCGGCTTCATCCTTTCAGATTGATAGGCTAAACGTTTAATAGATTGCTATGCGGGTTTATTGTCATTATAGCATGGAAGTTTCCAAACTGAAAAGCGGCTGGTACGCAAATAGGCGCTGATTGCAAAGGTTTACGCTTTGTAGCTTCCGCTTTCTTCATTATTCAAATATATACAATGCTTAGAATAAATTTAACGTTTAGTTTTGCGAAATATCATAAATCCTCTTGACTTTTCCTCCCAAAGCAAATTATTATGATTCATATGGGGTCCGTTGCGAAATTTTGATGGGGAGACGGCTTTATGGCGACAATTAAGGAAATAGCAAAACTGGCGGGCGTTTCCGCCGTCACCGTTTCCAATGTTCTGAACGGAAAGGGCGGCGCGGGCGAGGCAAAGACCCTGCTGATCAAGGAACTGGCCGCGCAGCTGCACTATACGCCCAATATGGTCGCCAAGAACCTGAAGCGAAAGCGCACGAACACCGTGGGCATCATCACGGAGGACCTGACCGTCTTCAACACGCCGGAAATCGTAGACGGGATCGACGCCTGCTGCGAAGAAAACGGGTTCAGCATGCTGATCGGGAACATGCGCCTCTTCAAACGGTACAACAACGATTTTACCGACACCGGCAAGCACCATCAGCTGTTTGACAGCGTGATCGAGTCTCTGCGGTCGAAGCAGGTCGAGGGGATCGTCTACGTCGGCTATCACTGCCGCGAGATCCCCTATCTGCCGGCGGTCAAAACGCTGCCGTTCGTCTACGCCTACTGTTTCGCCTCGGACCCCGCGTTCCCCTCAGTGATCTACGACGACGAAAAGGCCGCCTACGACCTTACGGACCTCATCATACGGAACGGGCATAGTAAAATAGGAATCCTGTGCGGGCCGTTCACCAGCTTCCACACACAGGCCCGCCTTCGGGGATTTCAGCAGTGC
>ENA-UOOI01000162-UOOI01000162.1-fermentation-metagenome-genome-assembly--contig:-NODE-162-length-85010-cov-8.869037_pt1 | contig 85010 bp, 81 predicted proteins | sample MGYA00245779_ERZ724027 | MGnify/ENA primary metagenome ERZ724027 (study PRJEB28704, sample SAMN03018318) | fermentation metagenome | biome: anthropogenic terrestrial biome; feature: soil; material...
GCATGAAAAACGCCGCTTGGGGCTGAAGCCCAAACGGCGTTTTGTCTACAGGCTGAAATGCGCTCCGGTTTTTTCCGGAGCGCATTTCTATTCGATAATGGTAAAGCCATACTTTCGGATCAGCTTTTTCAAATGGCCGATATAGCTCTCCGCCGCGCTGCTCAAAACCGCTTTCGAGTTGACGATCCAGCCGATCCGCATCCGTTCGTCGGAAGAAACGGCCAGCGGTATGGAGACAATATCGACGCCGTTTAAATCGGAGCTCAGGACTCCGGTGCAGATGGTATAGCCGTTCAGGCCGATCAGCAGATTGAAAAGTGTCGCGCGGTCGCTGACGTGGATGCTTTTCTTGTGGTAGACCGTGCTTAAAATCTCCTCGGAAAAATAGAAGGAATTGAACTCGCCCTGCTCGAACGAAAGGCAGGGGTATTCTTCCAGATCCTTGAGCGTGACGAACTCCTTCGTGGAAAGCGGATTTGTCCAGCTTACAAAGACATGGGGCGACGCCTCGAAAAGCGGGTGGAATTCCAAGCGGTCCTCCCTGAGCAGTTTGGTGATGACCTTTTCGTTGAAATGATTGAGGTACAGAATTCCGATTTCGCTCCGCATGTTTTTGACATCCTGAATAATGTCGTACGTGCGCGTTTCGCGGAGGGTGAATTCATACTCGTCCGCGCTGCACTCTTTCACCAGCTCCACGAACGCGTTGACGGAAAAGGCGTAGTGCTGGGTGGAAATGGCGCACAGCCGCCGGGAAGGCTTTTTCCCCGTGTAGCGCCGTTCCAGCAGCTCTTCCTGCTCCACAACCTGCCTGGCGTAGGAAAGGAATTCCGCGCCGTCGACCGTGAGGGAAACGCCCCGCGACGAACGACTGAAGATTTCGATGCCAAGCTCCTTTTCCAGCTCCTTCACGGCGCTGGAAAGGCTCGGCTGTGTGATGTAAAGGCGCTTCGCCGCCTCGGTGATGGAACCGTACTCCACAATTTTGATCACATATTTCAACTGCTGCAGCGTCATAAATCCACCCCGCCCTGATGTCCCGGCCCGTAAGACAAAGGCATTCCGCAAATCCGGCCGTCCGCTCCGATTCTTGTTCCATTATAACGCGAAATTCCCTTTTCCACCAGAAAAAACAGCTTTTTCCGCGGCGGGATTTTTTTGAAAAGCAAGGTGCAAAGGCCGCCTGCGGGAAGCGAAGGACCCGGCGAATCAACTATCCCTTTCCAATGATGTCCCGGCAATAAAAAGCAACCTCATACGGAAAACGTTCTTCCATCGTTTCAAAGCCGCAGCCGAGGATCTTCTTGATCTTCGCAATCCTGTAGTTGACGGTATTGCGGTGCGTAAAGGTTGCATCCGCGACTTTCTGCACGCTTTCATTATACTTCAGATACAGCCGAAACGTATGGATATAATCCGTGTGATGCCTTTGATCGTATTCTTCCAGAGCGCCCAACTGACTCCTGCAGATTTCGGAGACGGCCGTAAAATCGTCCAGAGAATAAAACAGGCGATTCAATCCCATCGAATCATAAAATGCCGGCGAAATCCGGTTGTTGCTGGAAAAATGCAGCGCCGCAAGCGCTTTTTTATAGCTGGCCGGCAGCAGGGTGACTCCAGGTACCGCCGTCCCGACGCCCACGTTCAGAAAAGTCTTGCAGGAGTGCTGGAAAAAGGAAACGATCCGGTCGGCCATCTCTTGACAAACGGTCTTTTCCGGTTGCTTCAGGACGATAATCAATTGATTTTCCCGAAAAAAGGCATTATAGGACGGAAAAAAATGGCACGCAAGATTTCGAATGGCAAATTCCATTTCTACATTGAATTTAGACGGTTCCCCGTTTCCCACTACAATCACCTGGTACTCGTCGTCCGGCTCATAATGGTACTTCTTGAGAATAGGGAAATACAGCGGAGCACTGCCCGGCGAAAAGATGAAATTCTGAAAAGCGGTTGCAACGGTATCATCCGCCTGATTGGCATTTAAAATCTGGGCGGAGCAGCTTTGGATGACGTCCACAACATGGATTTCCCAGGGAAACGTAAAAATCGGGAAATGAATCGTTTCGCAATACCCGATAATTTCCTTTGGGATTTCCGCGATATATTCGCCGACATTGACGACCAGGCCGCAGGCGCCGTACCGGTGCAAAGTGCCGATCAAATCGTAAAGCCACGGTGCGCCTGTATAGCAGATGCCGGTTGTAACCACCAGTTCGCCGGGGCGCAAAAAATCGGAAATCGTGGACGTATCCTCAATGAAATGGATCCAGCTTACGATGTTGTCCAGGCCGGATTTTGCCGCAACCAGCCTGCAGTGATACATGTGATTCATAGATTGGTAGATGGACTGCAATTTGATGGACATCGGTTTCCTTCCTTTCGCTGTTGCCGGAGCATTTTGAATTGATCTAATATATATAATTCATTATTCAACAGAGAAATCAGCTCTTGCTTTTGGCGCCCGCTGCGCAAAGCCGAAGGGGCGTCAGCGCTGTTTTCGTCGGTCAGCACAAATCATGTCCCGTATTTTGTGCTGAAAAACCTTGAATAAAAGGATAACATCGTTTATGATCAATATAAACCAGTCAAGAGAAATTTCCATATGGCTTAAGAAAAAATTTGAAAGTCGTACTCTCTATATGAATAATATCATTTAAGCATTTCATATTTTAGAGCTGAAACCCATTCGCCGCAAAGCGGAAAGGAGCAAAAACCGTTATGCATTTCACCTATCACCTGCCGGTAAACCTGCTGTTTGGCCGGGGAAGATTCACCGAGCTGGGGACCGTTACGGTCCAATACGGGACAAGGGCGCTCCTTGTCACGGGAAAACACAGCACAAAACGTTCCGGCGTTCTGGCGCGCGCGCTGGACTATCTGAAACAAAGCGGCGTGGAAGCCACCGTGTTCGACCAGGTCCCGCAGAATCCACTCACCACCACGGTATATGCTGGCGCGGCCCTCGCAAAGCAGGAAGGCTGCAAGGTTGTCATCGGCATCGGCGGGGGCAGCATCATGGACTGTGCAAAAGGGATTGCCTTTCAGGTTTGCAACGGCGGAGACATCTCCGACTACATCTTCGGCAGAAAGCAGAGCAGTCTGGCTCTTCCGATCGTTTTAGTTCCCACGACCTGCGGGACGGGAAGCGAGGGAAACGGTTTTGCCGTCCTGACCAACCCGGACAACGGCGACAAAAAGTCGCTGCGAACGACAGCGATCGTAGCAAAGGCATCCATCATCGACCCGGCCCTGATGAGCACAATGCCAAAACAGGTCCTTGCTTCCGTCGGCTTCGACGCCCTGTGCCACAACATGGAAGCCTACCTTTCCAAAACCGGCCAGCCCTTAACCGAGATGATGGCCCTGCAGGGAATCCGCCTGGTCGGAAAGAACCTGCCCCGGGTTTACCAGGATAAAGCCGATTCGAACGCCTGGGATGCTCTCAGCTGGGGAAGCACCCTCGGCGGCATGGTGATCAACACGGCGGGAATCACGGCACCTCACGGCATGGAGCACCCGGTCAGCGGTTTGCGGAACGTGGTGCACGGGCACGGTCTGGCGGCGCTTACGCCGGTGATCTACGACCGATCCATTTTCGCCTGCCCCGAAAAATTCTCCGATATTTCCAGGGCGCTGGGCGGAACCGACGAAAAAGACTGCGTGAAGGCCATACGGACGCTTTTAAAGGAAATTTCCCTGGAAACCACGCTTTCCAGGGAAGGCGTCCGGGCCGACGACGTGGAATGGCTGACCAAAAACTGCGCGAAGGTTTCCATGGCGGGCATGCAGGCCCATCCGGCGGTTTTCGATGAGAGGCAGACCGCGCAGATTTACCGGGAAGCCCTGTAATATGCAAACGGACCGGGGGACAAAACGGCGTCCCAAAACAAAGAGGAGTATCCGAAAATGCTGAAAGACGAATTGCCCGAGATCAAAACGAAAACACTGCCGGGGCCGAAGGCGGCCGCAATCCTTCAAAGAAGGGCCAGGGCGGTTCCTGCCGCCATTTCCTGCATCTACCCCGTCGTAATCGACCGTGGAGAAGGCGCCATGCTTGAGGACGTGGACGGAAACCGCTTTCTGGACTGGGTCGGCGGCGTCGGCGTGCTGAACATCGGCTACAGCCGGCCGGAAGTCGTACAGGCGGTAAAAAGGCAGGCCGACCGGTACTTCCACGGCATGTTCAACATTGTGACACACGAAGGCTACGTTGCGCTGGCGGAAAAGCTGAGTGCGCTCGCCCCGGTAACCGGCCGGTCGCATCAGGCGTATTTTACAAACAGCGGCGCGGAAGCCGATGAAAACGCCGTAAAGATTGCGAAGGCCTATACGAAACGTTCCGGCATCATCTGCTTTTCCGGGGCGTTCCACGGAAGAACCAATCTAACCATGGCGCTCACTTCAAAAAAGGCCTATGCGATCGATATGGGACCGTTTCCGGACGGAATTTACCGCGCGCCATACCCGTACCTGTACCGCAAGCCGACGGGGATGACGGACGACCAGGCTTACGATTATTACATTGAACAGCTGAAACTGATTTTTGAACAATGTGCACCGGCCAGGGACATCGCCGCCATGATTTTGGAGCCGCTTCAGGGCGAAGGCGGATTCGTTCCCGCCCCCATCCGATGGGTAAAAGCGGTCCGCAAAATATGCGACGAAAACGGCATTCTGCTGATCGCCGACGAAGTGCAAAGCGGATTCTGCCGAACCGGGCGCATGTTTGCAAGCGACTATTGGGACGAAGCGGGCATACGGCCGGATATTCTGACCACCGCCAAATCCATCGCGGGCGGGGTTCCTCTGAGCGCGATCGTGGCGGATAAAACCATTCTGGACCGTGTTGCGCCGGGGGTCATCGGCGGTACGTTCGGCGGAAACGCATTGGCCTGTGCCGCTGCCTTAAAGGTGATTGAGGTGATGGAACAGGAAGATTTTGCCGGCAGGGCGCGCACCATCGGGGAAAAGATACGGCGCACCTACACCTCTTGGAAAGACCGGTTTCCGGTGATCGGCGACGTACGCGGGCTGGGTGCCATGATCGGCCTTGAACTGGTCACCGACCGAACCGGCAGGACACCGGACCCGCAGCTGGTCACGCGGGTCATCCGCGAGGCGGTGCAAAACGGCCTGATTCTGGAAAGCGCCGGCGTGTACGGCAACGTGATCCGATTTCTCGCACCGCTTGTCATTACGGACGAGCAGTTGGATTGCGGGCTGCGGATTCTGGAATCCGCAATCGCAAAATCCATCCGGCAAAACTAAAGGCCATTCCGTCATTTCGGCCCGATCAAAATTTATGGAATATTCCGGCGCAAGGGAGCGTTTCTGAATCAACAGAGACGCTCCCTTGCGCCGGTTAATTTGAAAAATCAACCTCGATAAGGAGTGAGGCCCTATGAATATTCTGAAAATCAAAAACCTGAAAAAAAGTTTCAACGGCCTGGATGTGCTGGACAATATCTCCATCGACATCCGGGAAAAGGAGGTGACCTGCATCCTGGGACCTTCCGGCGCCGGGAAAAGCACATTCCTGCGCTGCCTGAATCTTTTGGAAACGCCCACCGGCGGCAGCATCCTCTACCGCAATAAAAACATCCTCGCAAAAAACTACGATATCAGAAGCCTGCGCGAAGAAGTGGGCATGGTGTTTCAGCGCTTCAACCTTTTTCCCCTGCAAACAGTGCTGCAGAATGTTATGCTGGCACCGCTGCACGTCAAAAAAATGGACAAAGGCGAAGCCCGCAGACGCGCCATGGACGAACTGGAACGGGTCGGGCTGGCCGACAAGGCGAACGCCATGCCCGCCACACTCTCCGGCGGACAACAGCAGCGGGTCGCCATTGCCAGGGCGCTGGCAATGGACCCGAAACTGATTCTGTTCGACGAGCCGACTTCCGCGCTTGACCCGGAACTGGTCGGGGATGTTCTGGACGTGATGCGGACTCTGGCGGAAGAAGGGATGACAATGGTCGTGGTGACGCATGAGATGGGCTTCGCCCGCGAAGTTGCGGACCGCGTTCTGTTTATGGCGGACGGGGGTATTCTGGAAGACGCGTCCCCCGACAAATTTTTTACCCGGCCGAAAACCGAAAGGGCATGTTCGTTTCTGACCCGGTTTTTAAGGATACGGGACGAACACACGGAATTTCCGGAGGCGCAGTGCGTCTGACGCCCCGCATGTCTGCCAAGAAACTTTAAAAAGAGGAGATCGTACTATGCGAATCCAGCAGCACCCTATTTTGAATTTTGAACCGGCGGAAGAAATCCCCTTCTATTTTGAGGGGAAAAAGCTGACGGGAAAGCTCGGGGACACCATTGCATCCGCACTCCACGCCAACAACATCCGCATGCTGCGCCATGAACATCGTCCGCGGGGCCTGTTCTGCGCCATCGGAAACTGTGCGTCCTGCCTGATGGAAGTGGACGGCCGCCCGAACGTGCGCGTGTGCGTGGAAAAACTCCGGCCGGGCATGGTCGTAAAAATACAAAAGGGTAACGGTACGCTTGGAAAGGAAGAAAAATAACATGTTGTTCAGCGACCTTGTAGTAATCGGCGGCGGCCCCGCCGGGATGAGCGCCGCGCTCGCCGCGGCCGGGCACGGCATCAAAGTCACCCTGCTGGAACGGATGGAGTCGCTCGGTGGGCAGCTCGTCAAGCAGACACATCGCTTTTTCGGCTCTGAAAGCGAATACGCCGGTACGCGCGGAATCCGGATTGCGGATATTCTGCGTGAAAAAGTGGAAAGCAATCGGCTGATCGACTGCCGCCGCGGCAGCACCGCTCTGGGCATTTACGAGGACGGAGTCGTTACGTTTGAAGAGGGAACCCAATATAAAAAGGTCAACATGGACCGCCTGGTCGTCGCAACCGGGGCTTCGGAAAAGATGCTGGTTTTCGAGGGAAATGACCTGCCGGGTGTATACGGAGCCGGCGCAGTGCAGACCCTGATGAATCTCTACGGCGTTCTGCCCGGCAGAAAAGTGCTGATGGTGGGCGCCGGCAATATCGGCCTGATCGTGACGTATCAGCTTCTCCAGGCGGGCGTCCGGGTTGCGGCCATCGTCGATGCGGCCGATCATATCGGCGGCTATCTGGTTCATGCGTCCAAGGTGAGGCGGTGCGGCGTACCGGTTCTCCTGGGGACGACCATCCGGGCGGCTTTGGGAACCACGGAAGTGGAAGGCGCGGTCATCCAAAAGTTGGACAGTCATTTTCACCCGATCCCGGGCACGGAACAAAGGCTGGATGTGGATACGGTGTGCCTGTCGGTAGGTCTTTCGCCCCTGACGGAGCTGCTGCGGCTTGCCGGATGCAAAATGCGTTATATTCCGGCATTGGGCGGCTTTGTTCCGGTACACAACTCCTACATGCAGACTTCGCGCAGCGACATATTCGTGGCCGGCGACGCGTCCTGCGTTGAAGAAGCGAGCAGCGCCATGATGGAAGGCGCCATTGCGGGGCTCTCGGCCGCCATTTCCCTGCACGTCCCTTCCGCGGGGATTCTGGAACAGCGGGAACGCCGAATTCGGGAACTCGCCGCGCTGCGGGCCGGGGATGTCGGCGCAAAAATCAGAAACGGACTGGCCGTTATGGCGGATTAGGGGGAATCAAAATGTTTACGCAAGACGGAATCGTTACAAAAGAAATGTTCGAGTCGTCGCTCCCATCGCCGCAAAGGAGACGGAAGGGCCCTTATGCCGTAATGGAATGCTACCAGAAGATCCCGTGCAACCCGTGCCGCACGAGCTGCAAATTCGGCGCTTTGCAGGCAACGGACGACCTGAACGCGCTTCCTGTGCGGGACGCGGAAAAATGCACCGGCTGCGGAGCCTGTGTGAGCGCCTGCCCCGGGCTGGCCTGTTTCATCATCGATGAAACCTACTCCGAATGGGAAGCCGCCATCCGGATTCCCTACGAAATGCTTCCCCTCCCAAAAGAAGGGGAAAAAGTGGACGGCCTGAACCGCGCGGGCGTTCCGGTTGCGGAAGTCCGGGTATTGAAGGTTCAGGCCGGGAAGATTCTGGATAAAACCAACGTCGTTACGATCGCCGTTCCCAAAAAATATCTTTACGATATCAGGAATATCGCAGTCAGGAGGAAAGAACATGGATGAGTCGAAAATGTATTTGTGCCGGTGCGAAAACGTGACTCTGGCGGATCTGCATAAAATTCTGGACGCCGGAGTGACTTCCATGGAAGAAGTCAAGCGCTACACGAGATGCACCAAAGGCCCCTGCCAGGGCAGGACCTGCAAGGAACTGATCGCAAAGGAAATGGCCCGATATCTCCATGTGCCCATCGAGTCGATCGACATTCCGAAGGACCGTGCGCCGATCAAGCCGATTCCAATGGGCGAAATTGCCAAGGGAGATCAATAAAGATGAAGAAAACAGCGGATATCGTAATTATCGGCGGCGGCGTGGCCGGCTGCAGCTGCGCGTATTACCTTGCCAAACGGGGATTCCGGAACATCGTCCTGGTGGAAAAAAAATACATCACGTCCGGCTCCACCGGCCGGTGTGCCGCCAACTTCAAAGAACAGTGGGAAAGTCCCGTAAAATGCGAGATGGGCAAATACAGCATCCGTCAGTTTAAAGTTCTGGGGGAAGAAACCGGGTTTGGCGACCTTGAAGTGGTACAAAACGGCTACATGTTTACCCTTTACCAGCCCGACCAGGTGGCGGAATTCAAAAGGCGGCAAACCATGCAAAACAGCATCGGGGTCCCGACACAATATCTGGAACCGTATGAAGTGAAACAAATCATCCCCCAATACAATACGGCGGGTCTGCTGGGAGCGATTTTAAACCCCGAGGACGGCCATATCAATCCGTTCAAGCTGACTTTTGCCTACGAAAAAGGCGCGAAAGACAGAGGCGTGGAATTCGACACCTATACCACGGTAACGGGAATCCGCGTGGAAGGCGGAAGGGTCAAAGCCGTCATAACGGACAGAGGCACCATTGAAACGCCAGTCGTCATCAATGCCACGGAAGCCGAAACCAAATGGATCAGCCGCATGGTGGGGCTTTATCATCCCGTGGAGCCGCAGAAGCATGAAATTCTGATCACGGAACCCATGGATTACCTGAAACTTCCCATGATTACTTCCTACGACCAGAAAATCTATATTCACCAAATGCCCCACGGCGGATTTGCGATGGGCACCCTGAATGAATTTCAGCCGATGGGTATCGTCAATTACGGCTCCAGCTGGAATTTTCTTGAGGAAATGTGCCGCCGTGCCGTGCAGATGATCCCCGCGTTTCAAAACGTCCGGGTCATCCGTCAATGGGCCGGGCACTACGGCATGACTCCCGACATGAATGTGATTCTCGGCCCCGCCCCCGAGGTGGAAGGCTATATTCTGGCGACCGGCGCGGCAAAAAGCATGATGATGTCCCCCGCCATCGGAACATTGATCGCGGAAATCCTTGCCGGCGATACCGAATCCGCAATCCCGATCTCGAAAAAGGACGTCGGCCTGTCCCGTTTCCAAAATTATTTTATCAACCCGGGCGGAAGCAGCAAAAAAAATATGGATGCTGAAGACGCCGTTTCATAACTGGAAAATTTGAAAGTGAGGGAACGACATGAAAAAGTTTGCGAAAATGGGCGCACTTGCCGCGGCCGGGGCGTTGCTGCTGAATCTTGCCGCATGCTCCATTTCCGATTCCGGTACCGCCGCACCTTCCGGCGGTGCCTCGTCCGGCACCGGCTCTTCCAGCATATCGGCAGGTACCGGTGAATCCGAAACGCTCAAGAAGGTCAAAAGCGGCGGCGTTCTGAAAGTAGGGTCTTCCGGCGCGGTACCTTTCGCTTATATCGACACGAAAACCAACACCTTCGCCGGTGTCGACGCCGACATTACTTCGGCGGTGGCGAAGAAGCTCGGCATTTCCAAAGTGGAAATGGTAAAAATCCCGTACAACAATCTGCTGATGGAACTTGCCAAGGGAAGCATTGACCTCGTATCCAGCGGCATGTACTGCACCGCCGCGCGGCAAAAACAGGCTCTGTTCAGCAACGTCTATTACAAAGAGGGCGAAAGCATCCTGATTCCGAAAGATTCCCCGATCAAAAGCGCGGACGATTTCAAAGGAAAGAAAATTTCGGTCAATCAGGGCACGGCATTCCAGAAACAGCTGGAGAAATGGGTGCAGGATGGGAAGCTGGGGGAAGTCGTGGTATCCACCACCCTCAACGACGCTCTGCTTTCCGTAACCAGTGGAAAAGCCGACGCCGTTATGGCCGACCAGGTGGTCGGGGCCTATATGCTGAAGCAGGACAATAGTCTTGGATTGAAAATGCTCTCCCCGTATACGATGGAATCCAGCGGCAATGTGTGCGCCGCTTTCGGAAAAGACGACCCCGCGTTCGTCAAAGAATGGAACGATGCGCTGGACGGGCTGAAAAAAGACGGAACGGTTCTGAAAATTCTGGAGAAATACGGTTTGTCCAATGACTCATTTGTCAGTGTGGAAGACGGCCGGACCGTCAATCCGGCATCTTGAGGCTCCTCGCGGGAGCCCGCAAAAGGACGAAGGTGAAATATGGAAATCATTCAAAATCTGGACTTTGCAAAGGCCTTTCGGGAATTGGCTCCCCAACTGATGCAGGGATTTGTCGTGGTCATCCAGGCGGTTCTTTTCGGTTTTACTCTGGCCCTGCTTCTCGGTCTGATGATCGCCCTGGGCCGAACCGGTTCTGCCAAACCGCTGCGGGGGATTTTATCCGTAATCGTTGAAATCATTCGCGGCACCCCCCTGCTGGTACAGCTTGTTTACATCTATTTTGTCGTGCCGCTGCTTTTTACCCTGATCCTGCATCTGTGCGGCATAAATGGGAAAGCAAACATCAGCGCGCTCACGGCCGGCATCGTGGGGCTGGGCCTGAATTACGGCTGCCTGCTCTCCGAAGTGATCCGCTCCGGAATTCTGAACATCGATGTCGGCCTGAAAGAAGCGGGGGTTTCCCTGGGGCTCACAAAATTTCAGGTGATGCAGAGGATCGTCCTGCCGCAAGTCATGCGCGACGCCGTGCCGGTCTTTGGCAACTACCTTGTCACTATGATCAAGGACACGTCTCTGCTGGCCTATGTCTCCGTTGCGGAACTTCTTCTGCGCACACAGACCTATGCTTCCCAGAGCTTTTTAACGATTGAATCCTACACCATTCTGGCCGGGTCATACCTCGTTATCAGTCTGCCCCTTTCCCGGGTCGTCAAATGGCTTGAGGAACGCTGCAGCGCAGCGCGTACAAAAAACCAGGGCCGCGAAAAAGCCCGGACGGAGGACGGGAAACCGAACCCATCAAATCCGTGACCGTTCCTCAGGGTGTAAGGTTGCCCGACGTACGGACCGGGGCAAGTTTTCCGCCTAACATGACGCCCCAAGAAGAATCAACATCTTAAGAAAAAGCCTCCAGTTGCAGTTCTACCATGCGGCTGGAGGCTTTTCGCGACAAGGAAAGAAAAGAGGGCCGGGTAAATCTTCTGGTCGGCATTTTTGTCCATCAGGATTTGCCCGTCGCTTTTTCGGATTAAAACGGCATCATCGCTCTGCAAGCCTTTGGAAGAAACCTGCCCGTTCCCGGTTTGGGAAAAAGCCGGGACAGGCAGGGACTGCCTCTGGACATATTGTTCGAGAGGGATCAAGACTCTCCAGAGCAGAAGAAACCCGAGCAAAACCGCACCTGTTATTTTTAATTTTCCCGTTTTGTAATGTCTCATATTCCAATCCCCTTAAGCCGCCTGATGCCTGCAATAAGCATGCGCCGCCAGCAGGAAGAACACCGGAATTTCGACGATGCATGCGCCGAGCATCAGATCAGGCACCCAAACCGCCCACGGGCCGATCTTCACAAAAGAGAATCGGCTTACCCCTAACAAGTGCCCATAAAAGCTTCCCTGCAGACCGACGACGCCGCCCGGAAGCGCATAGGCCAAAACGGCCATCCCGTTTCCGCCGATGTTTCCCCCGCTTTCGACGATCACTTCCAGCATGATCGGAAGCATAAAAATCGTGATGGAAAGAATCAGCGCAGTCGTGGAACTGCGGCATTTGGTGGAAAAGAACAGCGACAGGCAGGCGGTTGCCAGCAGAGACAGAAGGGCGGCAAGAAGCGTGGCAAACTGTGCCTGCAAAAAATTCAAAGGGGCAAGGCAGTTCGTTGGAAGAGAAAGCTGCACGGATACCTGAAAACTGTTCCATCCGACCGTAGGATTGACCAGCAGGATAAAAATCAGCGCGCAGACGGCAAACATTGCGGCAAGCAGAACCAGCGGCGCGCACAGCTTGGCGACCGCAAACCTTCCCCGGCCGTGTTTGGTGCTGCGCAGAATATCGTCCGCGCCGCTTTGATATTCCGCCGCGAAATTCGGCGCGGTGATCATGGCGCCGATTGCAACCAGCACAAACGCAAGGAAGGTCAGGCTCATCGTCGTTCCACCGGGATCCCCTTTTGCAAAGGAAAACGGTATCGCAGACTTTTCGTTTAATTGTTCGGCCTGCCGCAATACGCTTTGGTTTCCGGGATACTGGCTTTCCAGCGTGCCTTTTATGACTTCAAACCGCTGCGTGTAAAAATTTTTCAGCCGGTTTGGATTCAGCGTACTCAAATTCTGATAACCGCCGTTGTTCCCGTTTGGAAAGTAGACGGCAAGCATGGCATCCAAAAGCCGCTGAATCGGAACTATTTTCCGGCGGTAAACATCCGCCGGCACGTTTTGACCGTATTTTTGGTAGACGTCCCGGCAGGTTTTCAGCGCCTGCCGCAGCTTTTCCACGGTGACCGGCCCCACGTAAGCATCATTGTCTTCTTTGTTGAGGGCATCGACGGCGGCGCGGCCGCCGATCAGTTGCCGCGCGGTGGGGTCGTTATACTCCACACCCTGAACGGCCATGCAGGCCATGAGGACGGAGAGAATCACGGAAGCTGACAGCATCACAAAAATCCTGCGCGTTTTCAAAATACGTTTGAGTTCCAACCAAAAAATACGCATCGATGTCAATCTCCTTTTTCCGTTTCGGCGATGCCGCTTTCCTTCCGTCTCATCTCACCGCTGTCCTGCTTCTCCGGCGGAATATCACGCGGCCTGATGTCTGCAATACGCCCGTATGGAAAGGACGAAAAACAGAGGGATCTCCAGAATTGCGGCGCCTATGGTCAGATACGGAGCCCAAACGCGGAACGGGCCGATCTGGACAAACGCAGACTGGTTCAGCTGATTAAAAAAGTTGTGGGAGATGCCGGCGCCGCCGGTCGGCAGCACGCAGGTCAAAAAGTCGGCGATATTTCCATCCGCCACTGAATGAAGGATGGCCGGAAGGATGCAGAACGCGAGGACGATGGTCAGCGCCGTCGTAGGATGCCGGCATTTTGCGGAGGCGAAGAGGGCAAAACAGACCGCCGCCAACAGCGTCAGCAGACCGGCCAAAACCGTGGCCCCCTGTGCCTGGCCCACGGTAAAAGGCAAAAAGCTGAGCGGAAACAGGACCTGCACGGAAGTCCGCAGGCTGTCCCAGCCGTAGGCACTATCGACGGACAACACAAAAATCAGAATGCAGACGGCGAACATCGCCAAAACGATCAGGACGGAGGAGCACAGCTTCGCCACCGCGAATTTCACATGGCCGTTTTTCGTGCAGCGCAGAATATCGTCCGAGCCATTCTGATAATCCGCCGCAAAAGTGCCCGAAACGACCGCCGCGCCGATCAGAACAAGGAGGAAGATCAGAACACATAGATTGGCTGCGTTGTCACTCGTATACCCGTCCTGAAAGACAAAAGGCGTCCGGACTTTGTCATTTAACTTCCGGGCCTGCCGCACAACGTCCTGACTTCCCGGATATTTCGCCTCCAGATCATTTTTTAAAACCTCGGACCGCCGCCGATAAAAGCCCCCGACATCGTCCGGATTTACTTTTCCTAAGGCGTCCTGCTCTTCCCCGCCTCCCGCGTAAACCGTTCCGATCATGTTCAGAAAATACGACGGGGGAACGAGTTTGTTGTAAAATTCGGCCGTCGGAATCTTCTCCCCGTATTTTCGGGAAACGTTCTGGAAAACGGCGAGCGCATCGCGTAGCTTCGCTTCCGTCACGGTTCCCTCATAGGGCCGCGCCTGCTCTTTGGATGCGCGGATGGCGTCCATGCCGGTTATTTTGACGGCCTTTCCGTCCTGATCCACAGATAGATACTGGGCATCGGAAATAACCGAAAAGGAAATCATCACGGACAGGGCCGCGGCGACGAGAAGCGGAATCCACGTCATGCGCGACTTGACGACACGCTTCATTTCCAAAAGCAAAATTTGCATTTTAACCTCCCTCCAAGCGCTTCCGCGGCATTCCGCCGCTCAGCGGTTTCCTTCTTCCCCGGGAATTCCGGGGTCGGTCTCCGACGAAAAATAGTACAGATACAAATCTTCCAGCGTCGGTTCCACCGGCACTGCGCTCTCACATGGCTTCCCGTCGGAGACAATGCGGAGCATATCCCGTTCCCCTTCGTGTTTGAGATTGGAAACGGTGTACCTTGCGGTCAGCCGACCGGTTTCCTCCGGGCCGACCCTGCATTCCCATACACGGCCGGCGATGGACGCGGTGATTTCTTCCGGCCTGCCCTGGTGGACCAGTCGACCGTCCTTCATCACGAGGATGGCGTCCGCGATATATTCCACGTCGGACACGATATGGGTGGAGAGGATCACGATCTTGTCTTTGGAAATCCCGGAGATCAGGTTCCGGAAGCGGACTCGTTCCTTCGGGTCGAGGCCCGCCGTCGGCTCGTCGAGCACCAGAATCTTCGGGTCGTTCAGCAGCGCCTGCGCGATGCCGAGACGCTGTTTCATTCCGCCGGAGAAGGTCCTGATTTTCTTTTTCGCCACGGTTTGCAGGGAAACGGTTTCCAGCAGCTCGTTCGCGCGGACTTTTGCCGCGCCTTTGGTCAGCCCCTTGAGCGCCGCGACGTACAGGAGATAATCCATCGCGGTAAAAACGGGGTAATACCCGAAATTCTGCGGAAGATAGCCCAGCAGGTCGCGGTAGCTTTCCCCCATGGCAACGGTATCTCTGCCGTCCAGCGCCACATTGCCGGACGTCGGGCTCAGGATGCCGCAGACCATGCGCATCAGCGTCGTCTTCCCCGCGCCGTTCGCGCCGAGAAGCCCGTAAAGCCCGGGCGTCAGCGCAGCGGAAAGCGAATCCACGGCGGTCTTGTCCTTATACCGTTTGGTCAGCCGGTTCAGCGTCAGTTCCATTCTTGTTCCTCCAAACATCAATTTACCACGGCACGGAAAGAGTTCCTTTGCAGGCGGCGGAAAGGCCGTCGAAACTGCGGAACGTGCGGACGAGCTCGGCCGCGAAATAAGCGAGGGAGCAGAAGAACAGGACGGCCCACACGCCCGTGGCGGCCGCTTCATAATATTCCCGGATCAGCGACAGGCGCGAGAAGAAAACAATGCAGAGGATGCAGACGACAGAGCAGAAATACCCGCCCTGCCTGCTTTTGACATGGTCGAGCACGGTCAGGCACCCGCAGCAGGTGCAGTTGAACGGCACAAACAGATAGAGAATCATTTGCAGAAACGGCAGTCCGCTGTGGGCGGCGGACGCCGCCAGGATCACCGTAAGGCAGCACAGGTCCGCGAGGCCGAGGATCAGCATCCGCGCACCCATCAGCTTCCGCATCGAAAAGCGGGTGCAGGCTTCGATCTCCGCCATGCCGTGCGAATAGCTTTTCAGAATTTCCGGGAAACCGAGGAAAGCGACGAGCGGCGCGGCGGAAGCAAAAAACAGAAGGAGCGAATTTCCGGCCGGCGGGCGGCCTGCCGCCGCCAGGACCGGCAGCAGGAGCGCCGCCTGAGCCAGCCAGACCCATTTGCCGATGAACCGGAGCTGCATGGAAAGGAATTCCCAAAAACCGATCCGAACGGAAACCTGCCGTTCCCGGTATGCCGCCTTCGCGAGACGGACGGTTCTCCGCATTTTTTCCGGGTCGCAGGCGGGAACGGAAAACGGACCCAGAGCTTCCCGGATTTTCCCTTCGTTTCTTTTCATCGCCAGTCCTCCTTTGACAGCAATTTACCAAGAGCTTTCAAGCCCTGATACAGCCGGTATTTGGTGACGGACAATCCGGAGTCCGTAATTTGCGCGATGTCTTTCAATTTCAAGTCCTGATAAAACCGCAGCAGGACTACTTCCCTCTGCTCTTCCGGGAGCCGCCGCAGGGCCGCCCGGACGGAACCGGCCGTGTCGGCCCGCCGGACTCTGCCGTCGTCCCGGGCCAGACGTTCCGGCTCTACGGAGCTCAACGGAAGGGACGGCTTCTTTTGCAAAGCGTTGACGCAAAGGTTCCGGGCAATAACGTACAGGTAATTCCGGCATTTTCCCCGCTGGGTGTAGCTGTCGAAATTGCGGCAGAAATGAAGGAAGACATCCTGCGTAACGTCTTCCGCATCCGCCCTGCAGCTCATTCTTCGGAAGCAATAGGCATAAATGTCGCGGTAGTATTTTTGGATCAGCTCATCCAACGCTTCCGTATCGCCGGACTTTATCTCCCGAACCAGTCTTTCGTCATCCACCGCCGCACTTCCTTTTGTCCTTTCACTCTGTTTAACCGTTTATCTGCCCAAAAAGTCAGGGGAATCTAAAATTTACGGATTTCTTTCCGGCGGCCATTGCCCCGGAAAGTCTAAAAGGGGACGGCCGATTTGACAGAAACGGGAGACGCTGTTACCATAAATGCCGTCCATCGAGTTTTCGGTCCGCGGGAGCGCGGTTTGGAATCACAGCGGGCGCAGACCAGTTTGGGGAGTGGTGAAGATGCCGTTTTCACGGCGATTCAAGCGGGGAACCCGTAAAATTGGGGGCCGCCGGTTTCCATGGAAAAATCCCGATGGGAAAGACCGCCTCTTGACGGGAGCGATCGTCGCTTTCTGCTCCGCCGTTTCCTTCGGTCCGGGAATTTATTTTGTCCTGTCTCCCCAGACTCGGAACCAGTATGGGATCTTATGGGATTTCGACTCCGTCTGTGAAATCGCGCTGACGATTTTTCTCTTTTTTTCCGTCCTCCTTGCCGCGGTTTTCTTTTTCCTTCCGGCCTGGGCCAAAAACGCCGCTTTCCGCACATCGGGGACGGTCTGCTATTGGCTGTCAGCCGCCTGTACGGCAGGCTTTCTGCTGGCAAACGCCGACGGGGGAACCAACCTTACGATCGGGGGCGTCCTGTTCGCAGTCGTTCTCCTGCGGACGGCCTGTCTCGGGATATCTTGCCGGGCGCACGGCCGCCGTCTTCTCGCGGGGACCTTATGGGCATCGCGGGCCGCTTTCCTTCTCTCCCTTCCCGCGACCGTTCCGACCGCAGCCATGACCGGATTTTTCATGCTGCTGACGCTTGTCTCGGCGGTCGCCTGAGCCTGGGCCGCAGGCCGCGCCCTTCCTCCCATCCGGACGAAAAAGCAAGGAAGCCGCGGGAGTACGGAAAATTCCGTGCTCCCGCGGCTTCCTTGCCCGGTTCCGGCACAAGCCCGCAAAGGGATTTTTCTTGTATCAGTCCTTTGTAAAAGCAGCCAGTTCCCGGTTGAACCGCTCCATCTGGTCGTAAAAAAGGAAATGGCCGCATTCATCCAGCGGGACCAATTTGGAATCCCGGATCCCTTCCTGCTGTGCCACCGCCAGCGGATAAGGGCACACTTCATCGTTCCGGCCGTGCAGGATCAGGGTGGGCACACGGATCTTTTTCAAATCATCGAACAGTTCCTCATTCAGCCACGAATTTGAGATGGCCGCCGTCGACCAGCTTGCCGCCTGCAGGCCCAGCTGGAAGATCCAGTCCGAAAGCGGCACGCTGACCGGATGATAAAAAATTCTGGTGCCAAAATCGCGGATCATACCCGGCCGGTCGCGGTAGGTCGCCTCAATGATATCCAATACCGCCTGTCTGGTCAGGCCGTAAGGGAAGTAGGGGCGCTGGATCAGGCTCGGCGCGGCGGCGGCAAAGAGGGCCAGTTTGGAGATCCCGTACCCGCCGTGCCGGGCCATATACCGGAGGCAGACCGCCCCGCCGGTCGAGTGCCCGCCCAGCGTGATATGTTGCAGCCCCAGCGCATTGACGACGGCACGCACGTCATCCGCCAGCTGGTTGTAATCGTACCCGCCCCAGGGCTTATCCGAAAGGCCAAAGCCGCGCATGTCCATGGCGACGCACCGGTAGCCCAGTTTCGGAAACTGATTCAGCTGGTATTCAAACAGATTGTGATTTCCCGGCCAGCCGTGGATCAGAAAAATGGTCCGGCTCCCGGAAGGGTTCAGGTCTTCCACATAGAGCTTGACCCCCGGCTCCACGGTGATAAAATGTCCCATATCGGGTCCCTCCTGCGTCTTTTTTAGAAATATATGCCGCAGAAGCCCCTCTTATCGCTCTTTTCGGCAAAAGAGCCGCGTGTTCCGCCGGAGATGTCCCGGGATGCGGGTCACGAGGTCATCCGGTCGAATTCTTCCTCCGTGATGACTTTGACCCCGAGCCGGCTGGCCTTTTCCAACTTGCTGCCGGCATTTTCCCCCGCGAGAACATAGTCCGTTTTTCCGGATACGCTTCCGCTGACTTTGCCGCCGTACTTTTCAATGATCTCCGTCGCCTGGGACCGCGTCAAAGCGGAAAGCGTTCCGGTCAGCACAAACGTCCTGCCGGCGAAGCGGAGGTCCTCCGGACCGGAATTCCGGGCGGCCATGTTGACTCCCGCGTCGCGCAGGCGGCCGATCAGGTGCGCGGTATTCGGGATGTCGAAAAATCTCCGCACGCTCTTTGCCATGATCTCGCCGAATCCGTCAATGGACGCGATCTCTTCCTCCGGCGCCTGAAAGACCGCGTCCACACTGCCGAAGCGGGCGGCGAGAAGCTTGGCCGCCTTCAGACCGATATGGGGGATCCCGAGGGCGTAAAGGAGCCGGTAAAGGTCGTTCTGCTTTGATTTTTCAATGGCGTTCAGCCGGTTTTCGGATGACTTCTGCCCCATCCGCTCCAGACCGGCCAGCTGCGCCGGAGAAAGGCGATACAGGTCGGCCGGCGATGCGAGAAGGCCGGCGGAAATCAGCTTGTCCAGAACGGCGGGACCCATGCCGTCGATGTCCATCGCGTCGCGCGAGCAGAAATGGATCATGTGCCGCAGGAGCTGCGCGGGGCACTCCGGGTTCGTGCAGCGCGTGGCGGCCTCGCCCTCTTCCCTTGCGACCGGTGCCCCGCAGGACGGGCAGACGGACGGCATGCGGAACGGCTCCGACCCTTCCGCGTGGGACACGACGGAAACCACCTCCGGGATGATCTCCCCGGCTTTGCGGAGAATGACGGTATCCCCCACCCGGATGTCCTTCTCCGCGATGAAGTCCTGGTTGTGGAGCGTGGCGCGGCTGACGCTGGTCCCCGCGAGGGTGACCGGCTCAAAGACGCCGGTCGGCGTCAGGACGCCCGTGCGCCCGACGTTGATCTCGATGGCGAGGACCTTCGTCTTCTTTTCCTCCGGGGGATATTTGAACGCTTCCGCCCACCGGGGAAATTTCGCCGTGCTGCCGAGCACCGCGCGCTGCGCGAACGAATTGACCTTGACCACGGCGCCGTCGATGGAATAATCCAGCGAGCCGCGCATGTCTCCGATCCGCCGCACCTCGGCGGTCACTTCTTCCATGGTCTCGCAGCGGGTGAAAAAGGGCGGCACGGCAAAGCCGAGGCGTTTCAGAAAATTCAGTGCCTCGTCGTGGTACTGAAGGCTGACGCCGTTCACCTGCTGGACATTGAAGACAAAAATATCCAGCTTGCGGGCCGCCGTGATTTTCGCATCCTTCTGCCGCAGGGAACCGGCGGCGGCGTTCCGGGGATTCTTGAACGGCTTTTCCCCGTTCAGCTCCTGCCGGGCCGACAGCTCCAAAAAGACCTTATGGGACATATATACTTCCCCGCGCACCTCGAGGAATGGAACCGGCTCGTTCAGGCGCCGCGGCAGCGTGCGGATCGTCTTCATGTTTTCCGTAATCTCCTCGCCCACCAGGCCGTCGCCCCGCGTGGAACCCCGGACCAGGACCCCGTCCCGGTACTCCGCCGAAACGGACAGCCCGTCAAACTTCGGCTCGACAATATAGACGGGGCTTCCCACCGCGGCGCGGACCCGGCGGTCGAAATCGGCCAGCTCCCCCTCCGAAAAGGAATCGTGGAGACTCTCCATGGGGACGGTATGCGTGACAGGCGAAAATTTGGGAAGCGCGTGGCCGCCGACCTTCTGCGTAGGGGAATCCGGCGTGACCAGTTCCGGAAATTCCGCTTCCAGATTTTCCAGCCTGCGGTACAGGGCGTCATATGCCGCGTCGTCGATTTCCGGCGCGTCCTCGTCATAGTATTTCCGGTTGTGATACCGGATCTGCCCGGCAAGCTCCGACGCGAGTTTTTGGGCCTGCTCAAAATCCATAAATTTCAACCTCTTTTCCGGTCATTTCAAGTTGGCAACAACGCTGGGCACCGAACCGACAATAACCGTTTCCGCAACAAGCACGTTCGTATTCACATTCGTGGTGGTGTTAAAACCGGGCAGGAAGGAATAAATTCCGGCACTCACGTCCAGGTAAATCTGATGCCGCGTCTGGTTGATTCCGGCGGATTCAAACGAGCTTTTGAATTCGGCGGTGACGTTTCCCGAAAGGGTCAGCTTCAGATGGATATCCGGCCCGCGGCCGTGAAAAAGATCGCCGCCGACCAGAGTTCCCAAGGGGACCCCCACGGCGAAATCCGTGTCGCTGCCCAGCTGATTCTGCACATCGGTGATGATTTTCGCCTTCAGCTGGTTCATCCGGACCATATCGGCCGTAATGGAGAGCACATTCCCCTCGGCATCCCTGCTGACGTTGACGAGATTTTCATAAGAAACCGCATTGTCCCCCACTTCTTTCAAGACAATGCTGTTAATCATGCTGACGGATTTTATTTTTGCCTCATTTTCGGTAACCGATTCCATCACCGGACGAATCTGGCTGTCGAAAAGCACAGCGAACAAAATCAGCAGAAAAAGGAACAGAAGTAAAAAAGCTCTCCCCCGCACAGGCCTGCGGTACCGGCGCCGTCTTCTCAATTGCCGCACCTCCCGGAATGGATTACTCCATAATACTCCGAAAGGAAATTTCGTGTGCAATCTTTTTTCTGTCAGCGCCGGAATCCGATTTCCTCATAGAAAAAAGGCACAAAGAAACCCTTGGATTCCTTGTGCCTTCCGTTTTTCGAACGATTAGTTGTTTTCCGAATTTTCAGACTCTTCCGCCTGTTCTTCCAGAAGCGCCCGAATGGAAAGGCTCACGCGGTGCCGGTCGAAATCGATATCCGTGATTTTCACTTTGACCACATCGCCGATCTTCAGCACATCCTGGGGCTTGTCGATGCGGTGGTCGGCAATCTGGGAAATATGGATCAGCCCGTCGATTCCCGGAATCACCTGCGCAAAAGCGCCGAACGAGGTGAGACCGACAACCTTGACGTCCAAAACGCTCCCGACCGGATATTGATCCTTGAGGATCACCCACGGATTATCCTCCGGCTTTTTATAGCCGAGGGAAACCCGGCCTCTTTCGCGGTCGAGCGCCTTGATGTAGACGGTAACCGTATCGCCCACATTGACGACCTCCGACGGATGCTTGATCCTCGTCCAGGACAGTTCGGAGATATGGATCATGCCGTCGATCCCGCCCAGGTCGACGAACGCGCCGTAGGAGGTCAGAGACTTGACCACGCCGGTATAAACCTTGTTCACTTCGGCGGTTTCCCAGAACTTTTCCTCCTGGGCCTTTTTCTCATCCTTCAGCACGGAACGGATGGAGCCGACCGCACGCTTGCGCCCGCGGTTGACTTCGATGATCCGGAATTTCACCTGCTTTTTCAGGAGCGCATCCAGAGGGTCGCTGCGGGAAGCGGTGGCCTGCGAAGCGGGGATAAAGACCCGGACGCCCTCCGTAACGGCGATCACGCCGCCTTTGACCACTTCGGAAACCACGCCGTCCAGAACGGTCTGGTCGTCCGCCGCGGCTGCGATCTTCTCCCAGCCTTTCGCGGCATCCAGGCGTTTCTTGGAAAGCATGATGGTGCCCTCCTGGTCGTTGGTCCGCATAATAAGGAGATCCATCTCGTCGCCGACTTTCACGACGTCCTCCGGCTTTACGTTCGGATCCGACGAAAGCTCGGACGCCGGGACATAGCCAGCCTGCTTCCTTCCGACATCCACAAGGACCTCGGTCGGAGTAACACCAACAACAACGCCGTGAACCTTTTCGTCTGTATTTAAACTTTTCAGGGACTCTTCCAGCATTTCCGCGAAGTTCCCCTCGGTAGTGTTCTCCTTTGTATTATTTTGCGCAGCCGCATTTTCCTTAGGATCTTTCGTATCCTGTGCGGCACCCTCGTTTATTTCTGACATGGTAACAAGTACCTCCTTTATAATGCTTGCCGGCGTGGAAGCACCAGCAGTAATGCCAATACGTCCGGCTTTTTTCAAAGCCTGCAACGGAAGCTCGTCCACAGTTTCCACAAGATATGTAACGCAATTCTTTTTGCACACTTCAAAAAGTTTGGCGGTGTTGGAACTTTGCTTTCCGCCAATCACAATCATCGCATCACAGTGTCGCGACAAATCTTCCGCTTCCGACTGACGCATCGCAGTTGCATTACATATTGTATCAAAAATAACAGCATTTGTATATACCTTTTTAACGATTTCCAAACAATTTTCCCACTCGGCAACGCTGAAAGTTGTCTGCGCAACCACGCAGACGGGCTCGTTTTTAAAAAGGCGGTGCTCCGCGAGGAGTTTTTTCAGCTCGTCGGCATCTTTAAAGACAAAATGGTTTTTTCCGCAGTAACCCATGATGCCGCAAACCTCCGGATGGGCCGCGTCGCCGGCGATCAGGACTGTTTTCCCCTCTTCCGCGGCGCGGGACACAATCGCGTGGATTTTCGCCACAAACGGGCAGGTCGCGTCGCAGCATTCCAGACCGAGGGAACGGATTTTCCCGTAAACAGGCCGGCCCACCCCGTGCGAGCGGATGACCAGCGTGGCGTCCGGCGGAACACCTTCGGCTGTTTCGGCAATCACCACCCCGCGCGCCGCCAGTTCGGCAAGCGTCTGCGGATTATGGATGATCGGCCCGAGCGTGTAGACTTTTTTGCCCCGGTCCAGAAGATTGTGCACCATTTTGACGGCACGGTTGACGCCGAAGCAGAAACCGGCCGACGACGCGACGGTAAGGCTCATACGTTTTCCTCCAGCATCGAATCGATCTGTCCCGCCGCGCGGCCGGGCCCTGCCGAAGCGGACGGCATAAAAATTACCCGAATTCCCTCAGATTGGATTCCCGGAGCGCTGCGATGCGGTCCATCACATACTGGCTCGCGCTGCGGAGCTCGGAAGGAGTGCCGGCTTTGACGCCGAGTGCTTCCGGCGGAATGAGCTTCCCGAACGAAACGATGCAGGTGCGGAACGGTTTCGGAAGGCCTCCCCCTCTTGCCGTGATGCAGCAGGGGACGATGGGGGCGTCGCAGGTTTTCGCCAGCATGGCCGCCCCCGCTTTGGGCCGCAGAAGGCGGCCGTCTTTCGACCGCGTTCCCTCGATGAACAGGCCGAGCACATGCCCTTCCTTCAAGTGCACCCGCGCTTTGTTGATCGCGCCCTTGTCGCCCCGCCCGCGCGAGACGGGAAAAGCGCCGAGGGCCCCGATCACCGCGCCGACCAATCGATTGCGGAACAGCTCCTCTTTCGCCATGAAATAGATCTGGCGCCGCTGGGAATACGCAAGCCGCAGCGGATCCGTCATGCTCGCGTGATTGCAGCACAGAATGACCTTGCCGGTTTTCGGCAGGTTTTCCGCCCCGCGGACGCGGATCGGCATGACCGTCCGAAAAAACCAGGGGAGGAGCGCCCTTGCCAAGGTATAAAGAAGAGTTCCCTTCATAGTTTCACCATTTCCCGCCGCGTTATTTGCCGCCAAGCCGGTTTTTGATAAAGCCGACGAGCTGCTCGACCGACTGTTCCAGCGTGTTGCCCGTCGTGTCCACCACATCCGCGCCTTCCGCCGCGGCGAGCGGCGCCGCCGCGCGGTGGGTGTCGTTGTAGTCCCTCCGCTTCAGGTCCCGGAGCACGTCCTCATAGCTGGCTTCCACGCCCTTTTGGAGCATCTCCTCATACCGGCGCCGCGCGCGGTCCTCCGCCGAAGCGGTCAAAAAAATTTTGACCTTCGCGCCGGGGAGGACGACCGTCCCGATGTCCCTGCCGTCCATAACGACATTGTTCGTTTCCGCGAGGTTCCGCTGCAGGGCGAGCAGGAACGCGCGGACCTCCGGAATGGCCGAAATTTTGGACGCCGCCATGGAAACCTCGGCGGACCGGATTTCCCCGGACACGTCCTTTCCGCATAAAAACACTTTCTGCTCCCCGCTTTCATAGGCGAGGGACACTTCCGCCTCGTTCAGCAGAGGGATAACCGCCCGGGCGTCGCCCGGATCTTTCCCCTTTTGAAGCACAAAAAGACCGACGGCGCGGTACAGGGCCCCGGTATCCACATAAAGGAACCCGAGCTCTTTTGCCGCGCGCCGCGCAATCGTGCTTTTCCCGGCGCCCGCCGGGCCGTCGATGGCAACCGCTATCATCGTTTCTTTCCTCCGATGTTCATGGATTCTCCCGCAAGCCGACCGGTGCAGAAAGCGATCTGAAGATTGAATCCCCCGGTATAAGCGTCCGCATCCAAAACCTCGCCCGCAAAATAAAGGCCTTCCACCAGCCTGGACTCCATCGTTTTCGGGTCGATCTCGCGGACCGCGACGCCCCCGGACGTGACGATGGCCTCCGCGATCGGCCGGAACCCCTCGACGCCAAACTCAAACGACTTCAGCAGGGAAGCAAACGCGTGCCGCATTTCCCGCGTGATGGCGTTGCATTTTACATCCGGGGCAATTCCCGACCGGCGCACCGCGACGGGAATCATTTTGTGCGGAAGAAGGGCCGCCAGCGAATTGGAAAAATCCCGGTTGCGGTTCTCCCGGAAATCGCGGAGCAGGCGTGCGTCGAGCTGTTCCGGCGAAAGCGCCGGCTTCAGGTCGATCGAAACACGGTACCGGCCCGGAGACATATCCCGCAGATGGGCGCTCGCGCTCAGGATGACCGGCCCGGAAAGGCCGGAATGCGTAAACAGCATTTCCCCGAAATCCTCGTACACCGTCCGTTTCGTTGCGGTATCCCGCACCCGGATGGAAATGTTTTTCAAAGAGAGCCCCTCCATGTCGCGGCAGTCCCCGGCATCTTCCCCGAGAGCCGTGAGGGGAACCAGGGACGGGCGAAGCGGCGTCACCGTATGGCCCGCCTGCCGGGCCAGCCGATAGCCGTCGCCGGTGGAGCCGGTTCCCGGGTAGGACATCCCGCCGCAGCACACGGCGACATTGTCGGCCAAAATCTGCGAACCGTTCCGGATGCGGACCCCCTGTATCCTGCCGTTTTCCAGGAGCAGGCTCTCCGCCTGCCCGGTCATGAACCGGACCCCTTCCCGGCGGCCGAACTCCGTCAGCTTTTCCGCAACGTCGGCGGCATGGTCGGAGACCGGAAACACGCGGTTGCCCCGCTCCGTTTTCAGCGGCAGGCCGAGGCCTTCAAAAAAGCGCACGGTGTCGGCCGGAGAAAACTGCGCCGCCGCTCCGTAAAGGAACCGACCGTTCGTCGGAACCGACTCGATGAACATGCGGACGTCGCAGCGGTTGGTGACGTTGCATCTTCCCTTTCCCGTAATGCGGATCTTCCGTCCCAAAATCCGGTTCTTTTCCAGAAGGCAGACGTTCAGCCCACGCGCCGCCGCAGTGCCCGCGGCCATCATCCCGGCCGCGCCTCCGCCCACGACCACGGCATCGAATTTCACTTGGAAGCGTCATCTACCTTTTCGTAAACTCCGTACTCATCCCAGATGCTCTCAAGGTTCTGGAACGTCTGCTTGACTTCCCCGGATTTTTTGATCGTAACCATCACGATCAGCGCGTTGATCAGGCTCAGGGGGGCGCACAGGGAATCGACGATGGAAGCGATGTCGCTGCGCGCGAGCAGCAGGTAGTCCGCTTTTTCCGCAATCGGGGACATGGATGTGTCGGTGATTGCGATGACCTTCGCCCTCCGGTTGTGGGCGAAATCCATCGCGTGGGCGATTTTCCGCGAGTAGCGCGGGAAGCTGATGCCGATGACCGCGTCCTGCTCGTTGACATGGATCATCTGCTCGAAGATTTCTCCCTCACTGGTCGACTGGACCAGCAGGACGTTCTCGAACAGCATGTTGAAATAGTTGGAAAGGAACGTGCCGAGCGCCAGCGCGCTCCGCGCGGCAAGAATGTAGATTTTGCGGGACGACACGATCGCGTCGACCGCGCGGTAGAAATTCTCGTGGGACGTTTCTTCCATGGTGCGTCGGATCACGTCGATGTCCTGACTGAAGACGAAATCGAGGACGTCGGAATTTCCGATGCGGTTGGACGTCACATTCATCCTCTGGACGGACGTCAGCTTGTTGCGGATCATCTCCTGCATGGCCTGCTGGAGCTGCGGGTAGCCGGCGTACCCGATTTCCGTCGCAAACCGGACGACGGTGGACTCGCTGACCCCGACGGTCGCCCCCAGCCTGGAAGCGGTCATAAACGCGACCTTGTCATAGTTTTCCTCTATATAATTTGCGATCCTCTTTTGCCCTTTGGAAAATTCATCCATTTTATTCTGGATTCTGGCTTCCAGCAAATTATCCATTTTATTAGCAGCCGTTTCTCCGCGCGAATCTAAAAGGGCCGCACAGCCCCGCGCGGAAAACTGTGTCTTCGGCTCGCTTTTCCCCCAAAAAAGGTGTGGCCGGAAGTTCCTTCCGGTCATACCTGTCCCTATATTTTAATTTTAGTGCCTTTCCCATAAAAAATCAAGTGTTTTTGCACAAAGGCCCTGATTCCTAACGGCTGTGAAGCCATTTGCTCACCATGCCGTGCCATTTTTTCCAGTATGCCGCCGCCAACAGGGAAAGCGCGTAATCATACACGGCGAAAACGAGGTTGCCGGCTGCCAGGAAAACCCACGGCAGGTAGACGCCGAAAACCGTATAACTGCTCCGGGGAACGCTCAAAAGGCAGGTTGCCAGGAAGAATTCCAGAATAGCGGCAAAATTGAAAAGGGCAAACTTCAGGACAGTCCCGAAAAGCCGGCCCGCCTTTTTTTCGATCCCGGCCTTCAGGATTGGATAGCAGCCGAAAAGCAGGACGAAAAACAGGACGGCCTCCTTGTCCGCGCAAATCCACGCGGAAAGCAGCGAAACGGCGAGATACACCGACCACGACCATCCCGGCCCAAGCTCGACCACGACGGCGAGCAGAAGCACGCCCGCAAGCGCCGGAATCGCATACGTCCCCACCGGTATCACGCCGGCCAAAAACATCAGAATGGCCGAAACGGCGGTGACCATGGAGCAAAATGCAAGCCTCAAACTCTGGTTCAACCCGAAAGATTCCTCCTTCAGCAGCAGGGCCCGATTCCCCCGCCCATGCAGTCGCAGCAGGCGTCCGCAACGCACAGGGAAGTGCAGACATCGCAGCCGGTGCAGTTCCCCGCCTGAGGCACGTTCGGATTGTACCCGCCGTACATTCCGCTGCGCTGGTTGGCGGCCTGGTTCAGGGCGGCGCGGTACTCCGCGTTGTTCGGGTCCATCTGGCTCGCCCGGGCAAAATCGTTGTAGGCTTCGTCGAGCCAGCCGCGTTTGTACAGGACGGTGCCCTTGAGAAAATACCACTCGGCATTTCGCTTTTCGGGCGGCACGCCGTCCAGAATCTGCTCGGCGTCGGCAACACGGCCGGAAACGATCAGGTTGCGGACGTCGATATAGTCGGAACCCGCATGGCCCGAACCGGCATACCCCGGCTGAGGCCCGGCCTTTCTCTGCCTGCGCTCCTGCATGATCTGGTCGTAGGCCTCGTTGATTTCCTTCATCTTTTCATCGGCCAGGTCCGCAAGCGGGCTGTCGGCATACTGGTCGGGATGATATTTTTTCGCCAGGGCCCGGTAAGCCGCTTTTACTTCTTCGTCCGATGCGGTCGGGGAAATGCCAAGGATTTTATAGGGATCTGACATCGGTGTTCTCCTTCTTAAACAGTCGTTCCTTCTGCATGAGCGGAAGCCCCAAAGTGACAATGTTCTGTACAATAGCCCCAAACCGGTTGAACGCAAGCAGGTTTGCCGCCGCCGCAAGCCGGGCCGCGGTGCCGTTGAGCACCTGGTTGGCATAGTCCCGCGCCCGGGCCAGGTCGTCCTGCGGGCTGTTTTCATCCAGGCCGAATTTCAGCGCAAACGGGTTGAACGACTTTCGCCGGACGTCTTCCGCGATGTCGTCGGCCGCGTCGATCAGATAGACCCAGCGCCCCAGATAGTACCCCGCCTCATGCAGCACGCGGGCTTCGGACGGCGCGCGCGCGCGGCCCTCTTCCCCGCAAAGCTCGAAAATCCCGGCCAGCATCCGGGCCGTCGGCTCCGCGCACCGATCGATTCCGGGGTCCCCCCGCTTTTCGATTTCCGCCTGCTCTTTGACGGAATCCTCCGCAATCCGCGCAATCTTCGGATATTTTTTTGCGGCGCGCCGGTGCGCCAGGGACAGGAACGGATAGGCCGCCCGGGAAGCGAGACTTTTGAAGAAAGGGGCATCCCGCAGGTTGTCCCGTGCCTTATGGTAAGCCAGGATCATCGTCAGGGCGGAAGCCGCCGAAAGCTCCCAGCCGTCTTCCGCGCAGTAACGGCACTTCTTGAACGGATTCACCGCACAGCGGCCCTGAAAAAAAGCAGGGCAGTTCCTTCCGGAAACGGACAGCATCAGAAGCGCATAAAACGTACAGTCGTAATTCAGCGCCAGACGCGCGGCGGGGCCGTAATCTTTCCCCAGTTTATGACACAAAGTACAGTAAATGCCGCCGTACTCTTCCCATTCGCGCACAAGCAATTCCGATTTTTGCGGTTTCACGTAGCCAAACAAAAAAATCATCCTTAAAAAAGCCAGAATCGTGTGTCAGCATGTTTATTTTACTATATCCATTTTCACCATTTAATGAACATTTTATGAACTTTTCATGTTTCCGGAAAGTGCCGGCCGGCCGGGTGGGATTTCATGGAAAAGCGCGGCTGAAAATTATGCATACTGACAAATAGTCTTGTAATATTTCATTCATTATGCTATAATCTGCACAGAAACAGGAAAGGGGGGAATTTTCATGAAACTGTTCGATATCGATGTCCAGAAGCTGATCGAACTGCTCGACAAGGCCAAGGGGAACGTCTACCTGGTTACGGACGACGGAAACAAGCTGAACCTGAAAAGCAAGCTGTGCCAGCTTTACGGCATCCGGCCGCTGCTGGAAAAAGCAAAGAATTCCAAAATCTCCGCCGAACTGAACGTTGAAAATCCGGAAGACGAGTTAATGTTTATCAACTATATGATGCGCAAATAGGAATTTGAACCGCACGCGCAAGGCGATCAAAACAGGGGACGCTGCATGAAAACAGTGTCCCCCTTTTCCGCTGCCGTACGGCGTCCCCGCGCCGAGCGCTCAATAGGCGGCGCTCAGCGGGTTGAGCACGCCGTACGTTTTGTTTTCCATATCGTCGATGAATTTGATCGCCTTGCCGGCTCCCACGGCGACGCAGTCCTGCGGGTCGTCGGCAACGTGCACCGGCATTTTTGTTTTTTTGGCAAGGAGCTGGTCGAACCCGTAAAGCTGGGCGGAACCGCCCGTCACGATCATCCCGTCCGAATAGATGTCCCCCATGAGCTCCGGGGGCGTCTTTTCCAGCATCTCCTGAAGGACGCGGATCATCTGCATGGCGCTGTCGATCAGCGCTTCCAGCGCCTCGTCGCTGGAAATGTCCGCCCACTGCGGCAGGCCCGTCATCGCGTTGCGCCCCTTGACGCGGAAGGTGAGGATTTCCTTGCGGGGAAAAACGCAGCCGATGGCGATCTTGCACGCTTCCGCCATGCGCTGGCCGATGATGAGGTTGTATTTTCTGCGGATATATTTGATAATCGCCGCGTCGAAAGCGTCGCCGGCGACCTTGACGGAACGGGAAATGGCGATCCCGCTCAGGGAAAGGACGGCCATATCGGTCGTTCCGCCGCCGATGTCGACGACAAGCGTTCCGTGCGGCGCGGAAATATCGACATTGGCACCCATCGCCGCCGCGACCGGCTCTTCAATCAGGCAGATCTTCCGCACGCCCGAAGAACTGATGACGTCCACGACGGCGCGTTTTTCCACTTCCGTGATTTTGCAAGGAACGCTCACGACGACCCGGGGCATGACGACCCTGCTGGCGCTGATTTTCCGCAGGTATGTCTCAATCAGGCATTTCGCCAGGTCGAAGTTGGAAACGACACCGCCGGAAAGCGGGTGGCAGACCCGGATCTTACTGGAAGTGCGCCCCACCATGGCATAGGCTTCCTTCCCCGTGGCCACCACTTCATCCGTTTCCAGGTTGACGGAAACGATTGCCGGCTCGTTCAGGACAATCCCTTTGCCGTCAAGGTATATCTTCACAGACGAGGTCCCCAAATCGATCGCTATATCCGTGCCGAGCACTTCATCACATCCATTTCATATTGAGACGGTACAACTCTATTTTTCTTCGTGTTCTCTATTATATTACAACGTTTTGGACATTTCAACTTTGTTCCGGCGCGGACCGGGCGACCGCGGCGCAGGCAACGCCCGCCGCGCCGCCCTCCAGCAGCACCGCGGAACATTCGGCGAGCGTGGAGCCCGTGGTGACGATGTCGTCGATCAGCAGGACTCGCTTCCCGCGGACGGGTTCCCCGCACAGGGAATACACGCCGCGGACGTTCCGGAGCCGCTGTTCGCGGCTCAGCAGGTGCTGGACGCCGTTGGGCCGCGTTTTCCGGAGGCAGCGCACGTACGGAAGGCCCAGCGCCCGGGCAACCGGCTTTGCGATCAGCTCGGACTGGTTGTATCCCCGTTCCCGCAGCCGCCCGTCCGAAAGGGGAACGGACGTGACCAGGTCAAGCCGCTCCCCCCGGCGGGCTCCGCCGATCCGGCCCGCGAGCTCCCGGGCATAAAAGCCCGCGTACTGCTTTTGCCCGTGAAATTTATAGCGAAGCATGGAATCCCGGACTTTGCCCTCGTAGGGATACAAAAAAGCGCAGGGCACATCCCGGTCCCTCACCGGTATGGAAACGCAGCCCCCCGTCCCCGAAGGGACAATCTCCTTCGCGCAGTTCCCGCAGATTTCCGTCCCGGGGGCGACAATCCCGCCGCAGAAAACGCACCGGGGCGGGAACAGGATGTCCACCCCGAACCGCACCAGCCTACTCAGCCTCATTTTCCTCATCCCCCGTCAGCAGGTCGTACAGGCCGGTGTACCGGCGCGTCTTTTTGCCGTTGGCCACCATCTGCCGGACCGTCTCCGGCCGGCCCACCAGAATCAGCAGGGACTTCGCGCGGGTCACGGCGGTATAAAGCAGGTTGCGGTAATACAGCCGGGGGGCGCCTCGGTACATGGGGATGATGACGGCGGGAAACTCGCTGCCTTGGCTTTTGTGCACCGTCATGGCGTAGGCAAGCTCCAGCTCCGAGGCGGTCTCCGTTTCATAAACGACGGTGCGGTCGTCCATTTTTACGGCGAGGGTGGAAGCACGCCGGTCGATCTGAAGCAGGATCCCCAGGTCGCCGTTGAAAACACCTTCGCCGTAGGTTCCGTCGTCGCGGGTCCAGGGCAGGTCGTAATCGTTCCGGACCTGCATCACCTTGTCCCCCTCGCGGAACAGGACCCCGTTCAAAACGATTTCATTTTTGTCCCCGGCGGGTGGATTGACCGCCTGCTGAAGCTTCCGGTTCAGCTCGGCCGCGCCCAGCTCGCCTTTCCGCGCCGGGGAAAGCACCTGGATATCCGTCAGCGGCGAATACCCATAGCTCGCGGGCAGGCGCCTGCCGTACAAATCGACGACCACCGAACCGATCTCTTCCGCCGTCCGGTACGGCAGGAAAAAAAAGTCGGAGGTGTGGACCGTGAGGTCCGGGTTCCGCCCGGCGACGATTTTGTGCGCGTTCGCAACGATCAGGCTTTTCATGGACTGGCGGAATACTTCCCGGAGCTGTACCACGGGGAGCAGCCCGGATGCGATCAGGTCGCCGAGCACATTCCCGGGCCCGACGGAAGGGAGCTGGTCGCAGTCGCCGACCAGGATCAGGCGGCAGCCCAGGGGCAGGGCGCGCAAAACCGCCTCGAACAGAAGCGTGTCCACCATGGAAAGCTCGTCGATGATCAGCGTGTCGCACTCCAGAAGATCCTTTTCGTTCTTCTCAAATTCCGGCCGGTCGTCCTCGTCCCATCTGACCCGGAGCAGGCGGTGGATGGTCTTGGCTTCCTTCCCGGTCAGCTCGGACATCCGCTTGGCCGCCCTTCCGGTCGGCGCGGTAAGCAGGACCTTCTCCCCCTCGAACTCCAGAATCCGGATGATCGCGTTGAGCGTGGTGGTCTTCCCCGTGCCCGGCCCGCCGGTCAAAATCAGCATGCCTTTCGTGAGCGCTTCCCGGATGGCGGTTTTCTGCAGCTCCGCATAGGAAATCTGCTGCTCCGCCTCGATCGTCGCGATGTAGCCGTCGATCCCGACGATCGACTGCGCCGGATACCGCAGCATCATGCGGATACGGCCGGCCGTGTAAACTTCCGCGCGGTACAGCCGGGGCGTGAAAAGGAATTCCCTGCCGCGGAACACGCGAGCGACCAGCGTGGAATCCGCCTTCATCTCTTCAAGCGCTCCGGCGGCGAGCGCCCCGTCCACGCCCAGCATATGCGCGGCGGCGGCAGCCAGCTTGTCGGCGGGCAGGCAGGTATGGCCGTTCCCTTCGTTGTGCTTCAGCACATAAACAATTCCGGCGCGCAGGCGGCACCGGTCGTCCTGCGGGCGCTCCAGCGACGCCGCGATCCGGTCCGCGCGGGCGAAATCAACCCCCACCCCTTCGCCGCAGAGGCAATACGGGTCCTGCTTCACCTGCTCCTCCGCCTGCGGCCCGAACGCCTTCCAGACGCGCACGGCTTCCTCCGGCGTAATGCCGAAACCGGAAAGCTTCACCATCATCTCGCGGATGCCGCCGACCCGCTGAAACTCGCCGCCGATTTTCCGGGCCTTCGCGCGGGTGATCCCCCGGATCTCGCTCAGGCGCTCCGGCTCGTTTTCCAAAACCTGGATGGCGTTCTCCCCGAACGTATCCACGATCTTCCGGGCGATCGCCGGCCCGACGCCTTTCACGGCCCCGGAAGAAAGATATTTGAGCAGGGCGGCCGCGTCCGCGGGCTGGGAACGCTCCAGGGCCTGAGCCCGGAACTGTGTGCCGTACGTCTGGCTGTTGACCCACGAGCCGACGACGTGCAGCTCCTCCCCCACGCCGATAAACGGCATGGTTCCGACCACCGTGACGAGCTCTTCCCCGTTGTTCAGTTCGATGACGGCATAGCCGTTTTTTTCATTCCGGAAAATGACCTGCTCCACGGAACCGGTCATTTCCAGCAGTTTTTCACGATCCATAGGGTTCCCCCGGACGGAATCAAAATTAGTTTTAGTATAAACCATCCGGTATGGATTTGCAAATCAGCCCATCCAGAACTCCCGGTATTCATCCGGCGTGCAGAGGATCACCTCCGGGTGGTCCAGACAGACCGTTTCACAGATCCGGCGCGTTTCTTCGTCCATGCCGCGGTCCAGGCAGACGACCTGCACGTCGCCGCCGACCCATTTCGCGCGTTCGATCGCGTTCCGCAGAACGAACTCCGCCCGTTCGTCATGGCCGGAAAAGGAAACGGCCAGCAGAAACCGGCCCGGGTTTTCCGTTTTCAGGGCATGGAGCAGAACGGCACGGATGATTTCAACGGTCCCGACGACGGCCAGGACGGCAAGCAGGCACTGAAAAAGAATTTCCGGCATGAAAATCACCCCAGCACAGTTTATGTGCCGGGGTGGAAATTTGACAGGTTTATTTTTTCAGCGCGGCTCTCAGCGCGTCCGCTTTATCCCGCTTTTCCCAGGAAACGTTCAGGTCTTCCCGGCCCATATGGCCGTAGTTGGAAAGCGCGCGGTAGATCGGCCGGCGCAGGCCGAGCTTCCGGATGATCGCGCTCGGGCGAAGGTCAAAAACCTTCGCGACGGCCGCCGCGAGCTCCTCGCCGGTGTACCGGGACGTACCGAATGTGTCGACCGAGATCGACACAGGGTGCGCCACGCCGATGGCATAGGCAAGCTGGACCTCGCATTTTTTCGCGAGACCGGCGGCGACGATGTTTTTCGCGACATAGCGTGCCGCATAGCTCGCCGAACGGTCCACCTTTGTGGGGTCCTTGCCGGAAAACGCCCCGCCGCCGTGCCTTCCGTAGCCTCCGTAAGTATCCACGATGATCTTCCGGCCCGTCAGGCCGCTGTCGCCGACCGGCCCGCCGACGACGAACCTTCCCGTCGGGTTGATGTAATATTTCGTGTTTTCATCCAGCCAGTTTGCCGGGATCGCCGCGCGGACCACCTGCTCTTTGATGTCTTTCCGGATCTGCTCCAGCGTGACGTCGGGGTCGTGCTGGGCGGAAACGACGACGGTGTCGATCCGCACGGGCCGGTCGCCGTCGTATTCGACGGTCACTTCCGTCTTTCCGTCCGGGCGCAGATAAGGAAGGGTTCCGTCCTTGCGCACCGCGGTCAGCCGCTTGGAAAGCTTATGGGCGAGTGAAATGGCAAGGGGCATCAGTTCGGGCGTTTCGTCGCAGGCATAGCCGAACATGATCCCCTGGTCCCCCGCCCCGATGCGGTCGTCCTCGTCGGTCGCGCCGTTCTGGGCTTCAAAGGAACGGTTCACGCCCATCGCGATGTCCGGCGACTGAACGTCGATGGAAGTCAGAACCCCGCAGGTGTTTCCGTCGAAGCCATAGGCCGGGTTGTCGTAGCCGATGTCCTTCACGACGCCGCGGGCGATGGAAGCAATATCCACATAACAGTCGGTTGAAATTTCACCCATAACATGGATGATTCCGGTGGTCGCGGTGACCTCGCAGGCGACATGGGCATTCGGGTCCTGGGCAAGGATGGCGTCCAGAACCGCGTCCGCGATCTGGTCGCAGACTTTGTCCGGGTGGCCTTCGGTCACGGATTCCGATGTAAACAGACGTTTTGACATACTGCAGCCTCCAGTTCTGATATTTTAAGGCCGCGGTCTTTCGGGGCCGCGCGCCGTAACAAAAAAACATGCCGTCCGGAAAACCGGACGACATGCATCGTCAAACCTCATCTCTCGGTCTCCCGCAGGATTTGGCACCTTGCAAAAGCAGGTTGCCGGACATCACAGGGCCTGTTCCCTCCGTCACTCTTGATAAGGAGCATATTCATTTGTCTTTTTGATTATAGCATGGATTCTTTTCCGCGTAAAGAGACAAAACCGAAGAATTGTCAAAAATCCGCGAATGGTTCAGCGTATTTTCCCATGAAGGATCGGGGAAACCTTTTTGTAGAGCAGCAGGGTGAGGCCCGAAACGACCGCGCCTTTGAACAGATTGAACGGCACGACCGCCAGCAGGATGAACGACGCGAGGCCTGTGATGGACGGGTTGACTTTGGTGCCCATCTGGACCAGCGCGGCCATCGGCATGTGAAACGCACTGGCGTAAAGCGGAAGCAGCACATAGGCGTTAATGACGCCCCCGGCCGCGGCGAGCAGCACCGTGCCGACCGCCATGCCGATCATGGCGTTTTTCCGGCTCTTGCGGTGCCGGTAAAACAGCGCGGCGGGCACGACCAGGCAGCAGCCGCAGAGAAAGTTGGCAAGGTCGCCGATCCCCGCCGTCGAGCTGCCGTGGATGAAGAAATACAGCAGGACCTTGATCAGCTCGATCATGACGCCCGCCAAAGGCCCCATGGCGAACCCGCCGACCAGAACGGGAAGCTCGCTCAGGTCGAGCCGGTAAAAGCCGGGCGCGAACCACAGCGGGAACTCAACGGTCATGAGGACGAAGGCAATGCCCCCCAGCACGCCGATCTGGGCGATGTTCCGAACTTCGAAGAGGGACGCGGTCCTTTTTTTGATGTCTGTGCTTTCCATGGAAACAGTCTCCTTTTTTCCGCTGTCAACGAAAAAAAGCCCCGCAGATTTCCTGCGGGGTGAAAATACGCCTTACGCGTGTTCTTCTTCCGTCCGGACTATACCGTCGGCTTTGGAATCGCACCAAATCTGCAAAACGCTCGTGGGCTTGTCGGCTTTGCGCCGCATTACCACCGGTGGGGAATCACACCCCGCCCCGAAGACAGCTTTTAAATTTGTCTTTATCATACCAGATTACCGCCCCGGCGTCAAGGCCTCAGGAAACGTCCTGATAGTCTTTCGGAATGCTCCGGTCGACGATGCCCTGTATGAACGACCGGCTGAAATCCTTCGTGTACGCGCGGACGCCGTGCTGCGCGGCGAGGGCGTCGGTATATTCGCGGAACGGATAGATGGTGACGTTGGAGCAGCCGGCGCCGTAGTGCGTCACGATCGGGGTGAATTTCATGCCGGCGTAGGCGGTCTTTCCCGTCCCGCCGCTTTTGGTTTCCGTAACGGTCAGGAGCCCGCTCACCATGTTTTTCCCGTCCAGCTGTGTGGACACAAAGTTTCCGAGCGCAAAGACCACCGGGCATTTCGCGCCGTCCGAGGAACGCGTCAGGAGCTGAAGCTGCTGCACCACGTGCGGGTGGTTTCCGAAGATGATGTCGGCGCCCCAGTCCACCATCTCCTGGGCAAGCTTTTTCTGCTTGTCCGTCAGCGTGAAGGTGTTTTCCGTGCCCCAGTGCACGGAAACAACGACGACGTCTGCCATGGATTTCGCCTTTTTAATCAAATGCTCAATCTTCCGGGTGTCGGCGGCGTACACAATGCGGTAAGCGGAGCCTGTCGGAAGATACCTGCCGTTCGTCATCTCCGTGATGCCGATGTGGGCGGTTTTAATGCCCTTCGATTCCACGATGCGGATCTTCTCCAGGTCGGCGTCGTTCCGGTAAACGCCGACAACCTTGACGGGCTTTGTGTCCCAGTAATCCAGCGTCGCCCGAATACCCGCGACGCCCTTGTCAAGAATATGATTGTTCGCGTGGTTGATGACGTCGAAGCCGATGCGCACGAGCTGGTCGCCGACCTCCGTCGGGGAATTGAACAGCGGATAGCCGGACACCGGCAGGGCTCTGCCGGCCAGCACGGTCTCCTGATTGACGACGGAGACGTCCGCTTTCTGAATCAGGCCCGCCACATGCTCGTAAACCGGGGCGAAGTCGTAGCCTTTTCCCCCGGCGCGGTCCGCCGCCTGCTGATAGATTGTGCCGTGGATCAAATCGTCGCCCGCGCCGAGGATCGTAATGGACGTGTCCGGCTTTGCTCCCCGGCTGGAAGGAGCCCGGGACGAGACCTGCGCGGAGGAAGGTTCCGCGGAAGCCGCGGCGGTGGAAGAAACGTCCGCGCGGCTCCGGGAAAAGCCGTTCCCCGCGCCGGACGGAAAACCGAAAATAAAAGCCGCGCCGCACACCGCCGCAAGCCCCGCGAGGGACAGGCAGGCCCTCAGAAACCGCTTCCTGTTTTTACGCAAAACAAACACCCTTTGCCATAATTTTTCGTTCCGCAGCATTGAGTATAGCATGAATCCGGCATTTTTGCCACAGGAACCGCCGGTTCCGGCTTCGGGAGAATCCCGGGAAAAGGCGAAAACCGTTGCGATTCAGGACCGTATTTGTTATAATGGCGAAGAAAGGACATCTGGGAAATGGTGGCTCGCTATGAATCATAAAAAATTAAGGGAAGCCGCAATCATCGACATCGACTCCAACGTGCTGAAAATGCGGATTTCCCAACTGAAAAAAGATAAAATCGTCGACATCGACCGGTTGGAATATCCGGTCCGGCTCGGGCACGAGGTTTTTACGACCGGAAAAATCAGCTTTGAAAGCCTCCGCGAGCTTTCCTCGCTTCTGCACGGCTACAGCGAAATCATGAAGGAATACGCGGTGAGCCAGTGCCGGGTCGTCGCGACCACGGCCCTGCGGGAAGCGAAAAACCGCTCCTATGTGCTGGACCAGCTGAAAATCCAGAACGACATGACCGTCGAAGTGCTGGAAGAAGACCAGGAAAAGACGCTCATCTACTCGAAAATTCTGGATTCCCTCAACCGGATCAGCGGGAAAAACAGCGAAAGCGCGCTGATTGCCTACATCGGCGCGGGGACCATCGGCTTTTCCGTCTATGACGGGAAGCAGATGATCTTTTCCCAGAACATCCCGATAGGCTCCCTGAAGCTGCACGACATGCTCGGCAACCTCTCCACCCTGACGGAAGGATTCTATACCGTGGTGCAGGAATACCTGGAAACCATCATCGGGCATATCTCGATCCCGTTCAACGGCGGGCGCGTTTCCAACCTGGTGCTGGCCGGAAACGGCGTCCAGCTCATCGCGAAAACCTGCGGGATCAGCCCCGCGGAGGATCATTTTGAGCTGGAAGCCGGCAGGGTCAAAGAGCTCTTCCGGCAGATCCGCTCCCTTTCCCAGGAAAAAATCGCCATCCTGTTCAAAATTCCCGAGGAAGAGGCGGAGCTGCTGTACTCGTCCCTCGCGATTGCGCTCCGCCTGCTGGACTTTACCTCCTCGGAAAAAATCATTCTCCCAAAAGCCGAGCTGTGGGACACGCTGATCCGCCATATGCTCGTCTCGAAAAGCGCGAACGAATACCAGGAGCAGGTCCGCGTGAACGCCATTTCCTGCGCGCAGAAAATCGCCGAGACCTACAACTGCAACAAGGCCCACTCCGAATGCATCCGCCGGTCTGCGTGCAAAATATTCGACAAGATGAAAGGAGCCCACGGGCTGGACCGCCGGAAGCGCCTTCTGCTGGAGCTCGCCGCCATCCTGCATGAATGCGGCTACTATGTGACGGTAAAGCAGCATCTTCTCAGCTCGTTCGACATCATCAAGGACACCGACATCTACGGGATGACCGACGAGGAAATGCTGCTCACGGCCTATGTGGCCCGGTACAACGAATACGACGTCCCGAATTACGAGGGCGCCGACCTGGAAGGCCTGAGCGACAAAAACAAGCTGGTCGTTTCCAAGCTGGTGGCGATCTTCCGCCTGGCAAACGCGCTGGACAAATCCCAGAAGCAGAAGCTGGACGACATCAAGGTCCGGCGGGAGGGCAACCGCCTGCTGATCTCCGCCCGGAGCGGCGCCAACCTGTACCTTGAAAAATGGGCGTTCCGGCAGTGCGCGCCGTTTTTTCAGGAAGTGTTCGGCTGCAACCCCGAGCTTTCCGTAAAATCCGACCTGATTTGAACCTGCGGAAGCTCCGGAACCAAACCGATGGGAAGGGAAAACACTTTGGAAGAAAAAAGCGATAACGTACCGTATATCAACCGGGAATTAAGCTGGATGGACTTTAATTTCCGAGTGCTGGAAGAAGCGTTCAAAAAAGACAACCCGCTCATGGAGCGCATGAACTTTCTCGGGATCACCGAGTCGAACCTGGACGAGTTTTTCATGGTGCGCGTCGCCGGCGTCATGGAGCAGGTGGAATCGAACTACCTGACGCGCGACCCCTCCGGCCTTTCCCCGGCGGAGCTGCTTCCGCTCCTGACCGACAAGATCCGCACTTTTGAAGAAAAGCAGTATTCCTGCCTGAACCGCTCCATCCTGCCCGCCCTGAAAAAAATCGGGATCCGCTTCCTTACGCCGGAAGGGATGGACGAAAACCAACGGCAGTATATCTCCGCCTACTTCGATAAGGTGCTTTTCCCCGTGCTGACGCCGCTGGCGGTGGACCGCAGCCGCCCTTTCCCGCTGCTCGCCAACAAAAGTCTCAACATTGCGGTCCGCCTGAAACGGAAGGACGAATCCTATTTCGCGGTGGTACAGGTCCCTTCCATCCTTCCGCGGTTCCTTCCGATTCCGCCGAAGGACGGCAAAACCTTCGTCCTGCTGGAAAACGTCATTCTCGACAAGCTGGAGGAACTGTTCGAGCTGAGCGACATCCGCTCGGCGTGCACCTTCCGGATCACGCGCAACTCCGACCTCGACATTGACGAGGACACGGAAGACCTGCTGAGCGAGATCCGGAAATCCATAAAAAAGAGGCGGCGCGGCAAACCTGTCCGGCTGGAGCTTTCCCAGCGGCACGACAAGGAGACGGAAAGCTTTCTGAAGGAAATGCTCGAAATCGGCAGCGAGGATGTCTACGAAATCCCCGGCCCGCTCGACCTCACCTTCTGCACCAAATTTTCGTCGCTGCCCCAGTTTGCCGGCCTGCGCTTCAAGCCGATCCGGCCCGTCTACCCCCCTTCCGATTTCTGGGGATACGACGACATTTTCAAGGCCATCCGTGACCGGGACCGGATGGTGCACCACCCTTACGAAAGTTTCCAGGTCGTGGTGGATTTCGTCCGGACCGCGGCGGAAGACAAGGACGTTCTTGCCATCAAGCAGACGCTTTACCGCGTAAGCGGGCACTCGCCCATCGTCGCGGCCCTGATCCGGGCGGCGGAAAACGGAAAGCAGGTCACCGTTCTCGTCGAGCTGAAGGCGCGCTTCGACGAGGAAAACAACCTGAAGTGGGCGAAAAAGCTGGAAGAAGCCGGCTGCCATGTCATCTATGGCCTGGTCGGCCTCAAAACGCACTGCAAAATCCTGCTTGTCGTCCGCAGGGACGAAGACGGCATCCGCCGCTACGTCCACATGGCGACCGGGAATTACAACGACTCCACGGCGAAGGTCTACACCGACATCGGCCTTTTCACCTGCCGGGAGCCTTACGGCGTGGACGCTTCCTCTTTGTTCAACGTGCTCACGGGTTACTCCCGCCCGCCGGAATACAACCGCTTCGTCGTGGCGCCGGACGGGATGCGGACGTTTTTCAACCGGATGATCGAACGGGAAACCGAGAATGCGCAGAAGGGCCTTCCCGCCGGAATCACCGTAAAAATCAATTCCCTGGTGGACCTGGACATCATCGGCCGCCTGTACCGGGCGTCCGGCGCGCGGGTTCCTGTCCGGCTTCTGGTGCGCGGGATCTGCTGCCTGATTCCGGGGCTTTCCGGCGTGAGCGAAAACATTTCCGTTCACAGCATTGTCGGCCAGTTGCTGGAGCACAGCCGGATCTTCCGGTTTGAAAACGCCGGCGACCCCAAAATCTACATGGGAAGCGCCGACTGGATGCCGCGAAACCTCGACCGCCGCGTGGAACTCGTTTTCCCCGTGGAGGACGAAACGCTGAAGCGGCGGGCTTTTCACATTCTGGAGCAGATGTGGGACGACAACATCAGCACGCGGGTCATGGGCCCGGATGGGACCTACTCGCACATCGACCGCCGCGGGAAGGCATCCCTGAACTGCCAGAAAAAATTCTCACAGCTGGCCCAGGCCGCCGTGAAGGAACTGCAGCAGCAGACAAAGCCGAACCGGTACGAACCCGTACGGGACCCGGACGAAAACAGGCGTCCGCCGGAAATATCATGACAAGATAAGGAAGGAACGGGGACATTGAAAAAAGTTGGAATTCTAACCAGCGGCGGCGACTGTCAGGGCCTGAACGCGGCCATCCGCGGAGTCGTCAAATCGCTTTATAAAAAATTCGGGAACGATGTGGAAATCTACGGCATTCACGACGGATACCGCGGGCTGATCGAGGGGTCTTTCCAGCCGATGCGGCCGGACGACTTTTCGGGGATTCTGACGCTGGGCGGGACCATTCTGGGAACGTCGCGCCAGCCGTACAAGACGATCCGCGCCGTGGACGCAAACAGCGGGGACAAAGTCAAAAAGATGAAAGAAACCTACGGCAAAATCGGGCTGGACTGTCTGGTGATCCTCGGCGGAAACGGAACGCACAAAACGGCGAACCTTCTGTCGCAGGAAGGGCTGCACATCGTCACCCTGCCGAAAACGATCGACAACGACGTCTGGAACACCGACATGACGTTCGGGTTTTCCAGCGCCGCGGAAATCGCGACCCACGTGATCGACTGCATCCATACCACGGCGACGTCGCACGGCAGGATCTTTATTGTGGAGGTCATGGGTCACAAAGTCGGCTGGCTGACCCTGCAGGCCGGCCTGGCCGGGGGGGCGGACGTGATCCTGATCCCGGAGATTCCCTACCGCATGGATGCCATCGTCGCCGCTCTGCAGCGGCGCAGCGAAAGCGGAAAGCGGTTCTCCATTCTGGCGGTCGCGGAGGGGGCCGTGTCCAGCGACGAAGCCCGCATGAGCAAAAAGGAGTTCAAAAGCGAGCGGGAAAAGATGAAATACCCGTCCATTTCCTATCGGCTCGCCGACGAAATTGGGAAACGGACCGGGCATGAGATCCGGGTCACCGTCCCCGGGCACTTCCAGCGCGGCGGAAGCCCCTGCACATACGACCGCGTGCTGGCGACCCGCTTCGGGACGGCCGCGTCCGAACTGATTTTCCAGGAAAAATACGGTTATATGGTGGCGCTGAAAAACGGCTATATTATACCCGTTCCGCTGAGCGACGTCGCCGGCAGGCTGAAAAGCGTGCCGGGGAACTGTGAAATCGTCCGTTCCGCGAAAGACATCGGCATCAGCTTCGGCTGCGAATAACGCAATTCAGAAATCCGGAGGCAACTCATGAACCGCAACACATGGAAATATAAGATTTTGACGGCGGCAGCGGCGGCGGTCTTTGCCGCCGCCGCTCTGGCTTCGTGCTCCGGCGTCCGGGCGTCCCTGACCGTACCCGGTTCCGGCTCGTCCGTCACTTACGAAAAATTTCTGTCGTTCCCGGCGGTTTCCTCTCCTTCCACGGGAGCGGAAACGCAGAACGTGCAGTATTACTTTCCCCGCGCCGGGCAGCCGGCGCAGCCGGAGCTGATCCGCGTCATCCGGTCCGCGCGGAAAACCCTCGACATTGCGATCTACAGCTTTACGGACCCACAGATTTGTTCCGCCATCGTCGGAGCCCGCGAGCGCGGCGTCGCCGTAAGGCTGATCACCGACCGGGAGCAGTCGTCCGGCAAATCCCAAAAGACGGTGCTGAAACAGATCGGTCAGGCCGGGATCCCCATCAAAATCGACTCCCATTCCGGCATCATGCACCTGAAAGTTACGATTGCGGACCGTCAGACCGCCACTACGGGGAGCTTCAACTACACCAAATCGGCGGAAAAATCCAACGATGAAGTGCTGGTCGTCCTGAAAGATGAAAAAATCGCCGGGGATTTTGAAACCGAGTTCAACCGAATGTGGAACGATACCGGCGATTTTACGGACTACAAAAACAGATAGCGCCAAAAGCAAAAAAGCTTCCCGTTTTCACGGGAAGCTTCTGTTTTAAGAAAGAAAATCAATAGCCGTTTCGAATTCCAATCGCGCTTAAAACAATGACGCCAACGCCGCAGAGCGTAATCACAACTCCCAAGACGAATCCTGCAATACTCATACCTTTCGACACCACCGATCACCTCTGTTGATCTCTTACGAAAATTATAACCTGTTTGGGAAAAAAGTACAAGGGCATAATTATAAATTTTTTTTGAACAAACCCCGCCAAAAGACCGTCAGCCGACCACGGAGATCCGGTAGGAAACGACTTTCTTCTCCCCGGCCGGAAGCAGGAAGACCCCGCGCTTCTGTTCAAAGACGTCGCCTTCGTCGCTGCAGGTCGGAAGGCCGCTCCAAGGTTCCAGCGCGACGAACGGCCCGCCGTTGGCGCTGGACCAGATGAGCAGATAATTCAGTTCCGGGAACGAAACGCAGATGCCCTTCCCGCTCTTCCGGCTGCGAAGCGTCACTTTCCGCGACTGGATCCGGTCGAAAATCAGGGCGTCTTTCAAAAACAGCTCGTGCTTCATCGGCAGGATCCTGGAATTTTTGATCACCGAGACGCGCCGGTCCATCTGCGGAATGCCGTTTTCGTCCATTAAGGGACAATCCGCGGTCTCGGGTTTCTCGAACTCCACCTCGTAGTCTTCAAACCGCTCCGCAGGGTCGGCCGGGCAGTTGAAGGCCGGATGCCCGCCGATCTGAAAGGGCAGGACGGCCGGATTGGGGTTGTAAACCGTATGCTGAACCGTAACGCCCGCACCGTCCAGAACGTACGCCGTTTCCAATTGGAAATCGTAGGGGTAGCGCGCCTTTGTCTCCTCGTCTGCGGAAAGGGAAAAGACAACGGAGCCGTCGTCTTTCCGCGCCATGCGGAACTCTTTTTTCCGGGCGACGCCGTGGCGTTCCATACAGCACGTTTTGTTCCCGCCGATGACGGCCTTTTTGTTGCGGAGGCTTCCGACGATCGGGAACAGGACCGGCGCCTGCCCGTGCCAATACTCCGGGTTGCCCTGCCACAGATATTCCGTGCCATTTCCGTCCTTGATCGACGTCAGCTCGCCGCCGAAGGTCCGGGCCGTCACCGTAAGCTTTCCGTTCGTTATGGTGTAGTTCATTCTCCATCCTTCTTTCTGCAATCATCCGATTTTTGTCCTCTGCTGTCCGGAAAATTGATTCTGGCCGTGCCGTACCGGCCCCGATCGTCTTTTTTCAACTGCCGGAGATTGTCCTTCGCCCGCTTCAGCCCCCTGGACGCCGCTTTCTCCCAGAAAATCCCGGCCTGGTTGTAATCCATCTTGACGCCGAGGCCGTAATAGCAGCATTCCCCGAGCCGGTTCTGCGCTTCCGCGTTTCCCTGCCCGGCGGATTTGATATACCAGTGGAGCGCCCGCTCCAGGTCCTTCCCGATACCGGTCCCTTTTTCGCAGCAGCAGCCAAGCTGGAACTGGGCGTCCGCGTTCCCGCGGCCCGCCGCTTCCCGCAGCCACGCAACCGCCCTGGCAAAGTCCCGCGGAACCCCGGTTCCCTGTAAATAGCACCGGCCCAGGCTGCACTGTGCGACGGCATGGCCCTGACGGGCCGCCTGCTCGAACCAATAAGCGGCCCTGCCGTAATCCTGCCCGACGCCCCGGCCTTCCTGATACAGCACTCCCAGACTGTTCTGCGAATCGGCGTGGCCCTGACGGGCGGCCCGCTCGAACCAGCGGGCCGCTTCCCCGTAGTTCCGGGCCGCGCCGAGACCGTAGCTGTAACGCACGCCCAGGTTGAACTGGGCGACGACATGGCCCTGCCGCGCGGCTTTCCGCGACCAGTACTCGGCTTTGGAATAATCCTGGGCAACGCCCCGGCCGGTATAATAGCAAAGCCCCAGCTTATGCTGCGCGTCCGGCCGGCCCTGCCGCGCGGCCTGCTCAAACCACCGGGCGGCTTCCCGGTAATCCCGCGGGACGCCGTCCCCCATCTCATAAACGACCCCCATGCCGTACTGGGAATCCGCGTCGCCCCGTTCCGCCTCTTCCTTCAGGTTCCGGAATTCCGCCTTTTCATCCGGGGACGGCGCCACCCCCAAAACGGCAAGGCAGCAGTCAACCGCAAAATCGGCCTGCTCCTTCGTCCAGCAGTATTCACTGCCCATCCGGATCGTACATCTCCGCCGCACGGTTTCCCGGTCCTCCGGGTCCTTTTTCAGCTCATCGTACAGTCCCGTGCGGAAAGCGAGGCGGAGCAGATGGAATTCGCCCTTATAGCTTCCTTTCGCATAATCGGCAAAAAGCGAACCGAGAAGCGCCCCGTTCTGAAAAACGGACTCGCCCCGGTCTGCCTTGATTCGGTTCAGAATCTGAACGACGCCTTTGTCCATAAACTGTCACCTCGGATTCTATGCGAAAGAAAATAATCCGTATTTCAAAATCCATTCCGGAAACACGGCCCCTCGGCCCTTTCCGCGCGCCGGTCAGGCCGGTGGTTCTCCCCGGCTCACCATGCCGGCGACGGACAGGTCGTCGCCGCTTCCCTTTTCCGTCATCTCCGCCATAAAATCCCGCAGGTTCGTTTTCGTCGCCCGGTACGGTTCCGCGGAAAAAGCCGATACGATCTTCCGCAGGAATTTCCGGTAATGCTCGCGGGACAGGAACGAATTCCGCACCCCGTCCGTCGACATCACCACGGACGCGGGAACCCCGGCCTCGAAAAAGTGGTGGAACTTCTCAATGGCGTCCGGTTCGCACAGGGACGTCGTGACGTTCCCCGCAAGGCCCGGCTCTTTGGGGACGGACGCACACGTTCCGTCGGAGCGGAACGCGCAGCAGTCCCCGTCGCCGATCTGCACACCGAACCAGGAAGCGGGCGTCACAGCCGCGGCGATCAGCGTCGTCCCGTAAGCGGACTCCACCCACTTTCCCCGCGTGAGGTTGGCCCTGCGGTTTTCCGACAGCGGTGCCAGCTCATCCGGCGTGAACGGATGGACGGAAAGATGCCTCGCCACTTTGCGGTTCCAGTTCAGAATCATGTTCTTCTTCAGCTGATTCAGCTTTTCATCCATCCCGTCCGGCGGGCAACAGGATTCTTCCCGGCTCACAAACTCCCGGAGCGCCTTCAGCGCGGCTTCCACGGCGAACCGGGAACCGGTGCCGCTGCGGAAATACCGGATGTCGCCGTGCCCGTCGGCAACGGCCGCGGCACACGCATCCCCGAAGCAGACGGATTTGGAAAAGTCCTGGCAGGCAGCGCCCTTTCGGATATGACTGGCACCCGGAACCGTCACATGAAAATGCAAGAATGAATTCATGGGATTTTCCTCCCCGCTTTACCGGAACGGTTCAATCCCAGCCCTCGTCCACATTTTCGGCGGAGTTCACCGGCTCCCATTCCTGCTCCTGTTTGTTAAGCTCGTCCGTAAACGCTTCCTGGCGGGTTCCCTGGCCCACCGCGCTGCTCTGGCTGCCGATTTTCGAGGCCGTTACGGAAACCAGCCGGATCATCTTGGAAAGGGCTTCCGGCGTGTGGGCCCGCAGCACTGCCTCGGGCGTGCCCGTAAACTCCACCAGCACGTCGTCGTTGACGTCGCTTTCCTCCCCGATGGCAACGGCCACCTTGATCGCCACATGGAACCATTTGTTGTTTTTCAGCTTCTCAAGCTCTTTTTTATAGTCGTCGGTCGGCTCGCCGTCCGTCATCAGAAAAATGGCGGGGGCATACGAGCCCTCCACGTCGTTCATAAAGGCGTTCCGGGACAGCTTCACCCCCAGCATCCTGTAGGCTTCGCCCAGGTCGGTCAGGCCGTCCGCGTCTACGTACGGCCAGTCGAAATCCTTCGCCGGCTTCGGCTCGTCATAGAGCCACCTGGCGCCGTTTGAAAACGTAAGGGCGGCGATCTTGATCTCGGCGTCTGCATTGTCGTCGGAGATCGTGCGGATTTCGGGCAGAACGTTGAAAATGGCGTCGTTTACCGCGCCGATTTTCTTGCCGGCCATGCTCCCCGACGTATCCACCAGAAAGAACAAAACCATGGTGCGTTTCGCAATTCCTTCCGTACTTTCAAACGGATTTGACATATTGATCTTCCTTTCAGCTTCGATTCTTTCTTCCGCCGGATCTGTCAGACGATTTCGGCGGGACCGGCGTTCCCGAAGTCGATCTTTACCTTCCGAAACACCGGGAGCACGGATTCCGGAACGACGGATTTTCTGCTGCCGTCGGGCATTTCGACGTACCAGACGGACCCGGAAAGGTTGCGGATGCCCCAGAGGTTCGGGTTGTTCCGGTTGCGGACGACTTTTCCCGTGACGGTGCGGAAATCCGCGCCGTCTTTCGACGTATGGCAGGCGTACAGACGGTTTCCCGGGTAAAGGGCGACGGAATATTTCCGGACGTTCAGGCGGAGCGGCCTCACCATCGGCGCGCCGCAGCCCAGGCAGCGGACTTCCCCGTTTTCTTCCGCTCCGGGCGCGCCGGCAAAATTTTCGCAGCCGCAGCCGCAGGTGACGATCTCGTCGCGCAGGCGGACAAAGAGCCGGATCCATTCGCTGTCCGGGATCCGGGCTTCCTTGGAACGGATTCCCTTCGTAAACGACGCGGTAAACGCGTCCCGGAGAAACGCCGGGTAAAGCGGCCAAAGCGTGATCGCGTTGTTATGGACCCCGCGGACCGGCTTGTTGGAGCGGTTCGACGGGTCGAAGATGAAAACCGGGTCGCTTCCGTAATGCTTTTTCTCGTGCTCGTCTGTCAGGCATACGCTCTTGATCACTTTTTCGCCCTCAAACGGATGCGAAAGGAAAAGCAGGAGAAACAGCATGACGGCGAGCGAAAAGTAGTCCGACTGCATGCCGGGCTTTTCCCCCATAACCACCTCGGGCGCCATGTACCGGCATTTCCCCGCGATTCCGAGGTTCACGCCGTAAGGGGCCACATTGTCGTTGTCGCAGATCAGGACGTCGCCGCCCGCCGGGTCGATGAAAAAGTTCCCGTCGTTCAGGTCCTGGTAGGACTTCCCCTGCCGGTGAAGGGCAAGGAAGCTCTCGACGATCGTCAGGGCGGCGTTGACGCGGGCCGAGTGCCTGACGATCCGCATCTTCGCGTTGAGAATGTCGGTAAAGCTCTGGTAGGCCGGGGGCCGCAGCTTCATCAGATACCCGAAGCTGCCGTCCGTCTGCTCCGTGACCAGGATGGGCCACAAAAAGCTTGGCGTGGGCGCCCCGTCGGCGATATTCTGGCACAGGTTCTTGAAGAACTCCCTCGGCTTCTTCAGCGCATGCGGGAAAAACCACTTCAGTGCGTATTCCCCGCCGCGGTACGCGGCGCGGTAGACGATTCCCTGCCCTCCCTCGCCCAGCTTGTCCCGGATTGTCACGGTGTCGTCGGAATCCTTTACCTTCAGCTGATGTCCGCTTTCAAACTCCATCCCATACGCTCCTCTTTTCCCCCGCGAAAAAACGGTTTTCGGGCTGGCCGCACTGTTTCCGCGGAGCGGGACGGCTGCCGGAAAGCCACCGCTCCGCCCATCGGAAAAGCGGCGGTCCGTCAGCGGTTCCAAAATTCCACGATCAATGAAATAATAGCACTTTCCCGAGGAAATGTCTACCTGCCGCGGGACGAAAAAGCCGCCCCGCGCAAAACGCGCGGAGCGGCTTTTGGGAAAGCGGAATTACTTCTTGCGTTCCGCCATGGCCTTTTTGACTTCCTGTGTAAAGAGCGGAAGAATTTTCGTCACATCGCCCACAATGCCGTAGTCCGCAACCTCGAAGATCGGGGCTCCTTCGTCTTTGTTGACGGCAATGATGACGTCGGACTCTTCCATGCCGGCAAGATGCTGGATCGCGCCGGAAATGCCGCACGCCAGGTACAGGTTCGGGCGGACCGTTTTGCCCGTCTGGCCGACCTGGAGATCCTTTTCCACCCAGCCCGCATCGACGCAGGCACGGGACGAGCTGACAGTCCCGCCGAGCGCGTCGGCGCAGTCCTTCAGCAGCTTGAAGTTCTCGGGGCAGCCGACGCCGCGCCCGCCGGAAACAAGGATCTTCGCATCCTGAATGTCCATCTTGTGGGATTCCTTCTTGATAACGTCAAGAATCTGCACGTCGTTCTCGGATGCCGGAATGTCCACCGCAAAATTGTCGACCGGAGCGCTTGCACCGGCGGCCGGCTTGATCTTCTGCATCACGCCGGGACGCACCGTCGCCATCTGGGGACGGTACTCCGGGCAGATGATGGTTGCCATGATGTTGCCGCCGAACGCCGGGCGGGTCATCTGAAGATTCTTAGTCCCGTCGTCCGCCACATCCAGCTTGGTGCAGTCGGCCGTCAGGCCGGTGCGGATTCTCGCGGCCACGCGGGGCGCGAGGTCGCGGCCGATGGCCGTGGCGCCGTAAAGGACCACGGCGGGCTTGTATTTTTCAATGACCTTGCACATGGCATACGCATACGGCTTGGTGGAATAAAGCTTGAGGGCCTGGTTGTCAACCAGGACGATTTTGTCCGCGCCGTAGCTGGCGAGGTCCTTGCACAGGCCGGAAACCTGACAGCCGAGCAGGACGGCCGTCACTTTCGTCTCCATCTTCCCCGCAAGCTCTTTCGCCTTGCCGAGCAGTTCATGGGATACTCCCGCCACTTTGCCGTCGACCTGCTGAATAAATACGTAAACGCCTTTATAATCCTGAATATCCATCTTGCTCACCACTTTCAACTATATAATGAATTTCTCTTTGAGCTTTTCGAGCATGTACTCGGCGGCTTCCTGAGGATTCAGGTTGCTGACCAGCGTGCCGGCCGCTTTCGGGCTCTTGGTAAAGGTTTTCACCACTCGTGTGGGCGAGCCTTTCAAACCGATGTCGCCGTCCGCCACGTCGAGGTCCTTGCGGGTGATGGTCCTGATCTCCTTCTCCCGGTAGGCGTCGAAGATTCCGCCCGGCGTCATGTAGCGCGGCTCGTTCAGCTCGCTGAGCGCGGTGATCAGGCAGGGCAGCTTCGCCTTCACCAGATGATAGCGGTCCTCGAACTGGCGCTTTACGGTGACATACCCGCCTTCGACTTTGATTTCCTCCGCATAGCTGATGTTCGGGATATTCAGGTTTTCCGCAATCTGCGGGCCGACCTGTGCCGTGTCGCCGTCGATCGCCTGCCGCCCGGTGATGATCAGGTCGTAGGGAAGCTTTTTCAGAGCGGCCGCGATGGTATGGGCGGTTGCCCAGGTATCGGCCCCGCCGAACGCGCGGTCGGTGACCAGAACGGCCTCGTCCGCGCCCATGGCGAGCGCTTCGCGCAGGGCTGCTTCCGCCTGCGGCGGGCCCATGGAAAGGACGGTCACATGCGCGCCCTGCGCGTCTTTCAGGCGGAGAGCGGCCTCCAGGCCGGCCTTGTCGTCCGGATTGATGATGCTGGGGACGCCTTCACGGATCAGGGTGCCGGTCTTCGGGTCCAGCTTTACTTCATTGGTATTCGGGACCTGCTTGATGCAAACGACAATATTCAACGAATTTTCCTCCTTCGGGTTTCCGTCTTACTTCAGGGCGTACTTGGCGATTACCATCTTCTGGACCTCGCTGGTGCCCTCGTAGATCTCCGTGATCTTGGCATCGCGCATCATGCGCTCAATGGGATACTCTCTGGTGTATCCGTAGCCGCCGTGCAGCTGCAGGCAGCGGGTGGTAACGTCCATCGCCGTGGAAGCGCAGTACAGCTTCGCCATTGCCGCTTCTTCCGAATAGACCTTCTTGGTGTCCTCCGCCACGGCGGAGCGGTACATAAGGAGCTGGGCCGCTTTCGTCTTGGTCACCATGTCGGCAAGCTCAAACTGCGTGTTCTGAAACTTGGCAAGCGGGCGGCCGAACTGCTTTCTTTCCTTCACGTACTTGATGGTCTCGTCCAGAGCGCCTTCCGCAAGGCCGAGCGCCTGCGCGGCAATGCCGATGCGTCCGTTGTCGAGCGTCTGCATGGCGACGATGAAGCCCTTGCCTTCCTGCCCCAGGAGGTTTTCCTTCGGGACGATGCAGTTTTCAAAAATCAGCTCGCAGGTGGAAGAGCCGCGGATTCCCATCTTTTTCTCTTTTTTGCCGACGGAGAAGCCCGGGAAGTTCTTCTCAACAATAAAAGCGGAAATGCCGTGGTTGCCCTTGCTCTTGTCGGTCATGGCAAAGACAATGTAAGTATCGGCATAGCCGCCGTTCGTGATGAAAATTTTGCTGCCGTTGAGGACATAGTGGTCGCCGTCGAGGACGGCCTTGGTCTGCTGCGCGGAGGAATCCGTGCCCGCGTTCGGCTCCGTCAGGGCGAAGGCGCCCAGATATTCGCCGGAGCAGAGCTTCGGCAGATACTTCGCCTTCTGCGCGGGCGTGCCGTACCGCACGATCGGCCAGGTGCCGAGGGAGATGTGGGCGGAAAGCATCGTCGCCGTCGTGGCGCAGACCTTCGAGATCTCCTCGAGGCAGATCTCATAGGTCAGGGTGTCGCAGCCCGCGCCGCCGTATTCCTTCGGGTAAGGGATGCCCATAAACTTGTACTTGCGGAACTTTTCAAGCGTCTCGGCCGGGAAACGCTCTTCCTCGTCGATCTCCTGGGCAAGGGGCTTGATCTCCTTCTCCGCAAAATCCCTAAAGAGGGTGCGGGCCATTTCCTGTTCTTTACTCAGTGTGAAGTCCATACTCGTTCCTCCAAATCTTGTCAGTTACAGGTGATTATTTCCTGGAATAGTCGTAAAATCCTCTGCCGGCCTTTCTGCCGAGCAGGCCGCCGCGGACCATTTTGCGGAGCAGGGGATGAGGACGGTATTTCGGGTCACCCGTTTCTGTCTGGAGCACTTCCATAACGTCCAGGACGATGTCGAGGCCGATCAGGTCGGCCAGCGCAAGAGGCCCCATGGGGTGGTTGGCGCCGAGCTTCATGGCGGTGTCGATGTCTTCCGCCGTGGCGGTTCCGTCCGCCAGGACGCCGACCGCCTCGTTGATCATCGGGACGAGGATGCGGTTCACTACGAAACCGGGGGCTTCTTTGACCTGCACCGGGGTCTTGCCGATCTCCGTGGAAATGGCCTTGATCTTCTGGACGGCCTCATCCGGCGTATTGATGCCGGCGATGACTTCGACGAGCTTCATGACGGGCGCCGGGTTGAAGAAATGCATGCCGCAGACGGGCCGGTCGAGACCGCTGCCGATCTCCGTGATGGAAAGGGAAGACGTATTGGTCGCGAACAGCGTATCCGGCTTGCAGATGCCGGCAAGCTCTTTGAACAGGCTCTTCTTGACGTCCATTTTTTCCAGCGCGGCCTCGACGATGAGGTCGCTGTCGGCAGCGATCTCTTTCGTGCCGGTCGTGATTTTCGCCAGGATGGCGTCAGCCTTCGCCTGGTCGATCTTGCCCTTGGAAACGAGCCGGTTCAGATTCTTCGCGATCTTCGCCTTGCCGTTCGCAGCGAACTGTTCGTTAATATCGCAGAGCTTTACGGAGTAGCCTTCGGTCTGGGCAAACGCCTGCGCAATGCCGGAACCCATGGTTCCTGCGCCGATAACGCCAACGATCATGAGAAAAACCTCCTAATTCGATTCAAAGTCATTTTGTTTACCGATTGACAAACGGGCCGTGCTTACGCTTCTCGCAGAAAGCCGTCATGGCGTTCCGCTGGTCTTCCGTGCCGCAGCAGGCGCTGAAAAGCTCCGGCTCCAGCGCGGTCGCGGAATCGATGTCCATCTGCAGCCCCAGGCTGATCGCTTTTTTGCACTGACGCACGGCAATCGGCGCATTCCCGGCAATCCGTCCCGCCAGCTTCAGGCACTCGCCCATCAGCTGGTCCGCCGGGTACACCGCATTGATAAGGCCGATGCGAAGGGCTTCCTCCGCCTTGACGTTGCGGCAGGTGTAAATGATCTCCTTCGCCCTGCCCACGCCGACGGTGCGCGCAAGGCGCTGCGTGCCGCCGAACCCCGGCGTAATGCCGAGGCCCGCCTCCGGCTGGCCGAACAGGGCGTTTTCGGAAGCGATGCGGATGTCGCAGCTGAGCGACAGCTCGCAGCCGCCGCCCAGCGCGTACCCGTTGACCGCGGCGATCACAGGCATCGGGAGCTTTTCAATTTTGCGGAACACCGCGTTTCCCCTTGCGCTGAACGCGCGGCCCTCCTCTTTCGTCATGTTGCACATGGCGGCAATATCGGCGCCGGCGACGAAGGATTTCTTCCCCGCGCCGGTGATGATCACGCAGCGGGTCTTGGCCGCGTCGATCGCGTCGACGGCGGCTTCGAGATCCGCAAGGACTTCGGTATTTAAGGCATTCAGGGCCTTTTCGCGGTCGATGGTGAGAATGCCCACGAAATCTTTCTGCTCATACCGGACAAAGCTCATAACTCATTCCGCCCTCTTTTCTGTAATTCCGGAAATTCCGGAAGCGTCATTCGTATCTCTTGACGATGGTGGCGACACCCATGCCGCCGCCGACGCAGAGGGTGGCGAGGCCGTACTCGCTGTCGCGCCTCTTCATCTCGTACATCAGGGTAGTCAGGATACGGCAGCCGGAGCATCCGACCGGATGGCCGAGCGCGATGGCGCCGCCGTTGACGTTGACCTTATCCATGTCGAAATTGAGCTCGCGGCACACTTCGATGGACTGGGATGCAAACGCCTCGTTCGCTTCCACCAAGTCCATGTTTTTCACCGTCAGGCCGGTTTTCTTCATGACCTTCTTGGTGGCGTCGATCGGGCCGAGGCCCATGTAGGCGGGGTCCACGCCGGCGGAAGCGCCCGCGACCCAGTAAGCCAGCGGCTTCACGCCGAGTTCCTTTGCCTTTTCCTCCGTCATGAGCACGACCGCGGAAGCGGCGTCGTTGATGCCCGAAGCGTTGCCTGCGGTGACGGTGCCGTCCTTTTTGAACGCGGGGCGAAGCTTGGAGAGGCTCTCAACGGTGACTCCCGCGCGCGGCGCCTCGTCGGTGTCGAACACGAACGTCTTTTTCCTCTGCTTGACTTCGACCGGGACGATCTCCTCTTTGAACTTTCCTTCGGCGATGGCTTTCTGGGTTTTCTGCTGGCTGTTCGCCGAAAACTCGTCCTGCATGGTGCGCGTAATGCCATACTTCTCGGCCACATTTTCGGCCGTGATGCCCATGTGGTAATGGTGGAACGTATCTTCCAGGCCGTCGTTGATCATGGAATCGAGCAGCTCGCCGTTGTTCATGCGATAGCCGAAACGGGCTTTCTTGAGAAGATACGGGGCGTTGGACATGTTCTCGGCGCCGCCCGCAACGATGACGTCCGCCTCGCCCGCCGCAATCAGGGCGGCGGCCACGTTGACGCTCTTAAGGCCGGAACCGCAGAGGTTGTTGATCGTGAAAGCCGGGGTGGAAATCGGGATTCCCGCATAGACGGAAGCCTGACGGGCAACGTTCTGGCCGATCCCGGCCTGGTACACGCAGCCGAGGATGACTTCGTCGACGACATCGGGGGCAATGCCGGCGCGCTTCATGGCTTCCTTGACCACGATGGTGGCAAGCTCCGGCGTGTACGTGTTGACAAAAGCTCCCCCCATTTTGCCGATTGCCGTGCGGCAGGCACCTGCCAAAACAATTTTTCTGGACATTAAATTTCCTCCATTCATGTTCTGAATTTCTATTTTACGGAAAAGCGGATACAAACTTTTTGCGACTATGTTAAATATATCACAAATGATTGCGGTATGCAACACATAGACACGAAAAATTCATAATTCCGAAGCGGCCATAATCCCGGGCGGGGACCGGAATCACCGCCCGCGGAAAAAGCGTTCCAGCTCCTCTCTGCTTCCTTTCAGGGAACCCTGGACGAGCTCTTTCGAGCCGCCTCCCCGTCCCGAAAAAGCGGCGTTCAGTTCGTTGCCGACCGGGCGGACGTCCGCATGCGCATTGGCAAGCGCGTAACGGTAGCCGCCGTCCGCACCGCAGAACACCGCGGCGGTCCCGCCGCATTTTTCCGCCAGCAGCAACGCATACCGGCGCAGGTCGTCCGGCGCAAGGTCGTCTTCAAACCTGCACAGGTCGCCGCAGTTCTCTGCAGCGGACGAGGCTTTCAGCTCCAGAAGCTGCTTCCGGGCGGCGGACAGCCGGCTCTTTCGTTCGGCGTCGTCCCGCAGCATGCGTTCCACGGCCCGCGCAATCTCTCCCGGCCTGGCGGAAAGCAGGTTGGAAACCGCGGTGACGCTTCTCTGCTTCTCCGCATAATCGTCCATGGCCTGGGCGCCGCATGCCATGGTGATGCGCGTCCCGCCCTTGTAATTCTGTCCGCCGAACAGCTTAATCGCTCCGATTTCCCCCGTGGACACCACATGGGTGCCGCAGCAGGCGCAGACATCAAAGCCCGGCACCGTGACAATGCGGACAGTGCCGGTCAGTTCCTTTTTGCTGCGGTAATCGATCCGAGCCAGCTCCTCGCGCGGGGGACATTCCGCCCGGACCGGCAGGTTCCGGTAAACGGCCTCGTTCGCGAGCCGTTCCACCACGCCGAGCTGGTCGTCCGTGAGCGGTCCGTTCCAGTCCACCGTAAGGAATTTTTCTCCCATATGAAAGCCGACATTGTCGACGCCGAACAGGCGGTGCGCAATGCCGGACACGATATGCTCCCCGGTGTGCTGCTGCATCAGGCGGAAGCGGCGGCTCCAGTTGATCCCGCCCGTCACGGCGGAGCCGGCCGGCAGGGGCCTGTCCGTCGTATGGACGATCTCATCCCCGCGCTCCTGCACGTCGAAGACGTTCACAAAATTCAGCACTCCGGTGTCCGCCGGCTGTCCGCCGCCCTCCGGGTAAAATGCCGTCCGGTCCAGAACGACCTGAAACCGCTTACCCTTCGGCTCGCACCGCAGCACGTGCGCGGCGAACGTTCTCCGGTACGGATCCTGATAATAAAGTTTTTCCGTCATAAGCGTCTCCCTTTCTGAAACGGCGGTTCCCCGGTTTTCCGGGACATCCGCGGAACCCGGTCTTCGGCTCCCGCGGCATGGCCTTTCTCTGCTTTTATTATATCCTTCGCACCGGGCCGCTTCAAGGGGATGGGGCAAAATGGGGATTTCCGCCGTCACGGCTGCTTTTTGGCCCGCCGGCGCGCGGTTTTTGCCCTTTTGACCGATTTGGTGGTCTTTTTTCGGAAATCCTCCGAAAGCACGCTGATATTGCCGTCGACCTCCAGCACGGCCAGATCGACGTCAGAAATTTTTAAAACGCCGTGCTCCCGCACCGCCTCCATGAGCTCGTCCATGGTCAGCCTCGCCTTTTTCAGGTTTTCCCGGTGGACTCTCCCCTTGTAGACCAGCATCAGAGACTCACCCTGAACCATGCGGCCGAAGCCCGGAAAACGGTACAGGCACCGCTTGAAAATAAAATTCGTGAGGAACAGGGCGCTCGCGGCCACCAGGCCGCCCGCAAGGGTGGAGTTCGGGCCCACCATCGCGTTCTGGACCGAATTGCTGATGAGCAGGATAAAGACCAGGTCCACGACGGAAAGCTGGGAAATTTCCGTCTTCCCGAACAGCCGGATGGCAAACACGATAAACAGATAAACGATCACCGTACTGAAGATAATCCGCACCGTTTCATTTTGAAAAAAAGCCATTACGCATCTCCCCGTACAAAAATTTGCCGAGAACAAAAGCGCGGGATTCCCCGCCGAAAATTTCTTCCCGGGACTTCGCCGGCGACCGGGAAAAACAGGAAAACCAGATTGCAGAATTCTGTAATAATCCGCGCCCCGGATGGAAATTCTAATAGGCGAGGTGAGATGAAATGAAAGTAAAAGAAATCATGTCCAAGCAAATCGCGAGCGTCCAGTCCGAAGAACCCGTTGAACGCGCCGCACAGCTGATGAAGCAATACGACTGCGGCTCCATTCCGGTCTGCTGCCACGGCAAAGTGGCGGGCATTGTAACCGACCGCGACATTGCCGTGCGATGCATCGCGGAAGGCAAGGACACCCGGCAGGAGAAGGTCAAGGATATTATGACTTCGAGCCCCGCGACCGGCAGCCCGGAAATGGACGTTCACGACGCCGCAAAGATCATGAGCGAAAAACAGATCCGCAGGCTTCCCATCGTCGACGACAGCGGCCTTGTCGGCATTGTGGCGCTCGGCGACATCTCCGTGGAACCGAATCTCCGGGACAACGCAGGCTGCGCCCTGAAAGACATCTCCCAGCCCTCCGCCACGCAGATGTGAGGCTGCCGCCGGGCGGGTCTCTTCCAAAAAAATCATCTTCCATTCCAAAAGATGCGAAAGGCCCGCGCCTTTCGCGTTTTTTATGCCTTCCCACCGGAACGGAAACATCGCCTTCCGCTATTTGAAACCCTTTTCCGTCTATGGTATAATCGGATCAAATGCAAGCGACGGACGGTGACAAAATGCGGATTATGGTAATCGACGGCCAGGGCGGGGGCATCGGCAAAACGGTGATCGAAACGCTGCGGAGAAGGCTTGGGGACGGGCTGCAGATCACGGCGCTCGGAACGAACGCGCTCGCCACGTCGTCCATGCTGAAAGCCGGCGCCAACGAAGGGGCGACCGGCGAAAACGCGATCATCGTCAGCGCCCCGAAAGCGGATGTGATCGTCGGCAGCATCGCGATTCTGGCCGCGAACTCCATGCTCGGGGAGCTGACGCCCGCCATGGCGAAAGCGGTGGCCGAAAGCCCCGCCCAAAAGATCCTCATTCCGCTGAACCGCTGCCGGATCTGTGTGGCGGGAGTAATCAGCAAACCTCTTCCCCACTATGTGGAAGACGCCGTAAAATCGATACAGACTCTGTTACAGGGGGAATCATAAATGTGCGAGGCAAACGTCTACTGGCTCGACGAAGACGGGAAAACAAGCCTTTTCCTGGACGCCGTGGATAAAGTAATCCCCGACGACAACGGAAAGATTTTTTTTGAGAATATCTACGGGGAACGGAAAACGGTCGCGGCCCGCATCAAACGGATGGAACTGGTGGATCATAAAATCTTTCTGGAACCGCGGAAAGGCTGACGCCGGTCCTCGGTTCCTCAGTAATACCGCACGCTGGACACGACGCGCCCCAGGATCTCGACTTCCGGAACGATGATCGGCTCCATCGCCGGGTTCTCCGGCTGCAGGCGGAAATGGCCCTTTTCCTTATAAAAGCGCTTCACGGTGGCTTCCCCGCCGACCATGGCGGCGACGATCTGCCCGTTTTCCGCAAACGTCGTCTGACGCACCACAACCAGATCGCCGTCGTAAATGCCCGCGTCGATCATGGAAGTCCCTTTGACGCGCAGGGCAAACAGGCTGCTGTCCTGCCTGCCGTTCGGCGGCAGATAATCCAGATAGCCCTCGAAATTGTCGATCGCCTCGATCGGAACGCCCGCCGCGATTTCACCGAGGATCGGCACTGGGACGGTCTGTTTTTGTTCGGCGGGCCGGGCGTCCCCCAAACGGGTCACCCGGCCTTCGTATTCCATCATGTCGCCCGGCTGGCAGCGGAGGACGCCGCACAGGGTGGCGATCGCGTCGGTCGTCACGCTTTTCCCTTCCCGCAGCTTCTGCAGTGTGCTCTGAGAAATGATATTCTCTTTCCGGATCCGATACGTCGTAAGCCCTCTCGCCTTCATGAGGGCAAACAGCTTGTGGTAATCCATCGGCATAATTCCACCCGGTTCATCCTGATAAAATTTTCCTATTTGTTCTATATATACTATACACGGAATCCTGCACTTTATAAAGTGCAGGATTCCACAAAATTATACACCGATCTTCGTGCATAATTTCCCTTGTACCTGCACGGATTTCGGTGTATAGTGGTATCCATGGTAAAGTTCAGAAAGAAGGATGCCGCAATGCGTTTCAACATTCGCTATGATTTGAAACTTTTTTTGATTGTCGTATGCTCCGGCCTGTTTCTGGCCATGGTCGAAAGCGCGCCGGACATGCCCCTGCAATTTCTTCTCTTTACCGCGGCAGACGCCGTCCTCGTCCGTTTTCTCTGGCTCTCCGCGCGCCGCGATGAAAAGAGAAGGAATCGGCGGGCCGTCCGGGCAAAAAAGGGCGGGGCGGAAGCGCGGCCGGTCCGGAAAAAAGCTGCGTAAGGCCCGCCGCCGCGGGTCACAGCTTCGCGCAGGCTGACGGATCGAATTTTATCGGCCTTCCGGGTTTCCGGTCCTGACAAAGCGGCCGATTTTTTTGTCCATATTGGAAATGTGCTTGGTCAGCCAGCCGAGCACCAGTTCGTTGGCGTTGAGAATGACCAGCAGGTTCCCTCCCTGAGCGGCATAATCGCCGCGGAGCTTTGCAAGCTGCCCGATAAAAGCGGTATGCGCCCTTTTCTGTTCCGCATATTCGGGGTAATGGATGCTCAGCATATATTTTTCTTCGTCGCCAAAATGTTTCTTGGTGTAGTCGTCGAGGAAATTAAGAAGCCCGCCGATGTATTCCTTTGCCTGCCCCTGCTTTCCGGCCGCAAAAAGTTTTTCGGCTTTGTCAAACCAGATTTTATGCTGATCGTCAATCAGCTTGATCCCAACCGACAGATCCGGCGTCCACGGCATGATTCCAACCACCTTTGTCAAAAAAATAGAAATTTCTTTCTTATTTTACAGGAAAAAAGCGGAAGATTCAAGCGAGCGGGCACAAAAAAACAAAATTTTCGCTTTGGGACCCGGACGCGCCGGAACCGCCGCGGACCCGCGGCTCCTGTAACTCTGCACCGACCGCACGGCGGCATGGGACGCAAACTATTCAAAACTGCCAAATCGATTCATACGGATTGAAAAGCCAATATAAAATATGGTATAGTCTGATAGGATAAAAAAGGCCGGAAATGCCATACTGAGAAACGATTGGAAGCGCATCGCATGAAAGCAATCCACCATATTGCCATCTATACGAATCACTTTGACGAACTTGCGAAATTTTACAAAGAATATTTTTATGCGGTACAAGATGGTGCGGAATACTATAACCCGGACACACACTTGAAAACATGTTTTCTGAAGTTCGACGGGCCGGTCCGCCTGGAGCTCATGACGAAGCCGGATCTCGCGGAGCAGAAGAGCGGCCCGGCGAAAACCGGCATCACGCACTTTGCTTTCAGCGTGGGCAGCAACGCGGAAGTCGACAGCCTCGCCGCAGACCTGTTCAAGGCAGGCTGCCGGGTGATTTCGCCGCCCCGGGTAACCGGCGACGGCTACTACGAAAGCTGCGTCGCGGACCCGGACGGAAACGAGATCGAAATCACGAAATAGCGCTGCGGGAGGCCGAATGAATTACGATCAACTGGTGAATGCGTCGGCCGACGCGGGGTATCTCCTGATTGCGAACGGAGCCGAAATCTCGCGCGCGGAGGAATCCATGCGGCGTATTTTTCACGCTTACGGCATGGAGCAGGGCGAAGTTTTCGCCATCCCGACGTTTATCAGCGTATCGCTCAGCACGCCGGACGGCCGCCCGATCACCGCAATCCGACGCATTCCCTCACGCCAGGTAAATATGGACCGCGTCGACCGGGCGAACGACCTGTGCCGGCGCATCTGCCGCACCAGGCCGGATTTTAACACGATCCGGCGGGAGATCCGGCGGATCGAGTCGCTTCCGGCGGTCCCTTTCGCCCTGCAGGTGGCCGCGTTTGCCGCGGTCGCCTCGGCCTTTACGCTTTTCTACGGCGGCAACGCGGCGGACGCTTGGGTCGCGTTTTTCTGCGGGGCGTCGATCCGGCCGGTCTGGTGCCTTCTGGACCATTTCCATGTGAACCAGTTTTTCATCTATATTGCGGCAAGCTTCGTGCCGGCCGTGATTGCCCTTGTGTTCGCCGACTGGAACGCCTACCTGAACTACGATAAAATCATCATCGGGGCGCTGATGAATCTGGTTCCCGGAATCGCAATCACGGATTTTATGCGCGACATCATCGCCGGGGACATGATTGCCGGGATCCTGCGGTTCACGGAAAGCCTTCTGGTTGCGGCCGCAATCGCCATCGGGGCCGGCGTCGCCCTCACGGCCACGCGGACGCTGTTCGGGGTGTAGCAATGGAATATTTCGCCTGTTTCTGGTCGTTCTGCGCGTGCACCGCCTTCTGCCTGGTTTACAATATCCGCGGGAAAGCTCTTGTTTTCGCCTCGCTGAACGGCGCGCTCGGCTGGTTTGTCTATCTTCTGCTGAGTTTCGTAAAAAACGATATTTTTCAGTTTTTTGTCGCCACCGTGGCAACGGCGGTCTGTTCCGAGATTCTGGCCCGCATCCTGAAAAAGCCCGCGACGGAATTTCAGATCGTGGCGCTGCTCCCGATGGTTCCCGGGAACGGAATCTTCTACACGATGGAATACTGTGTGATCGGGAACAATGCCATGTTTATCCAGACCGGTCTGCACACGCTTGGAATTGCGGGCGCCCTGGCGATGGGAATTTTACTGGTTTCCTCGTTATTCCGCATCAGCAACCCTCCCTACCGAAGCAAGCTCCCGTAAGGCTGTGCCGACGGAACGGGCTTCCCCGCAAGTCGGGAAAGCCCGTTCCTGTTTTTCCGGCACTCGGCGGCCCGCGGAGACGGAGCGGAGACTTGACAAGGTTCCGCCGGTTGAATTACAATGAATTGTTTAGTAAAATGAATTTCAAGGATTGGCAGGTTCCAGAATGAAAGTAGGATTAGACGTTGGTTCCACTACCATAAAATGTGTCGTGACCGATGAAAACGGCAAAATATTGTATCAGTCCTACGAGCGGCATTTCTCGAAAATAACGGAAAAAATGACGGAACTGCTCGGGAAGGTGAAGCGGGACGTCGTGCGCGGGGACAAGGCGGCTTTGACCGTTTCCGGCTCCGCCGGAATGGGGATTTCCCAGACCTGCCATCTTCCGTTTGTGCAGGAGGTCTACGCCACCCGGATCGCCGTGGGAAAACTGATCCCGGACGCCGACGTAATCATCGAGCTTGGCGGCGAGGACGCGAAGATTCTGTTCCTGAGCGGGGGCACCGAAGTCCGCATGAACGGCTCCTGCGCGGGGGGAACCGGCGCGTTTATCGACCAGATGGCCACTCTCCTGAACATTTCGCTCGACGAAATGAACACCCTTGCCGCGCAGTATGAAAAAATCTACACCATCGCCTCCCGCTGCGGCGTCTTCGCAAAGTCCGACGTACAGCCGCTGCTGAACCAGGGGGCGCGCAAGACGGACATCTCGGCAAGCATCTTCGCCGCCGTCGCCAACCAGACCATCGCCGGGCTGGCGCAGGGACGCCCGATCGAGGGAAAAGTGCTGTACCTGGGCGGGCCGCTGACGTTCCTTTCGGAACTGCGCGCCAGTTTCGACCGCGCGCTGAAGATCACGGGCATCTGCCCGGAAAATTCCCTCTATTTCGTCGCGATGGGCGCCGCTTACTGCAGCGCGGAGGAAATCGACCTCGACCAGGCTCTGAAAAGCATCCGCAAATACGGCTCCACCGGGAATTTTCTCTCCATCCCCCCCCTGTTCCAGAGCCGCGAAGAATACGAGGGATTCCGCCGCCGCCACGCCCAGTGCAAAGCCCCGCGCGGCAACATTAAAGCCTATACCGGCTCCGCCTTTTTAGGCGTGGACGCCGGTTCGACGACCGTAAAGGCCGTCCTGCTGGGAAAAGACGGGGAAGTCCTGAGCTCCCTGTACCGCAGCAATTCCGGAAACCCGATCCCGATTATCCGGGATTATCTGCTGGACCTTTACCGGAAATACCCGAAAATCACGATTGAAAGCAGTTCCGTGACCGGATACGGCGAGGAGCTGCTGAAAAACGCCTTCCGCATCGATTCCGGCATCGTGGAGACCGTGGCGCACTTCACCGCCGCAAAGCGTTTCCGCCCGAACGTGGATTTCGTGATCGACATCGGCGGGCAGGACATGAAATGCTTTAAGATCCGCAACGGCGCGATCGACAATATCTTTCTGAACGAGGCATGCTCTTCCGGCTGCGGATCGTTCCTGCAGACCTTTGCCAACACGCTCGGCTACGACATTGCGGAATTCGCAAAGCTCGGCCTGTTCGCGGAACACCCGGTGGACCTCGGCTCCCGCTGCACGGTGTTCATGAACTCGCAGGTCAAGCAGGCCCAGAAGGACGGAGCGACCACGGAAGACATCAGCGCCGGACTTTCGGTCAGCGTGGTGAAAAACGCGATCTACAAGGTAATCCGCGTGCCGAACGCCGCCGAGCTCGGGCGGAACATCGTCGTGCAGGGCGGGACTTTCCTGAACGACGCCGTCCTCCGCGTGTTTGAAAAGGAGCTCGGCGTGGAAGTGACCCGGCCGGACATTTCCGGGCTGATGGGCGCTTACGGCGCGGCCGTCTACGCCATGAAAAAATCCACGGGGAAAAGCACGCTGATCGGGCTGGAAGAGCTGGAGAACTTCCGGCACGAGGTGAAAGTGACCAACTGCGGCCTGTGCAGCAACCACTGCCGCCTCACCATCAACATCTTCGGCGGAAACCGGCGCTTCATCGGCGGGAACCGCTGCGAGAAGCCGGTCACCCGGCGCTCTTCCAAACCGGAGCTGAACATGTACGCCTACAAGCTGCACCTTCTGCGCTCCTACATCCCCGCAATGGGCCCCCGCGGGAAGATCGGCATCCCGATGGGCCTGAACATGTACGAGCTGCTCCCGTTCTGGCACACGTTTTTTACCCACCTCGGTTTTGAAGTGGTAACCTCCCCCCTCTCGAGCCGCGAGCTTTACCTGGAAGGCCAGACCACCATCCCTTCCGACACGGTCTGCTTCCCCGCAAAGCTGATGCACGGCCATGTGCAGGCTCTGGTGGACCAGGGAATCCGGCAGATCTTTTACCCGTGCATGTCGTACAACTTCGATGAGCACCTGGGCGACAATCACTATAACTGCCCGGTCGTGGCCTATTACCCGGAGGTCATCAGCGCCAACATGCGCTGCCTGAACCAGTGCAACTTCATCCACGACTACGTCGGGATCCACCGCAGACACGACTTCCCGAAAAAGATGGCCGCCGTTCTGCGGAAAAGCTTTTCCGACATCACCGACGGCGAAACCCGCGACGCCGCGAAAGCGGCCTACGCGGCATATGGCGCGTACCTGAACAAAGTCCGCAGAAAAGGGAACGAAATGATCGCCGAAGCGCGGAAACGCGGGATGCAGATCATCATCCTCAGCGGCAGGCCGTACCATCTGGATCCGGAGATCAACCACGGGATCGACAAGCTGATCACCAGCCTGGGCGCCGCGGTGATCTCGGAAGACGTGGTGAGCGATAAAGTAAAGAAGTTCCGCACGAAGGTCCTGAACCAGTGGACCTATCACGCGCGGCTGTACGCGGCGGCAAAATACGTCGGGGACAAACCGGACATGAACCTGGTGCAGCTCGTCTCGTTCGGCTGCGGCGTCGACGCCATTACGACGGATGAAGTCCGCCGGATTCTGGAGGAAAACGGAAAAATCTACACGCAGGTAAAAATCGACGAGATCACCAACCTTGGCGCGGTGAAAATCAGGCTGCGCAGCCTGTTCGCCGCTTTGGAGAAATGAGGGATACCGATGGCAAAGCTGAAATACGACAAAAACGGGCGGCTTCTGTTCACGCGGGAAATGAAGCGGGAATATACGATTCTGGCCCCGATGATGGCCCCGATCCACTTCCGGCTGATGATCAACGTGCTGAAAAACTGCGGCTACCATTTTGAGCTGCTGGACACAACCGGCCCGAACATCGTGCAGGAAGGGCTGAAATACGTGCACAACGACACGTGCTACCCGGCCCTGCTGGTCATCGGCCAATTTATCGACGCACTGCATTCCGGCAAATACGACGTGAACAAAACCGCTCTGGTCATCACCCAGACCGGCGGCGGCTGCCGCGCCTCCAACTACATCCATCTGCTCCGGAAAGCCCTGAAAAAGGCGGGGCTGGAGCAGGTGCCCGTCGTTTCCCTGAACCTTTCGTTCCTGGAGCGGAACCCCGGCTTTCACATCACCCTTCCCATGGTGCGGAAATTCGTCGCGGCCATGGTCTACGGGGACGCGCTGATGCTCCTGCGCAACCAGACGGAAGCCTACGAGGTCAACAAAGGCGAAAGCAACGAGAAAGTGGAAAAATGGAGCCGGTACCTGACCGACCAGTTCAATCAGGGAAAAGCGCTCTCCCGAAAGCAGCAGGCCGAAATCCTTTCCAAAATCGTAAAGGACTTTGCGGCAGTCAAAATTCACAAGGTCCCCAAGGTGAAAGTCGGCGTCGTCGGAGAAATTTATGTGAAATACGCGGCGCTCGGCAACAACAACCTGGAGAAATTCCTGCGGGAACAGAATTGTGAAGTGAATCTTCCCGGCCTGATGAACTTCGCCCTGTTCAAAGTCGACAACCGCCTGGAAGACATCAAGCTGTACGGCGGCAGCCCGATCAAATACTTTTTTGTAAATCTTCTGATGCAATACCTGCTGGAAATGCAGAACGCCCTGATCGCGGCGATCAAAAGCGAGCCGCGGTACCAGCCGCCGGAACCGTACGCGCACACGAAAAGCCTTGTAAAGGGCGTGATCGGCTACGGGGACAAAATGGGCGAAGGGTGGCTCCTGACGGCGGAAATGCTGGAGCTTTCCGAAGCGGGGTACGAAAACATCGTCTGCGCCCAGCCGTTCGGGTGCCTGCCGAACCACATCTGCGGCAAGGGAATGATCCACCGCATCAAGGCGATCGACGAAAAGTCCAATATCGTCCCGATCGACTATGACCCGAGCGCCACGAGGGTCAACCAGGAAAACCGCATTAAGCTGATGCTCGCGGTCGCGCGCGAAAAACTGAACGCGGAATCCGGTTCCTAAGAATTCCCACGATCTTGGGGGCTTTGGTAGCCTGCTCCACTATATTTTCTTTTTTTCGTCAAATTTCACTTGAATCCTTCGAATCTTCGCGGTATAATGGATTTACAAAAGTATACAAAATTTTATATATTTTGTACCGCTTAATTAGCAAATCCGATGAAAGTCGTGAGACGCAACGCCAAGGGGGCTAAACGCGGAAGCGCATGCCAGCCCGGCTGCAGGTATCCGCGCGGCAGGGCCAGCGGGACCCGTGCCGCACGGAGAAACGGAGGCGGAGGTTTTGAAGGAGAAATCCATCTGCGTCGTCATTGTATCGTTCGCGCCTTTTTTTCTGGTGCTTCTGGCGGAAACCGGGAATTTCCGAACGCCGCTGTCTCTCGGCGGCCTGATTCCCCCGACGGTGATCCAGATCCTTCTGCTGGCTGTCTTGTGGCACCGCATGGTGCGCCGGCCGGCAAAAGAGTTTTTAAAGGCGATTAACCGGGCGATTGATGGCGATTTTTGCGCGCGTTTTTCCTGCGACGACGGCAACGCAACCTTTAAAAAGCTGAGCGGCGCGTTCAATGCTCTGATGGGCAGCGTGGAAAAACGAATGAAGGAGCTGTCGGAGAACAGGCTCCTGCAGAACCAGCTGTATGAAAACGAAAAAATCTACCGTTCCGCCCTGGAGCTTTCCTGCGAACGGATTTTGGAAGCGGACCTGTCCCACAACCGCATTGCATACGGCCTTGCCAAATACAGCAGGGCCTTCCCTTTTCTGCACACGGAAATGTACGACTCCATGATCCGCTCGATTGCGGAAAACGCCGTGCACCCGGACGATTCATCCCGGTTTTACCAAACCCTTTCGCGCGAAAACCTGCTGGAAGCCTTCCGCCGGCCGGACGTAAAGGAAGTCACTCTGGAATACCGCCTGAAAACCCCGGAGCCGGCCTGGTATTCGGCGTCGGTCGTCTGCCTGAACAGCGGCGGCCGGGACGGCCTCAAAATCATCGGGTACGTGAAAAACATTGACGCGCGCAAAAAGCAGGAGATTGCAATTTACAAACGCTCCCAGAAAGACGGGCTGACGGGCCTGTACAACAAAACGGCGACCCAGACGATGATCGAGGCTTTCCTCGCGGGGAAGGGCCGGAACGGGCGCCATGCCGTCGTCATGGCCGACATCGACAATTTCAAAAACATCAACGACACCTTCGGCCACGCGCAGGGCGACCTTGCGCTGGCACAGGTCGCGCAAAAGCTGCGGGGCCTTTTCCGCTCGTCGGACATCGCGGGACGGGTCGGCGGGGACGAATTCCTCATCCTGGTGAAAAACATCGGTTCGGAACCGGCCTTCCTGAAAAAACTGAAAGCGGTCGGCGAATCGTTCCACACGGTCCGCCTGAAGGAAACCCCTTACCGGATCAGCGGAAGCGTGGGGGCCGCGTTCTATCCGGATGACGGAACGACGTACGACGCCCTGTACAAAAGAGCGGACTGTGCGCTCTACCATTCCAAGGCGGGCGGGAAAGACCGGTTCAGCCTGTACGGCGGCGGGGGAACGCCCCGACCGGAACGTGCCGGACAGGCGGCCGGCCCAGGCTGAGCCTTAACGTTTCTCTTCCAACAGGATTACGCCGTTCCTGCCGATTTGCTTCGGCAAATGCGGCAATCACCCGGTCCGTCTTTCCGTTTTGGTCCGGGCTTCTGCCGTAAGCGTGGTCGTTGGACGTGTTCCCATTCCGAAAACGGTCGGTCAGCAGAAAAGATACCGTCGCGTTCTCCCTCTCCCATGTGATCGGCATGATTACACGCAGAAAGACCTGTGCGTTGGTCGCTCCGTCCATCCGTGCCGCCTCGTCCAGGGAGCGCGGGATCGTATCGAAAAACCCTTTGGCAATATGAAACCCGAGGCCCGCGTCCGCGGAATACTGGATCACCAGAGTCCACAGGTTCTGCGTCAGGCCAACCGCTTTCAGGGTAAAATACACGGCGATCATGAACTTAAAGCCCGGAAACATCCCGAGAACCAATGCAAGATTCATATACGGCTTCCGGAAACCGAAGCGGAGCCGCGAAGGGACATAGGCCGCGGAAATCCCTCTTCGACGACCGTCTTGCCGTTTCTTTTCAAAGTGAATCCCCTGTCCTTGAACGCCTTGACCTGGTTTTCCTGGCCGGTCAGGTAGGCGGCGGGCTGCACGGCCGCCTGGGGATATTTGGAGTGGGCGTTTACAAGGTAAAGAGTGTATCCCGCAAACGAAACGATTTGCTTGTCGGCGCCGTCGATATGGATCGCCGCCAGGATCCCGGCCGGGATTCTTTTCCATACTTTTCCTCTCATAAGCAACTGTCTCCTAAAAATTTTCCGAATATTCGAATTATATTTCGAATATTTTCTCATTGCGTATTTCCAAATGTGCAATGTGCAATGAGATATTATTTATATAAATAATTTTTATTGATATATTTCCAATTTATTTATAAATAATTCTAATTATTGTATCCTTTTTCATGCTCAACTATTTTATTTTTTGAACCGCTTTAGGACTTTGATGAATAATTGTCGAAAGCCGCAGCTTCTATTTGTATCGGATTTCTGCCGATTTCGGACAAAAATCCGCCGCGGAGCGTTTGACCCTTCGGATCCCCGACGGGTTCCGAAAAAATAGTTTGAGAAATTTTCATAGGTTTTCCTTGGTATTCTTATAGATTCTGATAGGAGCAGAGAAATCGGATGTCGAAATCTTTTCGTCCGTATCAAAAATTTACCGATAAAATATTTCGAAAATTATTGACTCCGGCTTTTGCGGACGATATGATAGAAAGAACCGGAAAATCAAAATAACGGAGGGAACAAACATGCCCGACTGGCTGAAAGACGCAGTATTTTATGAAATTTATCCGCAGTCTTTTTACGACACAAACGGAGACGGCATCGGCGACATCAACGGGATTACGGAAAAGCTGGATTATGTGAAGTGGCTCGGCTGCAACGCAATCTGGATCAACCCCTGCTTCGATTCGCCGTTCCGCGACGCAGGGTACGACGTGCGGAACTACAAAAAGGTCGCGCCCCGCTATGGCACGAACCGGGACCTCTCCCGCCTGTTTCAGGAAGCACATAAAAAGGGAATCAAAATCCTTCTCGACCTCGTTCCGGGCCATACTTCCGAACAGCATCCATGGTTCAAAAAAAGCTGCCGACCGGAAAAGAACCGGTACACCAACCGCTACATCTGGACCGACAGCGTATGGGACAACCCGCGGGACTATCACTTTATCAGCGGGCGGGCCGGCCGGGACGGAAATTACCTTGTGAATTTTTTCAGCACGCAGCCGGCGCTGAACTACGGTTTCCGGGAAAGGACCGCCGGGTGGCAGCTCCCCTGCGATCATCCGGACTGCATCGCGACGCGGAAGGCCATGGAAGACGTTATGCGTTTCTGGCTGCAACAGGGCTGTGACGGGTTCCGCGTAGACATGGCGGATTCGCTGGTGAAAAACGACGATGAAAAGAAATCCGCCACCGGGGAAATCTGGAAGGAAATCCGCAGCATGCTGGACCGGGAATTTCCGGACGCCGCTCTGGTCTCCGAATGGTCCAATCCGGAGCTTTCCCTGCAATACGGCTTCCACTGCGACTTTTACCTGAACCACAAGGGCAACGGCTACTATTCGCTGTTCCGGGACACGGACCCCGAAACCGGGGAACAGCGCAGCTTTTTCAGTTCGCGGGGAACAGGGAACATCCGGAATTTCACGGACGACTATCTGCCGAAATACCGCCGCACGAAACAGCTCGGGCGGATCAGCTTTCTCACCTGCAACCACGACACTCCCCGCATGAGCCGCGATTTTTCGGAAACGGAGATGAAACTCGCCTACAGCTTCATCTTTACCATGCCGGGCGTCCCGTTTTTGTACTATGGCGACGAAATCGGAATGAAGTACCTCGGCCGGCTGACGAGCAAAGAAGGCGGCTACGAGCGGACCGGCTCGCGCACGCCGATGCAGTGGAACAAGCGCGAAAACGCCGGTTTCTCCACCGCGCCGGCCGACAGGCTGTATCTGCCCGTGGACGATTCCCCCGGCGCCCCGTGCGTGGAAGAGCAGGCCGAAAAAAAAGATTCCCTCCTGAACACCGTCCGCACCGTCATAAAACTGCGGCACGAAAACCCGTGTATGCAGGCGGACGGACCGCTTGAAGTGGTCTACGCCGAGCGGAACCGCTACCCGTTCGTATTCCGGCGGGGCGGCCTTCTGTTTGCCTTCAATCCGTCCGCTTTGGGGGCGGAAGCGCCGGTGCGCCCGCAGGGCACTCCCGTCTTCGCCGTCGGCGGGAAAGCCGTTTTCGAAGAAAAATCGATCCGGATGGCGCCGCAGTCCCTCGTGGTGATCCGGCAGAATCCATAAACCGGGAAAAAGCCGGATTCGCAGCGCGTCGGCGCACGGATCCGGCCTTTTTGACCGTTTCAGCCGAACCAAACCATGGTCCGCCGTGGTATAATAAGCAGAGAATTGCAGCAGGGAAGGAGACCGGAATGATACTGAGCGCAAGCCGCCGGACGGATATTCCGGCCTTTTACTCCGACTGGCTGATGAACCGCCTGAAGGAGAAATATGTGCTGGTGCCAAACCCGCGGAACCCGAAACGGCTGGGACGGGTCCGCCTTTCCCCGGAATGGGTGGACTGCATCGTATTCTGGACCAAAAATCCGCTGCCGATGATGGACAAACTGGCCGCAGTCGAGGAGCTCGGATACCGTTTCTATTTCCAGTTTACCCTGACCCCGTACGGACCGGAAGTGGAGCGCGGGCTTCCCCCGAAGGCGCGGCTTGTCCGGGCGTTTCTGGACTTGAGCCGCCGGCTCGGGCCGGAACGCATGGTGTGGCGTTACGACCCGGTCCTCGTGGACGGCAGCTTTTCCGTCGGGTGGCATCTGGAACGATTTCACCGCCTGTGCGGCGCGCTGGACGGCGCCGCGGGACGGTGCGTGTTCAGTTTTATCGACGTCTACCCGAATCTCCGGAAAAAATTCTGCGCGCTGAGCCGGGACGAAATGCTGGCGGTGGCGGAAGGATTTTCGCAGACGGCCAGAGCGCACCATCTGCCGCTGTTCAGCTGCTGCGAAACCATCGACCTGAGCCGGTTCGGGATTCGTCCATCCGCGTGCATCGACCGAAAGCTGATCGAAACCATCGTCGGGTGCCCGATCCGGGCAGGGAAAGACCCGAACCAGCGGCCGGCGTGCGGCTGCATCGAGAGTGTGGACATCGGGGTTTACGACACCTGCCGGAACGGCTGCGCCTACTGCTACGCAACATCCGGCGAAAAAGCGGTGCGGCGGAACGTTTCGGCGCACGACCCGAAGTCGCCGCTGCTGACCGGACATCCGCGGGGAGACGAACGAATCACGGACCGTACGTCCCCTTCCGGAAAAATTCTGCAACTGTCCCTGCTATAAAACATTCAGGAGGAACCGCCATGCTGAAAATCGGATGCCATCTGTCCGCGTCGAAGGGTTATCTCGCCATGGGGAAGCAAGCCGCGCGGATCGGGGCGAATACGTTCCAGTTTTTCACGCGCAATCCGCGCGGGGGAGCCGCGCGGGCGCTGGACCTGGACGACATCGCGTCCTACCGGAGCTATGCCGCGGAACACGGCTTTTTCCCCATTCTCGCCCACGCCCCCTACACATTGAACGCCTGCTCCGCCGACGAAAAGCTGCGGGAGTTCGCCCGGAACACCATGGCGGACGATCTGGCGCGGCTCGAGCACATTCCGGGAACCCTGTATAATTTTCATCCCGGCAGCCAAGTGAAGCAAGGGCCGGAAATCGGAATCCGCTTCATCGCCGAAATGCTCAACGCGATTCTGAAGCCGGGGCAGTCCACGACCGTCCTGCTGGAAACGATGGCCGGAAAAGGCAGCGAGGTCGGGCGCACGTTCGAGGAGCTGCGCGCCGTCATCGACCGGGTTGAACAGAACCAGCTGCTCGGCGTCTGCCTGGACACCTGCCATGTGTCCGACGGCGGATACGATATTGTCAACCGGCTGGACGCCGTGCTGGACGAGTTCGACCGGATCATCGGGCTGGACCGGCTGAAGGCGGTCCATCTGAACGACAGCAAGAATCCGCTCGGCAGCCATAAGGACCGCCACGAGAAAATCGGGCAGGGCTCCATCGGGCTGGACGCCTTCGAAAGGATCATCAACCACCCCGCTCTGCGCAATCTCCCGTTCTACCTCGAAACGCCGAACGACGTTGAAGGCTACGCGCGGGAAATCGCCCTGCTGAAAAGCCTTTTCCATGAAGAGTAAGGGGGTGCCTCAATGAAACACGTCTGGTACTGGGACTCGCCGATCGGCACGCTGGGAATCGCGGAAAATGGAACCGGCATGACGGATCTCTTTCTCCGCGGGCGCATCCGCACCGAAGGATTCCGGGAAGAAAAGACTCCTTTGATTCAGGATGCGGTTTCCCAGCTTCGGGAATATTTCGGCGGAAAACGGAAAGCGTTCAACATCCCCCTTTCCCTCTCCGGCACGGCGTTTCAGCTCTCGGACTGGAAGGCCCTGCGGACCATCCCGTACGGGGAAACGAGAAGCTACCAGCAAATTGCCGAACAGCTCGGGAACCCAAAGGCGTGCCGGGCCGTCGGAATGGTGAACAACCGCAACCCGGTTCTGATCGTCGTTCCCTGCCACAGGGTGATCGGGAAAGACGGCAGCCTGACCGGCTACGGCTGTGGGCTGGAAAAAAAAGAACTTCTGCTGGAGCTGGAGCGGAGATTCCGATAAAAAGCACCGCCTGAATTTGTTTTCAGGCGGTGCTTTTTAGGGGGTGTTCGCCTTTCCGGCTCTGGTAAACCGGAAAACGGTTGTTCCCCGGTTTCTGCTGGTTTTCCGCCGGCCTTTCCCATGACAAACGGTATTTCAGACGAACCTGTACAGAATTTTTATTTTTTTCGCCCCGTTTTATCAAAAACCGGATTGAAAAAGGACATTTCTCTTTCGGAATGATATAATAGGCGCAGTTGCAGAAAAAACCTTTGTTGATCTTCGGGGGGATTTTATGAAAATAGAGGGCCTTCATGAAAAAGAAATCTTTGACAAGAAATTCCCGTTCCGCCTGATTGTCAACCGGAACCTCAACTTTCAGTATCCGCCGCATTGGCATAACGCGATCGAATTGATTTATGTTCTGAAAAACGATTTCGTCGTTCTTGTCAACTCAAGAAAATACGATCTCAGGGAAAAAGACATTTTGTACATCCCCGGCGGAGATATTCACGAATTTTGCAGCGAGACTCCGACCGGAACGCGGATCTTCATCAATTTTGAGCTTTCCAGCCTGAACTCTTACGCCGATATGGATCGAATTTACACCCAGCTCCGCGCCGTGCGGCCAATCACGCCAAAAGACGGAACCCTTTACCCAAAAATCGAGGCCGAGCTGCAAAAGGTATTAAAGGAGCGGGAAAACGGCGGATTTACCGAAGAGCTGTATTACACGGCCCGCATGATCGACATCCTGGTATTATTATGCCAAAGCACTCCCTTGCAGGTAAACATCGACAATCTGAAAAACAGGAAAAGCAAAAGCGTGGGACTTGAAAAGATCGGCAAATCGTTTGAATTCATCGAAAAAAATTATATGGAAGACATCCACCTGAAAGATATCGCGCGTGCCGCCGGTTTCAGCGAATATTATTTTTCCCGTCTGTTTAAAGAGGTTACGGAAAAAAATTTTCATCAGTACTTAAACGAATACCGCATCAAAAAAGCGGAAATCCTTCTGACCAACCCCAATTACACGATTTCCGAAACAGCGTACGCGGTCGGGTTCAGCAGCATTTCAACCTTCGACCGGCTCTTCCATCAAAACAAGGGCTGTTCCCCGCAGGACTTCCGCAAACTCTATGTCGGCGTTTAATCTTTCGGCTGCCGGAAAACCGCCCGCGCCGGAAACCATGGAACGGCTTCCACACCGGCTTTTCCCCATCGGTGGCCGGACGCACCGGAAAATCACCGCCGCATTTTCAGCGGGGAGCCCGTCACCGTGAAATCCACAAACGGAACCGGGTTTCCTGTCAGTTCCTCGCTTCGCTTGTCCGGCTGGCTTCCCCCCACAAACACCCGGAACGCGCCCGGCTCGAGGATGCAGCCGCCGTGGTCGTCGATCAGAGCCATCTGACGCGCCGATATGGTAAAAACGACTTCGGCGGTCTCTCCCGGTTTCAGACGAATCCGTCGGAACCCGGCCAGCTGACACTGCGGAACCCTCACGCTGGCTTCCAGATCCCGCAGATACACCTGAACGACCTCATCCGACTCGACGGAACCGGCATTTTTTACGTCGGCGCAGACTTGAACGTCCGTTCCCGCCGGAACGCTGGCACGATCCACAGAGGGCTGGGAATATTCAAACTCCGTATAGCTCAGGCCGTAGCCAAACGGGTACAGCGGGACGCCGCGGAAAAAGCGGTACGTCCGGTTTTCCATGGAATAGTCCTCAAAATCCGGCAGGTCCTTATCGGAACGATAAAAAGTGACCGGGAGCCTTCCGGCGGGCGAAAAATCCCCGAACAGCAGGGAAGCGACCGCCCGTCCCCCTTGGGCGCCGGGATACCATGCCTGCACAACCGCATCGGCATGTTCATCCGCCCAGGTCACGGCAAGCGCGCTGCCGGAAAGGAAAAGGACGACGACGGGGGTCCCTGTTTTCTGCACTTCTTCCAAAAGCGTTTCCTGATTTCCCGGCAATTCCAGATTGATCTTGTCGCCGGATGCGAATTCATTGGAAGTATCACCCTCTTCACCTTCCAGGCTTGCGTCCAGCCCCAGACATACAACCGCGACGTCCGATCGTTCTGCCGCCGAAACCGCCTCCGCGAGGCGGTCATTTTTTTCCGAAAGGCCGCTCATGCTGTTTTTGTAAAGATGGCAGCCTTCCGCGTAATACACCCGCGTGCCGGGATTCACCGCTTCACGGATCCCGTCCAACACGGTGACGGATTCGGACGCCGTACCGAAGTAATTCCCCCTCAGCGCCGCCCTGCTGTCGGCATTGGGCCCGATTACGGCGATGGAACGGATTTTGTTCCGGTCAAGCGGCAAAAAGCCGCTGCGGTTGCGAAGCAAAACAAATGATTTTTTCGATACTTCCAGCGCAAAACGGCGATGCTCGTCGCAGTCGTTCTTTTCGTAGGGAATGGAAGCATAAGGGACATGCTCAGGCTTGTCAAACATTCCCAGCCGCATCCGGACCAGCATCAGACGATATACGGCGCGGTCAATCCGCTCTTCCGTGACACGGCCGGAACGGCAGCCTTTGATCAGGCTTGCAAAAGCGCAGCCGCAGTTCAGGTCGCATCCGTTTTTGACCGCGAGGGCCGACGATTCCTCAATATTGGCGGTCACCTTATGACCTTCGTTAAAATCCTTGATCGCCCAGCAGTCGGAAGTGACATAGCCCGAAAAATTCAGCTCCCCACGCAAAATATTTACCAGCAGGGTGCGGCTTCCGCAGCACGGTTCCCCGTTCAAGCGGTTATAAGCGCCCATGACGCCGGCGACGTTGGCTTCCCGGACAGCCGCTTCAAAAGCGGGAAGATACGTCTCCCAGAGGTCCTTGGGGGAGATTTCGGCATTGAAACGATGGCGTTTGCTTTCCGGGCCGCTGTGCCCCGCAAAATGTTTGGCGCAGGCGGCCGCTTTCAGGTACTTCGGGTCGTCTCCCTGAATCCCGCGGATAAACGCGACGCCAAGGCGTGCGGTAAGATACGGGTCCTCCCCATAGGTTTCCTGGCCGCGTCCCCAACGGGGGTCGCGGTCGATATTGATGGTCGGCGACCAAAACGTAAGGCCCTTGTAAATGCCGTGGTCGCCCTTCCGCTGAAACTCATGGTATTTGGCCCGCCCCTCAGTAGAAATAATCACGGCGGTCTGAAAAACAAGCGGTTCGTCGAACGCCGCGGCCATACCGATCGCCTGGGGGAACATGGTGGAGACGCCGGCCCGGGCAACGCCGTGCAGGGCTTCGCACCACCAGGTATAGCTTGGAATCCCCAGACGCCGGATAGCCGGCGCCTCAAACTGCATCTGGGAGATTTTCTCTTCCAGCGTCATACGGGAAACAAGGTCGCGGGCTCTTTCTTCAAAGCTGAGCTGTTCATTTTGATAGTCCGGTAAAGTAGTCATTGGAGGCCTCCCAATGTATTTTGATGTATTTGTGATACCGCTACCATCTTAATCCTGTCGGGCGGCCTCAGTCTTACCAGAATTTGCTGAATAGTGCTCAATTTTTGCCCTCATAGGAAAAGGTTATTGAAAAGCTAAAAAAACATTTTATAATGAAGTCAGAAATATTTTAGGAACTGTGAATAATATATTGCATATAACTTGATAAATTTGTTTTTATTCTCCAAATTGATCTCGACGGCGGGACTAAAAAGGCCAAAATTAAAACGCAAAAAATGAATACTATTTTGGGATCAGGCCGAATCCGTGGGCGAAAAAAATGCCTGCGGGCACGGATGAAATATCCAATACTTTTAAGGAGGAGATAATGTTGAAAATCAAACGCTTGTTTGCGGGCATATTGGGGCTGTCGGTTCTTCTGGCTTCCTTCACCGCCTGCAACGGCCAGCCGTCCGGCAGCAGCGCCGGATCACAGGGAGGTGCCGCTTCATCTGCCGCCGGCGCCGAAAAAGTGACTCTGGCCTTCTGGAACAACTATACCAACGACACCCAGCACATCATGGCAGACACCATTAAAAAGTGGAACACGGATCATCCGAATATCCAGATCGACTCGAGCGCCACCGAAAACAACGCATACAAAGTCAAGATCAAAACGGCGATCTCGGCAAACAACGCGCCCGACATCATTTACACCTGGGCCGGCGGATTCACCCAGCCGTTTGTCGAGGCGGGGCAGATTCTTGCGCTCGACAGTTACCTGAACGACGGCACAAAGGACAAAATGCTTTCCGGAGCATTGACCAACATCACCTACGACGGAAAGGTGTACGGCCTGACTTACAACCAGCAGGCAGGCGCGCTGTATGTAAACGACGACCTGTTTAAGCAAAACAGCGTGAAAGTGCCGACTACATACGACGAGCTGCTGACCGCAGTCAAGGCTTTCAAGGCGAAAGGGCTTGTCCCGATGGCCGTCGGAGAAAAGGACGAATGGCCCGGCATGTGGTACTACGACATGATCGCGCTTCGCGAGGGAGGCGCCCAGCTCTGCTTGGATGCGCTGAACAAAAAGGCATCCTTCAACCAGGCGGCATTTATCAACGCGGCGAAAAAGCTGGAGGACTTGGTGGACGCCGGGGCATTTGCCAAAGATGTGCTGGGGCAGACGCGCGACGAGTCCGTGGCGCAGTTCAGCCAAGGGAAGATCCCGATGTATTTCGGCGGAAACTTCGACGCCCAGGTCATCGACCAGTCTCTGAAGGGCAAAGTCAGCGCCGTGAAATTCCCGACGATTTCCGGCGGCAAGGGAACCGATGCCGAATACCTAGGCGGCGGCGCGGATGCGCTGTGTGTGAGCGCAAATACGAAGCATAAGGACGAGGCGGTGCAGGCGATTAAATATCTGGCCGAAAATTTTTCAAGCGGCATGTATCTTACGGGCGCCGGACTGCCGGAATGGAAATATGATTCGATCGACCAGTCCAAAGTCGATCCGCTCTCCAAACAGATTATGGACGACATCGTCCAGGGATCGACCGGGAGCGTCCCCGCATGGGACCTTTACCTGACCGGCAACGACGCGCAGACCCATCAGGACCTTGTTCAGAACCTGTTCGGCAAACAGATCGTCCCGGATGAGTTCGGCAAACAGATGCAGCAGAAAATCAATAAAACAGCCTGAATACAGACCGCCGGAATATGCGTTTTCCCTGTTACGGATTTCCTTCTTTAACAGGGAAGACACTTTTCCGTCCATGCGTTTTTTGAGACCCGGATGGGCACAACTCTGAAAAGAAGGCTGATTATACATGGAAAAACTATTAAAGGACAAAAAGGCGATTTTTCTTTTCACCTTCCCAACCTTTCTGTTATTTACCGTAATTGTTGTCCTGCCGATCTTCTTCTCCATTCATTATAGTACGCTGCAGTGGGACGGCTTTTCCAAAAGCGTCTTCGTCGGGCTTTCCAATTACAGAAGCCTTTTTGTGGACAATACCGACGGCTTCGTCCAGTCGGTGGTCAACTCGCTGGTCCTTGCGCTGATCTCAGTCGGGATTCAGCTTCCTATTTCTCTTCTCCTGGCTCTCATCCTTGCGAGGGGCGTTCGCGGGGAACGGTTCTTCCGAACGGTCTATTTTATTCCAGTCATCATTTCCACGGTCGTCATCGGACAGTTGTGGATGAAAATCTATAATGCGGATTACGGTATGCTCAATATTGTGCTGAGGGCGCTGGGGCTCGGGAAGTATGCAAACGCATGGCTTGCCGACACCCGCACGGCGCTTGCCTCCGTTTTCATCGCGATGCTGTGGCAGTACATCGGTTACCACATGCTTCTGATGTACGCCGGCGCGAAATCCATCTCGCCGGATATTTACGAAGCGGCGCGCATTGACGGAGCAAGCGAGACGCAGATGGCCTTCCGCATCACCATTCCGCTGATGAAACCGATTCTTTGCGTCTGCGTCATCTTTGCCGTGACCGGCTCGTTTAAAGCCTTCGACCTGATCTATGTCATGACGGGAGGCGGGCCGCTGCATGCCACGGAGGTGCCCACGACCCTGATGTACACGACCATTTTCAGCCGGTACCAGTACGGGTACGGCAGCGCAATGGCTATTTTTATCATTGCGGAATGCCTGGTCTGCACGGTGGTCATCCAGAAACTTTTCAATCGGAATGCGGAGGACTGAAAAATGATAAGAGAAATGGGGCAAGAGTCCTCACGCAGGTATAACCGAACGAAGAAACGGTTCCGCTGGCCTTCGTTCTTTCTATATCTGTTTCTCGGAATTGTCACGGTGATCCAGGTTTATCCGCTCATCTGGCTGTTCCTGTTTTCTTTTAAAGACAACAACGAAATTTACAGTGGGAATGCAATGGGAATCCCCCACATCTGGAGAATATCCAACTATTATACCGTGATGACGGGCGGCAACGTCGGCGTTTATTTCGGGAACAGCGTCATTGTGACGGGAATTACCATTGCCGTTTCCACCATTCTGATTACGACTTCGGCTTACGCCATCGTCCGTATGCACTGGAAAGCCAAAAACATTTTTTTGAATTATATTCTTCTCGGCATGATGGTTCCGATCCACGCCACGCTGCTGCCCATGTTCATCGTGCTGAGAAATCTGAACCTCCTGAACAGCTACCTTTCCCTGATTCTGCCCTACGTGGTTTTTGCCCTGCCGATGGGGGTTTTCATCATGGTCGGTTTCATGAAAAACATCCCGCGCGAGCTGGAAGAATCGGCCTGTCTGGACGGCTGCAATATCTACCAGATGTTCTGGCGCATTGCGCTTCCGCTGGTCCGTCCGGCCATTGCTACCGTCGCTATTTTCACTTTTCTCTCGTCCTGGAACGAGCTGATGTTTGCCAATACCTTTATCAGCAACGACAGCCTGAAAACGCTGACCGTGGGTATCATGGCCCTTTCCGGGCAGCAGGGAACGGCCTGGGGCCCCATCGGGGCCGGTCTTGTGATTGCTACCGTCCCAACGCTGCTGATCTATTTTATATTCAGCGACCAACTGCAGAAAAGCGTCATCGCAGGGGCGATCAAAGGATGACGGCAACGTATTCTCCGATTGCAAAGAGGCCACATGGAAGGAAAAATCCTCCATGCGGCCTCTTAACTGCGCTGAACTTCGAGCCGGATGAAAACACGCGTTTATTTTACGAAGGGATTCTCCGACTGGTAAAGCATTCCCTTCGGCTGATTGAACGCAATATCCGGCACGCCGAGGTAACGGAACAGGGTGAACAACGCCGCGCCCACATGGCCGAACGCAACCGCGCCGTGGTGCGGATAGTGCTTTTCGATGAGCACGTGACGGTAGAAACGGCCCATCTCCGGGATGGCGAAAATCCCGATGCCGCCGAATGAGCGGGTCGCCACGGGCAGGACCTCGCCCTGGGCGATGTACGCCTTGAGCTGTTCGTCGGAAGTGCTCTGCAGACGGAAAAACGTGATTTTCCCGGGAGCGATGTCGCCTTCCAGCGTACCGCGGGTGAAATCCGGCTTGCCGCCGTTTTCCAGAAGGCGGTTCTGGATGAGCTGGTACTCGATGGAACCTTCAGAGAGTTTGCACAGCGGAGTGTTGCCGCAGTGGAAGCCCATAAAGGTATCTTTCAGGGTGTAGTCGAATTTGCCTTTGATCTCTTTTGCATACAGGTCCTTCGGGACGCTGTTGTTGATATCGAGCAAAGTGACGGCGTCGCCGGTCACACAGGCTCCGACGTACTCGCTCAAAGCGCCGTAAATATCCACCTCGCAGGCAACCGGGATTCCCCGGCCGGTCAGGCGGCTGTTCACGTAACAGGGCTCGAACCCGAACTGCTGCGGAAACGCCGGCCAGCATTTGTCGGCAAACACCACATAGTCGCGGGAACCCCGGCTGCGTTCGGCCCAGTCGAGCAGAGTGAGCTCAAACTGCGCCAGCCGCGGCAGCAGATCCGGGTACCGGTTTCCTTTTACGCCAAGCTCCTTCGCCATATCGTCCGCGACGGCGGCAATCCGTTTGTCCCCCGCATGTTCTTTGTAGGACACCAGAAGGTCCAGCTCGGAATTCTCCTGAATCTCCACGCCGAGGTCGTAAAGCGGCTGAATGGGTGCGTTGCAGGCGAAGAAATCCTGCGGGCGCGGGCCGAACGTAATGACTTTGAGGGATTTGAGCCCGATGACCGCGCGCGCGACCGGGATAAACTCCGCGATCATTTCCGCGATGCCGACGGCCGTTCCGACCGGATACTCCGGAATCACGGCGGGGATATGGCGCATCCCCAGGTTGTAGGAACAGTTCAGCATGCCGCAGTAAGCGTCGCCCCTGCCGTTGATAAGGTCCTTACCGCTCTCCTCGGCCGCGGCGGCGTACAGGACGGGGCCGTCAAAGCGCTGCGCGATCTGGGTCTCCGGCGTTTCCGGCCCGAAGTTTCCGAGGAAAACGACCAGAGCGTTGCAGCCCGCATTTTTAACCTCGTCGACGGCGTTGAGCATGTCGGCCTCGTTTTCCACCGTGGTCTTCGCCTCATAAAGGGAAAGCCCCTTCGCCCCGCAGCTTTCCACAATCGCCTTCCTGCGCTTTTCGGACAGGGAAATCACGAAGCAGTCGCGGCTCACGGCGACGATGCCGAGTTTTACATCGGGAATGTTTTGAAACATAAAAGATCTCCTTCCCAGGCATTGCCTGACGATTCTTTTATTTGCCAATGTTTTCGGATTCACATTTTAAACGCAGCGGAGCGTGCCGTGCAGATTCAGTCTGAAAAGCTCCATTTCAGCGCATCGTAGAATTTCCCGTATTTCCGGTACTGCGCCGCATACGAGGGCACGTTTGCGCCGACGGGTTCCGTTCTGCTTTCCGGGCGGATGAGCGGCACGGTGGCTTCGAGATTCGGCCAGATGCCGGCCGTTACGCCCGCGGCAAGCGCCGCGCCGAACGACCCGCCTTCCGCGCTGCCGTAAACGGTGCGGACCGGAAGGCCGAACGTATCGGCAAAAATCCGGCGCCAGACGGGGCTGTTCGCGCCGCCGCCCGCCAGCACGATCTCATCCGAGGACGCGCCCGGGTTCACGCTCATGATCAGGTCGTAAACCTGCTTGAGAGAAAACGCCACGCCTTCCAGCACCGCGCGCGCAAAATGGCCTTTTCTGTGACGGGCCGTGATGCCGAGGAACGCGCCCTTCGCGTTTGGATCGTTCAGCGGAGCGCGCTCGCCGGTCAGGTACGGCAGGAACACCAGGCCGTCCGAGCATGGAGGAACCTTCGAAGCCTCGTCATCCAGCAGACGGAATGCGCTGACCCCTTCCGTTTTCGCGCGGGCGGCCTCATAATCGCCCAAAGCGTTGCGGAACCACTGGTAAGAACCCGCCGCGGAAAGCGTCACGCCCATCGCGTTGTAGGTTCCCGGCGCGTTGCCGCAGAAAACCTGAAGCTTTCCGTCCGGATTCGGCAGAAAAGACGCAAGCCCCATCGCCACAACGCCCGACGTGCCGAGCGTGACGCCCACGCGGCCCGGTTTGATAAGCCCGAGGCCGGTGGTGGAAATTACGGCGTCGCCGCCGCCGCCCGCAACCACGGTCCCTTCGGGGATTCCCGTCTGCGCGGCGGCTTCCCGCGTGACGCGGCCCACCGCCTCGGTGGACTCCACCGCCTTTGGGAACAATCCCGGGTCGAGACCGATCTTCCGCATCAGGCCGGACGCCCACTTCCGTTCCTTGACGTTATACAGGCCCGTTCCCGACGCATCGGAGACATCCGTCGCGATCTCCCCACACAAACGATAACGGATATAATCCTTCGGATTGAGGATATATCTGGTTTTCGCGTAGTTCTCCGGTTCGTTCTCCTTCATCCAGAGGATCTTCCCGCCGGTGTAGCCCGTCAGCATCCGGTTGTTGGTAATGCCGAGGAGCGCGTCCCGTCCTCCAGCCGCCTCGGTAATTTCCGCGCACTGCTTTTCCGTGCGCTGGTCGTTCCAGAGGATTGCCCGGCGGACGACGTTCCGGTCCGCGTCCAAAGCGACCATGCCGTGCATCTGGCCGGAAAAGCCCACCGCGCCGACCGTTTTCCCCGCCAGCGAGGGCATGATCTTCCGCAGCCCTTTCGCGACGCCGTTCCACCAGTCACCCGGATCCTGTTCGGACCATCCTTCCCGCGGGGCGTAGCAGGGATATTCCTCCACGGCGGAACCCAGGATCTTCCCGGATTCGTCCACCGCGAGAATTTTGCATCCCGACGTTCCCACATCGATTCCCAAAACACATTTTCCGCTCATTTTTCTGCCTCCTGTTCCACCGTAATATTTTCGCCCTTCAGCCCGAGAAAAGCACCGTCCCTTCCCATGCCGGATTCCGGATGTGCGATCAACCATTTGTTCACCGCAAAAAGCAGCCGGGTTTCCCCTTCCCGTTTCGGCTCGGCCTGCAACGGCAGGTTGGTTCCGCGCGGCAGGACGATGGCGTTCCGGAACGCCCGGTCCCCGCTGCTGCACGGGGCAAAATGAAGCGTGGTGGCATAGAGTTCCACCATCGTCCCGGCGGGGACAAGAAACGCTTCCACCCGGGACGTGTCGTACGTATCATCTTCCGGATCGACGTCCTGCAGCGCGCCGAGCAAAAGGACCATGTCGTCCGCGGAAAGGTTCACTTCCGAGGAGCGGTGGTACTCCAGCGCGTTCAGCTTGTGGTTGACCCCGTTGCAATAGCCGATCTGCAGCGGCAGCCCGCCGAACTCCCGGTCGCGCAGTTCCGCAAAGACGCCCAGCTTTTCCAGTTCCGGTTCGGATGCCTGATAAACCGTCCCTTTCTTCGGAACCGGCGTCTTTTTCAGCGCGTCCCGAAGTTCTTCCGTGTCAAAGCCCCGCACGATTCTGCCGTACCGGCGGAACGCCGGTTCCCGAACCGGGCGAATTTTCAATCTTACAGCCATGGAATCCGTCCTATCTATGTATTATATTTTGGCGCCGAAATGTAAAAGGTTCTACAGATTCTGCCGGATTTTAATGACCGTATCCGTATAGTAGAGCCGTTTCTCCGGCGGATGCGCGTTGACAAGATCCTCAAAAAGCAGCTTGACCGACCGGTAACCCTGCTGGGAAGGCTCCTGGCAGATGGTTGCGGAGATCACGCCGTCCCGGATTAAACGCCTTGTGGATGGAATATCGTCAAAGCAGAGCACGGTCAGCTTTCCGGCCAGATTCTTTTCGCAGACGGCGCGGCAGACGCCGGAAACGCCCCCGCTGGTGACATAGACGCCGTTGACGCCCGGAAAATCCCGCAGGGCTTTCAGCGCGCACCGGTAGGCAATTTCCTCATCGTCTCCCGTCTCGATCACCTTCGCGACATGAAAGCGCGCCGAGCGGTCGGCAAGCTCCTGCGTGAAAGCCTGAATTCTCTGGTTATGGCCCTGCATATGGACGGAGCCGGTCACAATCAGAAGCTCCATCTCATCCCGGCGGATGAGATTCAGGATGCCGGCCGCCGTCCGGCCGCTCTCCGGGTAATTGCACCCCACATAGAACAAGCGGCCGGTCCCGCTCAGGTCGGAATTGACCGTCGCCACGGGAATCCCCGACCGGATGATTCCGTTCACCGCTTCCCGGACCTCGGGCACATCCACCGTCGCCGCACAGATTGCCGAAACATTTTTCCGCGCGAGGGCCCGCAGGGCGTCGACATGCTCCCGCACATCGAACCCTTTGATCAGCGAAATCTCGAGGGAAACGCCGAAATCGGAAAGCTCGCGCTCCGCCTGACGGAACCCGCGGATGATCCCGTCAAAGAACGGATTGCCGACTCCGGGCAGCAGGCAACCGATCGTTATCGGTTTTTTCAGCGCGGCCAGCACTTTGCCCGCGCGGTTCGGCCGGTAGCCAAGTTCCGCGATCAGCCGCCTGATTTTCCGCTCCAGCTCCGGTTTGACGCTGCCGCGGTTGTTGATCACCCGGTCCACTGTTCCGCGCGACACACCGGCGGCTTCGGCGATCGTTTTAATGGTTACGGCCATGGCAGCATCTTCTTTGTTTTCCTGTATTTGTGCTCGGGCACATCCATAATGTGCTCGGGCACGTTTCTGTGTTGTAATAATTATAGTTTGATAAATCAGAAAAGTCAATGATTTTTGTGGAAATGAAATT
>ENA-UOOI01000163-UOOI01000163.1-fermentation-metagenome-genome-assembly--contig:-NODE-163-length-84650-cov-22.102429_pt1 | contig 84650 bp, 80 predicted proteins | sample MGYA00245779_ERZ724027 | MGnify/ENA primary metagenome ERZ724027 (study PRJEB28704, sample SAMN03018318) | fermentation metagenome | biome: anthropogenic terrestrial biome; feature: soil; material...
CTCTTTAATCGAGATCATTTTTTCGCACTTAAAGTCTTTGCTGTTTTGTTTTTTCGAAGATCATTTCCCCGTCTCCGGGGTTCTTATTTCTTACTCGCTCCGTCCGGCTCGCTTTCGCTTCCGTCCGGCGCGCGAAAACTATGTTATCATGCTCCCCCATTCCCTGTCAAGATCAATTTGAATTTTTTCGTCAGGTTGTCGGGGACAACGTTTGTTATTGTATTATTATTTTCACTCCTGTGCAAGACTATTTAAAAATTCTTTGGTTCCATTAAAATTAACATAGGTATGAGGTACTTCACCGACAATGATAGTTTCGGCTAACGGAATAGTTGATATTACCTTTACTTCCTTATCCATGAAAGGAACGGCCACTTTGATTTTGCTGTTGACTCGAAGGTAAATTAAATGTCTGGTTTGATTAATTCCGGCTTGATCAAACTTATCCAGCACATCTACTTTAACCTGACCAACAGGTATGGTTTTAACTTTGATTCTTGGTCCATAACCGGCCAGAATATTTGAACCGGTTAATTGGCCCAGCGGTATATAAAAGGAATCCGCACTCATCCGGTCCAGGGAACCTGTAACTTCAATAACCGTATTGGCCATGATTTGATTTAGTTTTATAGTGTTTGGTTGAATCAGTACAATCCTTCCGTCATTATCTTTATGAACATAGACAATATCTTTGTATTCAATTTTAGATACAATTTTATCATTTATTACCCGGTTTATAGCTTCCATGCCTGAAATCTGTGCTTTGGAGCGGGCGATTTCCAAGATACTGGACTTTAATTTGGCGTCAACAAAGATAATTAGTAATATCAACAGGGCAATTGCTACCAATATGCCTGTTATGAATACATTTTTTCTAAAGTAATAGATTGCGGTCACCCCCTCATAGCAAATATATGAAAAGTAGATACATTAGGTGCCTACTATTTTTATTGACTTCTGTAACAGCCTTTGAAAATAGCGTGCTGTTAGGATACTATAAAGAAATAGACCGATAAGGAGTGGATATTTTTGGACGAAGTAAGAGTTCGTTTTGCACCAAGTCCTACCGGGACCCTGCATATAGGCGGTGCCAGGACCGCATTGTTCAACTGGTTGTTTGCGCGGCATAATGGCGGCAAGTTTGTGTTGCGGCTGGAAGATACTGACACCACACGCTCTACGGAAGTTTCAGCCGATGGTATTATTGAAGGATTAAAATGGCTGGGCTTGGACTGGGATGAGGGACCTGACGGTAAAGGTAGTTTTGGTCCCTACCGACAGAGTGAGCGTCTTGAGATTTATCAGCATTATATTGATGCACTAATCGAGAGTGGTCAGGCCTATTATTGTTTTTGTTCGGCCGATGAAATTAAAATGGAACGCGAAAAGGCTTACCAGGAAAAAAAGGATTACAAATATCCCGGTACCTGCAGGTCGCTTTCCCCCGCTCAGGTAAAGGAAAAACTGGAACAGGGATTGAAACCGGTAATACGCTTAAAGGTACCTTCAACCGGCATCACCGTAGTGCATGATCTGGTTCGTGGTAAAGTTGAATTTGATAATGCTTTGCTGGATGATTTTATCATAGTAAAATCAGATGGTTGGCCTACTTATAATTTTGCTGTGGTTATTGATGATTATAGTATGAAGATAAGTCATGTAATACGGGCGGAAGAACATCTGTCGAATACACCTAAACAAATCATGGTTTATAATGCGCTTGGCTTACCTTATCCGGAGTTTGCACATGTATCTATGATACTGGCCCCTGACCGCAGCAAATTATCCAAACGCCATGGCGCTACATCAGTTCAGGAGTTCAGGGATGAGGGGTATCTTCCTGAAGCTTTAGTCAACTACCTGGCCCTTCTGGGCTGGTCTCCCGGTATTGAACAGGATATATTTAATCTTGAAACAATGGTTGGTCTTTTTGATCTGAAAAACGTTTCCCGCTCGGCCGCCATCTATGACATAACAAAATTGGCCTGGATGAACGGACATTACCTGACCCAGGCGAATATGGAGTCTGTTTTCCCGCTTATAAAAAACAAAGCCCGGGAACTCGGCTGGCTTACAGACGAAAATACCGCTTACTTTAAGAAAGTAGTTGATCTGGTCAGGTCCAGAGCCAAGACGGTAATGGATATATTCAATGAAATAGAATACTTTTTTAATTCAGTGGAAACCTATGATGAAAAAGGGCTTAACAAGCATTTCTTAAAACCGGAAGCGGTTAATAAGCTTGACGCCGTGTTAAACTCTATTAGTACAGTCAGCGCGTTTACAGCTCCTGATTTAGAGAAAGCCATTAGAGATAGGGCGGCTGATATGAATATTAAAGCCGCTGAGCTTATCCATCCTACCCGGCTCGCTATATCCGGCCGGACCAACACTCCGGGACTATTTGAGGTAATGGAATTGCTGGGTCGAGATTGCTGTATTGAGCGCATAAGAAGAGCCCAGGAATATATTGAGCAGAAAAAATCACAATAATATCAATTTAACCTTTTGACAAGATAATAAGGCTGTATTATAATGATTATCGCGCGGGTAACAGTGCGCGGGAGTTGCCGGATGGTGTAGTGGTAGCACGACTGACTCTGGATCAGTTCGCCAGGGTTCGAATCCTTGTCCGGCAGCCATGGCCCTATCGTCTAGTGGCCTAGGACGCCGCCCTCTCAAGGCGGAAACAGGGGTTCGACTCCCCTTAGGGCTACCAAATGTATAATAAAGTATGGCCACTCTTAGGTGAGTGGCCTTTTTTATATATGAGGGCTTTTGCTATTTCAGTTGGGGACACACCTTTCGTTCAGGTTCTTTGCACGAACCGAAGTAAGGAATGTCCCCGTTTGGTGGAACGCAAAAGAATTGACAAAATGTACAAGGGGTGTAACGATTGGTTAGAACTTTAGTGGCTACGGTTATGTATAGTTCGAAGGGTAAGAAAATATATTGCCGTAGTAATCAGATCAGCGATCAGCAATTGAGTGTGATGAAAAGGCAATCCGATATGGACCTCGAAAATGCAGGTTTTACATTTATTGACCTGACATCAAGAGACTTTGCCAATGTTAAAGGTTATGCAATTTTTTTTGAAGGTCATGCCAATGAATTAAGTAAAGCTTTGAACTCTTTTAGTTCATATGATAGATGAGAGTTTTGCATAATTTCAAAAACCCCATTTGTCATTGCTATGAATAACGTTTTTTTGTCATCCTGAACGTAGTGAAGGATCTTTCCATTTCGGAGACTGCAAGATCCTTCACTACGTTCAGGATGACATACTATTCGTTTATCGTGGTGCGGACATCGCGTGATAATTCTGAGGCAAAGCCGAAGAATCTTAAGATCCTTCGGCTTTGCCTCAGGATGACATTTGCAAAGTTACTGCTTAATCATCTTTCCTTAACAACGTAACTATTGGGCTTTTTTAGCTTTTCAGAACGTCGCGTAAAGCCTTTACCAGTCTCTCGTTCTCCTTGTGTGCTTTTACAGCTAGGCGGAAATAGAACGGAGAAAGATTTATAAAATTGCTGCACTCCCTGATTAAAATCCCCTTGGGCCCGAGTTGGTCCTGAATTTCATGTGCGGTAAAGCCGGTATGCAGTGCATTAAGCAATATAAAATTACTTTCACTGGGATAAACTTGCAAGCCCTCTATTTTACCAAGCTCCCGGCTCAGAAACTGCCTTTCCGTCTTAATCGTGCTCAAGGTTTGCTCTATGTATTCCCGGTGGCTGATGGAGGCTTCGCCGGCTACCATCGCCATGGCGTTGATTCTCCACACCGGCAGCAACTGCTCCATCCGGTTTATGTTCGTGACGGTGGATACAGCATATCCCAGCCGCAATGAAGGCATGGCAAAAAATTTAGTCAGGGAACCCAATATAATTAAATTACTGTTTTCCTGGGCCAGATACCTAAGTGAGTTTTTATCTCCGGCAAAATCAATAAAAGCTTCATCTATTACTACCACCGCATTGCTACGGCCGGCTGCCGTTACGATTTGTTCCAGCTCATGGCTCGGAAACAGGTTACCGGTGGGATTATTGGGATTGGCGATAAATAGCAGATCACCTTCCCGTATTTCCTCTATAATTTTCCTGACCGGCAAAGCAAAATTTTGTTCCGGCTTAAGGCATATATGTTTAATATCGGGCTGTTCAATACCTGCACCATATTCTGAAAATGACGGAGCTAAAACTACAATCCTGCTGCCGTAATACATCCTTCCCACCAGATAAATCAATTCAGATCCACCGTTTCCTAAAACCAGGTTTTCAGGTGCCACGTGCAGGTATATACTTAAGGAATTCTTGAATCCTTCACCTGAAGGTTCCGGATAATGAATCAACATATTTAAATTGTCTTTTAGCGCTGCAATAGCTCTGGGTGACATACCCAAGGGATTTATGTTGGCACTATAATCTATAAACTGGTCAGGCCGTATGCCCCATTTTTGGGCTGCCTGCCATACGTTGCCCCCATGTACATTTTTAAGAGAATTATTCTGCAATTCCGTTACTGCCTCCATATAAAGATCTTTGAAGAATGAGAGTTTTACATAATTCCCAAAACCCAATTTGTCATTGTTATGAATAACGGTTTTATGTCATCCTGAGGCGAAGACGAAGGATCTTCCCGACTCAGAGGTGGAAAGATCCTTCACTTTGTTCAGGATGACATTTAAAGTTGCTGCTGCAAAACTCTCAAAAATATTAAACAAGAATAATAAACTTAATATTCTATTCCCCTTCGGGCCATGATATTCAGATCGTAGGTATGTTTTACTTTTTTAATCTCTGATACCAGATCAGCTGTTTCCAGGAGTTCCGGGGGAGCGTTTCTGCCGGTCAGAACGATTTCCATTTCGTCCCGGGCACTATTCAGCCATGCCAGCAGTTCCGGCAGGTCTATAAGATTTCGGTTCAATGCCCCCATTATCTCATCCAGTACCAGTATGTCGTGCTTTCTGCCGGCAGTCGTATCCCGGGCCAGCTGCCAGGCCATCTCTATCTTGAGCCGGTCCAGTTCACTTATTTCTTTTAGACCAATCCAGCATTGCCCGCACCTCTGACATTTCATAAAGCCGGATTTGATTACGGCCGCATGCGGACAGGTCCTGCCGAATTGAAAAACTTCTATGCCCAGTTTTTCGGCCGCTATCAATTCCCCGCTGTAAGTGCTGCCCTTTAAAAATTGAATAATTCTTACCCGGTATCCATGACCTGCCGCTCTCATAGCCAGCCCGAAGGCCGCGGTTGTTTTGCCTTTGCCGTCACCGGTGTAAACTTGTATCACTATCGTTATCTCCTTACCTTCAGATGGACGAACGCTCGTCAAAGTAAAACCCTTCCAATGAGCAGACGTGCCGCTATTCCCAGTATTACCGCCAGAACTGATACCGCCAACATAATGTACAGCGCATAATATATGTGTTTAATTTTCAAAGGATGCCTGGGTTCTCCCATTCTGGCCCGGTTGGATTCTATCCCTTTATAATAATTGATGCCTCCTAATTGTATCCCCAAGGCTCCGGCTACAGCTGCTTCAGGTATTCCTCCGTTAGGGCTGGGATGTTTGGGTGCATCCCGGCGTACCGTATGCCATACCCCTTTTATTCCCCCGGCCGTAAAAGGAGATATAAAAACATAGATTACACCGGTTAAGCGGGCCGGAATATAATTGACTATATCATCCAGTCTGGCTGCCGCCCAGCCCAGATCGATATAGCGCTCATCCCGGTATCCTACCATGGAATCCAGGGTATTAACTGCTTTATAGGCCATGGCCAGAGGCGGTCCGCCCAGGAAACCGTAGAACAGCGGGGAAGTAATCCCATCAACGGTATTTTCAGCTACGGTTTCTACCACCGCCCGTATGATACCGGGTTTATCCAGCTCGGCCGTATCGCGGCCAACAATCATGGCCAGTTCGCTTCTGGCTTTTTCCAAATCGTCCCGGACTAAGGGAACCACTACTTTTATCGCATGTTGGTACAAACTATTGACCGCCAGGGTCTGACTCATCCAGAAAATACTCAGAATCAGGCCCAGAAGGTTATTTATTTTAAAAGCCAAGTACAACAGGCTCCAGAAGATAAGATAGGTTCCTCCCGTCAGCAGTAAAGTCAGGACAACTCCGGCTGATTTTAGTCCTGAAGGGCTTTGCGTCCAGCGGCGAATTATACCTTCCGACCAACTGATAGCTTTTCCCATCCCTATTACGGGATGAGGCATCCAGCGGGGATCACCTAATACCAGATCCAGTATTACGGCATAAACTATTACCATTTCCATAGTTATGAGGCCTTTATATTCATTATACGGTACAGTTTTTCCATATCAAGAGAACTTCTGACGATGGCGGCCAAATTTTCAAAACTCTGTTCTTTTTGGTTAATAATCAAATCTGCTGTTTGCAGTAATCCAATTCCTTTTTCTTTTCGTACCGCATTGATAAATGCCAGCAGAATAGCGGGATTATCAAAAAAACCATGCATATGGGTTCCGAATATTCTCCCGTCCGGGCTGACACTGCCGTCCCGCAGCTCCGTTCTCTGACCGGAGCGGGCAGTGATCTTCATCAAGCTATTATCGCCCGGGGCGGATTCAGTTTTTCCGCTGTGAATTTCATAACCTCTGATTTTTATACCATGCAGCTCCGGCCAGAACCCGCTGGAACTAATAATTTCCGCTTCTATCCGGTGAGTGCTTTTTTCGGTCTGGTAAATGGTAGTACAGGGCAGCAGCCCCAGGCCTTCCTGCGAGCCCCTGTCTGCCTCGGTACCGGTCGGGTCCAGTAACTTATGGCCCAGCATCTGATAGCCGCCGCAAATACCGGCTATGTATTTATTCTTGCCGGCCAAAGCTCGTATCTCTTTATCATAGCCCTGCTCCTTCAGGTACAGCAGATCCAGAATCGAGTTTTTCGTGCCCGGGATGATAATTATATCTGCATCGCCGATTTTTTCGCCTTTTTTTACAAATCGTACCTCGGTATCGGGCAGGTTCAAAAAAGGATCAATATCAGTGAAGTTGGATATGCGGGGAAGCTGGATAACAGCTATTTTTAAGCCGGCATCGGTTTCGCCGCGAGCCTGCATCTGATCCAGCCATACGGAATCCTCTTCCTCGATTCCATGATCGTGTATATAAGGAATTACTCCCAGTACAGGTATCCCGGTCCTTTCCTCCAGAAAAGTCAGGCCCGGAGTCAGCAAACTTATATCCCCGCGGAATTTATTAATGATAAAACCCTTAACTCTTTCTCTTTCATGCGCCTCCAATAATTCCAGGGTTCCGATGAGGGAGGCAAACACTCCGCCCCGGTCGATGTCGGCTACCAGAATGACCGGCGCCTCAGCCAGTTCAGCCGTTTTCATATTAACGATATCGCGGTCTTTTAGATTCACCTCGGCCGGACTGCCGGCTCCTTCAATAACCACGACTTCATATTCGTTTTTTAACCGGTCAATACAGGCAGATACGAGATCTGCTGCCTGGGGTAAATAATTATCACGATACTCCCGGGCCGACATGTCAGCGAGAGGTTTACCCATATTGATAACCTGGGCACACATATCCTCTTTAGGTTTTAACAGTATCGGATTCATATAGACGGTGGGCTCGATCCGTGCCGCTTCTGCCTGAACGCCCTGGGCTCTGCCTATTTCCCCGCCGTCCGGAGTAATACATGAATTTAAAGCCATATTCTGTGCTTTAAAGGGGGCCGTCCTGAATCCGTCCTGAAAAAATATTCGGCATAAAGCAGTGCACAAAACACTCTTTCCCACATGAGAAGATGTGCCCTGCAACATGATGGTGTATGCTCCCATGGAGAATTATCTCCTTTCCTAAACCGTGCCTGAATTAAAAAGCTTCCAACGCCTTGCCGTAATTTATTTCTCCAAATACAGCAGTGCATTAATAATACTGGCAGCTATGGGGCTGCCTCCCCGGGTGCCGTGAATCGTTATATAAGGAGTCAGTTTCTTTTGCACCATAAGCTCCTTGGACTCCGCCGCTCCCACAAAGCCCACCGGTGTACCGATAATCAGGGCCGGTTTTATCAGTCCCTTTTCGATCATGGCTATCACCTCAAAAAGTGCGGTAGGCGCATTGCCAATGGCTATTATGGCATTATCCAGTCGTTTTCCCCACAGGCGCATGGCGGCCGCCGCTCTGGTGATATTCCACTGCCGGGCTGCTTCTGCGGTTTCCGGAGCAGCAATGCTGCAATATGCCCTGCCGCCAAAATCATTTAACTTACCGGCATTTATGCCCGCTTTTATCATACTTACATCAGTAAAAATCACCGGATTATTTCTCAGCAGTTTCCTTCCCAGTTCACCCGCACCGGGGGAGAATTCTACCGCACTCACTATAGACGGATCGCCGGTAGTATGTATTATCCGCTTGACTACGCTTTTTTCCGCCTGATCAAACTGATATCCCTGAATATAGGTTTCAATGATCTCCATACTTTTCTGTTCAATGGTGCGCGGATTCCATATAATTTCCATGCTGCCACCTTCCCCCTTCACCCTGGCTGGTTTGAAGCAGGGCATTTATTGATTCTACCGCCTCTTGGGCCGAATACACCAGCCGGGGATAACTCAACCGGGGTCTGGACCAAACCAGTACCGGTATGTTAAGCTCCAGAGCGGCCTGCAATTTTGTTTCCAGACCTCCTGCCGTTCCGCTGTCCTTAGTAAGTATCAACTGGGCGTCGTAATGTTTAAACATCTGTTTATTGAATTCAGCCGAAAACGGACCCTTGGCCGCGATAATATGATCAGAGTTCAAACCTAAATTTTCACACTTCTTAATTACACCAGCCGAGGGCAGCACCCGTGTAACCAGTGTGGCACCATATTTTTTAATCAACGGTACAATCAAGTCAAGATTTTTGCTGCCCATGGTATTAAAGACCGTTTGACCAGGAAAAATATAAGGCTCTATCTGTTCAATTGCATTTATTATAGTAATCAGATCATGTTGGGGCAAAACAATTCTCTTCCGTTCCAGCCTTATATAATAGATATCTTGTTCAGTGGCTGATTCCATGGCTATTTGGCTTATCTCTACCGCAAAAGGGTGAGTGGCGTCGATCAGGAACCGGGAGTCGGTATCCTTGATCAACTGCACCAGCCGGCTTTTAGTTAAAGCACCTTGTCTGGTATCGCATAATTCGTTGTTCTCCAGCAATTCGGCCCCATAGGAACTCACCACCGTAGCGGTAATCGGGTAATTCAGCCGGGTCAATTGGGCAATAACTTCCCGGCCTTCGGTGGTACCGCCTAAAACAATGATCATAACTGATAACCGCGGGGCGTAATCATCTTGCCCGCTTCAACCCTGGTCTGGGTGTTTCCTATAATAACAGTGGTCAGCATGTCAATTTCGCTATCGAGCATATCCTGTAAGGTAGTGATAACAGAACTCTGCTCACCTCTTTGGGCACAACGCACTATACCTACCGGAGTCTGCGGATTGAGGAGGGGCAGCAGAATTTCCCGGGCTTGGTTGATATTTTCCGGTCTCCCCTTACTCCTGGGATTATAGAGTACCATGATAAAATCTCCGGCGGCGGCGGCGCGCAGACGTTGGCTTATGGTATCCCAGGGGGTTAATAAATCGCTTAAACTAATTACGGCGAAATCATGCATTAAAGGCGCACCGAGAACTGACGCCGAAGAAGTAGCGGCCGTAACGCCCGGAATTATCTCCACCGGTACTTTATTCCGGGCAACTTCCAGAACAATTCCCGCCATCCCGTATACACCTGGATCTCCGCTGCTGACTACGGCTACGTTTTTGCCGGCACAGGCTTCGTCTACGGCGAGTCTGGCCCGGTCAATCTCTTTGCGCATGCCTGAACTGATCACACTCTTATCGCTGATCAGATCTTGGATTAGATCCACATAGGTTTTATATCCGATGATCAGATCAGCTTCCCGGATAGAGGCCAGTGCTCTTGGAGTCAGAAGATCCGTATCTCCTGGTCCCAATCCCACCACCATGATTTTTCCGCCGCTGCACTGATGGTTACAGCACCTATCTTTTGTTTCGGTATTATTGTCATTCCACCCCTTGCGGCCAGATGTGCTGCAGGTTCGCATACACCACCAACTCCTACTTTGTTTTTCACCCATTCTGAGGGCTCATAAGTTCCATCTAAGGTCTCTATTTCAGCTTTACTAAAAGTAAGTAAGGGGATATCAAGTTTTGCAGCAAACTGCTGCAAGGCTACTTCCTCAAATTTTATATCGATGGTTGCCGCAGCTTTAACACATCTTTCATCCAGGCCAAAGCGGTGCATAACCTGGGTGAAAGCGTGGCAGACCTCCTGCAGTGACACTCCTCGGCGACATCCTATTCCAATCATCAGATTGCGTGGTTTTAACTGTATAAATGGACCTGAAACAGCACCATCTATAACCTGTGGGCTTACTATTACTGCCGGTTCCTGAAATTCAGCCCATCGGGCCGGTGAATTACCGTCAGGTTTCATAAAAGGCCAGCCGCGCCATGCAAACCCTTCTTTTATCAACTCAGCCAAGGCATAGGGGCTATACAGGTTTATCCGGCACTCTTCGGCCAGTAAACGATTAATTAGCTTCAAATTTTTGAGCGGTTCGATCCGGGCATCCATATTCAAGGCCAAAATATCTACCGCCGGTCGGCCGTTAACATCTGTAGCAGTGGTAATTACCGGCTGGGCCTGCAGTTTGGCCGCCACTTCCCGGGCCAGGCGATTGGCCCCTCCTATATGTCCGGACAAGAGACTAACCACATACTGTCCTTTCTCATCAACTACAATTACAGCGGGATCGCTGAATTTGGATTGTATTAAAGGTGACAGGCTTCTTACCACGATTCCTGCCGCCATTATACAGACCAGTTCCGTATAGGAACGAAAAACTTGGGCAAATGTTTCCTGCCATTTATTAAAATAATGGATACCCTTTTCATTCGAATCCGAAGCGGCCGGTCTTAGCCGGTCCGGCATAAATACGGCGGAATTATCCATCGATGCCGATAGCTTAACCGCCAGTGCCGCACCTTTTTCGGTTAAAGCTAAAATAGCCGTCTTATGTTCCGGCTTTTCTATATTCATGACTGAATCCTTTATCATATAGTTTGGACTGGCCGCTGTTTTTTAAAAAATCGCCTACCAGTATAAGCGCTGTTTTGGTAATTCCAGCTTCTTTAGTCATCTTGCTTAAATCCTGCAAATTGCCCTGAATTATCTGCTCTTCCGGCCAGGATGCCCGGGATACTACTGCAGCCGGTGCATCAGGCGGATACCCGTTTAAAAGTTCTTCCACTACCTGTTCAATCATCCCCACGGACAGGAATATGGCCATTGAGGCTTGATGTTTTGACAGGCTGGCCAGGCTCTCTTTCCCCGGCACCGGAGTTCTGCCCTCCAGGCGTGTAATGATCAGGGTCTGGGTTTTATCCGGAACGGTATATTCCCTTTTCAGACTGGCTGCAGCGGCTAGAAATGAACTTACTCCCGGTACGATGGTATAAGGAATATTATTATCATTCAAAATCTGCATCTGCTCACCAATAGCACCATACAGGCTGGGATCGCCGGTGTGCAGCCGTACTACTTGCTCATCTTTGTTATGGGCTTCCAGCATTAAATCCATTATTTCGTCCAGACTTAAAAAGGCACTGTTGACAAGTCTGGCATCAGGCTTGCAGTACTGCAATATCTTTTCATTTACTAATGAGCCTGCATATATGACCAGATCAGCCGCCTGCATTAATTTGTAGCCTTTGAGGGTTATCAGCTCCGGATCTCCTGCCCCTGCTCCTACAAAAGAAATCACCTGTTCTCATCTCCCCGCCTTTTTTTAATTATCACGGTTGATAGGTAATCCAATTTTTTATGGTCCAGGCTACTCAGGTCATTGGTATAAAAACCATCCTCGAATCCGCAGCGGCAAGCTAAAACAGCACTGGCCGGATATTCGCTTTGGTTTAAGATTTGGGCTATTTTTTCTACCTGCCGGCCGGCTTTTAACAACACCACATTATCAAACCGGTCCAGAATCGCTTCCAGTGTCTCTGCGTCTCTTAAAGCAGGAACTATAACCAGGCTTTCCTCCCCTTCCGCCAGAGGCTGCTGTATCCAGGCCGATATGGAGTTGGCTGAACTGATTCCGGGTATAATCTCTGTTGTTACCGAAGGCTCAAATTCCTTTACATATTTAAATAAATAGGTAAAAGTACTGTACAAGGTGGGGTCACCCAAAGTGATAAAAGCAGCATCCCGGCCTGTTTTTAAGACCTCCAGCACCTGATGGGCAGCCGCTTCCCAGTACTTATGCAGTTCATTCCGGTCTCTGGTCATGGGCAAAATTAATTCTATACATTCCCATTCCCGCCTGACAGTCGCTGAAACAATGGATAAGGCTAAGCTTCTTTTGTCTTCGCTGGATTTGGGCACCAGCAGGACATCAATCTCCTCAAGTATTCTCCTGGCCTTCAAAGTTAATAATTCAGGATCACCGGGGCCAACCCCAATGCCGTAAAATTTGCCCCATCTCAATCTGCTTTGCCTCCCTTTTTTTGCGCGGCTATTATAGTAACCGGATTCCGGGCCTGCCACAGTTCAGAAGTTCCCACTTCCTTTATTAAGGCAATATTGACCTGTACTGCTTCCAGAGTATAGTTTTTTCCTTTTAAAAATACATAGGCTGCGGGGCCATTATGTAATGTCACCGTATTTACCACCAGACGTCCGCCCATTTTTAATTTCCGGTCACACATGTCCAGGATACCCTCTAGTTTCCCGCTACTGCCCCCCAGAAAAATACGGTCGGCCGGGGGAAGATTATTTAGGGCAGACGGAGCCGTTCCTTCTATCACTTCCAGTTTAACTCCAAATTTACGGCTGTTCTTCTTAATGAGGGTAATAGCCGGCGCATTATTTTCGATGGCAAAAACCCTGCCCTCAGGATTGATCAGCTTGCATTCGATCGCAACCGACCCGCTTCCTGCCCCTATGTCATAAACGACCGCGCCGGGAAAAAGGCGCAATTTGGATAGCGACAATACCCTGATCTCATTTTTGGTCATGGGAACACCTTCTTCCCGGATGAAATCTTCATCCGGGATTCCGGGGCTATAAAAATTATCGTTCATTAAATATCACCATTATCGAATTATCGTAATTGTTATCATCCTCAGCAATTTTCTGTAAACTGGTAAAAATAATCCTCTCATCATCGTAGGAAAGATTTTGCCCCATAGCAGTCTCTAGATCATCTATATTATTTTCCAGCAGATACTGCGCTATCTTGCGGGGAGTCCACGGTTCACCGGTTAATATCGCGGTAACGGCTGCATCTTTGATTTGCTCGGCCAGACCGTCTGCCTTTCTGCCGTGCATACTTAGTATCAAAGCATCATGCCACGATTTTTTTAAACGGGCAAACATCAGCTGTACCGAACTGATGCCGGGAATGAACTCCAAAAAATCATTATCCATGTGCCGGGACAGATAATCGGCGAAACTGTAAATGCCGGTATCCCCTGATACGAGTACTGCCACCCGCTTACTTTTTCTGTGCTCATTGATAAAAGCAAGGGCCTGATGCAAATCTTTGCCCAGGGGGAATTGTATATGGCCTTCTCCGGCAAAGACATTCAGCAGCCTCTGCCCTCCTACCAGGATATCCGCCTCGGCAATAGCCTCCAAAGCGATAGGAGTAATATAGCGGCCGGACCCCGGCCCCGTGCCGACTACTTTAATTTTATTTTCCACTTCAGCATCCTCCCCAGTTCAAGCGCATCGGTATCATAGCCGATTATATCGCCATTCAGTGCATACATAACCGTGCCGGTCTTAACCTTATCCTCCACGATATCATGACAACGTCGGCTGGCTGCGGCAGCAATCGAATGGTATACCTGCTCCATCTGGCAGCTTTTCATAAGATTCAGGGAGGCTTCCATGGTATTTAAGGTCATGATTTCTTTTATCAAATCCGGCGGCGCGCCCAGCATAGCGGCATGAGCAGCCAATATCTCCCTTCTGGCATCGGCTATATGGCTGTGGGTATTAAATATACCTCCGGCCACCTTGATCAATTTACCGATATGCCCCAGGAGCAGTATCCCTTCCACCTGCCGCAAAGCACATTCCTGCAATAATTCTCCTATAAAATTACTGGTCAGAATAACAGCATCTTCCGTTATGCCAAGTTCGGCAGCCTTTTTAGCCCCCATGCCGCCCGGAGTTAAAACCAGTATTTTGTGGCCCAGGGCGATGGCCTGGCTAATCTGGGGCAACAATGAATCAACATAAGCGTTTTCAGACATGGGCCGTACAATGCCTGAAGTGCCAATTATCGAGATACCGCCGGTAATTCCCAGCCGCGGATTCATGGTTCTGGCGGCCAGCTTTTCGCCCTCAGGAACAGAGATAATTATTTTCGCTCCCTGACCAGCCGGCAAAACTTTGCTTATTTCCTTCCGAATCATGGCCCGGGGTACAGGATTGATAGCAGCCTGGCCCACCGGGATGGCCAATCCGGGTTTAGTAACTCTGCCGACTCCCGCGCCGCCGTCAATAATTATCTCTCCCCCGGCTACCAGTTCCACGGTAGAAAAAACACTGACCCCATGGGTTACATCCGGATCATCTCCCGCATCTTTAATAACTTCAGCACTGGCTTGGCCATCCTGTAAGTCAATCCGGTTAATGGCAATATCAATATTTCCGCCGTCAGGCAGATCAATAGTAACCTTATCCTGATACTCACCGGTAAGCAAATACTGTAAAGCTGCCTTGCTGGCGGCAGCCGCACAACTGCCGGTAGTATATCCGTACTTTAGGGTCCCGCTTCGGTTGAATTTAAGCATCACATATTTCTCCTTTAGGCAGGTGAGCTGTTACGGCGGTATTTTTTACAGGCTTTAAAGAAATTGTCCACCACCACAGCATTGGCGCGTAAATGCAGGTGCACATAAGACCCGATAACATTCCCCCTGGCATAACCATCTGCTCTGCCCTCCGGTCCTTTTCCGCCTTTAAGACTAAATGCCCGGTCATGTTCATCAATGCCGCTAATTTGTGAGTAATGAAATTCATGTCCTTTTACGGTTGCGCCTTTATTAAGGAGAATAGAGTCTTTTAAGGCAGCCGCCTGCACATAGCCCAGCGCGGCCAGGCTATCGGTCATGGTTGCCTGTGCGGGTATGAGCCCCGCTCCGGCCCATAAATGACCGTTAAAATCAGTTATCTTTTCCGTTAAATACATAAAACCGCCGCATTCGGCAAAAATAGGCATTCCCTTACGGGCGGCATCTTTTAGGGAATAAAGCATGTCTTCATTTGAGCTTAGCTGGGGCAGAAACATCTCTGGAAAGCCCCCGCCTATATATAAGCCATCCGCAGACGGAAGCGCTCTATCGTGCAAAGGACTGAAAAAAACGATTTTGGCTCCACGTTCTTCCATATAGTCCAGACTATCCTGATAATAGAAACTAAACGCTTCGTCCCGGGCTACTCCGATAGTAATGCCGGCATTATTATTCTCATTAATATTACAGGTATGACTAATATCAGCAGCATCAGCAGCTATTTGGAGCAGAGCGTCCAGATCGATCTCTTGCTCCACCAGCCTGGCCATGGACCCAATGGCAGATTGGACCTGTTTATTCTCTTCCGCCGGTAAAAGCCCCAGGTGCCTTTCCGGGATTTTTATATTTTCCGCAGCCGGCAGACACCCCAGTACTTTTATACCCAATTCATTTTGCAGCGCCGTTTTTAGTATATTTTTATGGTAGGTACCGGCATGATTTAAAATAATTTCTTTTATGTTCAAGCGCGGTTCATAATCGATATAACCTTTAGCCAGGGCAACACAGCTTTGCGCCAGGCCTCTGGCATTGACCACTAAAACAACCGGTATGTTTAAGATTAAAGCAATATCGGCACTGCTGCCTTTTATTCCTTGGCCTTTTATTCCATCGTAAAGGCCCATAACCCCTTCGATAATGGATATATCGGCCCGGGCCGCATTTTTAACAAAAACAGTCTTTATTATTTCCTCCGAACACATCCAGCTATCGAGGTTATGTGAAGCAATTCCGGACGCACAGCGGTGAAGTCCGGTATCAATATAGTCCGGTCCAACTTTAAACCCCTGCACCGATAGCCCTTTTTTCTTTAGAGCGGCCATGATGCCAAGAGTCAGTGTAGTCTTTCCCACACCGCTCTGAACTCCTGCTATCAGTAAACGAGGTATTTTCATAAGCCTTCCCTCTTCTTCAAATTTTTGTCAAACAAAAAAGAGCTTCGCGTGTGAAAGCTCTTCTTATAAAAGATGAATATATCTATATTATTCATCTTCTAGCTGAATTATCTTTCCCACCGAAAGACGTACAGAATTATCAAGCAGGTCTACTGGCTTATCTTCATCTTACTTCCTAACCTTCCCAGGCCCTAAAGCCCAGTGGTTTAACAGGTTTCATCCAAATCACAGTAGCGGGGGCTGCAGTGGAATTTAACCACTTTTCCTTTTCACTCCGTAAAGGAACACTTGATAAATATGAATTATTATATTACGATCCGGCATATTCTACCATCGTTAGAATAGCATGGTCAAAAAGCATCCGTGGCAATGAACTAACCAAGGATTTACTGCCGGTGTGTTTTATTTAGTCTTTATTTTGATAAACTTGCGCTTGCCGACCTGAATTACCATACCATCGGCCGGTGTTATATTTTCTTCCTCCAGTTTATCACCATTCAGTTTGACGGCACCCTGTTTGAGCATACGGCGTGCGTCACTGGTGGATCCCACCATTCCATGGTCGGTCAGGAACCGGGGCAGCCATATTTCGGCTTCGGCAACCAGTACTTCCGGTATGTCATCAGGAATATCCTTGCGTGAAAAAACCAGTTTAAATCTTTCTTCGGCTTCAAGCGCCGCCTTCTCACTATGGTAGGTAGTTATAATCTCCCGCGCCAGCTGCATTTTGGCATCACGGGGATTGAGCGTACCATTTTTCATTTTACTGCCGATAGTTTCAATTTCCGCCATGGGTACCCGGGTTATAAGCTCAAAATATCTGGTAATCAATTCATCGGTTATAGACATGGTTTTACCAAACATCTCGTAGGGTTCCTCGTTAACCCCTATGTAATTACCCAGGCTCTTACTCATTTTCTGAACCCCGTCCAGGCCTTCCAGTATCGGCATCATCAACGCTATCTGTGGTTCGTAACCATATTCTCTAAGTAAATGCCTTCCTACCAGCAGATTAAATTTTTGGTCGGTACCACCCAGTTCCACATCGGCCTGCAAGGCTACGGAATCATACCCTTGCATAAGCGGATACAGGAATTCGTGAACCCCTATGGGCAAACCGTTTTTATAACGCTTCTCAAAATCGTCCCTTTCCAGCATACGGGCTACGGTATACTTTGCTCCCAGATTTAAAACATCGCCCAAATTCATTTTAGCCAACCATTCGCTGTTAAAATGGATAATAGTTTTTTGAGGATCAAGGACTTTAAAAATCTGCTCTTTATATGTTTGGGCATTCTTTATGATTTCTTCTTCACTAAGTTGTTTGCGGGTTTCGGATTTACCGGAAGGATCTCCGACTCTGCCGGTGTAATCACCTATTATTAAATGAATCTCATGCCCAAAATCCTGAAACTGCCGCAGCTTGTTCAAAACAACGGTATGACCAAGATGAATGTCCGGTGCAGTTGGGTCCAATCCCAATTTAATGCGTAATGGTTTCTTATTACGCAAAGACTTAAAAATCTTTTTTTCCAGTTCTTCCTCTGGAACGATTTCAGCTGCTCCCCGTCGTATAATATCCATCTGGCGGTTAACTTCTGTTTGCATTTCTTTATCCACACCAAAACCTCCTTGCCACAAAAATGATAGCATATTCGAAACTGCCTCGCAATTGATTCAGTTTTTGTTATACTATCTTACAGTAACATGCCAGCCATTATTTGGCATATACTGTAAAAGAGGAAAAATTGCCATGATTGTTTAATATATAACTTTATCGAATAATGTAAGTTCCCATGATTAACCTCTGTATATAATTTAATATGAAACATCCAGGAGGCAAGCTTTTTAATGTCAGCACATAGTAAAAGTAAAAAGACAGGTATGACCAAACAAAAATTCTTTAAGATTACCATGTTTACAGCGATCATTATGGCCGGCGTCGTACTGGGCGCAGTCATATACGCTGCCAGCACTCTTCCGGCATGGAACCCGGACCAATTGTCCGGCTCCAGTACTACTATTCTATATGATGATAAAGATGAATCCATCGGCGGGTTGCACGCAGGTGAAAATCGCACTGAAATCGGGCTTGATCAAGTCCCCCGCAATCTTACCAACGCTTTTCTGGCCACTGAGGACCAGGATTTCTACAAACACCATGGTGTGAATTTTAAAGGTATTTTACGAGCAGTAGTCAGAAACGTACAATCAGGTGATCTTACTTCCCAGGGTGCCAGTACCATTACCCAGCAACTGGCCCGTAACGCTTTTCTGACGGCCGACAAACGCTGGGAAAGAAAAGTTAAAGAAATCATATTGGCATTTAAGCTGGAATCGAAATTTTCCAAAGACGAAATTTTGCAGATGTATTTGAACAAAATATATTTTGGTGCAGGTGCCTACGGTGTACAGGCCGCCTCGACCACTTACTTCGGCAAGGATGTCGGCGAACTTTCATTGGAAGAATGCGCTCTCCTCGCAGGCCTGGCGCAAAGCCCCAATAATTACATGCCATTCCAGCATTATGACAAGGCTAAAGCCAGACAGAGGTTAGTCTTAAATAACATGGTTAAATGCGGTTATATAGACCAGGCCGAGGCTGATAATGCCTTTAATACCGAGCTGCATTTTAAGAAAACTCAAAACGCCAATACCCGCAATGGTTTTTATATAGATGCTGTGGTGGAGGAAGCTATTGATATTTTAAGCGAAATCGAGGGATATGAGGCTGACCCCAATTCAGCCATTTACAAATCAGGTCTTGCGATTTATACCGGAATGAACAGCAATATGCAAGAGAAAGCCGAAGAATTATTCTATAACTCTAAAAATTTTCCTTCGGAAAGCAAGAATGGGGAAGAAATTCAGGCCGGTATGGCCATTATTGATGATACCAACGGCCAGGTTAAAGCGGTTATGGGGGGCAGGCATTACGAGGCCCAGCGTGGTTTTAACCGGGCTACTGATGCTTATCGTCAACCCGGTTCTTCGATTAAGCCGATTTCCGTTTATGGTCCGGCCTTGGAACAGGGTTTTATGCCTTTTCATGTTCTGGATGATTCACCCCTTTCCTATAAAATGGGGGGAAGTGTTTGGAAACCCGAAAATTATGACGGCAAATATAGAGGCCTCATTACTATGCGCACCGCTGTACAATATTCAATTAATACCTATGCAGTGCAATTACTGGACGAGATCGGCATAAAGAGCGGTTTTAAATTTGCCAAATCCCTGGGCTTACCATTAGTGGACCAGAAAGGCAACAATGACCTGGCCCTGGCGCCGCTTTCCCTGGGCGGTTTGACCAAAGGCGCTACCCCTCTGCAAATGGCTTCGGCCTACGGGGCTTTTGGCAACAGCGGCATTTATGTAAAACCGCATTTTATAACTAAAATCGTAGATGCCAATGGCGTCATAATCTATAAATACAAACAGGATTCCAAACGGGTTATGTCTGAGGAAACATCCTGGTTAATGACAAGTATGCTGCAGACCGTAGTACAGTCAGGAACCGGCACCAGCGCAAGAATCCCGGGTGTAGTCACGGCTGGTAAAACCGGTACTTCGGAAGAGTATCGGGATTCCTGGTTCTGTGGTTATGTCCCTGGTTTTTCCGGAGCGGTATGGATGGGATATGATCAGAAATACACCATGCATAACGTTTATGGCGGCGGTTACCCGGCCAAGATCTGGAAAGCCATGATGGTGGAAGCTCTGAAAACCAAACAAGTCTCGGCTCAATCCAAGCCCGGCGACATTATCCAGGTCAGTGTATGTAATAAATCCGGCAAGCTTCCATCCGATGCCTGCGGTACCGACCAGATCATAACCGAATACTGTGTCAAAGAGTTTGCGCCGCAAGACACCTGCAGCAAGCATAAAATGGTCAGTATTTGTCCGGAGTCAGGGAAACTGGCAACCAAATTCTGCCCCCACCCGGAATTAAGATCGATGGTTATAGGTGAGAATAGCAGTGATCCGGATAAAATACCTACCGAGGAATGTGATTTGCATCAAAGTTACAGCTTGCCATCATTATTGAATAATAAGGTGTGGATATGCCGTGATCCTCGTAATGAAGGAAAGTTATATCGAGCCAACGTTCCCAACCCGGCCCAAACCGGCGGATGTCCGGCAGAATACCTGGAGGAGATGGTTCTGTCCGGGGGAGAAAAGTTACCTCCCTGCCCCATTGAGAGCCACCGGGTAAAGGCCAAAAAAGCCCGCGATATTATCAACGGAATACGTAATTAAGAAATAATTAAGGGGGTCCCAGTTGGGACCCCCTTAATTATTTAATTAGAAAATACTGTTGTTGTCATTGCTATGAATAAGTGCTGGTTTGTCATCCTGAGTGCAACGAAGGATCTTTCCCGCTCAAAGACGTAAAGATTCTTCACTAACGTTCAGAATGACACTATATTTGTTTATTGTGGTGCGGGTACCGCGTGATAATTCTGAACGCAGTGAAGAATCTTGCCGATATTGACGATTAACAAGGGAAGGATCCTTCGTTAACACTCAGGATGACACATTTCATTGGTGGTTGTCTCCTCTGGGCATGGGCGGTTAATACGTCTATCTATACGCCTATTTTAATTCTACTACGGTTACTCCAAAACCGCCCTCTTCATTAAGACCATCCCGGTAGTTTTTAACGTAGCGATGCCCTTTAAGATACTCTCTGATCGCTTTACGGAGCGCACCGGTACCTTTGCCGTGAATAATATTCACCCGGTTCAAGCCCGCCAGGTTGGCATCCTCCAGATACCTGTCCACCTGTATTAACGCATCTTCCGCCAGACAGCCGCGCAAATCAATATCAGGTGAAATGTGTTTGGCCTTTTCCAGGAAGGAAATGCGGTCACGGGATATTTTTTGTTCATCCGGAGATTCGGTTAATTGTAATTTGTTTTTATGGGCCTTCAGCTTCATTATGCCCACCTGTACCATATAATTACCCTGCGGAGTAGGTCCATTTATGATATAACCGGACTGGCCCAGATCAATCAATTTGACATAATCACCGGCCTTAATCTCGCGTTTAGCCACAGGAGGCCTGTCAGGTGTATTGGGTTTATCCTTGCTGCCCAGTTGTTTTAATTTTTGTCTGCTGTTTTCAATCTCATGCCAGCGGGGAGGACGTTCCCGGTCTCGTATGGCCTGCTTAAATTCCTGCAAAGCCTCATCCGCTTCTTTTTTGACCCTTCGAATATATTGCTCGGTCTCCTGTTTCGATTTGGTAATAATACCATCACGTTCGCGTTCAAAGTCTTCTTTTTCCTTGGCCAGCTGCTGTTTCTGGTCATTCAGCTCCCGTTTCAATACCTCCACTTCCTGACTGAAAGTCTCAAAACGGTGCTTGCTTTCTTTGAGACTGGCTATCATGTTGCCCATCTCCAGTTCCTGCCGGGGTACCAGTTCGCGCGCCCGTTCCACCAATTGGGCCTTTAACCCTAAACGGGAACCGATTTCAAAGGCATTGCTCTGACCCGGCATACCTACCGTCAGTTTATAGGTAGGCATCAGGGTCACAGGGTTAAATTCAACGCAGGCATTCTCCACCCGGTCATTGGTATAAGCAAAAGTCTTTAACTCGCTCTGGTGGGTGGTAACCACCACCCGGGCCTGACAATCGCGTAAATCTTCCAGGATAGCCCGAGCCAGTGCCGCACCCTCGATGGGGTCGGTACCGGCACCAAGTTCGTCCATCAGAACTAATGATTTGTCATTTACCTGGTTTAGAATATTAACCATGTTTTTAATGTGAGAAGAGAAAGTACTAAGTGATTGTTCAATGCTTTGCTCATCCCCGATATCAACAAATATGGAATGAAATATCGCTATCCGGCTTTTTTCCCGGGCCGGGATAAAAAGCCCGCTCATCGCCATCACGGTCAATAGTCCAATCGTTTTTAAGACTACGGTTTTTCCGCCGGTATTTGGTCCGGTTATAACCAGAATATCGTATTTCTGCCCCAGCTCCACATCCACCGGAACCGCCCGGTCACCCAGCAGCGGGTGCCGGCCTTTCTCGATGCCGATGATGCCTTTGGTATTTATTTCGGGACGATAGGCATCCATGGAATAGGCCAGATGAGCCCGGGCAAAAATCAAATCAAGAATAGAAAGAATTTCAAGATTAGCAGCCAGTTCCTCGGTACAGGCGCTGACGGCCTGGCTCAAATGCACCAGTATCCTTTCAATCTCCCGTTTTTCTTCCATTTGTAATTGCCGTATACGATTATTGAATTCCACCACTGACAGAGGTTCAATGAATACTGTAGCCCCGCTGGCGGACTCATCATGAATTATTCCTTTGATACTGCTTCGGTATTCCTGTTTAACCGGTACTACATAGCGCCCGTCTCTTTCAGTAACCAGGACCTCCTGCAGCATTTTTTGATTACTGGCTGACCGGATAAAGTCCTGCAAGTAATCTTTTATACGCATGCGATTGCTGTTGATCTGGGTACGGATGCTGCGCAATGTGGAGGTAGCTTCATCCTTGATGAAACCATCTTCATCTACCGCCTGGTCCAATTCCTTTTCCAATCCATTATTTACGTAAAGTCCCTGGCAAAGTTCATGTAATCGCCGGTTCTTTTCGCCTACCTGTTTAAGGGCCAGGCGGGATGCTCTTAACAAACGATAAATATCGTACAATTCGGTCGGACTTAATACACTCTGGATTCTGGCCCGGGCCAGTTGACTCTCTACCGGTTTCACCAAAGCCAGGTAGCCTGGTTCGCCAAACCTTAATAATTCCATGGCTTCAGCCGTTTCATCCAGTCTCTGCATAACAACGTCGTACCGGGTAGAAGGCTTCACCCTCAATGCTTTTTGCTTGCCCGTTTCCGAATAAGCCGATTGGGCCAACATTTCCAATATTCGATCAAATTCCAGTTTTTGTAGTGTCTCTTTATTCATTTATAATACCCCGCGATAATAATGGCACCTGGTAAATGGTTCTCCAGGCGGCAATAATTTTTCTTTATACTTAAGCAGGTCAGGTTCCAACCCGTCCCATAGTTCATCCAGGGCCCGCCGATACCAGCTACAGGTTTCTTTTACGGCCGCCGGATTTAACCTCCTGGCTTCAATGCGAATGCTGGCCGGCTTCAATTCCGCTATTTTATCAAGTTTATCCATCATACATAGGGTTCGGGAATTAAATACGTAGAAACGGCAGTCGGCATCGGTGGCAACCGGAAATTTATAACCCTGTTCGTCTCTGATATAGTACCTATCCTGTTGGCAAAAGGCCGGACATTTTCCTTCCTGGCCCATTACCCCTGACAACATGCAGTACTGCGACAGCATTAGAATTAATTCCCCGTGGATCAGTAATTCAGCCTGCCCCAGCGGACCGAATTGCTGCAATTGGGTAAAATTAAGTTCGGGCGAAAGACAAACTCCTTTAACTCCCTGTTCCAATAAAAATCTCAGGGCAAACCGGTTAAATACATTTAAAGTATAATCACCGAATACCTCCAGACCCGCTTGCAGACACCGGCGCAGACTGCCCGGATTGCCTGCCATAACCGGTAATTCATTATTAGTTATTAATTTGAAGGCAGTATCCTGACCGGGGGTCTGAATTCGGGGCAAAACCGGCACCAATTGGTTTTTATGTTTACGGGCATAAGCCGCCAGTTGGTCAAGCTCGGCCCGGGAGGTCCGTTTCCGGGTCATTAACCCCTCCAGCCCCAGATAGACACGGTCAGCCCCTCCATAAAAAGCAGCATAAGCCTGTTCGGCATTACTGGTCATTACTGAAATAAGAGGTTTATTCCCGGTGGCAGTTCCGCTTGTTCGAAGATATTCTTTTTTACCGGCTTGATAATGGTTAAAATCAATTACAGGTGGCAGGTTAGCCTTTAATCGCAGATTCACCAGTCCCTCAGCTGCCTGACGTCTGGCTTCGTTCAGGTCGCTGAAAGGTATGATTAGATCTCCCTCACTGTATAGTTCCAGATTACCCAGCTCAAAAGGAGTATTTCCCATGCGCTCCAGTTTGCCGCGCAAAACATCCAGGGTAAGCGGGTGTTTGGCGGCTAATTGGGCATTGCTGGCCGTATAAACAGTGATGCTGTTACCATCAGCATCGCCAAAAACTAGTTTAACCGGCTTATCTATTTCCATATAAACCCGGGCATCAACCATTATATGATGGCGGGAACGGGGACGTATACTTTCCATGGCAAGTCCAAAAAGTCTCGCATCATAGGTCTTGAACACTCGATCACCCGGGTTGACTTTACTATCCAGTGCTACTTCTATAATATCGCCGCTGCCGGCTTTTTCAACCATTTGGCCGTTTACCCTCATCTCCCTTACGGTAAAGGCCGGCCCCCGTCCTTTGCTTACCCAGATCTCCAGGCCATCACCTTTGGCAACCTTATCCGTCAGTTTAATGCGGGCCATATCATTTCTGTTCTGGTCTACCACCCGGCCAATGTTAACCCCGCGGTTGTTGGGGCGGGTAGTACTTAAAAAGTCGCGGGTGGGGGAAAATAAATAGCCGGAGGAGAAATTGCGGTTAAATATTTTCAAAAGATTGCCGGTCATTTCTTCGGAAGGCTGATATGCATCATCTTGCTGAAGTTGGTCTAATACCTCCCGATAGGTTCTGGCCACAGTAGCAACATATTCAGGCCGTTTCATCCGTCCCTCGATTTTAAGGGAGGTGATACCTGCCTCCTGCAACATATGCAGATAAGGCAAAAGGCACAAATCAGCCGGACTCAGCAGGTATTTGCCGGTATTCTTTAAGGCTGCCCGGTTCTGGCTGCTCTCTTTCAAGAGGCTGTAAGCCAGACGGCATGGTTGGGCACAGCGGCCTCTATTGCCACTGCGGCCTCCGACCATGCTGCTGAAAAGACATTGCCCGGAATATGAATAGCATAAAGCCCCATGTACAAAATACTCCAATTCAACCTCCGGTACATCGCGATGGATCGACTTAATGTCCTCCAGCGAGACTTCCCGGGCCAGGACTACCCGCTGGGCGCCGTTTTCAGCTGCAAATGCAACTCCATCGGCATTATGTATGGTCATCTGGGTACTGGCATGCAGCCTGACTTCGGGCATCAAACGGTTGACGGCCTGCATAAGACCCAGATCCTGAACAATTATGGCGTCTACCCCATTATTCTGAATTTGATAAATATAATCCAGAGCCGCTTCAAACTCCGAATTATCAACTAACGTATTTACAGTAACATATATTTTTTTGTCCCGGCAATGGGCATAATCAACCGCGGCCTTAAGTTCGTCAAGGCTGAAATTCTGGGCTGATTGCCGGGCACTGTAATTTTTCCCGCCCACGTAGACAGCATCGGCTCCATTTTCCATAGCAGCCAGAAAAGCTTCCCATCCACCGGCCGGAGCCAGGAGTTCCATGATAGATCTACCTCCGTGTTAATTGAGAGTCTTGCATAATTAACTTTTTCCTGTGATTAAGCATAACTTTGCGAATGTCATCCTGAACGTAGTGAAGAATCTTGCAGTCTCCGAGATGGAAAGATCCTTCACTGCGTTCAGGATGACAAAAAAGCGTTATTCATAGCAATGACAAACTCTCGATTTAAAGATAAATTTTATTATAGCATATACTAGTACGATTTTTTCTCCAGGCTCTCCAACCGGCTGCAGATATAATCCAGTTTTTCCTGCATAGCCAGTATCGTCTCAGGCAGCGAAAACATTTCCGTCTCAGGAGAAGCTTCCTGTCCGGTGCGGGCAAATATTTCACCGCGTGAGATATCGGTAAAGGTCTGTAATATATCGGGCGGTACTTGTTTAATACCCAGGTCCTTTCGGGTAACGGTTTCCTCCTCCTCACGCAATATGACACTGAAACCTCCACATGATTCAAGGATGCCTTTTTCCACATCATTCAGGTCCCTTATACCATGTTTGCGCAATTCCTGCATAAGATCGTCCACATTGAACTTCTCTCGGGCCAGGTTTTTCTTAAGTATCCTTCCGTTTTCAATTAAAACAACCGGTTTACCGGTAATCAAATTGGAAAGGCTTTGATTTTTAAGAGAGGCGAAACCGACCAGAAATTCCAAAGCAGCAAGGGTTGCCAGTATTACTATCCCTTCATAGAAAGGAATACTTTTATCCAAGGCAATGGACACTACCATATGGCCTACACCGGTCATAACGACAAAATCAAAAGGCCCCAGTTCACCCAGAGCCCGTTTACCCAAAACCCGGATCATTAACAAAGCCAGAAAATACATACCGACCGCTCTCAGAGCATAGCCTAACATGAAGACTCCTCCCTGACGCCAGTTTCTAGCTTAGTATGTGATTATAAGGGTGGTTTTATAAACAGGAGAGTAGAAAATAGACGCGGAATACGCGTCCACCCCAATCTCGCAATTGTTTTCTATTAACAAAAGCCCTTAGCTATAAAACTCTCCCCAGGCGGTGAAGTATAGCCCGGGCGCGACTTGCGGAGGCGGTGAGAAACACCCGGCGAAATTGAGCGGAGGATGGGGTCGAGCAGCACGGATGCTGCGAGCGCGTAGTTCAACACGGATGTTGAATATACGCGGTGCCCCATCAGCCGCGAAATGAGTCGCTGGTGTTTCCGCTGCCGGAGCATGGAGTAAACGGGCCATGCCTCACCGCCGGCCTCCGTAGCACAGCATTTTCTAAAAACCAGGCATAAGAAACCGTCTCATGCCTGAATGAGGTAAGTTATGCCGGGTTGGGGTATTAAAATTGGTGGTAGTCTTATGGTAAAAGATTAATGCCTCTGCAAGGTATTTAGGTTAAAGTTCAGCGTCATTCATAATATTCAGCGTCTATTGCTAAGATTCTGTGTAAAATTCTTTAGGTCCATGGTATTCAGTACATCACTTTTCTGGGCCCAGCCGCGCCGGGCTACCGCTGCACCATAGCTAACGTTGGCAAGCTCATTCAGATCATGGGCATCGCTGTTAATAGCCAGTTTTACCCCACAGGCACAGGCCCGGCGGACGATATTTTCATCCACATCCAGCCGGTCCGGATGGGAATTTATCTCCAATGCCACGTTATTCTGCGCGGCTGCTGCTAAAATTTTTTCTACATCCACTTCGTAACCACTGCGCCGGTTTAACAGCCGTCCGGTTAAATGTCCGATTATATTGACATATTTATTTTCCATAGCCCTAATTATCCTGGCCGTTTGTTCATCCCGGTTCAGTTTAAAATGACTGTGAATCGAAGCCACTATTATATCCAGTTCTTTTAATATATCATCCTCAAAATCCAAACTGCCGTCCCGCAGAATATCAACTTCAATCCCCTTTAATATTCTAAAATCTTTACACGAGGCATTTAATTCATCTATAACCCGGGCCTGAGCCTGCAAGCGTTCACGATTCAGACCTCCGCTGATAGACAATGATTGCGAATGATCAGTAATAGCTATATATGAATAGCCCAATTTACGGGCATGGTTGGCTATATCAACTATCTTGCAGGCACCGTCGCTCCAATCGGAATGTACATGCAGGTCGCCCTGGATATCCTTAACCTCTACTAATACCGGTAAACTGTTTTGCGTGGCAGCTTCGACCTCACCCGTATTTTCGCGCAATTCGGGCGGAATGAAAGGCAGGTTCATGTTCTGGTAAACTTCGGCTTCGGAATGGAGGGCAGGATGATGGTCGGGATCAAAACCAAAGGCTTGAGCCAGAACTTGCCGGTGGGCCTTGGAGCCGGTTGTCCATACCAGACGAGGATAAAAGTCTTCCGGTTTTACCAGAATAACTTCAAATTCCAGGTTGTAGTCAAGCAGGCCCTGGAGATGGTCATTTTCCTCCAGCTTAACCGTCTTTATATAGCGGTAATTGCGGGCGCGCTCTCTGGTCGCCTCAAAATCACGGGCTGCGATCAACAAATCAATATCACTTACCAGAGGTTTACAGCGGCGGATGCTGCCGGTGACGGCTGCCATCTCAACCCCGTCAAGACTCTGCAGGTACTCGCGAAATAGTTCGGCCATCGGTAAGGCCAGACCCAGGGTAGATTTACCGGCATTTTTTTGCAGCATCTCGATGCCCTTTTTAATGGTATATTCGGTTTTGGCTCCCAGACCCGGCAAAGCCCGGATTTTTTTATCCAGGGCGGCCTGGAGCAAGTCGTGAAGATTATCTATGCCAAGTTGGTCATAAATAATCTTCACGGTGGCATGTCCAATACCAGGAAGGGCCAGCAAGTCAAAAACTCCTGGAGGGTACTCTGCCAGGAGTTCGCTATAATAATGACACTCTTCAGTTGTGAGCAATTCCTCAATAATACCTTTTACGCCCGTTCCAACCCCCGGTATTTCTCCCAGTCTTTGCTGCCGGTGCAGAATATTCAAGTCCACCTCGAGATGGTAAACGGTGCCGGCAGCTTTACGATAGGCTCTGACCTTAAAGGGATTGTCGTTTTTCATCTGCAAGATATCCGCAATGTTATCCAGTACTGCTGCCACTTCACGATTTGTCATCCGATTACCCCATCCTGTTTCTCTTTTCTGCATCCAAAGCTTTAACCAGCTCATCGTAGTCTTCCTGCAGTTTATTCAATTCGTCCGCCAGGTTAAGCGATGTCAATACTGCTACCTTGGTAGTGGTCAGATTAGGATTACGCTGGGAAATCATTTTCATCCGCCGGTCTACATACGAGGCCAGCATCTCAATATATTCAGGGTTCTCTTCGCCCCGTACCGTATAGTCTTCATTAAATATTTCCACAGATACTTTAGTAACTTTATTTTTTACTTCAGCCATTAAAGTATGCCCCCTTCAGGTCAATATGTGTAATTTATTCGATATATGATTTAATATTTCCTTCTAGGAGCACCAACAAAACGTTTGAGTAACGGGGTTTCAGATGTTAGACGGGGACGCTCTTTCGATCGCAAAAGGGACATCCCCTCTTGTGACAGAAAGAATGTCCCTTGTAACACCTAGTGAGTACGTATTTACTTCCTGGCCAGTTCATTCAAATCCAGCCGTTTTCCTTCCACTACATAGATTACCATTTCGCCTACATTGGTGGCATGGTCACCGATGCGTTCCAGATGGACCGCAACCAGGAGCAAGGCCGTCGATTGTGGTATATTACGCTGATCCTGCATCATATAGGATAACAGTTCCCTGAATACCTGATTATAGAGGGCATCCATTTCTTGTTCCATAGGAATAAGTTTCATAGCCAGTGGAACATCCTTATCAATAAATGCCTTAAGTGCTGTTTCCACCATATCCTGCCCCAGGCGTGCCATCCGGGGTATATCGATCAATGGTTTGATATACTTCTGCTCATACAGTTGAATGGCGATTTCCGCTATATCTTCAGCTAAATCGCCCATTCTTTCGATGTCTACGATTATTTTCAATACGGTTCCAATCAGGCGCAGGTCTCCGGCCATGGGCTGCTTCAATGCGATCAGACTGAGGCATTTCTTTTCCAGTTCCAGTTGCATCGAATCAACCATGTCATCATTGGCAATTACCTCTTTAGCAAGAGCCATATCTTTTTCGACCAGAGCTTTTACAGAACGGGCTACCTGGTCCTGCAGCAGCCTTCCCATTTTAAGAATATCGTCCTCTACATGTTCCAATTCACTGTGCAACATTTCGTTAGCCATTAAAACTCCCCCTGTTTTTTAACCAAATCTACCTGTAATATAATCCTCAGTTCTCTTATCCCGTGGATTAACAAACAATTCCTCCGTGCGGTTAAACTCCACCAGATATCCGTTTAAAAAGAAACCCGTATAATCTGATACCCTGGCGGCCTGCTGCATATTGTGAGTAACAATTACTATGGTGTAATGTTCCTTGAGCTGAGATATTAATTCCTCCAGTTTGGAAGTTGAAATAGGATCGAGGGCCGAGGCCGGTTCATCCATTAGGATAACTTCAGGCTCAACCGCCAGAACCCGGGCTATAATCAACCTCTGTTGTTGTCCTCCCGACATCCTGACCGCCGGTGAATTTAACCGGTCACTTACTTCTCCCCACAAATTAGCCAGTTTCAGGCTTCTTTCAACTATGTCGTCAAGCTGGCTTTTCTGCTGAATTCCATGAATCCGCGGACCATAAGCAACATTTTCATAAATAGACATAGGGAAAACAGATGGCTTTTGGAAAACCATCCCTACCCTTTTCCTCAAGGCAACTACATTTACATCTTTGTCATAGATAGGTTTTCCATCCAGATAAATCTGGCCCTTAATAGCGGTTCCTTCGATTAATTCATTTAAGCGGTTAATAGTACGTAAAAAAGTGGATTTTCCACAGCCGGAAGGTCCTATCAGAGCTGTGACCCGATTTTCCTGAATATCCATATTTATATCGTACAAGGCCTGATATTTTTGGTAGAAAACTTTTACATCCTGTGCTTTAAGTTTGATTGCATTTGTCATCTGTTTCACCTCAATGAATGTGATAGTCGGCGCAGACTTAGATTCGCCAGATAGTTAATGATAATAACCAATATGATAATTAAAAACGCGGTTCCAAAAGCTCTTTCCATGGAGATCCCTTCCATTGCCAGCATATAAAGGTGAACTGACATGGTGCGGGCCGGATCGCTCAGTAATATCGGCATACCGAGTGAACTGCCGGCGGTTAAGATAACTGCTGCGGTTTCTCCTACCGCCCGTCCCGTCGCCAAAATAACGCCGGTTATTATACCGGGCATGGCCGATGGAATAATAATCTTCCTTATGGTTTGTAATTTGCTTGCTCCCAGGGCCAGACTGTTTTCCCGGTACTCAACCGGAACCGAACTGATAGATTCCTGTGATGTCCTTATGATAGTCGGCAGAACCATGATAGCCAAAGTCATTCCGCCGGACAGGATAGACCAGCCCAGGTTAAGAAAAATAACAAAAAAGACAAATCCAAACAGTCCAAAAATTATGGACGGAATACCGGCCAGGGTCTCAGAGGTCAAATTAACCAAATAGGCAAACCGGCTCTGATGTTCAGCATATTCCTCCAAGTAGATAGCCGTTCCCACCCCCAGCGGTACAGCCATAACCAGCGCAACCAAAGTAAGATACAGGGTACCGACAATAGTGGTAGAGATTCCTCCTTCTTTCCCGGCCCGGCTGGGAGCCTGAAATATGAAATCCCAACTGATCGCTGATACTCCTTTTACCGCCACATAACCTATGATTGCAATTAATATGCCTACTATCAGCAAAGCCGATAACCAGAATAGTATGTTTAGTATTCGCTCTTTGGTGTTAGCCGCGCCCATTCAACTTACCTGCCTTTACTGCCAGATTTACTACTAAATTCAATGCAACAATGAAAATGAACAAAATCATTCCTATGGCAAATAGTGCGGTCTGGTGATCACCGCTGGCATAACCCATCTCCAAAACTATGGTGCTGGTCATGGTTCTAACCGGAGATAAAATACTGGTAGGGATTATGGTGGAGTTTCCGGTAACCATAACAACTGCCATGGTCTCCCCTATAGCCCTGCCCATGCCCAGGATAATGGAAGTTATTATACCCGAGCGGGCCGCCGGAATTATTACTCTGCCGATAGTCTGATAATGGGTTGCCCCGAGAGCCAGAGAGCCTTCTTTATATTCTTGGGGTACCGCCGCAATAGAATCGCGGGAAATACTAATAATAGTTGGCAGTATCATAATACCGAGCACTATGGCTCCCGCCAGTACACTCAGTCCATTTCCCCCCAGAAAATTTCTGATAAATGGCACTATAACAATCAATCCAAAAAAGCCGTAAACTACTGAAGGTATTCCGGCCAGCAATTCCACCATATTCCGGATTATTCCGGCTACCTGGGGGGGAGCAATTTCAGCCAGAAAAACTGCGGCAATGATCCCCACCGGTACCGCCCACAAAAGAGCCGCGAACGTTACGCCCAAAGAACCAAAAGCCATGGGAAGAATACCGAACACATCTTTGGTAGGATTCCATTCCATCTTGAAAAGAAAATCGCCTAAACCAATATCAAAAATTAACGGGAGACCTCGAACAAATATGAATAAGGTGATAAGTATAATAGCCAGAATAGATATACCAGCACAAAGCGCTAAAATCTTTTCTATCAGAGCTTCCTTGTTAATTTTGGCACTTCCATTTTTTATTATGCCTCTATCTGAACTATTGCTGGATATTGACAGCGGCGATGAATTGGGAATTTGTGTAGTAATTTGTTTGTTCATTTTTAATATCACCAGCCCATTTTATAATCTTCCCTACCCGGCCTGCTTGCTCTGCCAGAGGAATATTGTTGTTCCTAATCTTTCAATTATGACCATATCATTATTGTGTTAAGTAAGTGGGGGGTATTATCTTAAGAATTTGTTCTGAAAACGTAAAATTATTGTAAAAAATAACCCACGGCCATTATGGATATGCTCCCCCTTTCCGGTACAGGTTTTATTATTTAACCTGTCTGCTGGAACGGGTGCAGTTCATAAACAGCACGGGGTTAATGAAAGTTATGAAAAGCTCCTATCATTGTAGTACCAATCCCTGATTAATGTATGCCATAATGAAAAGAATTATCATTACAAAACCTAAAAACACCACAACGATATTTGTCAATTGATCTTTCATATTAATTGGCCTCACTTATTTGATTTATATACTTACTCTACAAAAAAGTTGTAAAGACAGATCAACAATATAAGTATGCTTTTATAAATTTACTGTAAATAATGAGTAAAGTTGATTGATTAGGAGTGGTAATTAAATCAGCTGGCCAATAATTTTCAAATTCCTTACCTGAACTTAAGCTTCAATAAATAGAAACTTAAACTTAACGCGTTAGAATATCAGCGAAAGGAGGTGAAAATAATGAAATATGAAGCTGATATGCATATCCACACTACGGCCAGCGGTCATGGCTATAGCACCGTAAAGGAAATAGTGGATTGTGCGGCTCAAAAGGAATTAAAGTTGGTTGCCATAACTGACCACGGTCTTAATATGCCGGGTGCCCCCCACTTATATCATTTTACCAATATGATACAATTCCCCCGGGTAATTAACGGTGTGGAAATATTACGGGGAGTAGAGGCAAATATTTTAGACCAGCAGGGAAATATCGATATGCCTAAAGAAGTCTTACCTTATCTGGATATCGTTCTGGCCGGTTTTCATGATAATACCGGGTATGAGGGTACAACGATTGAGGAAAATACTAATGCCATGATTGCAGCAATTAAAAACCCTTATGTTCATATTATCAGCCATCCTGGAAATCCCAAGTATCCGGTTGAGGTTGAGAAGGTAGTCGAAGCAGCTAGGGATTACAACAAAGTTATCGAACTAAATAACCAATCCTATATTGCACGTCCCAATAGTTTCCCGCATTGCAGACAGTTTGCCCGCTTAGCCAGGAAGCATAATGTACTGGTAGCTATCAACAGTGATTCTCACATTTGTTATAATGTGGGGAACAATGATAAAGCCCTTACCATGGCACTTCAGGCCGGAATTAGCAAGAATCAGATTCTAAATTTTTCGGTTAATAGAATCCATGAATTCTTATATTGGCATAAAGAAAACGCTCAGTATTTAAAGAATGCCTAGCCACTAATTATAGATTCAGTATTATGCAGTTCCGCCAGCCCCTAAAGAGAGGCAGGCGGTTTTCGTTTTCTGTAATTCCTTAATCGAAAAGCACAGATTCTATCTTCCTCTCCTGCTCCACACTCGCAAGCTTATGACCATGCCACATATTTGATAGCGTGACCGGTATTACCCCAAAGATTGGTCAGCACCTGCGTGCGCTATTACATCTGCGTTCCGTTAATCACCAGATAAGCAAATAATGTCTCTAAGCGCATTCTCTGCTGCCTTATATTGATTTTATAGATCAGCTTGTTTTATATTATCTCTGTTACCGGTTCGCTGATCCGGCCGGCATAGATTGCTTCAGCAGCAAAGAAACCCGCTACCATTAATGGCACGGGTTCCTGAGAGGGATAGGATTATGAAGATGTTGGAAGTATTTGCGAAACTCTATTTGACCGTAAAGGCACCTTCATCAACGATTATCTTCTGACCTTCTTCACTTAATACAAAGTCAATGAATTCTTTGGCAATGCCTTTAGGGTCACCTTTGGTTATATATATGAAAGGTCTTTGTAATTTGTAAGTCCCGTTTTTAACATTGGCTTCGGTAGCAGCAACTCCATCCAACTCAACCGCTTTAACTTCGCTATTTACACTTGCCATGGAAACATAACCGATAGCATTTTTATCTCCTGCTACAGTTGTTCTTACCGCTCCGGTTGAATTTTGCACGATAGCACTGTTTATGATATCCTCTTCATTCATAATTCCTTTGGAAAATGCCTCTCTGGTACCGGAACCATCTTCCCTGGTTACAACTGTTATAGTTGCATCAGCTCCGCCCACTTCTTTCCAATTTTTGATGTTGCCCAGATAAATATTCTTGATTTGCTCTGCAGTTAAGCCGGTAACCTTATTGTCCTTGCTCACCACGACGGCTACCCCATCAATGGCTATAGGTATGGAAATGAGATTTTTGGCTTCTTCCTCATCTTCTAAGTCTCTGGAAGCAGATCCGATATCTGCAGCACCTGATACAGCCGCTTCAATACCCTGGCTGGAGCCTCCACCTTGCACATTTACCTGAATACCTTTATGTTTGGCCATAAATTCCTCGGCCAGCACTTCACTAAACGGTTGCACTGAGGTTGATCCCGCAATGGTCAGGGTTCCTGATAACTCCCCGTTTTCTTTCTTTTCGGTGTCGGTGGCCCCACATCCGGAAACTAAAACAGCTCCTATGAACAACAAACCTAATAATAGAAAACTGGTTATTCTCCTTAATCTTGATGACACCATATAATGTTTCTCCTCCTTAAATTTTTTTGTTAAAACTAAAATATCACTAAAATGTTAAGCCTTTTATGTAGTGACCTTAAGATTCTGTACCTGCAATGTAAATTATCTGTATCAGCCCAATTCCTGCGCAGGCAAACAGGCCCTAATCAAAACCACCCCTTGGGGGGTGGTCTATTTCAACTGTTTTTAACTATGGCGGCCCGGTCCGGAGTTAAAAACAGGCTGACTTTTTGTTCATTTATATCATCATAACTGCCGGTTCTTAAATTTCTAACCTGACATCTTAAAATATTGTTAAAGGTACTGTTAATATTTCACCTCATCACGATGCTGCCGTCGGTCACCGAAGTAATTACTGCCTTTTTGTTGCTTGGCTAATTTTTTTAACTCTGCCGCCACTTCTCCCAATTCAAGATTTGTCTTGAATTTATTATTAATGACGCCGGCAATTGATACAGTCATAATCGGAATTTTCGATTTTTGTCCCTGCCGGTTCTTATTTATAATGTATCCCTGTTCCAGCGAAGATCGATCATACAAATCTATTATGCTATGGTCAAATTCATTGATCACTTCATGGGCTATAAGTTCATGTTTATCAGGAGTAGTTGCTGCAATCTACTCCATACTCACGCAGTATCGCCCGGGTTTGTCCTTTTTTATGATTGGCGGCATTTAAAACCAGCGGATTTACATTTAAGAACAAATATCGGTCCCCCAGTTGAGAACTGGCATTTTGAGCTGCTAATTTATGAGATAAGCTTTCCAACTCAAATAAACATTGAAACTCTTCCGCCGCATTAAATAGGTTTTCCGGGGATTCAAAATAGGTTTTTTGGGGACCTCTGGTTAATGCCTCATAACCAAGTATACTTCCGCTTCTTAAGGATACTATGGGTTGGTATACAATATTGATCATTTCATCATCCAGAACTTGATTGAGCAGGTAACGATGAGCTTGTTCTTCTAAATTGGCAAACCTCTTGGCACCATAGGACGCCCTTTTTATGGCGGAATAAATAATTGATTCAGGATTGCATCCAGGTATTTCCTGTACCTGGGCATATTCTAAATGAATACAAAGTTTGCTATTTAACTCCAAGTGTGAATTAGCCTGATTGATGCTGTTTTCAATATCCTCTTTCAGTTTCAAGCATACTTCCTCATAATCCATCTGGGGCGAAGATTTGATAAAGATCAGGAAGTCGTCTCCGCCCATACTGCATACCCCAAGTTTATTATTATCATTTAAAATACCAGTATTTAATTGTTTCAGAGCATTGCCAACATTTAATAATATCTGGCTGCAAAGATTTCTTCCATATAGTGCTTCAACCCCGGTAAAATTTTCAATATCTATATAAATAAGCGCAACTCTTCCTTTAGCCAGCGCCCGAATCAAGTGGGGCATAAATGAGATCATAGTAGGCAGGCCGGTGAACTGGTCCACGATTACGGGCTTGGGAAAACCTGTTCGAATGGCCGTAAATAATTTCTGGTTAATTTTAACTATATTATTAATCATATTCACCATACCATCACCATCTATTCCAGTATTATAATTAAAGTTCAACACCTGAAACTTGTTCGCCGGCCTCTTGATTATTACCCAGCGAATCTATGGTTTCCTGTAATTTACCGGCCAGTTGAGCCAAATTAGCCGATTGTTCCAAAGTAAATATACTGTTGGTCTGATAGTGTGAGGTCGAGTCTAACATCTCGGGAAAATTATTAAAGAAAAAGCAAGAATAATCTTAGTCCTGATAGATAAAATCTTCATATCCAACCCTTCCTCCTAACAATAGGTATATATTGCTTGTTGTAGATTAAACCGATAACATTCCATCCAGCTTTAGCAATAGTTAAATTCATGTAAAGAGCAGGTAAAAAAGGCGTATACAGGTTTTGAAAAGTGCAATACGGCAGGTAACAGTGTGAGGCAGATCTGGAATATCCAGCCAAAGAGATAGGTTAGTAAAACTGCCAAATAACGTAATAATGCTTGTAGCAATGGACAACAGGACTGTTATAAAAGAATAAAACCTCGTTCTTTCACATTAAAAGAACGAGGTTTTTAGTATAAGCCCAGATTGGTATTATATATTTTTAGGAATTGTAAAACTGAAAACAGTTCCTTGGCCGCTTATAGTTTCAGCTCCGATCTGTCCGCCATGATTTTCTACCAGATGTTTGGCTATAGCCAGGCCCAGACCGGTTCCTCCGGTTTTACGGCAGCGGGTTTTATCTACCCGGTAGAAGCGCTCGAAAATACGTTCGGCTTCATTTTCGGGAATTCCCACCCCATGGTCCTCCACGCTTATTTTAATTTGGTCCTTCTCTTCCGCCAGACTTACAGCTATATGGTCACCCTCGGAGCCGTATTTGATAGCATTATCCAGCAGATTTATCAATACCTGGGTTATTGTATCCGAGTCTCCGTTAATCACTACCGGAGCACCAGTTTTTGAAAATTCAATAGCTTTATCCTTACAATCATTGCGCTGCTGCATCATGTTGATTGTATCCTGGATAAGCTGATCAACGTTAATCTCTTCAATTTGAAGTTCCCGGTCTTCCGATTCCAAACGGGATAACTCCAGCAGACGGCTCACCAGGCGAGTCAGACGTTGCGATTCATCGAAAATAATCCGGGAAAATTCTTTGACCGTCTCGGGGTTTTGACCTTCTTCTGCCACCAGAGTCTCAGCAAAACCGCTGATAGACGCTACCGGAGTTTTCAACTCGTGTGATACATTGGCCACAAAGTCTTTGCGCATTTGCTCCAATTTCTTCAGGTTGGAAATATCATTTAAAACCACCAGGACACCTTGACCGGAAAAAGTATTTCCTCTAAGCGGGACCACATTTACATCAATTATCCGGTCACCCATGCTATGCAGCACGATTTCTTTATGAATAGGCTGCAGTTGTTGTCTCACCTTATCAATAGTTTCAACCAATTCATAATTGCTGATAACTTCTACATGTTTCTTGCCCCGGGTTTGTATGCTCTCTCCCAATAATTCGACCGCAGCCGGATTGGTGTAAGTGATACGGGCGCTTCTATCAACCATTACAATGCCATTAACGGTATTCTCCAACAAAGTCTCCAACCGGTTATTAACCTCGGATATTTCAATTATATTGTTTTCCAGGTATTCGGCCATATCATTGAAAGTACGTGCCAGTACCCCCAGTTCATCCTCGCGGCGGTAGGAAATACGCTTATGCAGATTACCATGAGCAAATTCTCTCACTGTGGCAGTTATATTACCTATGGGCCGCGAGATTCTCTCCACGAAAATAAGACTTACTCCAAAAGCCGCCAGCCCGCATATTACTATGGCGAACATTAATATTGACCACATGCGGCTGTATATTTCTTCTACAGCCAGGAGCGGAGTAGCCAGTCTGACTACCCCCTGTGCGCTCATACCGGTAAAAGGCACTGCTACATAAATCATTTTAGCTTTTACGGTGGTACTGTATCTGATCTCTACCCCGGTCTTGCCCTTTAAGGCCTGATAAACCTCCGGCCGGGTATTATGAAGGCCCAGTTTGGCGGCATCATACAGAGAATCAGCCAGTACTACTCCATTTTGTCCGATAATAGTTACCCGGGTATTGGTATCTTTTCCCGTAACCTGACATACCTTCTGCAGATTCTGAGGTGTTGGTTTTTCAGACCTCATGTCAATCATCTCAGCGATTAAACGGGCTTCGTAAATCAAGCTCGATTCAACGTTTTTTATATAATAATCTTTAAATAGATTAAATAGAGTAATACCGGAAATAACCAGGATAATTATAATGAGGCATAAATAAGTACCTGCCAGCCGTAGCCGAAAGCTTTGACGCATTATTCGGTCACCTCAATTTTATAACCTAATCCACGAACTGTTTTTATATATACCGGATTTTTCGGGTCCTTTTCCATTTTTTCTCTTAATTTGCTGATATGTACATCCAGAACTCTGGTATTTACACCATCGGCATAGTCCCACAGTACATCCAACAGATATTCCCGTTTTAAAACTTTTCCCTGGTTCCGTAACAAAATAGCCAGTAACTCGTATTCCTTAACCGTCAAATCAAGCAAGTTTCCTTTTTGATAGATCTCGTACTTGTCAGTATCTATAACAAAGTCTCCAAATTCCGTAGCTTGCGTTTTATCATCCTGCGGCTGGATTTGCTGGCGCCGTAATATAGCGCGTACCCGGGCGGCCAGTTCCTTCACACTGAACGGCTTGGTCACATAATCATCCGCTCCCATTTCCAGGCCCACCACTTTATCAATTTCCTCATCCCGCGCCGTCAACATAATGATGGGGGTATAATCGTGATTGGAGCGCATCTCCCGGCAAATCTCCAATCCATCTTTACCCGGGAGCATCAAGTCCAGAATAAGCAGATCCGGTTTTTTATGTTCAATCAGTTGCCAGGCTTCATCACCATCATAGGCAGCTATTACTTCAAAACCTTCCTTGGAAAGATTATAGGTAATCAGCCTGACCAGACTCTCTTCATCATCAACCACCAATATTTTGCCCCGCATAAAATCACCTCATTTTTAGAGCTTTATTTAATCCTATACTGAATAACAGAACAAGCAAATATATTTTAGCCTTAAAACAGAGATTTTACCAAAAGAGGACAATATTTTAACAGTCTATTTACAAACCGGATAAAAGAGGATGGTCCTTATGGCACGGTAACTGCCGTCTTCCAAGGACCATCCATAAAACCAAAAAGTCGTCATATTGCTAGTCTTTAAACCAGCTGCCTCCGATAAATTCGCGTAAGATGGAATTAGGAGGAATCTCAGCGCCTTTTACCGGCCGGAAATAGCTGAGAAATTTCAAAAGTCTCTTGGCTTCCAGGTGTTCCGGATATTGCGGTGAAATTTCCCTGAGCAGTGCTTCCACATGATTTTTAAGCACCGACAACTCATATACCAGAGAAGAGTTGAAAATCACATCGGCATTCTCCTGATAAGGAAAGATATTTCTTTCTTCACCACGCCGCACCGATGGCCAGCGTCTCATGGTTTCCAGCGCATTGTGCCCCCTGGTACGATTATCGCGCACCATGCGTCTGATCAAACGGCTGTCAGTAGTTGGAATACGATTGGTGTTGTCCAAATTAAGCTGGGTCAGAGCGCTCACATAAATTTTATATTTCTGCTCCCGCGGGATAACCTCGGTCAAGCGATCATTAAGCCCATGGATGCCTTCAATGATGATTGGTTCACCCTCCGGCACCCGCATCGGAAAGCCTTCCGGTTCGCAGCAGCCGGTTTTAAAATTGTATATAGGAATTTCCACTTTTTCACCGGCAATAAGCTGAGATAATTGGGTATTGAATAATTCCAGCTTCAGGGCATCGATCGATTCAAAATCGAGTTCTCCATTCTCATCCTTGGGAGTCAGTTTTCGGTCTATGAAATAATTATCCAATGAAATAGAAACCGGCCTGCGCCCGTTGACCCGGAGCTGCACCAGCAAGCGCTGCGCAAAGGTGGTCTTGCCCGATGAAGAAGGACCGGAAATTAACACCAGCCGGATTTGGGGATTTTTACAAATGTTATCAGCAATATAGGCGATTTTTTTCTCATGCAGAGCTTCATTGATCCTCATCAAGTCTCCTACCGCTCCCCGGGCTACGATATCGTTCAAATCGGCCAGATGACTGGTCTGAAGCATTTCCGCCCATTCCCGGGTTTCCCGGAAAACACTGGCCAATTTGGGTTGGGGAGTATAGGCGCGCAAAACCCCGGGTTGATCTTTTTCCGGAGTCTGCAATATTAAGCCGGGCGCATACGGTATAAGGCGCACCTTATCCACAAAACTGGTACGCGGCAGCATATAGCCATAAAAGTATTCATAGAAACCATCAATTTCGTAAAGATGTACTTCGACCTTATTTCTGAATTTCAGTAAGCGGGTTTTATCGTCCTGACCCTGCCGGGCAAATATAGCACAAGCCTCTCCGGTCGGTACCATTAGTTTATGGACCGGCCAGTCAGCTGCAATTATTTGCTCTACCCGTTTTTCAATGGAACTTATTTCCTCTTCGGTACAGCTGCCCTCTGCAAATTCACAGTAAAGTCCATTAGACAAGGAATGTTCTACTACTAATCTGCGTTCCGGGAAAAGCTCCCGGCAGGCTTTCAGTAAAATAAATACGGCCGTACGCCGGTAAATGCTTAAACCGATTTCAGTGGAAATATCCAGCAGTTCCACCTCACAAGGTGATTCAAAACGATAGTATAAATCTATCAGCGTATTATTGATAACTCCCGCCATCACCGGGTAAGGCAGCCTACTCTTCAATTGATAGTATAATTGTTCCAGGGTAGTCCCTTTATCAATATGAACAGGCCCCAGATTTTTAATCATTATTTCGATTTCTTTCAAATCCGGATCATGATTTCCGCTGTTCATGTTCCCCCTCCTTTGCTATGCTACATTATATAACATTATAGCAAAAATGAACCTGTTATCCTGGTATGAAAAAATAGCCCTGAAAGATTCGACTTTCAGGGCGCAGAGCGTCAAGAAAAAACCAATAGCTGCGTTATTAAAGCAAGTCCGCTCAATCAGCGTACCTCATGTACGCCTCAAGCACGATCTTCCCTTATACTTTGCTCTTGAACTTATTTGCGAATGTCATCCTGAGGCAAAGCCGAAGGATCTTAAGATTCTTCGGCTTTGCCTCAGAATTATCACGCGATGTCCGCACCACGATAAACGAATAGTATGTCATCCTGAACGTAGTGAAGGATCTTGCAGTATCCGAGATGTAAAGACCCTTCACTACGTTCAGGATGACAAAAGAACATTATTCATAGCAATGACAAATGAGGTTTTTGGAATTATGCAAAACTCTCTCTTACCTGAGTTCGGCCTCAAGCTTGGTTTTTAAAGCACTGATTACATTATTTATGACTTTATTAACCTCGTCATCAGTCAGCGTTTTATCCCTGGATTGCAATAGAAGTTTTAGAGCTATGCTCTTATAGCCTGCCGGGACCTGGTCGCCGGCATAAATATCGAATACCACAATATCATTAAGGATAGCTGTTTCTTCTTCCTGGATAACCTTGACCACTTCCGCCACACTGACCTCATTCTTAATGATAACAGCGATATCTCTTTCTACCGGTGGATATTTGGCAATTTCCTGCATCATAATGGAAGCTTCAGCCATTTCAAACAAAACGTCCACATCCAATTCAAAAGCACAGGCTCTGGCCTTGATTCCAAAATTCTGCAGTACCTGAGGATGCACTTCTCCAATAACTCCGATTTCTTTTTGCTTAATCTTAATAAGGGCTGTCCGGCCCGGGTGATAGCCTTCGACAGTACAGGCCTCTATTTCAAAATGCCTGATACCCAGTCGGATCAGCAATTGCTCCAAAATTCCCTTGAGATAGAAGAAATCCATCTCCACTTTATGTTTTAACCAGTTCACTTCGGTCGTACCGGCAGTTATCGCACCCAATTTCAATTTTTCTTCCGGTAACCCGCTGGTAGTGGGATAAAATACTTTGCCGATCTCATAAAAAGCCAGATTGCTGTTCTTTTTAGCCAGATTGCGGCTTATGCTGTCAAGCAGACCCGGCAGCAACAGAGTGCGCATTACGCTTTGTTCTTCCGACAACGGATTGGCGATGGCGACTACCGAACGCAGAGTGCTGTCCGGGGCAAGCTGCAGGCGGTCGAACCAGGAGGGACTGATAAAGCTGTAATTTATCACCTCATGCATCCGCGCCGCCAAAATTTCTCCCACTCTATCGATAAACAGCTGTTTCGGATTAAGCCCGCCGGCTGCTACCGGTCCGGAGGGCAAAACTGAGGGAATACGGTCATAACCGTAAAGCCTTGCCACCTCTTCTATCAGGTCGACTTCCATTTCAATATCAGGCCGGTAGGTGGGCACTTCCACGGCCAAATAATTATCCATGGGCGTGATTTTGAAACGAAGTTTATGCAAATATTCAGTGATTTCATCCAGGCTGATCTGCGTACCCAGTAAATGATTGACCCGTTCAGGTCTTAGCAGAATACGCCGGGGAGCCTGAGGCACAGGATAAACATCACATATCCCCGCCACCACTTCTCCCCCACCCGTTTCCTGAATCAGGCTGGCGGCACGGTCAACGGCATAAATCACACCATTTACATCAGTACCCTTTTCAAAGCGAACCGATGAATCACTGCGTAAATTCAGTTTTTTGGATGACCTTCTTATATTGGTTCCCTGGAAGCAGGCCGATTCCAGTAATACGGTGGTGGTATTATCATTGATTTCCGTATTCTGTCCGCCCATAATACCTGCCAGTGCCACCGGTTTTTGGCCATCGGTTATAACCAGCATTTCACTGGTTAGTTCACGTTCCATATCATCCAGAGTAATGAACTTTTCACCTTCCCGGGCTTTACGCACTACTATCTGTTTGTTCGCACCCAGCAGATCATAGTCAAATGCATGCAAGGGCTGATTAGTTTCCCAAAGTATATAGTTGGTGACATCGACCACATTATTGATCGGTCTGATCCCGGCGCTCAGCAACCATTCCTGCATCCAGAGCGGGGACTCTTTTATGGTCACATTCTTGATCACCCGGGCCGCGTAGCGCAAACACAAGTCCGGGGCATCAATCTTAACATCAATGTATTGGCTGATGTCTTCATTATTTTCCGTTAATGTTGCCTCCGGAATACGCAGTTCGGCCCCGTTCAAAGCTGCAACTTCCCGGGCCAGATTAATAAGTCCCATACAGTCTCCCCGGTTAGGGGTAAGATCCAATTCCATGACGGCATCATTATTAACTTCTTCCACGCCTTCTATAGCTATCCCCGCCATGGTCAAATTATGTTCCAGTTGGTCAGGGGTCCAGTCGATATCCACATATTGTTTCAACCAGTTAATCGAAACTCCCATCATAATCCTCCTTATCAGGTGTTTGCCAGAATGTGTCCCTTTGACACTTTGCGCAGCCTACCCTACGGTTCCAAATCTCTGATCCGGCCTGAGGGGCTATCGCCTTGTAGGCCGTTCTACGGGTTGTAAATTGTACAATAAAAATCTGTGTTCATCATTTTGAATCTGTGTCCTTCTGTGTTGAATCGTCCTAAAACTGTTCTAAAAATCTCTTATCATTATCATAGAACAAGCGTAAATCGTTAATTCCATATTTCAGCATGGCGATTCTTTCAATTCCCATTCCAAAGGCAAAACCGGTAACCTGTTCCGGGTCGTAGCCACCGTACTTTAACACGCGGGGATTAACCATGCCGGCGCCCAGGATCTCCAGCCATCCGGTATGTGAACATACCCGGCATCCGCTTCCTCCACACATCACACAAGAAATATCCATTTCGGCACTCGGTTCAGTAAAAGGGAAGAAACTGGGACGGTAGCGCACTCTAACGTCTTCGCCAAAAATCTTCTGGGCAAAAAGCATAAGGATAGCCTTTAAATTGGCAAAGGTTATATTTTCATCAATTAAGAGCCCTTCAACCTGATTAAACATCGGTGAATGAGTGGCATCATCATCTTTGCGGTAGACCTTGCCCGGTACGATTATTTTAACCGGCAATTGAGGCGCCAGTTTTTCCATAGTCCGCACCTGAACCGGGGAGGTATGCGTTCTTAACAGGATGTCCTCAGTTATATAAAAAGAATCCTGCATTTCACGCGCCGGATGATCGCGCGGTATGTTAAGAGCTTCAAAATTATAATAATCCGACTCGATTTCAGGTCCTTCCGCTACGCTGAAACCCAATCCCAGAAAAATAGATTTGATTTCATCCCTGACCATAGTGATAGGATGTTTACCACCGTGAGCAAAAGGCAATCCCGGCAGAGTTACATCTATCTTCTCACCGGCCAGCCGGGTCTCCATTTCCTTCCTGGCTATTTCATGGGCTTTTTCTTCGATCAATTGCTCGAGGGCGGCTTTGATCTCATTGGCAGTTTTCCCTGCCCGGGCCCTTTCTTCACCGCTCAAATTTTTAAGGTTGCGCAGGAATAAAGTAACATCACCTTTTCTCCCCAATGTCTTGACCTTAAGTTCATTTAAAGCTTCAATGTCTGTCACCTGATTGATTTTTTCCTCTACTGTGGTCTTAATCTCTTTAAGCCGGTCTAACATTCAATAACCTCCTACTCAGAAAACTAAAAAACTTTCATCTGCCAGAGACGAAAGTTAATTTCCGCGGTACCACCCTATTTAGCCTGAATAATATAATTATTCAGGCTCACTTTTCCCTTTAACGGTGGGCGCCGTTACAACTTACTGCACAATTCAGTCAACTGCTTCCAGGTGAATTCGCACACCCTGCTCCTGATTGTATTTCCAGTCGATGATACAATCTCCCTGGAGGAGTTTTGACAGGTATGGTACTTGTCCTGTTCATCGCATTTCTATTTTTAATTTAGCATTAACATTTTATATAGCAGGTAGTATATAATACAACCTGATTCTTCAAAAAGACACCATAAGCTTTCTGCCTGATCTACCATTAACGGTCCACCCCTTAATTTAATGTAGGGCCGAACTGTGCAAATTATAGCATATGTGTATTATCAACACAAGAAGGAGCATTGCTGCGTTGCCTAAATGCCTCTTGCAATATTATAGCACATGCTACTGCTGCATTTAAAGAATCTGCCGTGGGATTGACCGGGATTTTTATAAATTCCCCGCACATCTGCCTTATACCCTCACTGACTCCCGCTGCCTCGTTGCCGATTACTAAAATCTTTCTAGCGCGATAGTCAACATCGTAAAAACTTTGGGTGGCTTGAATATCGGTACAAATCAGCTGGTAACCCTGTTCCTGGCAGTACCTTAACTGCTCCGGACCGATATTGCCGGCCAGAGGTACATTAAATATTCCTCCCATGGTAGCTCTTACCACTTTAGGGCTAAAGACATCCACACTGCCCGGACTGATCATAATTCCTCCGGCATTAAGGGCCCAGGCCGACCTTATAATAGTTCCCATGTTGCCAGGATCAGTGATTCGGTCCAGAAAAATGAGAAGTCCCGATGCTTTAAGCAGGTCGTTCAGACTTGTGGCCGGTTTTCTCACTATCGCTGCTATGCCCTGGGGACTATCCGTAGCACAAATTTTGCGCATAATCCTCTCATCGACCAGACAGCAATTAAATACCGGGTCGTCTATAAGATTCTGATACTCGGCTTGTCTGGAACTATCAATAAAAACCGTCTCTATTAACTGGCGGCCGGCTGCCTGAATCGATTTAAAACCCTCGACCAAAAAGCATTTTTCCCGGTCGCGATACTTTTTCTGCAACAGACCGGCGGCATATTTTACCTCTTTATTGTCCAGAGAATTAATTAACTTCATGTTTTTTAAATCTCCCTTGTACGGATAGTTTCCCTGGCAAGGATTATAACATACCGCCCGGTCGGTTCCCAAACATTTCCCACAAAAAAACGCGAGCCTGGTTGCCCGCGTTTTATTTTAATTTATAAACTTTTCTTGGCCAGTTCTACTAATTGAGTGAATCCAGACGGATCAGCGATAGCCATTTCCGCTAAAACCTTACGGTTGATATCTACTCCTGCCACTTTCAAGCCATGCACCATACGGCTGTAGGTTGTACCATTGTCGCGGGCAGCAGCATTTATACGGGCTATCCATAGTTTACGGAAATCTCTCTTTTTCAGTCTGCGATGGGCATAGGCATAATTTCCGGACTTCATTACCTGCTGGTTGGCCACACGGAAGAGCTTGGATTTGCTTCCCCGGTATCCTTTGGCAAGTTTCAATATCTTTTTATGTCTTTGGTGTGATGAAACACCACGTTTAACTCTTGGCATAATAAATTACCTCCATCTATACAAATTAAGGAATTAACCGGGATATTCTTTTAGTTTCCGCAACGCTTACCAAGCCGGACTTGCGAAGATTCCTCTTTCTTTTGGGACTCTTATGTCCGAGCAGATGACTGCCATAAGCTTTGGATCTTTTTATTTTGCCGCTGCCGGTTCTTTTAAATCTCTTGGCTGCAGCCCGGTTTGATTTCATTTTAGGCATATAACTTCCTCCTTATTATTCGCTTTCTGTTTTGGGCACAAGAATCATTACCATGTTTCTTCCTTCAACTTTAGGTGCCTTCTCAATAGTGCAAATATCAGACAATTCCGCCGCCAGTTTAAGAGAAAGTTTCTCTCCCAGCTCGGGGTGGGTAATTTGCCTGCCTCTAAACATAATGGAGAATTTGACTTTGTCTCCGCTGCTCAAAAATTTACGGGCATTCTTAGCTTTAACCTGGAAGTCATGTTCCTCTATGTTTGGGCGCATTTTAACTTCTTTGATAGAAATAATCTTCTGTTTTTTGCGGGCTTCTTTTTCTCTTTTGCTCTGCTCAAATTTGAACTTGCCATAATCCATTAAACGACATACCGGCGGTTTGGCCGAAGGAGCAATCTCGACCAGGTCATAACCTTTTTCCAAAGCGGCTCTAAGAGCTTCATCAATTGAAACAATACCCATTTGTTCCCCGGTATCACTTACCAGCCGTACTTCTTTCACCCGGATTTCCTCGTTAACTCTCCAATCCTTACTGATAAGAAGTTCACCTCCAAAATAAAATAGCGGGCCTTAAGCCCGCTTTCATCACCAGTAAACATAATGACATTCTTCCTGTGCCATAATTCTACCTGGATAACCTTACCAACTTGGAGTCGTAAGGTGAGAAGCAAAGCTCCTGCTTAAATAACTTGACCAAGTATATCATACTTATTTTCAAAGTGCAATAATTACCTGTTTTTAAAACTCCAAATGTCATCCTAAGCATGAGCGAAGGATGACATCTATCCGATCGCTTTGCTGCTGATTTCCCCTAAAATCTTGTCAGTGAATTCCTGTACCCCCATCTGTCCCATATCACCAGTTTTACGATGTCTTACCGCTATAGTGGAATTCTGAGTCTCTTTCTCTCCGATAACCAGCAAATAAGGGATCTTCTGCAATTGGCCTTCTCTAATCTTATAGCCGATTTTTTCACTGCGTAAATCAATCTCGACCCGGATATCACGCTTCTCAAGCTCATCCTTAACTTCTTGCGCATAATCATGCTGCCGTTCGGTAATCGGCAACAGACGCACCTGCACCGGTGCCAGCCAGGTCGGGAAAGCCCCGCCAAAATGCTCGGTCAGTATGCCGATAAATCTCTCAATGCTTCCGTATATAACCCGGTGTATCATAACTGGGCGGTGTTTCTCCCCATCCTCACCAATATAACTCATGTCGAACTTTTCAGGCATATTAAAATCGAGTTGAATAGTTCCGCATTGCCAGGTACGATCAAGGGAGTCCTGCAGATGGAAATCTATCTTGGGTCCATAAAAAGCTCCATCGCCTTCGTTGATTCTAAAATTTATGCCCTTTTCCTGTAAGGCTCTAATTAAAGCATTGGTAGCCATTTCCCAGATTTCATCCGAACCCATGGAGTTTTCAGGCCGGGTCGAGACTTCAACATGGTAAGGGAAACCAAATTGAGTATAAAAATGATCAATCAAATCAATTACACCTTTTATCTCGTCCATGATCTGTTCCGGCAGCATGAAAATATGGGCATCGTCCTGGGTAAATGCCCTTACGCGCATAAGTCCGTGTAAAACGCCGGACATTTCATGCCGGTGCACCAGCCCCAGTTCCCCCATTCTAAGGGGCAGTTCCTTATAACTGTGCAAATTCTGCTTGTAAGCTAATATTCCGCCCGGGCAATTCATGGGTTTAATGGCATAATCTTTGTCATCTATTTTAGTGAAATACATATTGTCTTTGTAATGGTCCCAGTGTCCTGACATCTCCCATAATTCCCGGTTCAGAATAATAGGGGTCTTAATCTCCTGATAACCGGCCTTGTGATGCTCCTGACGCCAGAAATTCTCCAGCTCGTTTCTTAATACCATACCTTTGGGCAGGAAGAAAGGGAAACCGGGCCCCTCATCCAAAACCACAAATAATCCCAGCTCTTTTCCCAGTTTGCGGTGATCCCGTCTTTTCGCTTCCTCCAGTTTCTCCAGATAATCATCCATCAAAGATTTCTGAGGGAATGATGTAGCATATATCCTCTGCAGCATCTGCCGGTGTTCATCACCGCGCCAGTACGCCCCGGCCAGGCTCATAATCTTGATGGCCTTAAGTTTTCCGGTGGAAGCAACATGAGGACCGGCACACAAATCCACGAAATCACCTTGCTCGTACATGCTGATAACAGCATCAGCCGGTAGATCTTCGATTAATTCTACTTTATATTCTTCCCCCTGCTCCTTGAAAAAAGCGATGGCTTCATCCCGGGAAACTTCCTTGCGCACGAAGGAATAGTCGCTTTTGATAATACGGTTCATTTCCTCTTCGATTAACTTAAAATCGTCCGGAGTAAAAATATGTTTACTGTCAAAGTCATAATAAAAGCCTTTGTCAATGGCCGGACCGATGGCCAGCTTGGTATCCGGCCACAATCTTTTTACCGCCTGAGCCATAACATGTGAAGAAGAGTGGCGGTATACGATGCGTCCCCGTTCATCATTAAAATCAACAAATTCAACTTTTCCATCCTGGTATACCGGTGTATTTAAATCGGTAATCTCCCCATTGAAAACTGCGGCCAGAGTGTTACGGGCCAATCCCCGACTGATATCTTCGCAGATTTTCATGAGGGTCGCGCCCTCTTCATAGGTACGTTGACTACCATCTTTTAAACTAATATTGATCATATGGCAAACCTCCTAATATAAATACCACTTCACATGGGAAAAAGCATAATTATGACGTCCTGAATAAGCCCAATAATAAAGCCCAGAATTCCTCCCAGGATTTCGATAAATCTCAATTCCGGAGAAGAAACTCCTTTTATCATAGCCTCCATCTCATCAAGATTGAAGTCATTGACTTTCTCTTCAACTATTTTCTTAACCTCAATCTCCCTGGTTATATACGTCCGTTCAGTCTCCATGAACTGGGCAATCCATGAAGCCGCTTCCTGTCGAAGGACTTTTTCAATACTATCACCGATTAATTGAAGTAATTTGGCAGGAATAATGCGTGGAAGCATGTTATCTAATTTATCACGCACCAGAGTGGCTACACTGTTTACAAGCTTGTCCTGCACCTGGGGTGTATTCAGCCTGTCAAAAATATCGTCTACGGAAAGAAGCTGGTTTTCGACCAGTTCTCCCAGACTCTTGGCTATATCAGCCTGTCTTTTAGGTAAAAGTCCCTGAAGCTCAAAAAACAGTAAATTTATAGGTTTTCGAGGCCAAAACAGCATCTTGATGGCTACTACATTGGTAATATACCCAATCAATGCACTAATGACCGGTATCGTAAACAACTGATAATACATCATCTTCACCCGATCTCATATTCACAGTAAAGAATAGCAGATTTTATATATAATCGCAATAAAAATGGCAGGGATGCGAGATTCCGGCCAAAAATTCGGAATATTGAGCATTTAATCCCCTGCAGCCTTAATAACAGGCAAAGGAGCGGTCCGCAGCATCGGCTGCCATCTCCTCATCCCGGCCGGCAGCATCGTTCACAACCCCGGCAGACTTTGAAGCGATCCTTAAATACTTCTTTTATCATAAGCACTGATTCTGTATCTACCATATCAGCAGTGTTATGCATAATGATCCAGCGTGGCGCGATAGTTATTAAGATACTAATCAAAACATCATCCAAATTTACTTCTTCCAACAAAATATCTTCATCAAAAAATCCGTTAATATAATTATCCTCAATTCTGGTTCCATTTCCGTCCCAGAGCGTAAACCCATTTTTTTCATCAAACATCAGATTGACTTCATAAGTCCGGGGAGGCTGGGTATCCACAAAATAGCGCAGCAATCGTACAAATTCGTTATACTCTTTCTCATTCCGCATTTCTTCATAAGCCATTTCCACCGCGAACCTTACCTCATTCAAATATTCGGGCAGATAAAAGGTGATCAATCCTTCCACAATGACAAAGTTGTTTTCATCTATATATTCCAGGACGCGATGAGCAATCTTATTTTTACGCCCAAAATTAAACAACAGATTAAGACTCTCACTGCTATTACAACGTTTCAGCAACTCGGTAGTCTTTTTCAAAATTACCTGACGATCTTTGGGGTTACATTTTTTATAGCGCCGTAAAATCTCCTTCCAGACTACCTTTTCTTCCCAGTAATTAAGTATGTGGTCGGCCAGAAACTCGGATAGCTGATGCTTGAAAATGTAAATTACATCTTCGTCACGAAAAACCCCGGATGGAGTTTCTCCTTCCATGCACAGGCTTAGTATATTATTTTTTGCCTGACTATCATTAATTATTTTTAAGGAATAGCCTCTTTGTTTTATCCAGGCAAAGAGGTCTTTGAATTGCTCTTCAATAACTTTATGGTCTACGGCCGTAGCTATAGAGAATGAATAAAACATGGATCGGCCTCCTATTGAAAACTTAGTTTATTATATGATTGGCCGATTTTCATTATTCAAAACATAAAGTTCCGAGTTTGCAAGAGTTGTTTTAGTGACATAATAAATGGGAAGCAAGATTTGACGATATTAAGGTAAGTTATTCAGCAATAAACCATATTATTAAATAGGTGTTACCCTACCAAATAAGTGTTAACATTAATGCATTGTACATTACACCATGACAGTCCTGACAAGGTATATCAATAAGGCTAATTACTATAGGGGGCTTATCTGTGATTAAATACGTCATTTTTGATTTTGATGGTACTCTGGTTGATTCCAAGGATGTTTTCATATCCGTATTTAATCAGCTGGCAGAAAATCATAAATTTAATAAGATTGAACCGGAAAACGTTGAAACTCTAAGAAGATCATCCATGATGGAGCGCTGCAAGGCTCTCAATTTTCCTCTTTACAAACTTCCGTTTTTTGCCGGGGAAGCTTACCTTCTGTACAAGAATTCCAGCAGCAGCCTTATTCTGTTTGAGGGTATAAAAGAGTTACTGGATGAACTAAAGCATAGAGGCTTTAAGATAGCCGTTATATCGTCCAATTCCGAATACAATATTCGCGAGTTCATGAAGAAACACCAAATAGATTATATAAAAGATATATTTTGCTCCAATAATATATTTGGCAAAGATAAAATCATTCGATATTTTTTGAAGGTACGTAAGCTCAAGAAATCTGAAGTCATATATGTGGGGGATGAACTTAGAGATATTGTAGGTTGCCGAAAAGCGGGAATTAAAGTCATCTGGGTAGGCTGGGGATATGATGTCATCGATATGGCTAGCCGGGAAAATCCGGATTATATCGTTGATACACCGGCTCAGATTTTAGACATAGTAGAGTAAACGGCATAATTCCAAAAACCCCATTTGTCATTTTGAGGCAAGGCCGAAGAATCTTAAGATCCTTCGGCTTTGCCTCAGGATGACATTCGCAAAGTTACTGCTTAATCATAGGAAAGAGTTAATTATGCAAAACTCTCAAATGGCAAAACGCACAAAAAAAGTAGTTCCGTTGTCGCTGGTAGCTATATCAATTTTGGCATTATGGCGTTTAGCTATTCCGTAACATATGGCTAATCCCAAGCCAGTTCCATTCTCCTTGGTGGTGAAAAAGGGAGTGCCCAGTTTTTCGATCGCCTCCGGCTTAACTCCTTTACCCTGGTCCTGAATTGATAATACCACGTTATCTTCTTCTACAAATGTGCTTATGGTAACGCACCCACCATAAGACATCGAATCCAATCCATTATTGACCAGGTTATGTATCAACTGATTGATCTCCTTTTCATCCAGGAGCAAAGCCGGAATGTCCCCGATTTCTACTTTAACATCCTTTTCCTGCATCATAGCATTAGCCCTGAGAAGCGGTAATATCTTAGTAACTATGGCATTAAGGCTGGCCGGCTTTAATTCTACAAACTTATCTCGAGCCAAAGACAAAAATTCAGTTATGATGGAATTGGCTCTATCTAACTCTTCAATCATTAGATTTAAACTATCGTTATCATCACTGTACTTGCCCTGATATATTTGTAAGAAACCCCGTACAGTGGTGAGGGGGTTTCTTATTTCATGACCAATGCTGGCTGCCATTTCCCCCACCAGTTCAAGCCGGTCCAGACGAACTATTTCATTCTCCATTTGTTTACGTTCTTCAATATCTCTGGTGGTAATAAGCAGATGAGGTTCGCTGCCTATCTCAATAATTTCAGCCGAAATAAGATAAGTCCTGATTTCTCCGGATTTAGCTCTTAACCTGGTTTCATTATTACTGATTTTGCCATGTTCCTGAATTTCCAATAACATAAGGTTTCTTTCATCAGGCTCTACCCATACACCCATTTCCACACTGGTACGGCCAATTAGCTCTTGCCGTTTGTAGCCGAAATTCTCCAACCAGGCCTCATTCACTTCCACATAACGTCCTTCTGTTACACTGCTTATAGCTATAGGATCGGGACTAAAATGAAAAGCCTTGGTAAATTTATCTTCGGATTCCTGCAGGTTCTTCTCCATTTGCTGCAATTGCCGCATGCGTTCTAATCCCATAACGGCTGCCATCTGGCTAAGCCGGGCATAAAATTCCATGATACATTTTATCTGGGCTTCGGGAATAATTGGGACCCGGTAAAGTGCTTCCAGGTAAGCTGATTCGTTAAAGCCGTATTGCCGGGCCTGTTGCCGGAAAAATTCTTCATCCGGTGGTTCGTGAAAAAGTTGTCCCATAAAGATAGTGGCCAAGTGTTCGCCTTCCACGATAATAGGACTGGCATAATCCATCAGACCATTCAAGCACCGGTAACCAATATAAGGTCCATCCTGAAGATGATTAAAAATGTAGCTGTCACTTTGAACACACTGGGATTTGGTGTGGGGGCATGTTCTGTGAAACTGGGTACAGATATCCTGCCACCCCTTTTTGATAATTATATTATTGTCAATATCAAGTATGGAGTATTGTATACCTGTCATCTTATGAAATGAATCTAACAGCGGCTCAATAATACCTATGTCCACCAACTCGCTAAAGCAATATTTTTTCGAATGAAGAGCCTGTTTGGGGCAGGTAAGTTCAGGTGACAATGCGGATTGTTTAGTATATATCCTGTTTATCCTGTCTTCATTCTTCATTTTACAATAACCTGCCTTTTAGATTAATAATTGGCTTACATAGAAAATTATAACACAACAGAAAAGATAACTGGCAACTGTAAAGAACATGGTGGGACTGTCCCAAATCCATTACAATCGTTTATCCGGTGAAATAGGATGTATCTCCCATCTGGAAAGTCCCCGCTACTGTCATTGTCATTCTAATAAGGTTACATTTTTGTAAAATTTTCAACAATAAATTCAGAAATTCGTTCAGAAATGACTTCATCTTATGGTTCTATGGTCCTATTTTTTGTTTTGAAAGAGGATTTCCAACTATTATGGTCGAAAATGAGGCTGTTAAGGTAAAAAATAGCATTCTATAGAAAGGAAGCCATATGAGTACGTTTTATTATTTTATCCAGTCTGTGCCCGAATGCATGGGACTTATCGCCTTAAGCCTGGCTTTTGCTCAGGTGCCATTGTGCTGGGGACGAATTTTTCTGGGCGGTGCTCTTCTTTCATTATTAACTTTTGGAATTCGTGCTCTTCCAGTCACTTTTGGATTTCATTTACCAATCAGTATATTTGTAATGTTCTTGCTGATTGTTAAACTGACCAAAGCCCCTCCTTCCAGAGCAATTATTGCAGTTTTTTCAAGTTTTTTCGCATTAGCTCTGCTCGAGCTGATGATCAGTAACGTCTATTTTGCATTTACTCATATGACTTACCAACAGGCTATAGAACATCAGGCTTCCTGGGCGGCTGTGGGAGTCTTTCAAGCGTTCATACTTAATATTATCGCACTTATTGTAGCCCGCTTTTTCAAATCCACCAGGAGGGCTTGGAAAATATGAGTTATCTGGGTTTCAGTACCAAATGGGCAGCAAGCCTGGCTAAAATACATCATCTGAATGAGGAAAAGCAGACGGAATTAACCTATGCCATTGAGGTTGTCACCCTCAATAGCATGAATGTTTTGATGACCCTGGCTCTGGGCTGGGCTTTAGGCGTTTGCGGAGAAACCGCTGCAACTTTGCTTACAATGGCTGGTTTCAGGCACACTGCCGGTGGAGGACATTCTGAATCTCCCTGGCGATGTGCCTTAGTCACTATTACCATTTTTCCATTGTTAGCATTAGCGGCACGTTCTGTCAGTACGTGGCCGCCTTATTATATAAGCCTTTTGTCCCTGGGAGCAATCCTATTTGGTTTTGCTTGTATCTTCCTATATGCACCTGCCGACAATCCCAAGGCCCCGATCGTATCACCGGTAAAGCGCCAAAAGCTAAAAAGAGCAGCTATTCTTATCATGTCTATTATTTCAATAATTACTATAGCCCTGCTCTTTGGCAGCCGGGGCAATACTCCAATGATTTGTATGTGTCTGGTTCTCAGTACTTTGTGGGCCAGCTTTAATCTAACCCCTTGGGGACACCATTTATGGCATTTTATCGATAAGATAGGGTCAAGCAGTGAAAGGAGGTGTATGAAATGAGAAAGTTTATGTTCCAATTTTCCGGACTTATGGTAGCCGCTCTTGTGTTTATTGCAAAGATTTCTCCATTATGTATGATAGGCCATTACCAGAGTGAAGTTCCCGTATCGCTTCGCAAATAGCACGCAAGGAATGGAGGTGGCTTTTACCACCTCCTTGCCATTTAGTATGAGTTTAGAGGTGAACTTATATGAAGATTCAAGAAATCGAATTTAATCGACGTAAGGAGATGAGCGAATACTTGACAGCAACCCATATGTTTTGCCTCCTTACCATGATGTTTGCACTCGCTCTAAGTAAGAAAATGTTTTTGTTAGAAAATTATAATTCCGGTTTAATTCGTTTCTTGATATTCTTTGGCGCAGGCCTCATAGGATTCGCACTTATCGCCATATACTTCCATAAAAATATTTCCCTTGAAGCTGCTGCCAGCTTTACTTGGACTGACTTTCTTTATATAAGTTTCCCTTTAGTGATAGCGGCTATTACCCTTTTTACAGCCGGCAAGAATTTTAACCAAGCTGATTCTGTTCTCCTGCTGCCAATTATTATAACTTCCTCCATCCTGGGTAAAAAACCAGGGTTTATTGTTGCTTTGTTAAGTATTGCTTTAATATATATGGAGAAAAGTACCAGAGGAACGCCGGCTGAGTTATTATCAATAATCGGAGAAAACCTGATTTTAATCAGCGTAATGCTGATCGTCGCCTGGTTTGTAGGTGCTCATGCCGATCTGGATACCCGCTACCGCCAGCGTTTGACCAAACTGGCAAGTACCGATCTCCTTACCGGCTTATATAATTATGGATATTTTCAAGAAAAAATCGATGAATATGTTCAGAAGGCCTCTGCCACACATCCGCTGGGTCTGATCATCCTCGATATTGACTATTTCAAACATTACAATGAAATTCACGGGCACCAGACCGGTGACTTTTTGATCAGTGCAATTGGGGATATCTTAAACACAAAAGTCAGCAGCTCCGGTTTTGTATCGCGATACGGCGGTGATGAATTTGTCATTGTACTGCCCGATACCGACAGCACCAATGCCAAACAGCTGGCAGAAGATATCAGTATGACCGTCAGCAGGCGGAAATTTCATGGGGGAGAATATCAACCTGAAGGGAAAATTACTATTTCCTGCGGAATCGCTATATGTCCAACCCATGCACATAATGCCAGGGATCTGATCAAACATGCTGATCAAGCCCTTTACCGTGCCAAAAGTTTGGATAAGAACAAGGTTGAGATGTATTTCTCCGTATTTGACAGTCTGGATGTTGAAGCTAATGAAGAAGAACTGCTCAATTCGATTCGTACTCTGGTTTCAGTTATTAATGCCAAGGACCGCTATACTTACGGCCATTCGGAACGAGTGACTGAGCACGCTATAAGACTGGCGACCAGGTTCGGGTTACCCCAGGAAAAAATTCACCTCCTGGGCTATGCGGCTTTTCTGCATGACATCGGAAAGATTGAGATAGATCGTGAAGTACTCAATAAAGTAGACCGCTTGAGCAATAAAGAATGGAAAATGATACAGGATCACTCTGTATGGGGAAGTGAAATTGTAAAAGCGGTGCCCAAACTACATCCGATTGTGCCGGTCATCCGGCATCATCACGAAAACTTCGATGGCAGCGGTTATCCTGCCGGTCTTAAAGGAAATGAGATTCCGATCCTGGCAAGAATTATACGCATAGCCGACAGTTATGATGCGATGGTCTCTCATCGTCCTTACAAAAAACCGCTCAGCGTTACGGAAGCGCTGGAGAAAATCAAATCTAATTCAGGCACTCAATTTGACCCGGAACTGGCGGTTGCTTTCATGAAGATAATCCAGGAAGATATCAAAAACAGGGACAGCTGGCTATACCAAAAATAAGCCAACTTTAGTTATTGCACCGAAGAATCTTCAATATCCTTCGGCCTTGCCCCAGAACGTGAATTACATTAGAGTTAAAATACTGATCCCGCTCACTTTCCCAGCACACTTCCCCCATTGGTTAAAAAGTTCTTCTCCCAATCATCCACATAAAAACCGGTAGCCCACTCGGCCATTATAATGGTTGTTCCTTCTTTTAACGCAATTTCCCCCAGAGGCACACTGTTCAACTGCTCTCCATTGATGCCAAAAAAGTACAATCTACTTTTGGTTTTAACCACAGCTATATCCTTGTTGGGAGAGGTAAACTCATCCAGAGCATTAGGAACCCGATCTTTTATACTCTGCCAACCGGGATATAACGTATCGTAAAATATTAAATTAGCCGGGGGAAGGAAATCGATATTAAAATCCGTGGTCCCGGGAGTGTTGTTGCCGTAATAATTTACTCGCCCCCGCAGATGCCAATGCCCTTTTTTACGTGTAACTCCAAAATTATCATCGTTTACATCCGCATTTAGCAAAGTGATTCCCTGGCGGTACAAGGTTTGTACCGCTTGTTCCCTGGCGCCATGATAAGCTTTTAACCCCGCCGGCCCCAGTAAATCTGAAATCTTGATACCAATCGGCGACGATAATTTATCCACCGGCAATATTTGCAGTTTATTGCCGCCGCCGGTATTGCTATCTATGGATACATAATCATTGCCGATATAATCGATAGCAATGCTCTCCGCCGCCGGAGATGCGGTTCTGGCAGAGACTTTATCTTTGGCTGCCGTCATATCTTTTTCCGCCATATTATGCGCAGACAATTCTTCTCCATTTTCCCCTTGTTTCACCTGCAGTTCCCAGAAACCGCTTTTACGCGGGAAATATATATTATTCCTGCTTAGAAGCGGACGAAGTTTTTTATTGTCCGCTGCGACCCAGACCGTCTGGTAAATATAATGATGGCCTGACGGTATTCTCAATCCGATAAAGACACCGGAAGCGCCGGTTTTATTATATTGGTCGGCATCACCAATACTGGCATTGGCAACGGACCGGGGATCGTCGGCATGATCGGCAATTTTATGCAACAGCAGCACTTTATTTTGAACAAAAGAAATAACGGTGGCATCATCAATTTTCATAAATTCGCCCAGATAATTCGAGCCTGCGAATACGGTAACAACCTCAGCCTTTGGGCTGGCTGAGGTTAGATAGCTGTCCAGGGCAGTATATCTGGTCATTAAATAATCCGTTGAATTGACCTTCTTAATTTTATAGTTCGGTTTTTTCCAGACATTACTGCCTAATATCGCAGCGGCGCTGCTAAATTGAAGCAAACTGCCCTCGTCCTCCAGGCTGGTCTTACCGGTATATCCTTCCGAACCCAGCTCTTTAATCACCGACCATTTTCCCTCCAGGGGACAAACCTCATATACGGGCGGGACAATTTTCCATCCCGTAGTCCAGGAAAGATTGGCGCACCCACTCACTAAAAGGCAAAGCAATAACACCGGTAAAAGCTTGCATTTATCCAGCATCTGACCTCGCCCCTCGGGGTAAAATTATCACCACATCGGTACCCTCATTGGTTTTACTCATTATTTCCAGTCTGCCTTTCATCAGGTTTACGATCTCCTCGCAAATGGAAAGCCCGATACCATTTTTGGAAAGCGAGCTTTTTCCTTTATAAAATTTTTCTTTTACCATGGGCAGTTCGTCAGCCCCTATCCCACAGCCACTATCTGAGATGGTAAATTTGAAATTTTGATCTTGCCATTCCGCTTTAAAGCGAACGTAACCTCCCGGATGATTAAAATTGAAAGCATTATCCAAGACATTAATAAACAACTGTTTCAGCCGATTGGCGTCCGAATAAATATTAGGCATGTTTTCGGGATAATCAACCGTAAACTCAATATTTTCCCGCATGGCTCGCGGGGTAAGTTGTTTACGTAAATGTTCACACAGATTAATCAGGTTTACTTCTTCCAGGCTGAGTGTGATCCGGGCGGAGACAAACTTGGAAAAATCCAAAAGGTCTTCCACCATCCGGGTAAGCCGGTCACTCTCTTTGGCAATAATATTAAGGCCGTCATTCAGCATTTCTTTCTGTTGAAAGTTCTCACTCTGTAAAGTAATCGCCCAGCCCTTAATGGAGGTCAAAGGTGTCCGCAGTTCATGCGATACGGAAGAAATAAAATCATTTTTAAGCTGTTCTTTTTTTACGATTTCATCGGCCAGGTAATTTAAGGTGTCGGAAAGCTTACCAATCTCATCTTCACGCTTTTTATGGCTTTTGATTCGAAAATTGCCCTGGGCCATCTTTTGCGCCACGGAGGTAATTTCCTGCAAAGGCACCACGATGGTATTAGCCAGCAAAATACTTACCGAACCAACGATGAGGATTACCAAAAGACCAATCAGTATAAATATTTTTTCAGTTTTTAAAATGTCCTGGTCAACAGCGCTTAACGAGGCGATAAAGCGCAAGGCACCGACAACTTGATCGCCTGATTTCAGAGGATTGGCCACAGTCATAACTTTTTGCCCGTTTATGTATCCTATGCTGGTCCCCGTTTTGCCGGCCAAAGCTTCTTTGATGTCACTGCCGGCTGTCTCTGATGAAATGATGCCCTGGGAATCCATGATAATATGGCCGTCCTGATCGGCAATTTGCACTTCGGCATTGCTCTGGTTCCAAAACGTATCAACATTATAAAGCACATTATCCTGCAACGATGTGTCTCCATAGTATTTGGAATACATATCCGCGCAAATCTTGATCTGATTACAGAGGCTGCCCTCCAAACTGTTATAATAGTTCTGCTTAACGATATAAATAAGAAGTATTTCCAAAATCGCAACCGTGCAAATAATAACTATCATAAAAATGGCGGTCAGTCTTAATCTGATTCCTTTCATGGTATACTCCGGTGGGTTCCGGCTTGCCATCGATAGCCGTAGCCCCAGACAGTTTTAATATATTCAGGTTCGGATGGATTGTCTTCCAGCTTTTCCCTCAACCTTCTGATGTGTACATCCAGAGTTTTGCTCTCGCCAAAATAATCCGCCCCCCAGATGGCATTTAGCATTTCATTGCGTTTAAGTGCCTTGCCTTGATTTTCCATAAACATCTTGAGCAGAGCAAATTCGGTTGGCGTCAACTCAATTTCGATATTATTTTTAAAAAATTTATTGGCGTCAAGGTCCAACAACAGATTATCGCATGCCAGCATATCATTTTCCGCCTGGATATGCGTCCTGCGCCTTAACAGGGCCTTAATTCTAGCGATCAACTCAATAGGGTTAAATGGTTTGACCATATAATCATCCGCGCCCAGTTCAAGGCCGAGAATTTTATCGCTGTCCTGCCCCTTGGCCGTCAGCATAATTACAAACGTTTCGGTCATTTTTTCGCGAACCTGCCGGCATACTTCGAAACCGCTGATTCCCGGCAGCATCAAATCCAGTACGATAACATCGGGTCTAAAGCTGCCCAGCAGGTCAAGAGCTTTCTCTCCCGTATCTGCTTCTCCTACCTCATAGCCGACCACACTAAGATTAAGGGTGATGAAGCGTCTGATAGATTCTTCATCTTCGACAATCAGAACTTTCGTTTTTATTCCACTCATTGCACTCTCCACTCCATGTATTGGCAGCCCATGCCCCAAGGATATCTCATATTCGTAGCCTGCCCTACGGCCCCGACGTTAGGAGCGGGCCTCAAGGCTGGGTGTTTACGCTGTCATTCTGAACGCTAGTGAAGAATCTTCCGTCTCGGAGTTGAAAGATCCTTCACTTCGTTCAGGATGACAGTGCATCGGCCACCAGCGACACATAGGCCTGGACCCCTGCTTCTTGCAGGTGAACCCCGTCCGCGTAAAAATATTCATTATGACCGCTGCTGGCGGAATACCAATCCACCAGTTTTATATTGGGAGTATCGGCGGCAGCTTCGGCCAAGAGTTGATTAACTATGCTTTCCCACGGTTTTGGAACCCGGGTGTTAATCAGCACGATCTGAGTGTCGCTCCCCAGCAATTTCAGTATATCTGTAAACTGTTTCTCCGTAAATGCTCCATTTGCTCCCAGTTCAATAATAACCGTATTTCCCAGGCTACCTTGGCTTTGAAGATTTTTGATTATCGAGGGTGCCTGATACATTTGCCGGCCGATTTTGCCATACACTTGGATATCCGGGAACAGCTTCTTCAATTCAGGCCCTACTTCCACCATGACTGAATCGCCAATAGCCGTAACTCCTTTTCCGGTAAACACATCGTTTTGGCCTTCGTCCTGGTTCACTGCCTCAGTACCGGTTTGGATCCCGGCTCCGTCTTCCTTGTTTTCCTGCACTTGAGTACCAGCAGGTTTGTTGGGTTGCTCTGTTTTAGCGGCCATCTTAGACGGTGAACTCTGCTGCGCATGGCTGATTATTGAACATCCGCTCACCACTGATATAAATACACCTAAAATTAATACGATACTCGTTAAGGTAACCTTACCCTGAGCTCCCAACCACCTGGGGCGGCGCCTTAATACATTAGATAAGCGCTCCGGATACTCTTTCCACTGGCCGTGGCGGATCGGTTTTTCAATAAGATACCACGAAAGCGCTGCCAGGAGAATGCTCAGAAGCGTTTGTTCAACCGCCAGGGCAATATTCACTCCCCCGGTATTGAGAGTTGGGCTGGTTAAGACTATGACCGGGTAGTGCCAGAGATAGATTCCATATGAACAAACCCCCAGCCACCTTAATGGCTGCAGGCTAAAAATTTTGCCCAGACGGCTGGCCGGATGAGCCAGTACCGCCACCAGAACCGCCGAGATGATTGAGAAGAGCAAAAGCCCGCCGTAATATAGAAAAGCCTGATATTGATTGCTTTGCCAGATCATTAATAATACGGCCAGCAGCGCTGCTCCTCCGGCTGCATCAAGTAATCTGCGGCGCCGGGGGGCCAGATCAGCCGACAGTTGGCGGCTGGGCCACACCAGTGCCAGCGCCGCGCCGGTAAGTAAAGCAAACGCACGGGTGTCGGTTCCGTAATAAACCCGGCTGGGATCTAGTCCAGGTTGATAAATAACCGCCATGACGGCGGCCGATGTAAGAGCCAAAGCCATGATCAGTCCGACCAGGCGGCCCCGCCGGGAAATGCAGCGCAGACCCAGTCCTAATAACAATGGCCAGATCAGATAAAACTGCTCCTCTATGGCTAAAGACCAGAGGTGCCCCAGGGGTGAAGGAGGTCCGAAACTGGCAAAGTAAGAAACCTGATGAAAGATTAGCCACCAGTTGCTGGTATAAAATATTGCCGCAATAACATCATTCCATAAAGATGAGAGCCGGCCGGGATCACCTAAAGATATCCAGACCATTACCCCGGCAAGCATTACAAACAAGGCCGGCAGCAACCGCCGGGCCCGGCCCAGCCAGAACTCTTTCAGATCTATGCCCCCGGAAGACTTATATTGGGCAACCAGAATATCCGTGATAAGATAACCGGACAGAACAAAGAATATACATACGCCTAAAAGCCCTCCCCCGGCCCATGGCATATTCACGTGATAGGCAATCACCGCCAGCACTGCCAGGGCTCGCAGCCCATCCAATCCCGGCATATAACGTCTGGCGTCAAGTTGATCCTTTCCATAATAATTAGCAAGTCCCATCCTTTTATCCCGTTCCATTGCTTAATTTCACTCTCCATCCAGTATAATTAAATATCTCTCGACACCTTTGGTTAATCAAGCGTGTCCTTTTTCATCACAATACCAATTTATTTTACTAATTGCGTTACAAAATACTTAAAAATATTTACGAAAAAGTTATGATTGTCGAATGAGATAAATTTAAGTATAAAAAAGCCGGGACAATTCCCGGCTGCAGAGCGTCAAAAAAGCCCAATAGCTGCGTTATTAAGGAAAAACCGCTCAATCGACGTACTCATGTACGCCTCAATCACGGTCTTCCCTTAATGCCTTGCTCTTGGACTTTTTTGCTCGCTCTGGGGTATGGGCACTTTTTTGACAGTCTGAAGCCGGGACAATTCCCGGCTGAGTGGTAACTATATCTTATTTATCAAATTCTACAATTACTCTGCAGGGAATACCGGTATATCCACTTAAATTAAGTGGATAGGTGTGCACGATAAATGGCTTATTTAAATTCGAATATACTTTTTTCATATTGACAAGATTTTCAATAATATAAGTGCCATGATCAGCACAAAATTGGTCTGCTGCGGCATGCTCAATCCCTCTGCGAACTCCTGCCATATCTATCCCAATTAGACTAACATGCTTAGATACAAGAGCCTTAATCAATTCCTGAGATAACTGTGGATGTTCTTTAAAATATTCTCTACTGCCATATGCAACCCGATCAATCATGCCTGTACGGATAAGAACAAAAGAATTTTCTATAATACATTCCATATCCAAATCAGAAACTTCAATATCTCGATTCTTAACGTGGCTTACTTCAAAAATTATCCCTTTTCTTTCACAGTACTCCAACGGAAATTCTTTGTCCTAATATCAAAATGCGTTCCAAAATGTCCTAATTTTGAAATTGTGGAATCATTCACAATTTTAATTAAATCCTTCATTTGTTCTTTGGTTAATGCATAGGTTAAATCAATTTTCATTTAGATTATCCTCCTAAAAATAAATTGTTTCCGCGTCAACAAATAAATTGTAGAATAATATTGTTTCCATGTCAACGTTCTTTTGGATACTTTTAAAGAGCTTTACATTGATTGAATAATTATTTAGAATTATGATGTTTCCATGTATACAATTAAGGAGAAAAGATTAGAATGAATGAAAATAATATAGTGAGTCAAATCCAAAAATTAGTGGACCATATTCAAGAGGATAACCATCAACATATTATAAATGAAATTCAAATACAGCTTGAAAAGTCAGCCATACCTTCTGTCCCACCGTTATCGGTCTTAGAGTGCCACGTGATAGCCGGCATAGGAGATGCACACATAACCAATGCTATTACAATTGCAAAGAAATTGGGAATTACACGTGGGGGGATTTCAAAAATTGCTGTAAGATTGAATAACAAAGGACTTATAGAAGCAAATCAAATGGAAGGAAATAAGCGGGAAATATTTTATCGATTAACCTCTCTTGGAAAAACAGTATATGATATTCATTCCTTATTGCACAAGCAAACATATGATAATTTGGTAAATATGTTGAATAAGTACTCTATGGAAGAACAAAGAGTAATTAGTCAATTTCTAGGTGAATTAATTAATTACATTTAAAAAACAGGAACGTTCCTGTTTTTTCATTTCTGTTAGTTTTTCATTGCTCTGGCCCCAATTTTGGTCCCAAGCCATTTTTGCGGCAGAAAAACAAAAATAGCGGGGTCTTGTAAACCCCGCTATTGCTTGCTTTATATGGTGGGCCGTATAAGATTCGAACTTATGACTTCTTCCGCGTCAAGGAAGCACTCTTCCTCTGAGTTAACGGCCCGTATCAGTGGTTCAATTATATAACGTTATGCCGGTAAAATCAATACCGGCAGTTTAGGAATACTTACATTTAGCGAACAAATAATCAGGCCTGGCTTTTTATTCATGCATAAATCCCCGAACATAACTCATAGATTCGTCTCTTAAATAATATATTTTACATGAAACATTATTTATAAGGATTTATTAATTAGGAGGATTTTCATGATTATTTTTACAAATAAACGGACTATGCTCCTTACGTGCACCTGTCTGTTCTTTATCGGCATTTCCCTCTCTATCAATTTTGGACTGCATCCCAATATGCATATTTGGAAAAAAGAAAAAGTAGTTATTACTGATATAGACACCAACCAGAAAATGGTGGCACTGACTTTTGATGATGGTCCTGATCCCAATTTCACTCCGGTTCTTCTGGATGTACTAAAAAAATACAAGGCCCGGGCTACATTTTTTGTCCTGGGGGTCAGGTCAGAAGATCAGCCTGCCATTATCAAAAGGATGGCCCGCGAAGGTCATGAAGTCGCCAACCACAGCTATTCTCACCGTGATTTCGGCAAAGGTGATAATACCGATCATATGTTAAAGGAGATAAGACAGACCAATGACATCATTCACCGGTTAAGCGGACAGGAACCGGTATTATTCCGTCCTCCCGGTGGATATTTGTCCAATGCCCTTATCGACCTGATCAGAAAGGAAAAAATGACTATAGCTTACTGGAGTTATATCCAGGATACCAAGGATTGGCAAGGAAAGCGGGCTGAAGTAATAGCCGATCATTTGATCAAAAATATAAAACCGGGGCAAATAATTATCCTGCATGATGGGGCCAGCAACGGCATGGAAACCGTCCGGGCAGTGAATATAATGATTGAGCGTTTAGACCGTGACGGCTACCGTTTTGTGACTGTAAGTGAGTTAATTAAATCTGCAAAATAAGTACTAAAAGCCTTCTGCTCCAAATAAAAATGTTAAAAACGAAGCAGGAGGTGATAATTAATATGCCAAAATTTGTTGGTTTCTATCATATTGAAGCACGGGTTAAATATGCTCTTATCGCCGTAATTACATTGCTGGTCTTAACCAGCAGTGTAGTTTATGTCCAGGCCGCACATAAACTAAAACCCATTTACCAGATTGATACCGAAAAGAAGATGGTGGCCCTAACCTTCGATATCAGTTGGGGTAATACCACTCCTATGCCCGTCATAGAAATTTTGGAAAAAAATAATGTAAAATGTACTTTCTTTCTTTCCGGCCCCTGGGTTAAACAATATCCCGAAATCGTACAGCGCATCAAACAAAATGGCCATGAGATCGGGAGCCATGGCTACCGCCATATAAACCTCAGTAATTTAAGTAAAAATGAAATAAAGAATGAAATAATGAAAGCACACAAAAATATTAAAGAAGTCTCAGGCCAGGAGGCCAAGCTCATCCGCACCCCCAATGGAGACTATAACGATAATGTTATCCAAGCTGTGCATGAAGTTAATTATGAAGCCATTCAGTGGAGTGTGGACTCACTCGATTGGATGAATCCGGGAGTCAGCACCATAATCGACCGGGTCACGCGTAAAGCTCATCCTGGAGCAATTATTTTGATGCATGCCAGCGATACCTGCAAACAGACTACCGAAGCACTGCCTACCGTCATTAAAAATCTGCAGCAGCAAGGCTATAAATTTGTAACCGTTTCCGAATTACTAAAGGCAGATAAGGCAAAATCAAAATAGCAGAAACGGAGAGAAGCCATTTAAGTAATTGCTTAAATGGCTTCTCATCATTTCTGTTCTACTTCAGTGTCATCAATGTGCTCCAGTCCGATATCCTTCAGGATCTCGTCTATTAACTTTTTATCCATTGAAGTATCCCTCCCTTCAACTATTCTATTATCCCTACTTTAATAGTATAACACATTTTTAAAATAAAAAGTTACAAAATAAGTAACATCTTACCTATTCGGCATTTAATTGTTCCGGTAAAAGCTGCTTAGCTTTACCCCGCCGAAAATTCACTGGCGTCTTTTCGATCCAGTGCATCGGGCAATTCCATTACTATCTCATCACTAACCGCACGGGTGGTACGGTCAATAATTTCAACGGTATCAATATCACTACCCGTCGAGGCTCCCAGTTCCTTGAATTTCCGCGCTGACACCAGTACCCGCCCCTCATACGATCCTACCGCCCGGTTAAAGGCTTCCACGGTATGGTCAAGCCCCTTGCGGATATTGATAAAATGTCCGGTCATTACCCGCAGCCGGTCATATAGGGTTCGGCCCAGCTCACTGATAGTTTGGGCATTGAGAGCAATTTGCTCCTGACGCCAACCGTAAGCAACCGCCCGCAGCAGTGCTATCAGGGTAGTAGGTGTAGCCAGTATCACCTGGCGATCCGACCCATATTCAATTAACTGGGGATCTTGCTCCAAAGCCGCACTGAAGAAAGCCTCTCCGGGAAGAAACAATACTACGAATTCAGGTGTAGGCCGGAATTGCTCCCAATAGGTACGCGAGCTAAGCTGGGATATATGCATCCTCACCTGGCGCGCATGTTCTTTAAGCTTATCCGCCCGGATAATCTCATCATTGGTCTCAACCGCCTCCAAATATGCTTTTAAAGGAGTCTTGGAGTCTACCACCAGATTTTTTTCATTGGGAAGCTTGATTACCATATCGGGCCGCAAACGGCCATCTCCGGTTTCAACCGATTCCTGCTGCACAAAATCAACATGTTCCAGCATACCGGCCATTTCCACCACTCGTTTGAGCTGAATCTCACCCCACCGGCCCCTAACGGTAGGCATCCTCAAAGATTTTACCAGATTGGCCGTTTCGGTCTGCAGTTGGGCTTCAGCTACCGCCAGACTTTTCACCTGTTCTGATAAACTGGTGTATGTTACCTCCCTGGCTTTGTCCAGTTCCGTAATTTTAAGGTCGACCTTCTCCAGTGATTGCTGCAATGGCTGCACCAGCTGGTCAATGGCTTTTTGACGGTTTTCCAAATCCATTACCGCACTTTTTTGATATTTTTCCAGAGTAGTTCGAGCCAGTTCGAGAAATGATTCATTATTGCTGCGCAGGGCATCTGAACTCAACGCTTTAAAGGCATCGGAAAGTTTTTCCTGAGCCTGGTTAAGTATCGCCAGTTTCTCATCATTTATCTGTTTGGTCTTTTCAAAGTCCGTTTCCAGACGGGCCTTTTCGCTCTTCAGATTAACCAGTTCAGTTTGAAGATTGCCGATTAAATTATCCCGATCCGACAACAAAGTCTCCAGACGGGCAATGTTCTTATTTTTTTCTTCGGCTGCCGCCAGCTTGTAACTTTCTTCCCGAAGCTGATCGTTAATGTTTTCCAAATTCGTTTTTAATTCTTGCATATGGGTTTCCCGCTCTTTTAAACGTTCAGCCAGTATTTCCTGCTCCCGGCTGCTATCTCTTAATAGATCGGCTAATCTTTGCGCGCGCTTGTTTCCTATTAAATATGCTGTCAAAATACCGGCAGCAAACCCTCCCAGGGCCATTATAACCGTTATCATATCCATTTAACTGTCCTCCTGAAGTAAAAACCAATACATAATAAATTTAACATTCGGAAAAATAAGAATGAACTCGGATATTACTATTTGAATTGAGGTATAATATGCTGACAAGAGACGGTGTTTTTGCAAGATATATCCTGGCCTTATGTTTTTTCTTTGCTTCCGCCACTGAACTGGTCACCGGCTGGGCAGCGGGAATATGCGGTATCCTGGGGACAATGGAACTGGCCACCGCCTTACTGAGATATTCCCCCTTGTATGATATGTATAATCATATTAAGAGTCCATCTAAAGATTAGTCCACCTTTTCCCAGGCTTCATCCTGCAACTGATATTGTTCGAATTTCCCTGCCGGCGGCCGGTAATTCTCCCATCGGTCTTTACAATAATATTCCAGTTTGTCAGCTGAATCCGTGGCCCGGATCATGTATTTTAAGGTAAGATACTTTTCTCCTTGGGCCAGACTGACATAAAGTTCATTACCGGCCTGTCCTGCGTAATCACCGGGAAAATAAATACCGTCAGGATGATAACCGGCTTGAACCAGATCATCCGGGAGCTGGGCGGTCTGAGTCTTAAATGCCTGCAAAACCGATTGCTGCGTTATCGCTGGCGGAACCGTTATGTTATCAGACTGCTGATTATAGTAGAAAAAAGCAATTTATCGAACTGGAACTACCTTTCGTTAGAAGGTTTATGAATCGTTAAATTGTGCACCGTTAAATCTGTCAGTTCGTTAATCCCAATCGGTTTTTAATTATTTACCTATTTGCTGAGGTGTTATATATACTTATTTATTCGGTAATTTTATCGATTTTGTTATATGATATCACCTTTCCGTTATTTATTACTATGCTATACAATTCAGAATTAATCTTAATCGTATATGCAATTTTGTTAGCAAAGATTGATTGTTCGTTAGTATTAATGATTTTAAAAGGTTCTTTGATATACTTTTGCATTGCCGAGTAATTTATATGGTGGTTTTCCTTTTTTAAATGTGGCACTTTCATAAAACTAAAGAGAATTGTTAGTATAAAAAGCCAAAGAATAAATAACAGAACAAATGTCGAAATATTACTTTGGTCTCTTTTTGTTTTCTCCATATTAACCCCCATTTAGCCGTAAAGCGGAGATATAATTTGTAAGGTAAATATTGATTTTCGTATTCCATCTAGATACTATATTCTATTGAAGAATATCAAGTGATGTCTAAATATAGAAATACTTGGTCTATATGATTAAAAATCACCTGAACGTTTCTATCCAATTTCTTTGTACCATTCCCAGAGATGATCGCACTTCTACCATCACGATCATCTCCGAGCTTGGTATCAATAAGTGTCATTTTTCATCCTAAAAGTAATTTTAATGCTAGCCCAGATATGTACCCCCTGTTGTCAGGACTTTTTAAAAAGAATAAACTAATGCGTCCTTCTTTCAAGATGCAATTTTTATTAAGCTTTGTGCGTAATAATCAGCAGGGCACTAATATCCAATAGATGCGTGTAACCGCTTTTCGTTATAGAAACTTATATATTGATTTAGTCTTTTGCGAAGAGATTTTGGGGTTCATATTCATTCAGGTAGATGTTTTCATACTTGAGTGTTCTAAAAATCGCTCTACAAAATGTTATCTAACGCGCGGCCTTCCGTCCATGGTATTATGATTATTTTATACCATCAGGTCTTGTTGGTATATTAATATAATTAACCGCTATATTATCTTTAGTTTCTTCTACAGCGCAATCTTGATTAGAATGTAAATCTACTATTCTAATAGAAGTATGCGTTGCTAAAGATTTTAGATCATTGGCCTTACCTTCAACTAAAACGGCATAAATCTTAAAGTCCCCTTGTTCAACAGCTTTCTTATTTGTCATTAATGCTTCACTTACATTGTCATGTACCAAACGTTTTGAAACATATTCATTAAAACTTTTATAAAACGTGTTAACAGCACCAATAAAATCGTTATTACGTACGGCTGAAGTTGCAACACCTATATGATTTGGATTTGCTAACCATATTCTTTCAGAATTAATTGACGAATTTATTATTGTCTCGACTTCTTTAGTAGTAATAAATTCATTGAATACAATTAGTGCTTTGTAATAATCATTAGGATTTTTATCAGCTAAAATACTTATTTTATTTAATGCCTCTTCGGTATAGCCTTCTTTCGTGCAGTCACCAATAATAATATTACTGCTGTTTGAAATACACTCATTAATGTTAGACGGCGATGGTTGTTCTTGCGCCATTACTTGCATAACTGAAGAAAAAATGAGTATTAGACTTAAAATTAAAATGTACAGTTTTCTATTCATGTACAAGCCCTCCTTTTTAGTTATTACCAATATCTCCCTGATCCCTTATTTAAGTTGATAAGTAAGTACTCCCAATCTTCAGGATAAGGATCATACAAATAGCCATAATCTTTAGCCCACTCACATTCAACAATTAATTGAAATGATGAGGGTTGAGATGATTGTGGATACAAATCCATATAACCCTCATAGTTTTGATTAGCAACTAAATAATGCGGATCATGACAACCAAATGATGCATCGTCTGAATCATTTTCAAAATAGGCTCCGGGTAACTCACTGTAAGTAGATTCATATCCATAATCAATCAAATCTCTCCATTGAACACCTGATGTACCTGATCTAAATTCTAGCTCTAAGGCGTCCCATCCATCAAATTCACTTATGGCATTACTATTCCAACTTACACTCCATATATCGATTCTATCCATTTTATTATTATTTACACCGTTATAACCGCAACCACTGTCAGGAGAAAACCAAAGATCATCTCCCTCTGTATAATCAGCAGCATAGCTAGGATTGATAGCACATAAGGTAAATACAAATAAGAAAAAGCATAAAAATAAAATATTGTGTTTCATGTTCTAAAACACTCCTTTCATTTTTGAATAAAATTAACTTACCGAAGGCTACATTTTTTAATTTAACAATAAATGTTAAATGTCAGAACTAAATATTCTAAACTTAACAATATCACATCCCTTATGGCCATACCGATATTTCGTACGATGTATCAATTTTAACTCTACATTTTTACTAAATCTACACTATTTCCCAATTGACTTATATATCAGCCTAAAAATTACATAATATGGTCTGAATGACTCAGATTTCGGATTTGTATCTATTTAGAAATGCTAAAAGTTTAAAAACGTCATATAACGTCATATTTAGACCATAATATGTAGTTTTTAGGTTCTTAATGCACTCTATTCCCTGGTATATAGCTTTATTAATTTCAGTTCCCGCAAACTTCCGGCTCTTCAAGTTTAGGATCCGAACCAGAGATATTACCGTATTACCCGCTATAATAGCAGTGGCATGCTACTTGTTAATGCCTCTTGGTTCTTCCTTACTCGGTAAATACTTTTGATCTTGATTACGTTGCTCAGTTTATTGTTATTCTTAATATGCGGTATTAAATTTCGATATTGCACTGTTTATGGTCGTGATTAATCTCACCTTGGTATCCTAAAAGTGGTTCTATTTGTAGATTATTCCGACAACCATGGCCTTTTTAACTGTGTTTATTCCTTCTAGGGGGTTTGGAGGTAGAGTACATTTGGGCACATTTTTGCGTTGTCCTGCTGTTTGTTCAGGTATGCTGGGTTCTGCTTACCTTGCTGCCACGGTTAATTTAAGCCATATCAGCTTGGAGTATGCACTATTGATTTTGGACTGCTGTTTTTGGACTAATGGGGTTTATCGATAGGATGCTAAATTATATGGGAAAGGAGGTTTTCAATTCATGATGTGCAAATTATTGTTTTTGGGTTCTTCTTTATTCGCAACAATATTGGTTTTTATCGCTCAAACCAATGTCAACTCGTTCAAATGGCTCATTCTTTGCGAACCTGAAATCCCTAAATTTATGAGGTAATAGGATGGCAACAGTACTTATTCTGGAAGATAAAGTGTACACTTTGGAGTTTCTCGAACTCTTGGTGGGTAAACATCCTTTGCTAGACAAGGTCATAAGGGAAAGCCACTTTACCGGCTGTTCTATTTCCGACTGTTCATGGAGTTCCTTGCGCCAGTAATAAAATTGGTTTTCTCTGAGTTCTTGCCCCTGGTACCACGTTTTGATGGTTTTCCGCTGTTTTCATACTCTGCCAAACGCTGTTCCCACAGGCTGCGCAGATCGTTATTTATCATTTCCTGAACATCTCCTTGTCTTTGTGTTCAGGTTATTTTCGCATGTTTCTCACTTATTTACTATGTGTGAAGTTTTTTACGCTTACAAAGATTAGTCCACCTTTTCCCAAGCGCCATCCTGCAGCTGATATTGTTCGAATTTTCCTGCCGGCGGCCGGTAATTTTCCCATCGGTCTTTACAATAATATTCCAATCTGTCAGCTGAATCCGTGGCCCGGATCATGTATTTTAAGGTAAGATACTTTTCTCCTTGAGCCAGACTGACGTAAAATTCATTACCGGCCTGGCCTTGGTAATCACCGGGAAAATAAATACCGTCAGGATGATAGGCGGCCTTAGTCAGATCTTCCGGGAGCTGGGCGGTCTGAGCCTTAAATGTCTGCAGGACCGATTGCTGCTTTATCGCCTGCGGAACCGTCGTAATATCAGACGGCTGCTGATTATAGTAAAAAAAAGCAGCAATGGCACAAAAAACAGCAATATATAATATGCGGCGAATATTCATCTCTAATTTCTCCTATATTCTGACGTATTTATCCACTTCTATTTTCTTAATCTTATGTAATCGGGCGAATCTTTTCAAATGCTTGATAACCATCATTTTAGTCCAGAATACAGCATTACTGTCGCGATGCTCATCGTAATAAATAAAATCCTGAGCAGCTATTTCATCTATAGTGCGGGGTTGAGCGATAAAGTTTAAAAGTTTATCTTCCTTTTCAAAAACCATATTAATAAAGTCCCGCAGGTTTTGTTCAATATTCTCGTAAAAAATCCGGCGGTGGGATGTTACTAGTATACGCGGTTTTAGAGATTGCAGCCGATTAACCGAGTCAATCAGCTCATCCAGGTCGGAACACTCACTCCCATACCATGGTCCGCGCGGTGAAATGTCGATATCGGCGGAAAATAGTATTCCTTCCTTTTCGATATAAAAAGAATAGTGCCCGCAAGCGTGGCCCGGCGTGTGGATAGCCTTAAGAGAAGTCTTGCCCAGATTAAAAATATCACCATCTTTGAACATCCCGTTCAGTTTAACCGGATAAAAACCAACCCCTATGGGCACATCATCCGGCATTTTTAATGAATTCAGTCTTCCCAGCCTTTTCTGACCCATCAACTCTTCCCAGCGTGCAAAGCCGGAGAACTGAAGAAAAACCTGGGGGTCGGTATAGGTCGGCGCTTCTTCCCTTCCCGCGAAAATACGGGCATTTTTAAAAAAACTCAGCCCATTAATATGGTCAAAGTGATTATGACTTATCAGAACCAGGTCTACATTTTCCGGGTTAATTTTCCCATAAGCATTCCCGCCGGCACCTGCATCTATCATAGCTTTTATATCATCATCAATATATAAGGAATTACTATAAGGAAATACCGACCTGGCTTCCGGCCGTATCAACTTAACCTCTTTAGTCAAATCAAAAATCATTTCTTATCCTCCGACAAAATACTATTTACCATACAAACCTGACAACATGCTTGGTTATTATAAATAATATGCCGGATTATAATGATTTCTGCAACCTATATCTGTTAAGACGCAAAAGCCCGGGGTTAATGCCCCGGGCTCACATTAATTGCTTTTTGTTATTCGATTTTATCCAGCATTTCCAGAATCATATCGAAAAAGTAGTTAATATCTTCACGGTCATTAACACCTGCTCTAAAACCAATCTCCGGGAATCTGCCCGAACTGCTGATTTTAACATTTATGGTATATCCAGCCTGCTCGGTTTCTTCATCAGCACCCTCGAAATCTATCTCATCCCATTCATCCTCCAGGGAAATATCTTCCTCATAAATCTCCCTGCTATCTATTTCCTGGTTATTGTCCACAATCTGGGAAACTATCCAGAGCACATCCGCCGTACTCATACCGAGTTCTTCGCTTAACTGAAGTATCTCGTTAGCAACTGGTGTAATCTTTAGTAAATCAGACAGATTAACTGGTTCTCCTTTTCCCCATTTGTTTGTCATAACCTCACCTCCAGATCTAATAGTAACAAAGTTCCACCTGAATCAAGAACTATCATAACTTAAAATGTTCCCTGCCAGAGATTATCTTAACCAATACCAAGCATACTTAATTGTACTCTTTCTACTTAGATTATATGTGAATTATGACGCAAAATACAAATAAATTAACTGCGGCTTCAAACAAAACCAACTAGGATTATAATATAACATCAAACCAGGAGCCAGGCAACCGAAATACCAGATAGATTCCAATTCTTTTAAAAACGGCTGCACTATTCTATAATAGTGGAAAATGGTATATCGGAACCTTATTCTATGTGTCTGGAGTTGCTCAAAAATGCATAAAAACGAATCTGAACAAAACTTTCTGGTTATTGATAACAATAATAAAATCAAAATGGTCCGTTCCAAACTTAGCAGGGACAGTTTAAAGGAAATCATACAAAAGGCCCCATTAAATCGAAAAACCTTGCTAATCTGCCTCATTGCCGGTCTGGTTACCGGTGCTCTACTGGCCATTTTCCGCTAAAGAATTGATTTGGTCTTCCTGCTCCCAGGAATAAACTACCTATTATATATAGGGAAAAGTGTTTACGCCTTTTTGCCCAGGACTTTAAACTTATAATAATAATTCCCCAATAAATATGCTTTTCCTTTATAAATCATAATTATTATTTTTTATGAACAATAGAAATAAATAACTTCGCCAAATTCTGGGTAAAACTGACTAACTTCATACTTCTGCCACCAGACATATCAAATCGGTTGACAAACCATATATTGGGCATATACTTAGTAACATATCGAATTTTGTTATTAAATATTGCCGGAGTTGCTATGATTAAACGTTTGCCATCTAATGTAATTGGAGCTATAGCTATTTTTATTTCCGCTTTAGTATATGCGACATTGCCAATTCTGACTAAGGTTGCTTATGCAACCGGTTTGCAGCCTTTTTACCTGCTGTGGCTGCGTTATATATTTGCGTTTTTATTTTTAATGGTGATACTCTTTTTTTTGAAGCAAAAAATCGTATGTTTTTCTCCTATGGTTTTTATACAAGGAGTATTTTTTATTTTAAGCGGAGTCTTTTTCTTTCAGTGCCTGCAGTATCTATCTGCCGGCCTTTGTAGTGTTATTTTCTTTACTTACCCCGTAATGGTTGCACTTCTGGCTCTGGTCTTTTTTAAAGAAAAGATTGGTCCCCGGCTGTTTATAGGATTAGTGCTTGCAGTTAGCGGTATTATATTAGTTTCAGGAATATTGGGTGACTCGTCTGTTAAGATTTCATTAAAGGGAATCATATATTGTATACTTTCCAGCCTCACCTATACCGGGCATTTACTGATCGGGCAAAAGAATCTGAAATCAGAATCTTCCTTTGTGCTTACCTCAACCTTTGCTTTTATCGGGATATTTTTCATTGCTATTTTTTTTGGGCGGAGTCCAGGTTTTTTGGCCCCCTTAACTGGTACGCAACTCGTTATCAGTTTACTTATTGCTATTCTTAATACCGTGATACCCATAGTATTTCTCCTCTATGGTATAAGCAAAATCGGTGCATCCAGAGGCTCGCTTATAAGCAATGTAGAACCGGCGTTAAGCATAATTATGGCTTATCTGATACTGGGGGAAGTTATGACCCCCATACAGATGATTGGCTCTGCCCTGGTGCTCATCAGTATGGTGCTTGCTCTTCCCGCTGAACACCAGGATGATTCCATTTCCGTTAAACTTTCTCGCTAGCCTGGCAATTTATTCAGATTATTCCTCTCTCTGTACTAATTCCGATAACCACAATAAATTCTCTATATGCTAGCAATAAATCGTCTGAATATTTGTCTTGACATTATTTGACATGACCAATAAACTGAATTTAAAGCGTCTTGTACGTAATATACAAGGTTGAGAGAGGAGAAATTGTATGGTTAGCATTATTGTAAATGGTATTGACGTATCAGTACCGGAAGGTTCCACAGTAATGCAGGCAGCTGCTGCTGCAGGATTCACCATCCCATCTCTGTGCAGTCATCCCGACCTTAAAGTGAAGGAAAACTGTAAGGTATGCGTGGTTGACATTAATGGTGAAATTAAGTTATCCTGCTCCGAAGCAGCGGCACCCGGTATGGTCATAAAAACCATGACCCCTGCAGTACTGGAGGCAAAACGAGAAAGCCTCAAAAAGATTCTGGAATTACACCCCAGAGATTGCTTAAACTGCGTTAGAAACCTTAACTGTGAACTGCAGGCATTGGCCGAAACACTCATTATCCGTTCTTCTGACAGCAAACCACTTAGCTTGGTCAAAGACACCTCGACTCCTTCATTAGTCCGCGATCCATCCAAATGTATCGCTTGCCTGCGCTGTGTTGAAGTGTGCAACGATATCCAAACCGTAGGTGCACTGGAAGTAAAAGATGTCATTCCTCAGACCGTTGACGGCAAACCATTAATCGAAACCAAGTGTGTAATGTGCGGTCAATGTGCACTGGCCTGCCCGGTAGGAGCCATTGTCGAAAATGAACAAATTGATGAATTCATCGCCGCAGTGGCAGATCCTGACAAGGTAGTAATCACCCAGATAGCTCCGGCGGTCAGAGTAGCTGTAGCTGAAGAGGTCGGAATCGATACCGGCTCACTGGACATGCTGAAATTTGTATCCATGTTGAAACAAATAGGGTTCGATTATGTATTCCATACCAACTTCACTGCTGATCTTACCATTCTGGAAGAAGGCAATGAACTATTGCAACGACTCAAAGAAGGCGGCGTTCTGCCCATGCTGACTTCCTGCAGCCCGGGTTGGATTAACTTTATCGAAACGTTCTACCCCGACCAGCTTGACCATCTGTCTACCTGTAAATCACCTCAGCAAATGTTTGGACCACTGGCCAAGACCTATTGGGCTGAAAAAATGGGCATCGACCCGGCCAAGATTTACTCCGTATCCATAATGCCCTGTACCGCCAAAAAATTCGAAGCCGCCCGTCCCGAAATGAATGCCAGCGGCTATCGTGATGTAGATTTGGTTCTTACCACCCGTGAAGTGGGCAAGCTGTTCCGTATGACCCCCTGGGATGTAGCCAAAGTGGGACCTTCTAATTTTGATTCATTACTCGGCGCCTATACCGGCGCTGGCGTTATCTTCGGCGCTTCCGGCGGTGTTATGGAAGCCGCTCTCAGAACCGTTTACGAAGTCGTCACGGGCAAGACTCTGGAAGATGTAAACCTCACCATGGTTCGCGGCTTTGACGGTATGAAAGAAGCAGAAGTTGATTTGGATGGTACCAAGGTAAAAGTGGCCGTCGCCAACTCACTGGGCTGTGCCCGTAAGATAATGGACGATATTAAAGCCGGTACATCACCCTATCATTTCATCGAAGTCATGTGCTGCCCCGGAGGCTGCATCGGCGGCGGCGGACAACCTATCCCCTCCACGATTGATAAGAGGAAGGAAAGAATTGCTGCTATTTACGCAGAAGATGCCGGCCTGCCCCTGCGCAAATCCCACGAAAATCCAGAAGTCAAACTACTATATGATGATTTCCTTAAAGAGCCCCTGGGCCATAAATCACACGAACTGCTACATACCCATTACGCACCTACCAATAAGTAAGATTTATAAAGAGGCTGCCGGTTGACAGCCTCTTTTAATTTTTCTTATTTGAGAGTATTAATTTTTTTATCTAACTTTATGAATAAATCTTAATGATATCTTCCGCCATTTCCCGAATTTGATTTCTGAGTCCCGATGGTTCCAGCACTTCCACTTCCGTACCCCACTGAATTATCCAGGTTCTGAGTTCCAAAAGACCGCACACTTTAAATTGCAATACCACTGAGCCATCCGCCGCATCTTCCACAATCTCCTGGGTTGGATGGTAACGCAGGTTTTTAACCCGGTGTGCTACCCGGGGCGAGAATTTCAGGCGCACCGTCTGCACCGTGTCATTGCAGAATACCCCCCAGCTTGAACCTATGTGACCGTTTAAGGTAAATCCTTCGGGATAGGCAAAAGTTCCATTTTCATAACAAAGAATGGATATAATCTGGTCCACCCGAAAAGTCCTGTACTCACCGGAGTCAGGAACCAGTGCGATAACATACCACACATTACGTTTGCATACCATTCCCACCGGGTGCAATAATCTATCCGAAACTTCACCGCTATTCTTAATATAGGTAATCTTAATCTTAAAACTCTCTAGCACCGACCGAATCAATTTTCCCAGAATATCTCCATATTCCCTGGGATGAGCGAGGGTATCCCCCAGCACATATATCCTATCTTCAAATAAATCTGCCGGTAATGCTTTATTCTTAAAAAACGTTTTTTCGATCTCCTGTTTCGCCCCTGAGGTAGCTTTATCCAACAGGGTATTGCGAAACAGCAGCATACTTACATATACGGCCGCGGCGCTGTCAGGGGTAAGCTTCGGCAGATAGCGTTCGCGCAGACAATAGCGGCGGCTTCCCGTAGATGGACGTTCGATTCCAATACCTATACCTTCCAAATGCTGAAGGTCACGGTATATCATCCTTTTTAGGGCAGCTTCCTGCTGGTCTTCTCCCCCCTGATCCATCAATTCCTTATAATTCTGTATTATAGTATCCAGGGTTAACCCTCCGTACGGTATGGCACTGTGCAGACTGTTATACAAATACAGCAAGCGTTCGGCCTGCTTTGCCTTACCGCCCGGACTTTTCGTAGAATTAAGCAATGCTTCTTCTACCATCTGCGTGGTTAATCGCTGCCCGTCTTTCAATACCCGGAACTGACCTTCCGGGCAAATATAGTCCTGCCCTGCCAGTCCGTTTAAAATGGAGTACAGAGTATGCCGCTTAATTCTCAACTGTTCCATTAGCTCGCTTTCATCCCGATCAGGATTTTCAGCAATATAATTCCTTAACGCCACCGCCTGGGCAGTAATACTTCCCACCTGATTCTTAAGTCCGGCCATTCTTTTCCCCCCAGTGAGCCTTTAAAGTTTAAAGCATAATAATAATATACAGAGATTTCCACACAGCTACGGTAAATTCCTTCGTACTAGTGCCGCTATAAAGTGGCAGATATATACTCAAAGTCCCCCTTGGGCTAAAAACAAAAAACAACCCCCAGCCCCTTAAAGAGTAGATTGCTCCCAAGGTTGGCCGAGGGTAGAGAAAAAGCCCCGCAAGAAAGCAAATGCTACTTTCCTACAGGGCTTTCCTTAATTTCTCTCCTTCGACAACTGATGGTTTAGGTCAACTTGGGAAGGAATGTTTTGTGTTGAGTTTAAGTTTTTGCTTCTACCATGTTGATGGTTTGCTCGTTAAAATAAGTTATTCTTGGATTTCCTCACTGGTATCTTCGGCATTCTCTGCTTCTACTGCAACTTCTTCATCTTCTTCCGCTTGCGCCTCATCAACTTCTACAATTGTTTCTTCTTCATTTGCCTCATTTTCAACTATTGCCTCAGTAGTCATTTCATCGTTTCCATTTGCCTCCTCGGGGGCAACTTCAATTTCATCTTCTGTTTCTAAGGGTTCTTCTGCCAGTGGGTCTTCGGCATTCATTATAGGAGCTTGCATCATTTGGATGTTTTCTTGGCCGGTTTCCTGGCCTTCAACCAGTAAGGTCCCGGCTTTTTGTATCAGCTCTTCTAATACAGTCTTGTTTTCAGATGTATTTGCTACCGCTTCTACTAGTGCTGAAGCTGCATTAATATCAGCTTCAGTTACACCGTTTGCCAATACTAATTCGTCAGCAAAGACGTCCTCAAACAGTGCGTGGACTGCTTGCGCTGCAGAGAATATATTGGTCTGTTCTTCGGTAAAGCTCAGGGCCTTTTCTGCTGTTGCCGTTCCGTCATCGTATTGAACTGTTGCAACTGCTTTATCTGGTATGTCGGCTATCCCTGCAGACCAACTGTTATCCCAGCTTGTGGCTGCATACTCGCCACCTGCATCAATGGTTCCACTGATTGCTGATTTGTCTCCGTATTTGTTGTAACCTGCATCACTAAATATTTGTTGGCCTAATAAGTTCTCTCCCTTATAAAGCTTAACTACTATGCTTGTAGTATCGCTTACTTTTTTACCTTCATTTTCAACGTCAAGGTTGATTCCTACACTATAGCCTAACACTCGAACTGTACCACCTTGAGCAGCTGTACTGGCATAGTCTTTATTATCAACTACAGATACACCGGTAATTGCCAGCCTTGCATTTATTGTTGCTTCTACTTCTGCCAGGGCTGCAGCAAGAGCATCGGTTGTAGCCTGGGATCTCGCAAATTGTCCATTAGCTTCGCTATTTCTTTTTTCAATTATCTTCCCTAATACTGCTGCTTGGTTATCTGAGCCTAATGCATTATATCTATCTACTAGATCCTGCAGACTACTTATCTTGTCCGTTAACAGAATACCGGAATGATAATCATATACCTCATCTGCTGCCTTAAACTGGGCTAGCAGGTCGGTTACCCAGCTTATGCCAAGGTTTTCTACTGTTGTAGTAGCTGCGTTAACATGGTCCATGGAAGCCTGGGTCGCAAGACGGGTTGCTACTATGGCGTCAAACGTTGACTTCAAGCTGTCTACCGTGTACCCGCTGCCCCTGTTTCCTTCATGAACAAGGTCTACACTTACTGATCTGTCTCTTCCTGGGATAAGTTTGGCGTAATCAGTTCCTTCGCCAATTGACAACCCCAATACTTCTGCGTTGTTTTCAATAGCTGTCTTCATAGCATCAGCTGAGGCAGCATTGTTGACTGCATCAAGGGCTGCTCGTGCCTCCGGAGCTTCTTCCAACGTTACATTTTCACCAACTACTACTGTAAATACTTGGGTTGAATTTTCAGTCCAAGCTACGGTTGCTGTAAATTCTTTTTTATCTGCGGTTATTAATGGGTACCACCAGAAGAAGTTGTCTCCATCAGTTATTTCTTCCCAGGTATATTCCTTATCTCCGATAGTTACTTTTGTATCTTTAGTATCAAAATCTGCAGGTGCTGTGATTTCTACACCTACTCGGTGTCCTGCTGTTCTGTCTAATGCTTCATCTGCTGGATACCATGCGATTTTTCCACTAGTAAAGGTTACTGTATTGCCTTCAATTGTTACATCTAGTTCTCCACCTGTATTACCTGGATCTCTTGCAATACTTCCTAATACTTCTGCTTCTACAGTAACAACACAACTCGCCTTCTTACTGCTATTGGCAGCAGAGGTTGCTGTGATGGTCGCGGTTCCTGCTTCCTTCGCTGTTACTACTCCATTAGCTACTGTTGCTGCAGCTTCATTGCTTGATGACCAATTAACCTTTTTGTTACTAGCATTATCAGGGGATACCGTTGCTGTTATTGTTCCTGTTTCGCCTACTATAAGTGCCATCGTTTCCGGACTAACACTAATAGCACTTACAGCTACGGTGGAACTTCCCCCTCCACCACCGCCGCCACTGGTGCTAGGTTTATTTACAGTGGGTTCCGTAACTCCTGTTGCGACTGTTTGAGTGGTAGGCTTGGTTTCAAAAGTTACACCGCTAGCATTAACGGTTGCATGTTGAACAGTTCCTTTTCCGGTAACGTCAACTTTGGCATCGGCCACCAGAGTGCTTATGGTGGTATTGTTATCAGTATTTACAGTAACCCCTTCGGTTTTAACCTGGAAATTATCCACCTTGGCATTGACCAGATTGATCTCTATTTTGCCATCGACTTTTTTATCGACTATGATACCTTCAAAGCCTTTTCCAGTTAAATCTGTTTCCTCAACTTTTACACTGGACTGAGCAATTAGTTGATTAATATCGGAGGTTCCGGAGGCAACAATGCGTACCGGACCACTATCTTTGATAACATAGGTTTTCCCGGTCTGGGTATCAATGAGATATACACTGTTGGTACCTCCGCCATTGATATATGTATTGCCTTTGACGACAACTTTTTTCAATGTAACATTGCCATCACCGACTGCTTTGTCAATGGTAAGATCACCTTCGATGATAGTATTCTGCAGGATAACATCCTTGGCTTTTATAGTTACATTGCCATTAACGGTTACTGATCCGGTGGCTGGCCCATAGGTGCCGGCCTGGTCGTAAACTTTAGAATCATCAGCAGGAATTTCCGGAGTGGGAGCCGGTTTATTCATTGCTTTACTTAAGGCTACTACTGCTTCTGCTCTGGTGATGGGATTATTGGCTTTAAACGAGCCATCAGGATATCCATTCATGAATCCAGCTGTGACTGTTGCTCCGATGGCACCTTTACTCCACTGAGATATACCGGCGGCATCGGTAAACTCTGCTGCTGCGCTTTCATTTTGGGTTAATCCTTTTACCTTCATGATGACAACCGCCGTTTCCTGCCGGCTTATAGGGCTATCAGGCTTAGCTGTACCATCGGCATACCCGGTAAAATAACCTGCCGCTTTAGCTTTGGCAACAGCATCTGCATACCAGGCGTCTGCCGTAACATCTTTATAGTCAACAGTTGCTTTCTCCTTATATCCGAAAGCCCCATTGACTATTACCATAAACTCTGCCCGCGTAATATTATTATCCGGCTTAAAAGTTCCGTCCGGATATCCGTTTACCAAACCTTTATCCATCCAATCCCCAACCTGAACTTTCGCCCAGTGATTGGCAATGTCAGTCGCGGACGCCGCGAACGCTATTGATGGAAACATCGCCATAATCATTATAATGGTAACAATAATAGATAAATTCCTGTTCTTAAATCTCCGTGTTAAACTCACTGCAAGCACCTTTCCTTTCCATATTTTTACAAGTTAAGTATTTTCCGATCATCCTCCATTTCTCTTAATTTTGAAAATCAAACGGAAACATTTTAAGAATTATCACCTCCAAAACTCCTTTGTCATTAAGTGCTGTTACATATTGTGACATTTTTGAGCACAGTAATACCATCAATATTCCTCTTAACATTTGTACGCAAACATAGTACAATTCGTATATGGTGGTAAACAATTTAGGCATTCGGTTAAAAAAATTAAGATTAGAGCATGCTCTCAGTCAGGCTGACCTGGCCCAAATACTCGGAATATCAAGGTCAGCCATTGCCAGTTATGAGAACAATCTCCGCAACCCGGATTATGACACACTCATCCATATGGCCGAGTTTTTTGAGGTTAAGGTCGATTATCTGCTGGGTGTTAATCTGTTAAATTTTAGTTCATCTGTAGATTATCAGCACATATTAAGGGAGATTCATGAAGTATTACAATCTTCGACGCTTAATGACGATAAAAAGCAGCAAATTATGAATGAAGTCAGTGATTATTTTAAATGGAAGATTCATCAGGCTCAGCAGGACTTGCCTCCAAAAAAAGAATAACATTAGAAGACTCAACAACTTTTATAACCATTTTGTCCAAACTGCGATTACTCAGAACACCTTCCCAGCAATTATCCTGGCATCTCCATATACATCCAACGAAATTCTTCAAGTCCTCCCGCGATAGGCTCATTCCATCTAATCCCCCCCTTTCATATACAGTCTACAAAATATAAATGACAAGAGTTTGTCATCCTTTTTAAAAAATATGCAACTATTCTTTTGTTACTATTAGTAACTATTCTATAATATTTTGTTGTGTCCTGCATTAATTTGTACTGTTTTAAAACCATCCATATTGCATAAATGCAAAACACCCCCGCCCGATCGTAAGGTGAGGGTGTTTTGCATTTATGAGCTTTATGGAAATTTAACTAATTAGTAATCTAAAGCCTCCAGCGGAATATTAAGAGCCGATGCGTCTCCATCGG
>ENA-UOOI01000164-UOOI01000164.1-fermentation-metagenome-genome-assembly--contig:-NODE-164-length-84623-cov-19.373262_pt1 | contig 84623 bp, 74 predicted proteins | sample MGYA00245779_ERZ724027 | MGnify/ENA primary metagenome ERZ724027 (study PRJEB28704, sample SAMN03018318) | fermentation metagenome | biome: anthropogenic terrestrial biome; feature: soil; material...
ATTCCTCCTATTTTAGAATTTATTAGCAGGAAATTTTACTTATGGTTATATGCGGCATAGAGACGCTTTAAAGGCTACGTAATTATTCATGAGTAAAAATTTTACTTTAAACATATAAATATTGATTATACAAGTTATATGAGGAATATAATATAAAATTAAAATAATAGATTAAATAGCAGAATATCTTCCCTATTGTGTTAACTTTACTACAAGGAAAAGCATTGATATTACAGGAGTTAGGTATATATAATTTTCCCTCCAAAGTTTTAAATAAAGCTAAAAAATATTAACTTTAGATAATATAAATTAACACGGGACCCATTGATATTAAGCCATTTTAAAAAAGTATAAAAATAAATGATAATTAGAACCGAATCCAGAGGCCGCAGGTTCGAGCCTTGCTGGGGGAGTTATTGTTATTATTAGGACTATAGAAGATAAGTTTATCTTTGCAATATAAAAACTCTTATGATTTAATTACGGTGGCAAAAATTAAATTCCCATCCATTTGCTATCATAAAATAAAAAACCGTATGTTTACACATTTTTATTTTATGGGGCATATATTACTTAAACCTAGATATACAAATACTTTAGAAGGATTTATTTGAACTTAATTCATATATGTTTAGGTGGTTGAATAACTCTATGTTTAATGTTACACTATTTTAATTAAAGAAAATATGAGAATGTTCACTCTGGAGTAATCACATGGTATAAAGTCTAATTTAAAAATAAGTAGGTGTAACTATGCATAGAATAATTTTTCTTGTAGACATGAATGCTTTTTTCATAAGCTGTGAATCTACCAGGCATCCTGAAATTATTGATAAACCTGCTGCTGTAGCTGGAGATCCTGAAAACAGGAGAGGAATTATTTTGACTGCAAATTATGAAGCTAGGAAATTTGGGGTTAAGACAACTATGCTATTGCATCAAGCTTTAAAACTTTGTCCAGATATGATAATTATTCCTCCAGATCATAAGTTTTATAAACATAAATCTAGGCAGGTTATGGATATACTTTCAGGGTATACCCCTGTCATTGAACAAAACAGCATTGATGAAGCATGGCTTGACATGACTGGATGTGAAAGGATATTTGGGAAACCATATGAATGTGCAAAACAGATTATGGAACATATTAATAATGAATTAGGATTGAAATGTTCCATAGGCATATCTGAAAATAAGTTCCTGGCAAAGATGGCTTCTGAAATGAAAAAACCGTCAGGAATTACAGAGCTTTGGAAAAAAGATATTGAACATAAGTTATGGCCGCTGCCAATCCAATTTATGTATGGAGTAGGAAAACAGACGACACAAAAACTTGAAAAAATGAAAATTAAAACTATTGGGGAGCTTGCACTTTTTAACAGGGGTCATCTTGTAAAAAAGCTTGGCAAAATAGGTGGCGAAATTTACCAAATTGCCAATGGAATTGATATTTCCCAGATAAAGCCCCATTTACAGCATGACATAAAATCAATTGGAAAATCAGTTACACTACCTCATGATATTTCAGATATAGAGAGTGCAAAAATTATTTTAATGAAGCTTTCAGATGAGGTTGGAATGACTGCCCGCAGGCACAATAAAAAAGGTCGTACAGTGCAAATTAGCATTAAGTATTCTAATTTTCGCTCCATAACCCGGCAAACAACCATACCTGCAACTTATCTTGTAAAGGAAATTTATTCTGCTGGAATTGAAATGCTTCAAAAAAACTGGAATAAGCAGCTGCCAGTACGACTATTAGGAATAAGCCTTAGCGGGTTCATCAAAGACAATGATAGTGAACAGATATCTATATTTAATATGTTAAAAGCGGATCATGAAATAGACAGTGTAGACAAAATAGATAAATTAGAAATCGCTATTGATAATATACGTCAAAAGTATGGTTCTTCAATAATTAATAGGGCAATATTGATGAAGAAAGATAATAAGAATTAGTTATATTATTATGGATAAAATTATTCCTTGGATCACCAAATAATGCTTGTTAAAACAGAACGTATATTTGTATGATGTGGTGTATTCAGACTATAGTAGGTTGAGGTGAGAATATGCTTAAGAAGATGATTGAAGCTTATGAGTAGAGTTTAAAGTGAGATTTGATAAAAAGCTTAGGATGGATAAAACTGTTCTAGGTTCAATTTTTTGTATAATATCGTGTACATATTTTTATTTACTTGTTTAAAATAATAGACATTATGATATAATATATGCATAAGAAGCCGTTACGGTTTTTATGTTTAATTTGTATATTAGTTATTTAAAACGCACTCAAGGCGATGGGTGCATTTTAGTTTTTTTAGGTATTTTCTTTATCACTATCCACAGTAATAGATATTTCATTATTACTGTCTTTAGAGCTATTCTTGTATTTAAGAATAGCTTTCTCTTTTGAATGGGCAAGTATAGCAAAAATTTCCACTATACCTACTATTGTAATGCACACTATAGATGTAATAGTAACAGAATGACTCATATTGTCACCGCCTCTGTTGCTAATTAACCGTAACGACCTCTTTGAAAGAGATGAAACACTGGAGGGTGACTAACTAAAAACATATCCATTCTCTTAATGATATTATGCATATATAGAAATTATTTCTATATACAAAAAAGCTGACCAAAGGCCAGCTTAAAAATTAAGAGGAACAACTATATTTAATAGTGTATTCAAAATTTTTGAGTTGCATATAGTATATAGGAAACAATTTTAATTAAATTAAAATATAAGGTATCACTTAAATAAAATAGAAATTTTTATAGTAAAAGCCCTGGCAGCACCAGAGCTTTTATGAAACATGTTAAGACAATTGAATAATATTAAAGAATCAATATAGGTATTCTTATGGTATTAACCATCATAATTAATTTACTACATTTAAAATAAAAGAAGATTTTATATCTAAAATATATTTACAATATATGTAAAATGGTATATCATATATTTATGAGGTCAACATTCCTAAAGTAATTTTTTACAACCTAATGTAAGTTTGATTTATCCAAATTTACACTCCAAATAGTAATAATTTTAAGTCTACCAGAGAAATCTCTGGTAGGCTTTATTTTTATGTCTAAATATGGATAAAATGTTACTATATTGTTACAATATATATAAATAAGGGAGGGAAATATATTGGATGATAAAAGAACAGCGGAATTTGTTTTAGGACTTATTGGTGGTATTTTTGGAATTATAGCAGGAATAATGGCAATGACAATTGGAGGAATAATATGTGTATCATATTTTTATATTCTTTCAGGTATACTTTTAATAATACCAGGTATAATGGGATTGGTTAAAAAAGACCAAAGTAAAGCAAAAGTTAGAGTATGATTTTAAACACTATTTTAAGCAAAACACAACTCCAGCTAAAATAAAGCTGGAGTTTTTGAATTTTATGCTTTCTCATTCCTGCATATCATCTCAAAAATTATTGCCTGTAAAATCCATATTTGCTAACATATTTGTAAACGTAAAATATGAATTTTAATAGAATTTGTTAGCATTTGATAAAAAATAGAAAATATATATCCATCACAAACCCCTTGATTTTGGCTACCTTATAGCATATAATAGTATTTAAAACTACATAAATGACAGTTCGTGACCATCCTGTCTATAAACAAAACTAGGGGAAACTGTGTAATTGTACAGTTTATTTTGTGATTTAAAGGTAGGGGTGTCTCTACCTTTTTTATATTATGTAAATTTACTTATTAAAATTGAAGACAAGGTGAGATGTGAGATAAATGAAAAATAAAACTATAGGAATAACTACTACTGTTCCCTATGAAGTTTTGATAGCTGCAGGATATAAAGTAATTGACTTGAATAATATTTTTGTCACTTCAAAGGATTATAAAAAATTTATTGATATGGCAGAAAGAGAAGGTTTTCCAAAGAGTTGTTGTGCATGGCAAAAAGGAATTTTTGGGGTGTGTATGGATAAGAAAATCAGTGAGATTGTAGGTGTCACCGAAGGGGATTGTTCTAATACGAAAGCGTTAGAAGCTATATTGGATATGAAGGGTATAAAAATACATTCATTTGCGTTCCCACAAAGTCATGATATCTGTGATATTAAGGCATCTATTGATAAGTTTATGAACATTTTTAATGTTTCCCATAGTGAAGTTGAAAAAGTAAGGGGAAAAGTAAATAAAACACGATATCTTATCAAATGTCTGGATGAACTGACTTATAGGGAAAATAAGGTTTCAGGATTTGAAAATCATCTTTATCAGGTAAGTGCCAGTGACTTTAACAGTGATATTTATAAATTTAATCAGGATATAAAAGATAAATTGGAAGAGATAAAAAAAAGAAGGCCCTTTACTCAGAAATTAAGACTTGGTTTTATAGGGGTACCTCCTATGCCTTGTGATATATATGATTATGTGGAAAAGTTCAATGCTCGTTTTGTTTATAATGAGGTTCAGAGAGAATTTGCATTTCCGAGGGCTATGAAAGCTAAAGACATTTATGAACAGTACTATGATTATACTTACCCCTACGATATAAAATTTAGACTTGGTGAGATAAAAAATCAAATTAAAGAGAGAAAAATAGATGCTTTAATTCATTATACCCAGGCATTTTGTTATAGACAAATTGAAGATATAGTTATAAAAGATGAAATTAATATACCTATACTAACTATAGAGGGTGATAAACTTAATTTTTTAGATGCGAGAACTAAAATAAGATTAGAGGCGTTTTTGGATATGCTTCAGGATCTGATTGATATGAATAGGAAAGAGGAACAATGTTGAGAAGGTTAGGTATAGATTTAGGCAGCAGAGAAGTGAAAATAGTGGTAATGGAAAATGAACATATTGTATTTAAAAATAAAATGAGCACTATGATTTTTTACAGAGATTTTTGCAGTTATGATGGAAAGATGACAGTAAATCTTGAAAAGTTAGATATTAAACATATTGATTCTGCAGTTTCAACGGGTTATGGAAGAAATAATACAGATTTAAGGTTATTCAAGTCAATAAATGAAATAAAAGCCCATGTTTATGGGGCAGTTTTTCAAACAAAGTTAAAGGAATTTATACTTTTAGATATAGGAGGACAGGATGTTAAAGTAGTAAAGGTGGAAAAAGGATTAATAACAGACTTGGAACTTAATGAAAAGTGTGCAGCGTCAAGTGGAAGATATCTTGAGAATATGGCAAGTATGCTGGAAATTTCATTAGAGGATTTATGTAGTTTTTATAAGGAACCTGTGGAGTTAAATTCTACCTGTGCAGTTTTTTCTGAATCAGAGTTGATTGGAAAAATAGCAGAGGGAATTTCAGTTGAAAGACTTTGTGCAGGAGTTAATTATTCACTTTATAAAAGAATCAAGCCTTTTTTAAATAGGTTTCGGGGAAAAAGGCTTGTATTGGCTGGTGGGGTTGCTAAAAATCAAGCCATATATAACTATTTAAAAGATGATTACGAAAAAATAGTGCTTTTAAAAGAACCTCAATTTAATGGAGCTATAGGTTGTTGTTATTATGCTGAAAGGATGAATTTAAAATGAAAAAAGCGGTAGTTTTATTATCTGGTGGACTTGATTCTGCTACAGCTTTATATTTAGCTAAAAGTCAGGGATATGAAGTTTATGCCATGAGTTTTGATTATGGTCAGCGTCATAAAAAGGAAATTCAATGTGCAAAGGACATTGCTGAAAATGCAGGTGCAGCGGATTTTGTTTTGATTACTACAAATATGAATGCCTGGGGAGGCTCTGCACTTACAGATGATTCTATAAAGGTACCTGAATTTAATGAAGAAAGTGGGAAAATACCTGTTACCTATGTACCTGCAAGGAATATGATATTTTTGTCTTATGCAGCTTCTTATGCAGAAACCATAGGAGCTTATGATATTTTTATAGGAGTAAGTGAAGTGGATTATTCGGGATATGTGGATTGCAGACATGAATTCATTCATTCCATGGAAAAAACAATAAATTTGGGAACTGTGTGTGCTGTAGAACATAAAAAATATATAAGAATACATGCTCCCTTTATTAATAAGGCAAAATCACAGGAAATTAAAATGGGTATGGATTTAGGGGTGGACTATGGAAAAACATGGACATGCTACAATGGAGAAGAATTAGCCTGTGGAGTTTGTGATAGCTGCAGACTAAGGCTAAAGGCTTTTAAAGAGGCAGGCTATGAAGATCCAATAAGATATGTAGGAGGAAAATAAATGGAATATGAGAAAAAAGATATTTTTAAAAATAAAAAATCCTTGTCAAAAATAAATAAAATTGCTATATCTGGTGTTGTTATAGCCATATATGTGGTTGTTATGTATTTTACTCAAAGTTTTGCTTTTATGCAATTTCAGATAAGAGTGGCTACGTCTTTGTATGGACTTTCTGCCATTTTTCCATTTTTGATTTTACCTATGGGGATGAGTAACCTCATAAGTAATACTTTAATGGGGGGGCTTGGACTTCCTGATATGTTGGGGGGTGCAATTGTAGGTATAATAACTTCATTTTTAGTATATTTAATAAGCAAGTATAAGCTTAATGACTGGCTTATTGTCTTACCTATTATTGTTATACCAGGATTTGGAGTCCCTATATGGTTATCCTATCTTCTTCATATAAAGTATATGGTTTTAGTATGCAGCCTTGTAGTAGGTCAGATAATTCCTGCTATTTTAGCCGTATTTCTGGTGAAACAACTGAGAAAATTTTATTAATTTTATATTGACATTTTTTTATAAAAATAATATACTTTTTTACAAGATTAAATTTATTAATAGAGATAAAACTAAGATGGAGAGAAAAATATTTGACCTATTAACTTCAGAGAGCCAACAGAGGGTGAAAGTTGGTGTTAATATAAATATATAATAATCACTCCGGAGTTTCCAAGTAGAAAGACTTTTGTCGAGTAAAGGAGGACGTTTACCAGCGGTATTTGGTTAGGGTTATGTGGATAGCTTTATTTTTGTTTGAAACTGACCTGAAAAATGAGTGGCAGTTAGGTATCTAATTGCAAATAAGGTGGTATCACGGAATGACAATCTTTCGTCCTTGTAAGCATATGTAAAGTGTTTATAAGTATGAAAGATTTTTTTATTTATCCCAACGCTATCATTGCTAATACTCCCATCTTCTTCAAAGTGGGAGATAAGCAATGCTGTACGTCTGAATAAGTTCTTCTAAGGCTCAGATGGAGATAAGTAGTTCTCTATAGCAAACTCCACCTGTGAACCCAAGAATTACTTGATTATGGGCATAATTTTTTAAGTGTAGATAATTTTAGAGAGGAGACTTGATGTCATGAAGGAAATGTTAACTTTAGAGACAACAAAAGAAGCACATTTAACTTTAGAAGATGTATTAGAGGCCAGAAAAAGAATAAAAGATATATGCATAAATACAGAATTAATATACAGCTCGGAATATAGTATGGAAAGTGGAAATCAGGTATATATAAAGCCGGAAAATCTGCAGATAACCGGAGCATTTAAATTAAGAGGGGCTTTAAATAAAATTTCAAAATTAAGTGAGGATAATAAGAAAAAGGGATTGATTGCTTCTTCTGCGGGAAATCATGCCCAGGGAGTTGCCTATGCTGCAAATAAACTTGGAATCAAAGCTACAATTGTTATGCCTGAAACTACACCGCTGATTAAGATACAGGCTACAAAAAATTATGGAGCTGAAGTGGTACTTAAGGGAAAAGTCTACGATGAGGCTTATGAAGAAGCTAAGAGACTTGAAAAGGAAAAAGGATATACATTTATACATCCTTTTGATGATTTAGATGTAATGGCAGGGCAGGGAACAATAGCTCTTGAAATTATAGAAAAATTGAAAGATGTAGATGCTATAGTGGTGCCAATAGGTGGGGGAGGTCTTATAAGTGGCATATCGGTAGCTGCAAAGTCTATTAATCCTAATATAAAAATAATAGGAGTTCAAGCAGATGGAGCTAATCCTATGAAGTATTCCTTTGATAGGGGAAAGTTAACCAGTGCAGAGAATATTGATACTATTGCAGATGGAGCGGCAGTAAAAAATCCAGGGAAATTAACTTTTCAGGTGATAAAAAAATATGTGGATGAAATTGTTACGGTGAGCGATCAACAGCTTATGGAGGATGTATATATTCTTTTAGAAAAGCATAAACTTGTGGCAGAAGCCACGGGAGCTATGTCCCTAGCTGCATTAGGCAAGCTGAAGTTTAAAAATAAGAAAGTTGTATGCTTGATAAGCGGCGGAAATATAGATGTGGTTACAATGTCAGCTCTTTTAAATCATGGACTTGTTTCGAGAGGAAGGATATTCTGTTTTTCAGTTAAGCTTAAGGATACTCCGGGGCAGCTTTTACAGATATCGAAAATTCTAGCGGAAAAATCTGCAAATATAATAAAATTGGATCATAATCAATTTAAAGCTATCGACAGGTTAAAACATGTGGCTTTAGAAGTAACAGTTGAAACAAATGGCCACGACCACATAGAAGAGATAATTAAATCCTTGAATGAGCATGGATATAATATTGACAAGGTATATTAGTTGATTTGAAGGCTGGCAAATTAATCCCCCCACTTATTCGCAGTAGGTTTGTGGGGGAATATTATTATTTTTTCTGGAAATTATATTTAGGTTCTATAATATGATATATATTTGACAATAATAATAAATAGGAGTAATATAAAAATGGCAAATGCCAATATAGGTGCAAGGAGATGATTTTATGTCAGATTGTAATTCATGTCCATCAAATGATGGATGCAGTAAAGATAAGGAAAATTGTAATGTTGATGTCGATTTTAATCCTTATAATAAGGTAAAGAGAATTATTGGTATTATGAGTGGTAAGGGAGGTGTTGGAAAATCATCAATTTCTGTACTTGTAGCTAGACAATTAAAGAAAATGGGATATAGTGTAGGAATTTTAGATGCAGATATAACAGGACCAAGTGTTCCAAATTTGATGGGTTTAAAAGGCAAAAGAGCAGAAACTACGGAAGAATTTATAATACCTGTAGATACAAAGGATGCTATAAAGGCTATATCATTAAATCTGCTTTTAGAAGATGAGAGCCAGCCGGTTATATGGAGAGGACCGATAATAGGTGGTGCAGTTAAGCAATTGTGGACAGATGTAATATGGGGAGAGCTTGACTATTTAATAATTGATATGCCTCCAGGAACAGCAGATGTTGCCCTTACTGTGATGCAATCCATGCCTATAGACGGTATAGTTATGATATCTGTGCCACAGGATTTAGTATCTATGATAGTTTCAAAAGCTGTAAACATGGTAAAAACCATGAAGATCAACATACTTGGGGTTATTGAAAATATGAGTTATATAACCTGTCCAGATTGTGGAAAACAGATAAAGCTTTTTAATGGAGAAAGCACAGATAAATTTTTGAAGGATATGGACTTAAAACTTTTGGGAGAACTTCCTATGTTAAGTGGCATAAGCAGTTTGTCGGAACAGGGAGATGAAAGCATAAGTGAAGATCTGGAAAAGATCTTTAAGCCTATTGTTGAAAATATAATCGATAGTCTGAAGGATATACCTTTAAAGGAATAACTTATGAAAATATATCTAAAAATAAAGTATTGCAGGGTTAGATGTATATGATTACATAATGACTTCAGGAAAGTTACAGTTTTTATTTTTTTAAATATGATTTATGAGCGGGAAGGCTACTGATCCTGCTTTTTAGTTACAGAAAGTTAGAAGGTTTTTTATTATATTTTGTGTTATAGGATAAGATAAGGTAGTTGGATATAGTATGGCTACCTTATCTTGTGCATTAAGAGTGATTATATTTTGGTGTTAAAATCCCCCACCATTTCCTGAAGAACTGTAGAAGAGTATTCCAAATTATCTGTTACTTCTTTTAATCTTATAGTCTTATTTAAAATATCTTCCAATAAACTTAAGGATTCTTCACTGATGCTTGCTCCTTTTGTAGTTCTCTTGTTTATTTTTTCTGCGGAAGCATTTATATTTACCACCATATTATTTATATCAGTACTTTCTTTATTGGTTATTTTTAGGATGGTTTCCATTTTATCCGTTATATCTGTTATGTTAGTTACAATATACTTAAAGGAATTTATACTGTTTTTTACGCTTTCAGAAGAATTCTTCACTTTAGAGTTTATATTATTAATGTCTTGAAAAGTGTTGTTGGTTTCATTTTGAATATTGGAAACTATTAATCCTATGGAGTCAGTAGCTTCCTCTGTTTCAATAGCTAATTTTGATATTTCCTCTGCCACCACTCCAAATCCCTTGCCTGCTTCTCCTGCCCGGGCAGCTTCTATAGTTGCATTTAATGCCAAAAGTTGAGTTTGTTGGCTTATACTACTTATACTTGTGACTACCTTAGTTATGGAATCAGAATGATTCTGGAGAATATGGATTCTATCTAAAGTTGTTTTCATAGTTTTTTCCAGTTCATTTATTGAATTCAATACATCATTTGAAAAATCACTTGCTTTATTGGCATGCTGGCTGGTATTTACTATTTTATTTGCCGCCTGATGAATAAGGGAAGTCATTTCCTGTATTGATGCTGACAGACTGTTGAAGTGTTCTTTAGTATTTTGAAATACATTATTTTGATTTTTTGATATATCTACCAGACCATCTACAGTTTTAGCCACAGCTTTCATACTTTCTTTTATATTATTGGTTAAATTTGAAACTATTTTTATGGAATTTTTTGAGGTCTTTGAGGAAATATCAACTCTTTTTATCATAGTCATTTGGTTATTGATAAATTTGTTGAACCACCTTGAAAGTTCACCTAACTCATCATAGGAAAGCTTGTCTACACGTTTAGTTAAATCGCCTTCTCCTTCAGCTAGCTGATAGAGTATATCTACAGTTTTATCTAGTGGTGTTACAACTAGTTTTTGTGAAGATATACAGCTTATTATAGTTATTAAAAGCCAGGTTATAATTGAACTTATAAGTCCTATAGTTGTATTTGTATTATATGCTAGGATATTTATTAATAAGGCAATAGCGGCACTGACTGATATTATAATAGGTAGTTTTAAATTTAAGCTTTTAAAATTGTAAATTTCAGCTATATCACCTTCACACATCATTCCCCATATTTCATCACTATAAGGGGGAATTATTAAGGTACCTTTGCCTCCCACCATTATATGCCTATAATCAGGGTATCCAGGCCAGCAGTCTAAATTTTCTTTGTTTTTAATGGTATTTTTCACTCCAGGGTGTAAATCACCTGTTTCAGGATCTGTAAATCGTATTTCAAATTCTGTATGTTTTTTTATTCTTACAGTTCCCCATTTTGAAGTTCTGACTCCATCTTTTAAATTGTCACCCATAGTAAAAGTGTCATCTTCAAATCTACTTCTGGATATGGCAGTTCCAGGAAGTATGTCTCTATTTGTTTTTATCATGAATAAATAGTTATCTCCAGAATCCTTATATACATGGGTATCTTCATCTTGGATTACATTGCTCATGTCGTCGTTTAAAACTCTCCCAATAAGTATTTTTCTGTCTCCGCAGCAGTCCATGTAGGGCATGGAAAATAATAAAGTTACTTCATCTGCAAATTTTTTATCATGTAAATCAATATCCAAAGTGTTTTTATCTTCATAAGGGCCATACATGAACTTTTCTTTTTTTAATCCTTTTTCATAATTAGGTAAATGATTCATATTAAGTCCTATATGTTTACTACAGGTGGATTCAACAACTGTTCCAGTATTATTTAGTATGAAAAATTCACAGAAATCCTTGTATCGGTTTAATTCTACATTTAAGTCTTCCAGTAGTTTTTTATCATTTTCTTCAAAACATCTTATAATGTTACAGGTGTTTTCAAGTTGCATCCATTTATCCTTGAACCAGTTTTCCAAAGCTTTTTTTCTGCCTTTTGAGATTCCTTCAAATACCTTTTCAGATTGTTCTTTTATTCTTTTGTTAAAAAAATGCATAATTTTTAATTTTATCATGGATCTAACCCCTTTCTCAATAAGTTGTTATTTAAATATTTAAAGTAAGATTTTTATTATATTTATTGGTAATCTTATGATGAAAATTATAATGTTGTAATATGCCTTATTACGTTATATTACAATAACGTCCTGAAGTTATTAATATTCTACATAATTTATAAAAATCCTTTAAATAATTTAAAAAAATATACTGAAATAAGGTAAATGCCTTATTTATTTTAACGATATATAAATTTATATAATTTTTTTTGTTAAATTTAACAAAAATATACCAATGAATAATAATATAAATCACAGAAAATTAATATATTGATATATAGGTCTGTAAAATGGTGAATATATCATTGCATTATAAAAAAACTCACAATAATATTTTTAATCGTGTGATTTTAAATAAAGTGCTTATTCTTATGTTGAAAAGTGTTATATATTACCATGAAAATGATTTTATTATAGTGATTTTGAATAAATTACAGCTTAAATTATTATTAAGTTATTAGTTTCCTTAGTAAATATGAATACAAAAGATTCAAAAAAATAAAAATATATTTTTATTTCATCACTTAAAGCAATATATGCTGGTTCTGATGTACTCCCTTAAAGTTCTATATATGAATTAAAATTTGCATTTATTAATATATATTTGTTTTGAATAATAAATTAATAAAATTTTGATATTTCTATTGATAAATTATATAAAAGTTAGTATTATATTAGTATTATATAAAAAATAAGTTTTTTAAAAGGCAACAGAGAATATATTTAAAAAACTTATAAATTTTTTTATTAATTTATTTTTAAGGAGGTATTTTTATGAGTGGAGTAAATGCAGCAGATACTGTATTTGTCATTATTAGTGCAGCTTTGGTAATGATAATGACTCCGGGACTAGCTTTATTTTATGGAGGAATGGTTAGAGGAAAGAATACATTAAATACTACTCTTCATAGTTATTCAGCTCTAGCAGTAATATCTATACAGTGGATACTTATAGGTTATACACTGTGCTTTGGAAACAATATAGGCGGATTTATAGGTGGTTTTAATTTTGCAGGTTTAAAGGGAGTGGGATTTGCACCTAATGCAGATTATGCGGCTACGATTCCACACCAAGTGTTTATGATGTTTCAGCTTATGTTTGCAATAATAACTCCTGCACTTATATCTGGCTCTATTGCAGAGAGAATGAAATTTATGCATTGGCTTGCATTTCTCCTGCTTTGGACAACTTTTGTTTACGATCCTATTGCACATTGGGTATGGGGAACAGGTGGCTGGCTTAAGAATCTTGGAGCTTTGGATTTTGCAGGTGGTAATGTAGTTCATATAAGTTCAGGTGTATCGGGACTTGTAGCGGCATTGATGCTGGGAAAAAGAAAGAGTGTAGGCAAACCTAGCAATCTCCCTTTAACTTGTCTTGGAGCTGCACTTCTCTGGTTTGGATGGTATGGATTTAATGCGGGAAGTGGTCTTGGTGTCAATAGTGTAGCAGTAAATGCTTTTGTTACCACAAACACATCTGCAACAGCTTCAGCTGTGAGTTGGGCTTTTTGTGAATATATGTATAGAAAAAAAGTAACTTCTCTTGGAGTTGCCAGCGGATTAGTTGCAGGTCTTGTAGCCATAACTCCAGGTGCTGGTTTTGTAAGTCCTTTGGCTTCATTGATTATTGGATTAATAGGTGGAGCTATATGTTATACATCAATTACTTTTCTTAAATCTAAATTGGGATATGATGATGCCCTGGATGCTTTTGGATGTCATGGTGTAGGAGGAATATGGGGAGGAATTGCTACTGGAATATTTGCATGGACAGCAATGAATTCAGCAGGGGCAAATGGATTGATACATGGAAATCCAAAATTGGTTGGAATTCAGCTTATAGCTATTTTAGCCACAATTGTGTATGCAGCGGTAGTTACATTTATTATAATTAAAGTAATTAATGCAGTAAGCAGTATTAGGGTAACTGCAAAAGATGAACAGATAGGTCTTGATGTTACCGAACATGGCGAAGAGGCTTATGGGGGAATGGGAGTTTAGAGAGATTACTTGTATATTTATTAATTAATAGAATAATATAGATTTATACAGAGTGTTTTTACGTCATTGAAATATGTGTTTAATAGGGAGGTAAAATAATGAGTGATAAGCTTACTAAGGTGGATATTATTACTTCTAAAGGCAGATTTGAGGAATTAAAAAAAGCACTGGATCATATAGGTATTACAGGCATGACTGTTACCAATGTTTCAGGATGTGGCATGCAAAAAGGTCATAAAGAATATTATCGAGGATTGGCTATGGATATTAATCTTATACCTAAGGTGAAGGTAGAGGTAGTTGTTTGTGAAGTACCAGTAGAGCTTGTGGTTGAAACTGCTAAAAAAGTGCTTCATACCGGAGAAATGGGAGATGGAAAGATATTTGTATATGATGTGGAAAATGTTGTAAGAATAAGTACTGGTGATGAAGGCAAAGCGGCTCTGCAGTATAAAAAATCTTAGATTACAAAAAATCAAGTATTGAATTGAAAATTCAATACTTGATTTTTTATATATTTTTAAATAAATAGATTTACATTTGAATCTTCTGCTTCTCCCAGATAGTAGCCTACTCCACCTAACTTAACTCCTTGAATGAGTTCTTCTTTTTTAAGTCCCATAACATCCATGGACATTTGACAGGCTACTATTTCAATGCCGCTGTCAATTGCGGATTTAATAAGTTCTTCAAGGGAGCTTATATTTTTATCTTTCATAACTTTTCTCATCATTCTTGTACCCATTCCTAGCATGTTCATGTTGGACAATTTCAATTTTTTGCTTCCACGAGGCATCATTTTCCCAAACATAGAATCCATGAATTCTTTTTTTACAGGTACTTTTTCAGGTTTTCTCAGTATATTTAATCCCCAGAAGGTAAAAAACATTGTGACTTTTTTACCCATGGAAGCAGCTCCATTGGCAATTATGAAAGAAGCCAGTGCTTTATCCAAGTCACCACTGAATACCACAATAGTTTTATTGTCATTATGTGGTGTTTTGAAGCTTTCGTCATTTTTTGAATTTAGTTTATCGTTTTTTTTTATAAAGGCCGTTACATTACAATTATTCTTACTCAAACTAACAAGGTCATTATCAGTTCTCTTACACCATGCTTTAATATCTTCATAAAAACCTGGGTCAGAGGCAGTTACTTTAAGAATTTCACCTTGTTTTAAATTATCAATAGAGGATTTTGTCTGCATAAGAGGCCCCGGACAAGAAAGACCGCAAGCATTTACACTTTTAGTATAGGCAGGTTCCTCTGAATCAAGTTTTAAACTTATACTCTGATTATTGGAATGTGATTTTTTCTCTGAGGAAGATTTGGTATTGTCAAATTTTTTAGGTTTAAAATTTAATGATTTATAGCTTTTATAGCCTCCTGTTAGAATTTTGACTTTGTATCCACGTTGAGAGAGTATTCTGGCTGCAGTGTAGCTTCTCAGACCCACCTGACAATAGGCTATAATCTCTTTATTTTTATCCAGTTCTTCCAGTCTGTTTCTTAGTTCATCTAAAGGAATATTTAAAGCACCATCTATATGCTGATTGTCAAATTCTATTTTTGCATGTACATCTAAAATAATGATATTTTCTCTGTTATAATTTAAAAATTCTTCTGGGGTTATAACTTCAACCTTTCCAGATAAAACATTTTCTGCCACAAAACCTGCCATATTTACAGGATCTTTTGCAGATGAAAATGGAGGAGCATAACCTAGTTCCAGTCTAGTCAAATCTTCTACTGTACCTCCAAGGCGAATAACTGTTGCAATAACGTCAATTCTTTTATCAACACCATCGTAACCTATACCTTGTGCACCTAAAATTTTACCTTCCTGATTAAAGATGAGTTTTAAAGATAATGGAAGTGCATCAGGGTAATAGGATGCATGGGATGTTGGATGAACATATATAACTTTATATGGAATATTAAATTTCTTTAGAATTCTTTCATTATTTCCTGTACTTGCACCAGTTAAACTAAATACTTTAAGTATTGCAGTTCCTTGAGTCCCATCATAGGTGGAATTTAATCCACATATATTATCTGCTGCTATTCTTCCCTGTTTATTAGCGGGTCCCGCCAGTGCAATTGCAGTGTTATTGCCATTTACAAAGTCTACTACTTCTATGGCATCTCCTACAGCATAAATATTTTTAATATTTGTCTGCATTTTATCATTCACTAATATATGCCCTTTAATTCCTAAGTTTATACCGCTGTCTTTTATAAAATTGGTATTAGGTGCTACACCGATGGCAAGTATAACTAAGTTTGTGGTAACCTTTGTGTTGCTGCTAAGGGTTATTTCTATATTTTCCCCATCCTCTTTGAAGGATTTAACTCCATCATTTAAAATGATATTTACTCCATTGTCCTCCATTTCTTTTTCAAGGGCGGTTACCATATCTGAATCAAAAGGCGCTAAAATGTGGGGCGCAGCTTCAATTAAAGTTACATCAAGACCTCTTTCTTTTAAATTTTCTGCCATTTCAATTCCGATAAAACCTCCGCCTATAATAGCTGCACTTTGAATATTTTTCTTATCTACCAAAGATTTTATGGTATCTGTATCTGGTATATTTCTCAAGGTTAAAATTTTTTTACTGTTTATGCCTTCAATATTTGGTCTGATAGCTTTTCCACCAGGGGACAGTACCAGGTAATCATAACTTTCCTCATAGGTTCCGAGGTCTTTGCTTTTTACCTTTACTGTATTTTTGTTTACATCTATACCTATAACTTCACTATTGATTCTGGTATCTATATTAAATTTACCTTTCATACCTTCTGGGGTTTGAACTAGCAGTCTTTCTCTGTCTTTAATAGTATTTCCTATGTAGTATGGAAGACCGCAATTTGCAAAAGATATATATTCATCCATTTCAAACATGATTATTTCTGCATTTTCATCTAGTCTCCTGAGCCTTGTGGCTGTGGAAGCTCCTCCTGCTACTCCTCCTACAATTAATATTTTTTTTCTCATGAAAATTCCTCCTTCTGTAGTATTAGTGTTTAATTATAAATTATTTAAACAAGGCATTAACTAAGTCAACAACTAGTTCGTTGCAGACTTTATAATTAATTTCTACTCCATTTCTCATACCTTTTATAATTCCAGCAGCTTTTAATTTCTGAAGATGCTGGGATAATGTAGATTGAGGTATATTCAGGCACTGCTGCATATGAGTTACATTGCAGCTTCCTGTTTCAAGCAATCCTTTGATGACACATAATCTAATAGGGTGAGCCATAACTTTAAGGATTTCTGACACTTCCGTATATTTCATATAATTACTATCCATAAGGTACCTCTTTTCTATGGAATTTATTAATCGTTATATTTATATATTACAATATAATGATGGAATAGTCAATAACTTAATTTAAAAATAATTTGTTGGATGCTCTAAAAAATGTTAATATATTTATGCTATATTTTATAGTTCGATTGTATTATAAGTATTAATTAAAGCTGAATAATTTAAGGAGAAAAATATGGAATATACATTGATTGCCACCTCCACTTTTGGATTGGAAGCTGTGGTGGCTGGAGAGCTTAAGGAACTTGGATATGATAATTTGAAGCTTGAAAATGGGAAGGTTACTTTTTGTGGAGATGAAATGGATATAGTTACTTGTAATTTATGGCTTAGGACTGCAGATAGAGTACTTATAAAAATGGCGGAATTTAAAGCAGAAAGTTTTGAGGAACTTTTTCAAGGTACACTTTCTGTGGATTGGGGAAATATCATGCCTGAGGATGCATTTATGCATGTGACGGGTAAATCTATAAAATCTAAATTGCATAGTGTGCCAGATTGCCAATCCATAGTTAAAAAAGCTGTGGTTGAAGCTATGAAAAAGAAATACAACAGGGAAAGATTTCATGAAACTGGAGTGGAATATAAAATAGAAGTGGGTATACTTAAAGATAGGGTAACTTTGACGTTAGATACTTCAGGGGAAGCTCTTCATAAAAGAGGATATAGAGAAAATTCAGGGGGAGCACCTATCAAAGAAACACTGGCTGCGGCTATGGTCCTTTTAAGCAAATGGAAGCCTTCACAAATACTTGCAGATCCCATGTGTGGTTCCGGTACCATTGCCATTGAAGCTGCATTAATAGGTAAAAATATGGCTCCGGGATTAAATAGAAGTTTTGTTTCAGAAAAGTGGGGTATAATTCCACATAACTTATGGCAAGATTTAAGAAAACATGCCCAAAATTCCATTAATAGTAATAGTTTTAGAATTCTTGCTTCAGACATAGATGGGAGGGTAGTTAAAACTGCTAGGGCCAATGCAAAAAAAGCAGGGGTGGAGGAGTATATAGCTTTTCAAAAAATGCCTTTGCAAAAGTTTAGTTCTAGTAAGAAGTATGGTTTTATAATAAGTAATCCTCCCTATGGAGAAAGACTGGGAGAAAAAAAAGAAGTGGAAAATCTATACAGGGATATGGGAGAGGTATTTTCAACACTTGAAAAGTGGTCCTATTTTATAATAACAGCTCATACTGAATTTGAAAAATACTTTGGAAAAAAATCTCATAAAAATAGAAAGCTTTATAATGGAAGATTAAAATGCTATTATTATCAGTATTTTGGAGAGAAGGATAAAAGTTAAAAATCAGGGGTGTACCTGATTTTTTACTTTTGTGCTTTTTCAACTCGTACTGTTTTACCTTTTATAGTTCTATGTTGAAGGCCTTCAAGAACTGTAGAGGCTTTGCCAAAAAGTATATCTACATAGGAAAAGTTGTCTTTTATATCTATTATTCCTATATCTTCAGGGTTTATCCCGGGGATACTTGAAATGGTACCTGCTATATCTCCAGGGCGTATTTTTTTCTTTTTACCTGCACTTATATATATTTTTGTAATATCCCTGTTTAATTTTGATGATTTATCCTCTTTAAGGTTAGGAGCAGATTTGAGTTTTTCATAAAATAGTTTTTTCCCCGTTTCAATTTCTTTTAAGGAAGGAATTTTTCCTTCGTTAATAGTAATATGAAAATATTCTTCTATTTTTTTAAGATAGGGATATTCTTTAGGAGTAACAAAAGTTATAGCAGTGCCATTATTTGTGAAGCGCCCTGTACGGCCTATTCTGTGAATGTAGTTTTCTCTTTCTACAGGTATATCATAATTTATTATGTGTGTTATATTTTCCACATCAATTCCTCTGGCGGCTATATCTGTACATACAAGAAAGGTAAATTTTCCTCTTTTAAAACTTTGTATTTTATCAATTCTTTCGCTTTGAAGCATTCCTCCATGAAGAGCCTCACAGGAATAATTTTTAGCTTTCATTTGCAAAACCAAATCATCTACGTTCTTTTTAGTCCTGCAAAATATCATGGAACTTTCAGGTCTTTTGGTATATATTATTTTATTTAATAGAGAAAATTTACAAGGGGCCTCTACCTTGTAATATATTTGCTTTATTCTGTCTTTTACAGAGTTTTTACACTGAACCTCTATATTGATTGGATTTCTCATATACACCGTACATAATTTTAGTATTTGTCCAGGGATGGTTGCAGAAAATAAAAGAGTAGTTCTATTTTTAGGGAGTTTGTTTATAACAGCCTCCACCTGTTCCATAAATCCCCTGCTTAACATTTCATCTGCTTCATCTATAACCAGATACTTTATTTTTTCAAGGATTAAAGTATTTCTTTCTATATGATCCAATATTCTTCCTGGAGTTCCAGTTACTACATGAACTCTCTGTTTTAGTTTTTCTATTTGAAGGCTTATAGGTTCTTTGCCAAAGAGAGCAGTACAATTTATTTTTTTTAATCTTCCAATGTATGAAAAATCCTCTTTAATCTGAAGAGCTAGTTCTCTTGTGGGGGTAAGTACCAATGCTTGGGGATTTTTTTCTTCTATTTCTGTTTTTTCACAGATTGGTATTGCAAAAGCTGCGGTTTTTCCACTGCCTGTTTGTGATTTTACTACAATGTCCTTATCTTTTAAAACCAGTGGTATAACCTTTTCTTGAACTTTAGAGGGAGAGTTATAACCCAGTTTATTTAGTGACTCTAATATAGTATTGCTTAACTGAAAATCTTTAAAATTTAATTTATCCATAGTTTTACCTCATATAGTTTAATAACAATATAATACTATTATGTATCCCTAAAGTATAGTAAAAGTTATTTTTACATTAAGATAGTTTGCGAAAAGGTAGAATTGCAAATTGATTTGATATAGAATAGAAATCAAATATTGTATAAGAAGGTTTGATATGAGTTATAAAATTTTAATTACAGAAGATATAGAAGAAGAAGGAATAAAATACCTAAAAAAATTTGGGTATGAGATAAAAATGCCTAAAGATACCTCCGAGGATGTTCTCATAGAAGAAGTTAAAGACTGTGATGCCATACTTGTGAGAATGGCAAATATCACAGAAAAAGTAATAAGAGCAGGTAAAAAGTTAAAAGTCATTTCAAGATTTGGTGTAGGAGTAAATAATGTAGATATTAAAACAGCAGCAGAACTTTCTATACAAATTACCAATGCTCCAGAGTCAAATAAAAATACGGTGGCGGAATATACCATGGGTCTTATTATAGCCCTTGCTAAAAAGTTTTTTCTATATGACAGAGAATTCAGAAAGGGAAATTTCGACATAAGGGATATTTTAGGAATTGATCTTGAAGGAAAAGTGCTTGGAATTGTGGGACTTGGAAGTATAGGAAAGCTTCTGGCTTTAAAGGCTTCAAAAGGTTTTGGCATGAGGGTTATAGGTTTTAAGCGCCATATTGATGAAGAGTCCCAATCCTTGGACTATGTTGAACTTACAGATAGCTTAGATTATTTACTTAAAAATTGTGATTTTGTAAGTTTAACTGTTCCTTTTACTAAAGCTACAAGGAGAATTATAGGAAAAAGAGAGTTGTCTCTTATGAAAGAGGACGCATTCCTTATAAATACAGCTCGTGGAGAGGTGGTAGATAATGATGCCTTTTGTAATGCTCTTTTGAATAAGCAAATTGCAGGGGCGGCAGTAGATGTATTTGATGGAGAGATACCTTCAGAGGATAATCCTATTTTCAAAATGGAAAATGTAATTGTAACCCCTCATAGTGCGGCCCATACCATAGAAGCCATGAAAAGAATGTCTGTTCATGCAGCTATTGGCATACATGAGGTTCTAAGCGGGAATAAGCCTTCTTGGCCTGTAAATATCAAAAATAATCTATAATAGGCAAAGGGAATGTAATTAGATTTTTGTAAATTAAATTCAGTTATATTCCCTTATGACTTATAAGTTTTATAATATTTTTTTGGAGAAACTCCAAACATTTTTTTAAAAGCTCTTATAAAATTGGAATAATCGCCAAATCCAGATTGCATACAGGCATCTGTTATACTTTTGCCTCTTTTTATTAATAAATTTGACATGATCAGTCTTTTTTGAATTATGTATGAATGTATTGTATAACCTGTTTGTTTTTTAAATTTGTGCATTAGATAATATTTACTTACATAAAATTTAGAGGAAAGAAGATCTATAGATAAATTTTCATCTAAATGTTCATTTATATAATTTAAAATATTATTTATGGATTCGTCATATTTGATATCTTGCAGTTCTTTAATATTTTTTTGTTTTAAAAACAGTCTATTAATGTATACTAAAAATTGTAAAAATAAGCCGATTCTTAGTGTTTCATATCCTAGATCCTTATTGTTGAAAGTATCTTCAAGAGCAAAAAGAATTTTTTTTATTATTTCAATCCAGTTATTTTTCAGTCTTAAAAGATTAAATCCTTGTTTTGAAGCTAATTCAAAACAGCTCATGAGATTACAATGGTTATTGTATTTTGCTAGAAAGTCTAGATTTATCCACATAATTATTCGTTCATAAGCTTTATTGGGAGTTATTACGGCCTTATGTATATCATTGTTATTTATAAGGAGTATATCCCAGGGTTTTAACTTATAGGATTTACCTTCTATTAAGTAAGTTACATCTCCATCTTTGAATATTACTATTTTATTAAAATTATGATAGTGAAATTCAAAAGATATATCTTTTTTATCTTTTAAATAAAATATCTGAAAGTCAGTTTTTAAATACCCTCTTTTTATACTTAAACTTTTATTTTCTTCCATATAGCATTTACCTCAATAAAATATAGTTATATGGTAGAGCATTTTTTGCCATGTTTCAAGCACTTTTAGCAATAAAAGTAGTGAAAAATTAAAATATAATAATTATTAGATAATATAATTAGGAGGAAATTTACAATGAAAAAACTTCTTGGAGGATATAAATTTTCTATAGTGTTGCTTGCTTCAATAATCCTGGGTGCAATTTTAGGTGTTTTTTTAGGACATAGAGCATCCGTATTAAAACCTTTTGGGGAATTGTTTTTGAATTTAATGTTCATGGTAATAATACCATTGGTATTTTTCAGCGTTACTTCAGCTATAGCTAATATGAAAGGGATGAAGAGATTTGGCAAAGTTATAGGAAGCACTATTATAGTGTTTTTATGTACAGCACTGGCAGCTTCTGTCATAGGGGTAATAGGGGCTTTCATAGTTGGACCTGCAAAAGGTATAGATTATATGGCATTAAAACAGATGGTATCTGAAAGCAGTAATTCAATGCAGCAAATTAAGCATGTGGGAGTTTTACAGCAGATTGTAAATGCAATTACAGTTCCAGAATTTGCATCTTTGTTTTCTAAAAGTAATATGCTTCAATTAATCTTATTTTCGGCACTGCTTGGTATTTCAACGGCATCACTTGGAGAAAAGGGGGAACCTATTACTAGGTTTTTTACAGCAGCAGCACATGTAATGATGCAGATGGTAAAGATAATAATGTATTATGCGCCTATAGGACTTGGATGTTATTTTGCTTCAGTAATAGGGGCACTTGGACCTCAAATATTGCAGGGGTACTTGAGAATATTTATACTCTATATAATTATATCCATTATTTATTATTTTGGATTTTTTACTTTATATGCCTTTTTATCAGGAGGGAAAACTGCAATCCAAATATTTTGGAAAAATGCCGTGGTTCCCACTATTACGGCCCTTGCCACCTGTTCTAGTGCTGCTAGCATTCCTGTTAACCTGGAGTTTGCAAAAAAGATGAGGGTTCCAAAGGATGTAGCAGAAACTGTAATTCCACTTGGAGCAAATATTCATAAGGACGGTTCTGTAATTGGGGGAGTTATGAAAATCACTTTTTTATTTGGATTATTTAATAAGAATATGACTAATATATCATCCATAGTTTCCATAATTTTTATATCTTTTCTGGTAGGAGCTGTAATGGCCGCTATCCCCAGTGGGGGCATGATTGGCGAAATGCTCATACTTAGTATATATGGCTTTTCTCAAGGATTACTTCCTATAATTATGGTTATAAGTGTCATCATAGATGCACCAGCTACTGTTTTGAATTCCACGGGAAACACAGTATGCAGTATGATGATATCACGGCTTGTAGAGGGGAAAGAATGGATTTTTAATAGAGCAAGCTAAAATAATATTATTATCTTTATTTTTTACATTGACAAGTTAATGGTAAAGTGATATTCTACCTAAATAAGAACTATTATCTGTCGGTAATAAAAATATCATTAATAATTAAATATAGTAAATTGTTGACGAGGAGATAAAACTATATATGCTACTTAAAGAGAATTGGCGGTGCTGGAAAGCTGATAGGATGCAGTATAGAAAAGTAGCCTTTGAGAGTGTGGGTCAAAAGTACTTTGTGAAGTTCTGAGTAATTCACAACATTGGGATTATGTTATAAATCCAGAATGTGTTTGCATTTTTTAATGAGTGGGTGTTTTACATCAATTAAGGTGGTACCGCAGGAAGATGAATTTAAATCCTGTCCTTTGTATTTATACAGGGGGCAGGATTTTTTATATATTATTTTAAAAGGAGAGATAAATATGGATTTTAAATATGCTCGTAGAATGGAGGGCTTAAATGCCTCTGAAATTAGAGAACTTTTAAAGATTACTCAACAACCGGAAGTTATATCCTTTGCAGGAGGGCTTCCAGCACCGGAACTTTTTCCAATTGATGAGATAAAAGAAGCAAACAGACTCGTACTTGAAGAGGATGGAAAAAACGCACTTCAATATTCAACTACAGAAGGATATGATCCTTTAAGAAAATGGGCTGCAGATAGAATGAATAAAATGTTGGACACTTCCTTTGATTATGAAAATATATTGATTACACATGGTTCACAGCAGGCATTGGATCTTTCAGGAAAAGTCTTTTTAGATGAAGGAGATGTTGTACTATGTGAAAGTCCTACATATCTTGCGGCAATTAGCGCTTTTAAGGCATATGGATGTGGGTTTGTCGAAGTACCTACGGATGAAGATGGTATGGTTATAAGTGAACTTGAAAGAATACTTAAAACTACTGAAAGAGTTAAACTAATATACGTTATTCCTAATTTTCAAAATCCTACAGGGAGAACCTGGGGTATTGAAAAACGTAAGGAATTATCTGAACTTGCTACAAAGTACAATGTAATTGTTATTGAGGATAACCCTTATGGAGAGCTTCGTTATGAAGGGGAACAATTACCATCTGCAAAATCATTTGATAAAAGTGGAAATGTATTATGTCTTGGCACTTTTTCAAAAATATTTTGTCCAGGCTATAGAATTGGATGGATTGCAGGAGATAAGGAGATTATAAAAAAGTATGTATTGGTAAAACAGTCTACTGACCTTCAATGTAACACTATTGCCCAAAGGGATATTGCAAAGTATCTTGAATTATATGATATTGATAAGCATATAGAGGAAATTCTTAAGGTTTATAAGAAAAGACGTGACCTAGCTATAAATACAATGGAAGCAGAATTTCCAAAAGAAGTTACATTTACAAGACCCCATGGTGGATTGTTTATGTGGGTTGAACTTCCAGAAGAAATAAATGCAAGAGATGTACTTAAAAAGTGTCTTGAAAAGAATGTTGCATTCGTTCCGGGGGGTTCCTTCTTTCCAAATGGCGGAAAAGAAAATAATTTCAGAATCAACTATTCAAGTATGTCAGAGGATAAGATTGTTCAAGGAATAAAGTGTATAGGTGAAGTTTTAAAGGAATTTATTAATGGGTAACTTGTTAGGTTAGTTCTTCAATTGTAGGAGTGCTGATATACCTGGACTTTAATTTCTTTGCAAGCTATTTGTTAATATGTTAATATATAAAATATATTTTTGCTGAAGAATATTTTTATCCAAACGCTACCATTGCTAATACTCCCATCTTCTTCAAAGTGGGAGATAAGCACTGTTACACGCCTGGATAAGTTCTTCTTATAATATCGTTAAGATTTTAACATTTGAAAATAAGTTAAATGATCAAAATAGAGACGGAGGTACTTTAAATGGGTTTTAAATCAGATATACAAATAGCACAGGAGTGCAGTATGGAAAATATAAAAGATATTGCAGGGAAATTAAATATTTCTGAAGATGATATTGAATTATATGGAAAGTATAAAGCTAAAATTGACTACAATCTTTTAAAAACCACTAAAGGCAAAAATGGGAAACTTATATTATGTACAGCCATAAATCCAACACCCGCGGGAGAGGGTAAGACTACTACATCAATTGGGGTGGCAGATGCCCTGTCAAGGCTTGGTAAATCTGTAGTTGTTGCATTAAGAGAGCCTTCCATGGGACCTGTATTTGGAATAAAGGGAGGAGCTGCTGGTGGGGGATATGCCCAAGTAGTACCTATGGAAGATATAAATTTACATTTTACAGGGGACATACATGCCATGACTGCTGCTAATAATTTACTGGCAGCTCTCATAGACAATCATATATATCAGGGAAATAAACTAAACATAGATTCTAGAAGAATTGCATGGAAAAGATGTATGGATATGAATGATAGGCAGCTTAGATTTGTAGTGGACGGATTAGGAGGAAAGGTAAATGGAATACCACGGGAAGATGGTTTTGATATAACTGTTGCCTCAGAAATAATGGCTATATTTTGTCTGTCAACAGACATAAATGATTTAAAAGAGAGGATTTCAAAGATAATTGTGGGATATGATAGAGAGGGAAATCCTGTAACTGCCCATGACCTAAAAGCTGAAGGAGCCATGGCAGCACTGCTTAAAGATGCGTTGAAGCCTAATTTGGTTCAGACGCTGGAGGGAACGCCGGCTTTTGTACATGGAGGACCCTTTGCCAACATAGCTCATGGATGTAATTCTATAATGGCGACTAGAATGGCAATGCATTTTGGAGATTATGTAGTTACAGAGGCAGGCTTTGGTGCGGATCTGGGTGCAGAAAAATTTCTGGATATCAAATGCAGAATGGCAGGATTGAAGCCGGATGCGGTAATAATAGTTGCTACGGTAAGGGCGCTTAAATATAATGGGGGAATGGCAAAGACAGAATTAAATAATGAAAACTTGGCAGCGCTTGAAAAAGGTATTCCTAATTTGTTAAAACACGTAGAAAATATAACTAAGGTATTTAAGTTGCCTGCAGTGGTGGCACTAAATGTATTTCCTACAGATACAGAAGCTGAACTTAAATTGGTAGAAGAAAAGTGCAGAGAATTTGGAGTGAATGTAAGGTTATCGGAAGTTTGGGCAAAAGGTGGAGAAGGTGGAATAGAATTAGCAAAAGAAGTTTTAAGGCTTATAGATGAAGGAAAAAATGATTTTAATTTTGCCTATGATGAAAAATTGCCAATCAGAGATAAAATAAGAGCTATAGCCCAAAAGATATATGGTGCAGATGATGTTACTTTTACCAATCAGGCAGAAAAGGAAATAGATGAACTTGAAAAATTAGGTTTTGGAAAAACACCAGTTTGTATAGCTAAAACACAATATTCCCTTACAGATGATCAAAATAAACTTGGAAGACCAGAGGGATTTACAATTACAGTAAGACAGGTAAGTGTTTCTGCAGGGGCAGGTTTTGTAGTGGCTTTAACTGGTTCAATAATGAAAATGCCGGGGCTTCCTAGGGTTCCAGCTGCGGAAAAAATAGATGTGGATGAAAATGGAATAATAAGTGGGCTGTTTTAAATAGCTGGAGAGGAAATATTATGAATTTAAAAGGTAAAAGTTGTGTGGATTTTGTGGAAGTATTAGGTTCAAAGGATGCAGTTCCGGGAGGAGGAAGCGTTTCTGCACTTGCAGGGTCTTTAGGGGCTGCCCTGGGAAGTATGGTATGCAATCTTACTTTAGGAAAGAAGAAATATGCAGAATATGAGGAAAAATTAGAATTTATATTACAAAAGACTTATAAACTGCAGAGGGAACTTTTAAACATGGTGGATGAAGATGCAAAATGTTTTCTTCCTCTTTCCAAAGCTTATGGAATGCCAAAAAATACAAAAGAGGAAAAGGCCATAAAAGAAAAGGTTTTACAAAAATGCTTGAAAGATGCCTGCGGGGTACCTGTAAATATTATTAAAAAAGCGTATGATACCATTAAGCTTCATGAAATTTTGGTAGACGGTTGTTCCAAACTTGTAATAAGCGATATAGGGGTAGGAGTTCAATGTTTAAGGGCAGCAATAGTTGGCGCTAAGCTTAATGTAATAATAAATTTATCTTCTATAAATGATAAAGAGTATGTTTATAGGGTAAAATCTGAAATAGAACCCTTAGTTAGAGAAGGTATTGAAATAGCAGATAGGGTATATGGAAAAGTAGTTGAGATACTTTCTGTGTAGCAATATATCTAAATGCAATAGCGGTAATATATTTTGAGTATAAAGGAGAACGTAAGTATGGGTCTAGTAATTAAAGGCAAGCCCGTGGCAGATGCCATAAGTGAAGCTTTAATTAAAGAAGTGGATGATTTAAAAATACAGGGTATTATTCCTAAACTGGTTATAGTAAGAGTTGGAGCCAAGGCAAGTGACCTTGCTTATGAGAGGGGAATATTGAAAAGGTGTTATGCAGTTGGAGTAGAAACTTGTGTAAAAGAATTTCCAGAGTATATATCACAAAGAGAATTTATAAGGGAATTAAGAGGATTAAATGAAGATAGAAGTGTAAATGCCATAATGGTATTCAGACCTTTGCCTGAGCATTTGGATGAAAATATCATAAAGTATGTAATTACACCTGAAAAAGATATAGATTGCTTTAATCCTATAAATCTGGCTAAGGTTATAGCAGGGGAAGGCACTGGTTTTGCACCTTGTACGCCAAGTGCAGTGATGGAAATACTCAGATTCTATAATATTCCTGTAGAGGGTAAGATGTCTGTGGTAGTTGGAAGAAGTATGGTAGTTGGGAAGCCAATGTCTATGATGCTTTTAAATAAAAATTCTACAGTTACAATTTGTCATTCAAAAACCTCTCACCTAGATAAAATTTGTTCCCAGGCGGATATATTGATTATATGCATGGGAAAGGCTAAATTCATAGATTCAAAATATATTAAGGAGGGAACTGTAGTTATAGATGTAGGGATAAATGTGGATGAATATGGGAATTTTTGTGGGGATGTGAACATAAAAAGCTGTCAATGGAAAGATATAATAGTGACACCTGTTCCGGGAGGAGTGGGGGCAGTTACCTCATCCATATTGGCACAACATGTTGTAAGAGCATGTAAAGGGCAAAATAATTTGTAATAATTAATTATATATGATAAGGAGAGTCGTATTTTAAGATATAATAATCTTAAATGGACTCTTTTTTTATGATATCCATCCTTGGGATAAATTTAGGATGACTGGAGGTTTTGTGTTTGGGAAAGTATGATCTTGTAATAATAGGAGGGGGACCGGCAGGATTGGCCGCAGCCACGGCTGCTAAAGAAGAAGGTGTAGATAATATTTTGATACTTGAAAGGGAAAATCAGCTTGGGGGAAAATTGAATCAATGTATACACAGTGGCTTTGGATTTACTACATTAGGTGAGGAACTGACAGGACCGGAGTATGTAGGAAAGTTCATAGAAAAAGTGGAAAATTTAAATATATCATATAAATTAAATACTATGGTACTTAATTTAACCAGAAATAAAATAATAACTGCTGTCAATGAGGAAGAAGGTATTATCGAAATAAAGGCAAGAGCCATAATTTTATCTATGGGATGTAAAGAAAGTCCTTGGGGTATTATGAATATATCCAGCAGTAAATGTGCAGGTGTACTTACAGCGGGATTGGCTCAAAGATTTATAAACATAGAAGGCCACATGCCGGGAAAGGAAGTTGTAATACTTGGTTCTGGGAATATAGCTCTTATAGTTGCACGAAGAATAATTTTAGAAGGTGGAAAGGTGAAGGCAGTTGTGGAGCCGTTAAATTACTGCAGTGGACTTAAAAAGAATATAGTGCAGTGCCTTTATGATTTTAAGATTCCTTTAAAGTTGAATCATACTATAGTGGATATAAAAGGAAAAAACAGAGTGGAAGGGGTAACTATTTCTCAGATAGATAGACATAAAAAAATTGTTAAAGATAGTGAGGAGCATATATTCTGTGATACGGTAGTTTTATCTGCAGGACTATTTCCTGAAAATGAACTATTGAGAAAGGCAGGAGTGAAAGTATCCAATATAACTGGAGGACCTTTGGTGGATGAAAGTCTGGCTACAACTGTAGATGGGATATTTACCTGTGGAAATGTACTCTATATTCACGATATAGTTGATAATATTGTTTTGGAAAGTATAAATGCAGGTAAAAATGCAGTAGCTTATATAAAAGGTAAAAAATTTAATGGTAGTAAAATAAAAATTTTGCCTCTTCAAGGTATTAAGTATACTATTCCTCAATATATAAATGTGGAAAATGTAGCTGAGAGCATAAATATTATGTTTGCTGTAACAAATGTATTTAGAGACAAATTCATATCCCTGTATTTTGATGGTGTGAGGAAGATGCATATTAAAAAGAAAATACTTACTCCTTCAGAATTGGAACAGGTTAAGTTTACTAAAGAATTACTAGAAAATCATTCTGGATGCAGACAAATAAGTATAAGCATACAAAAGGATTGATGTAACTTTTATATTAGGAGGATATTTTATGTACAAAGATCTATTGGAAAAATTGATAAAGGAGTTTGGTGATTTTACACAGTTGAAACTTGAAAATATACCGGATATAGATTTATATATGGATCAGGTTACAACTCTTATGGAAGAAAAATTAGCACATTTAAAGAGAACAGAAGGAGAAAGCACTCTCACTAAGACTATGATAAATAATTATACTAAATCGGGAATACTTATGCCTCCTAAAAAGAAAAAATATTCTAAACAACATATTATATTGATAGTATTGACATATTATTTAAAACAGATTTTATCTATAGGGGATATACAAAAATTATTTTCTCCTATAGTAACTTCTATAATAAAAGGGGAAGATCGCAGGGAGGAGTTGAATGGAATATATAAACATTTCCTAAAAATTGAAGAAAGTGAAATAGAAAATTTTATAAAGAATTTTCAACATGAAATTGAAGTAGAAAATATTCTTGAAATTGAAGGGAATGATGAGAAACTAAATGCTGAAAGTAAGTTTCAGTTAGAGGGTGAAAAGGATATAATTCATCTTATACTAGTTGTAATTATGTTGGTTGTAAAGGCAAATATAGAAAAGAGGATGGCTGAAAAGATAATTGATAATTTTTTTACAAAGTAAAAATATACATAAATTTATTTATAAGTTTTAAAATAAATTTATGTATATTTCATCATTATTTAAATAATTTATTAAAGCATTTTTTACATAGTATGGTTTTACCTTTATTGGCAGATATTATATCATATTTGGATACTTTTTTTCCACAGATTTCACAGTGACATTTTATATATTCGTTACTGTAATTTAACATTTTCACTGGTTTTCTCAGCTTGTTTTTTTTATTAGGGGGAGGAGAATAATTTATAGGTTCTTTTAATACAGGATTTTCTGAAATTTTATACTCTATGTTATATAAACTTTCTCCAAATAGTTCTAATTCAAAGCGAGGATTGTCCTTATCATAGAATTCTTCTATAATTATTTTTCTTATTTGCGCATCATTTACTATTAATCCACTTTTTTCAATCCCATCAAATATACTTTTGGTTATATTATTTGTATCTGGATGTCTTTTTTTGCTTTTATAATATACCTTAAGTACTGCTATTAGAGATTCAGACAACACAAGTCCAGGATTTTGATTTCTACATTCGTAGGCTATCTGCTCCTCATACAGAGCATATCTATCATGATATTTACCTGAGTTATAGGGTAGTATAGCTCTTCCACGTATATTGAATAATTTAAAATTTGATTTTGATATGGGGGAACCACTGATAATTACTTTTGCGTAGGGGTTATTCATTTTTTTATCTCCAGTATTTATAGATTAAATATTTTTTATTAAAAGATCGTATTGTTTAAATATATCATAATTTTAGCTTTCATAGGATATTTTAATCTATTATCTTGTATTTTTAATAAACTAATACTAAAATAAGTACAGTTAAATAACATTTAAGAAAGGTATAAAATTATGGATAAAGATTTAAAAATACTTGCCATTGAAAGCAGCTGTGATGAAACTTCTGCCGCTGTGGTGCTTAATGGAAGATGGGTATTGTCCAATATAATATCTTCACAGATAGATATTCATAAAAAATTCGGAGGAGTAGTACCTGAAGTAGCCTCCAGAAAGCATATAGAAGTTATAAGTGTAGTAGTAGAACAGGCTTTGGAGGAGGCTAAAATAACACTGAAAGATATAGATGCTATAGGAGTTACTTATGGACCCGGCCTTGTGGGAGCGCTTCTTGTGGGGCTGCAATATGCAAAGGCATTATCCTATGCTTTAGAAAAACCTTTAATAGGGGTTAATCACATAGAAGGACATATAAGTGCTAATTTTATACAATATAAGGATTTAAAGCCGCCTTTTGTATGTCTTGTAGTATCCGGAGGCCATACCTATTTAGTGCATATGAAAGATTACGGGAAATTTGAGGTATTGGGACAGACAAGAGATGATGCTGCAGGAGAAGCGTACGATAAAATTGCAAGAGCCTTAGGTCTTGGGTATCCTGGAGGACCTAAAATTGACAGTATAGCAAAAGAAGGAAATCCAGATGCTATTAAATTTCCAAGAGCAAATTTTCATGATAATAAATCCTTGGATTTTTCTTTTAGTGGTTTAAAATCTTCAGTACTTAACTATTTGAATCAAAAAGATATGAAAAAAGAAGATATAAATAAGGCAGATGTAGCTGCTTCTTTTCAAAAAGCTGTAGTTAGTTTTTTAGTAGACAATTCATTAAAGTCATGTAAATTTAAAAATGCAAATAAAATAGCAGTGGCAGGAGGGGTAGCCTCAAATACTTGTCTTAGGGAAACCTTTAAAAGGGAGGCAATTAAAAACAAAGTAGATGTTTTATTTCCTGAACCGGTACTTTGTACTGATAATGCAGCTATGATAGGCAGTGCAGCTTACTTTGAATATATGAAAGGAAATAGAAGTCCCTTAAATTTAAATGCAATTCCAAATTTAAAGCTGGGGGAAAGATAATATATACTTTTGAGTCAAATTCCACTTAAATCTTTGAATCACTTTATCGAAATAATTCAAAAAAATGTAACATATGTGACACTAAATTAAAGGGCATATATGTTATTATTATTACTATATTTACATATAATATAGAGTAGCATAATTATTATATATAATACACTATTTACAAAAGCAATTTTAAGATATATAATAATTTGTGTTGAGATTGATTTTTTATATAAAAAAAAGTTGCAAATATTACTTTGTTTTATAACTTTAGTTTATGATAAATAACCATATAAGTATGTTTACACATACTATCATGTGTATAACACAGGGATATTTTAGGATAGTTAGTTATACTTAATATATGCAAGGATAAAAACAATAAAATTCAATTGAAATAATTTTAATACTTATATATAATAGTACTATATTGTTTGAATTTAATACTAGTTGTTAATAAATATGCAAAATATATTTTTTATAAAAGGGGATGATTGATTTGGGAAATAAATTTAAAAGAGTTTTAGTGGCCAATAGAGGAGAAATCGCTATAAGAATATTTAGGGCATGTGAAGAATTAGGTATAACTACCGTTGCGATATATTCAAAGGAAGATAAAAGAGCCCTCTTTAGAACTAAAGCAGATGAATCTTATCTATTAAGTAGTGACAAAGGCCCTATTGAGGCATATTTAGATATTGATGAAATAATAGATATAGCCTTAAAGAAAAAGATTGATGCAATACATCCAGGTTATGGTTTTTTAGCAGAAAATCCTGAACTGGCAAAAAAATGTGAACAAGCAGGTATTGAATTTATAGGACCTACTTCGTCTATGATGGAAATGCTTGGAGACAAGATAAAATCCAAAATTGCTGCTAAAAAAGCAGGAGTTCCCACAATACCTGGAATACAGGAACCTATAAGAACAGAAGAGCAGGCTGTTGAATTTGCAAGATATTGTGGATATCCTGTTATGGTTAAAGCAGCTGCTGGCGGCGGCGGCAGGGGAATGAGAATAGTAAGGGAAGAAAAGGATCTTTTAGAATCTTATAATAGTGCCAAAAGTGAATCTATGAAGGCCTTTGGTTCAGAAGATATATTTATTGAAAAATATATTGAAAGTCCAAAACATATAGAAGTTCAGATTCTCGGGGACAAACATGGCAATGTAGTTCATTTATATGAAAGGGATTGTTCCATACAAAGAAGGCATCAGAAAGTAATAGAATTTACACCTTCTATAGCATTATCAGATGAAAAAAGAAAAGAGATATGTGAAGATGCCTTAAAGATTGCAAGAAGTGTAGGATATAGAAGTGCAGGTACTTTGGAGTTTTTGGTGGATAAACATAATAACCATTATTTTATAGAAATGAATACTAGAATTCAAGTTGAACACACAGTAACTGAAATGGTTACAGGAATAGATTTAGTTCAAAGTCAGATATTGGTTGCAGAAGGATATGAATTGGATTCCAAAGAGATAGGGATAAAGTCTCAAGATGATATAAAGATGAATGGCTATGCTATTCAATGTAGAATTACCACAGAGGATCCATTAAATAATTTTGCTCCAGATACTGGAAGAATTGATATGTATAGGACTGGTTCCGGTTTTGGTATAAGACTTGACGGAGGTAATGGATTTACAGGAGCCGTCATAAGTCCTTATTATGACAGTTTGCTTGTAAAAAATATATCCTGGGCAAGGACTTTTGAAGATGCCATAAGAAAATCAATACGTTCTATAAAAGAAACTATTATATCTGGAGTGAAAACCAACAGTGACTTCTTAATCAATGTTTTAAAACATGAAAGATTTATAAAAGGAGAATGTGATACTAATTTTATTGCAGATACTCCAGAACTCTTTAATATAACTCCAAAACTTGATCCAGAACTTAGTATAATGAAGTATATAGGAGAAAAAGTAGTAAATGAAACTCGTGGTAAAAAACCTTCCTTCAATGTACCTGTAGTTCCTAAGGTGGACGAAAGTCTCAGACCAAAAGGTACAAAGCAGATATTGGATGAACAAGGACCACAGGGGTTGGTTAATTGGATAAAGTCTCAAAATAAACTTTTGGTTACGGATACTACTATGAGGGATGCCCATCAATCACTTATGGCAACCAGGGTTAGAACTAGGGATATGGAAAAAATAGCAGCAGCTCAATCTGTTTTAGCTGGAGATATATTTTCTATGGAAATGTGGGGAGGAGCAACTTTCGATGTAGCATATAGATTCTTGAAAGAATGTCCATGGGAAAGAGTTGAAAAACTCAGAGAAAAAATACCTAATGTATTATTCCAGATGCTTTTAAGAGGAGCTAATGCAGTGGGATATAAAAATTATCCAGACAATGTTATAAGAGACTATATAACAGAATCTGCAAAAGTGGGTATTGATGTATTTAGGATATTTGACTCCTTGAATTGGCTCAAGGGAATGGAAGTTGCAATAGATCAGGTATTAAAAGAAGGCAAAATAGCAGAAGCCTGCATGTGTTATACAGGAGATATACTAGACAGCAGCAGAGGAAAATATACTCTTAAATATTATGTAAATTTAGCTAAAGAAATAGAAAAGACAGGAACTCATATTTTAGGTATAAAAGATATGTCTGGATTGTTGAAACCTTATGCAGCATATGAGCTTATAAAAGCACTTAAAGATGAGATATCAATACCAGTACATCTTCATACTCATGATACCACAGGTAATGGAGTTGCAACTGTACTTATGGCTACTCAAGCAGGTGTTGACATAGCGGATCTTGCATTTAACAGTATGTCAGGTCTTACCAGCCAACCAGCGTTGAATTCTGTGGTTGCGGCACTTAAAAATACAGAAAGAGATACAGGGCTGGATGCAGACAATCTCCAGAAAATAGCTAATTACTGGGAAGATGTCAGACCGGTATATAGTCAATTTGAATCAGGACTTAAGTCAAGTACTGCAGAAATATACAAGTATGAAATTCCAGGAGGACAGTATTCCAACTTGAAACCACAAGTTGAAAGTTTTGGACTTGGAGATAGATTTGAAGATATAAAGGAAATGTATAAAAAGGTAAATACTTTAGTAGGAGATATAGTTAAGGTTACACCTTCTTCTAAAATGGTAGGAGATTTGGCTATATTTATGGTGCAAAACAATTTAGATGAAAATACTATATATGAAAAAGGAAAGACTTTGAATTTCCCTGATTCTACAGTTTCATATTTCCAGGGAATGATGGGTCAACCTATGGGAGGATTTCCAAAAGAATTACAAAAGCTAGTATTGAAGGGAGAAAAACCTTTAGAGGGGAGACCAGGGGAATTCCTTCCTCCAGAAGATTTTGAAAAAATAGAAGAATATTTGACTAAAAAGTTTAAGAGAAAGTTTAATAAAAAAGAGATTTTAAGTTATGCTCTCTATTCTGATGTATTTGAGGATTACTTGAAGTTTATAAATGAATATGGTGACCTCAGCCGTATGGAAAGTGATGTATTCTTCTATGGACTAACTGAAGGAGAAATGTGTGAAGTTGAAATAGGAGAAGGAAAAAGCTTATTTATGCAGCTTCTAGATATTACTAAAGTTAATGCTGAAGGGTGTAGATTTCTGGTATTTGAAGTTAATGGAAATAAGAGAGATATACAAATTAAAGATAAGCATGCCTTTGAAGGAGGTTCAGCAGTTCAACAAGCTGAAGCAGTTATGGCCGATGAGGACAATGAGAAGGAAATTGGAGCGAGTATACCTGGAAGCGTTATTAAAGTGCTTGTGAAGGCAGGAGATGAAATTGAAGAAGGGCAGACTTTAATCGTAATAGAAGCAATGAAAATGGAGACCAATGTTACTGCAACTGTTTCAGGTGTTGTAGAAGGAGTCTTTGTAAAAGAAGGTCAAAGGGTTAAAACTGGTGAACTTTTAGTTAAGTTAAAGTAAACTGGTTTCAAAATAAAAGTTTTATGATTTAACCAAAAACAATTTTTATTCTAAAATAACTGTAATATTTATTAATTATATAAGTATGCACTATTCAAAATTTTTTATCTTAAAAAATTTTGAATAGTGCTATTTTTTATAGTTTATTATTTGAAATAGATAACTTCACTAACTTAACCAGTTATGTTAAAATATATTAACAATCAAAGTATATAATTAGTCAGAAGTGAGGTGCGGAGTATATGGAAAATATAGGTTTGGTTTTGGAAGGAGGAGGTATGCGAGGGCTATATACCACAGGCGTATTGGATTTTTTCATGGAAAAAGATTTGTATTTTCCATATGTTATAGGGGTATCTATGGGGGCTTGTAATGGGCTTTCATATGTATCTAGGCAGAAGGGCAGAAATAAAAATATAAATATAAATTATGTAAATGATCCAAGATACTTAAGTTATAAAAATCTAATAATAAAAAAAGAACTGTTTGGTTCAGAATTTATATTTGATGAGCTGCCTAATAAATTAGAAATATTTGATATAGAAACTTTTACCAAGGCAAAGGAGAAATTTGTAGTTGCTGTTACAGATTGTGATAAAGGCGAAGCTGTGTATTTTGAAAAGAGTGAATGCAAGGATAAAGATGTATATGATGTAGTGAAAGCTTCAAGCAGCCTGCCTTTTATGGCACCTGTTGTGAAGTTCCAGGGATTAAATCTATTGGATGGAGGAGTGGCGGATCCTATACCTATAAAAAAATCTATAAAGGATGGAAATAATAAAAATGTGATTATTTTAACCAGAAATGAGGGATATGTTAAGAAACCTTTTAAGATGAAATTTCTGGCACGAAAAATATATTCGCAGCATAAAGGACTGGCAGACGCCATAGTGTATAGGCATAAAAAATATAACAGTACCCTGAATTATATAGAAAAGTTGGAGAAGGAAGGTAGAGCTTTTGTTATAAGACCTGGTGAAATTTTAAAGGTTAGAAGAATAGAAAAAGATAAAAATAAACTTATAGAATTATATAATCAAGGTTATAGAGAAGCATCACAGTGCTATGATAAATTACAAGAATGGATTAAACAATAAAAGTAAAGTATATAAATATAAGTTGTAATTTTAGTTAATGATATTAGTAAAATATATAAGATTATAGGAGAGATTTTGTGATATGGATTTAGGGAAAATATATAATGGTTTTAAGCTATTAGAGAAAAAGAATATAAAAGAAATAAACTCCATAGGAATGCTTTTTTATCATGAAAAAAGCGGAGCAAGGTTATTTTTTTTGAAAAATGAAGACGAAAACAAAGTGTTCTCAGTGAGTTTTAGAACTCCTCCTGATGACAGCACTGGAGTTGCACACATACTTGAACATTCTGTGCTTTGTGGTTCTAGAAAGTTTGCTGTAAAGGAACCTTTTGTAGAATTGATAAAAGGTTCTCTAAATACATTTTTAAATGCAATGACCTTTCCAGACAAGACTATGTACCCTGTAGCCAGTGTGAATAATAAGGATTTTTTGAATCTTATGGATGTGTATTTAGATGCGGTTTTTTATCCTAATATATATAAGTATCCAGAAATTATGATGCAAGAGGGATGGCATTATGAACTAGATAGTAAAGATAAGGAAATAACTTATAAAGGGGTAGTTTATAACGAGATGAAGGGAGCTTTCTCATCTCCAGAATCCATATTGTTTAGAAAGATATCAGAATCATTGTATCCAGATACTCAATACGGGGTGGAATCAGGAGGAGATCCAGATATAATACCGCAGTTAACTCAACAACAATTTTTGGCTTTTCATAGTAAGTATTATCATCCTTCTAATAGTTATATATATTTATATGGGGATATGGATATACTTGAAAAATTAGAATTTATAGATAGAGAATATTTAAGTAATTTTAATAAAAGACAAATAGATTCCACTATATTGGAGCAGGTTCCCTTTGATTTACAAAAGGAAATGACTATAAAATACCCAATTTCAAGTGGTGAAAAGGAAGAAGATAAAACTTTTCTAAGTATAAATTATTCAGTAGGAAAAGTTATAGATAATGAATTATATCTAGGCTTTGACATACTTGAACATTTGCTTTTAGAGACGCCTTCTTCCCCACTTAAAAAGGCTTTAATTGATGCGAATATAGGAAAAGATGTATTTGGAATATTTGAGGCTAGTATGCTTCAGCCCATTTTTAGCGTAATAGTTAAAAATTCTAATCAGGACAAAAAGAATGATTTTAAAGAATTGGTGGAGAAAACTTTAGAATGTATTGTAAATAAAGGCATTGATAGGAAGCTTATAGAATCTTCCATCAATATAAAAGAATTTCAGCTCAGGGAAGCGGATTATAAGGGATATCCTAAAGGGTTAATATATGGAATGAAGTGTATGGATAGCTGGCTGTATGATGGAGAACCTTGGACACATCTTTCCTACGAGGAGGTATTAAATAAGATAAAATCTCAAGTGGATAATAATTATTTTGAGAATCTTATAAGTAAATATATTTTAAAGAATGCCCATAGTTCCATGTTAATAGTTGAACCTGAAAAGGGGCTGGCGGAGAAAAAAGAAGCACAATTAAAGAAAAAGTTGAAAGATTTCAAGGAAAGTATTTCATCTAATGATATAGATAATATAATCAAGAATACTTTAAAGTTGAAAGAAAGGCAAAATATAAAAGACAGTAAAGAGGATTTGATGAAAATACCTCTTCTTGAAATATCGGATATAGATCCCCATTCTAAAAAATTAGAAATTATAGAGAGGGAAGAAAATAAGATAAAAGTATTGTTTTATCCCGTATTTACTAATGGCATATATTATATAAATTTATATTTTGATACTCAGGGAGTAAAAGAAGATTTAATACCATATTTATCACTTTTAAGTACGGTACTTGGAAAGGTTAGTACTAAAAATTATAATTATGAGGATTTGACAAAAGAAATAAATATATATACAGGTGGAATAGGTTATTCACCGCAGATATTTGGAGAAAATAACAGCAGCAGGGAATTTTATCCCAAATTTATAGTTAAGTCTAAAGTGTTGGTTAATAATCTGGAAAAATTAATTCTGCTATTAAATGACATAATAAATCATACCAGATTCGATGAAAAAAAGAGGCTAAAAGAAATAATTCAAGAGACTAAATCCAGAATGGAAATGACTATGTTTCAAAGAGGTCATATAGTAGTTGCAAATCATGTTTGTTCCTATTTCTCACCTATGAGTAGATATGAGGATATATTAGGAGGATTGGAATTCTATAATTTTATATGCCAGCTGGAAAAAAATTTTGAAGACAGGGTAGAGGATATAATAGTAAAGTTAAAAGAAGTTTCTAGTGAGGTATTTAATAAGAGAAATTTGATTATAAATTTAACTTGTGAAGAAAAGGATTATGATATTTTTCAGAGTAAAGTAGATAAACTGATTTCCGAATTAAAAGATAAAGAGGTAACCAAGGTAAGATATAAATTTGATTTACAGGCTAAAAATGAAGGTCTCATGACTTCTTCAAAAGTTCAATATGTAGCTAAGGCTTACAATTATATGGAGCTTGGATATAACTATACTGGGAAGCTCTTGGTTTTAAAAGCAATAGCTAATTATGAATATTTGTGGAATCAAGTAAGAGTTCAAGGGGGAGCTTATGGAAGTTTTGCTTCTTTTCAAAAGAATGGTAATGCATTTTTTACCTCCTATAGAGATCCTAATTTGAAACATACTGTTGAAGTTTATGATAATGCAGCGGAATATTTTAAAAATTTTAAAGCAGATAGCAGGCAAATGACTAAATATATAATAGGAACTATATCTGATTTGGATTTTCCTCTATCGCCTTCCATGAAGGGAGAACGTGCTGCTGAATATAATATAAAGCATATAACTTATGAAGATTTGCAAAGAGAAAGGGAAGAAATACTAAATACTAAAGAAGAAGATATAATTTCTTTTGCAGAGTTGATTCATAGTGTTATGGATAAGGACAATATATGTGTAATGGGAAATGAAGACATACTAAGGGATAATAAAGATATATTTAAAAATTTAGTAAATTTATTTGAGTAGTTATTAAAATATGTAGTAACTTTAATTTAGAGGTTAAATTCCACAGTGTAATAATTTGATTTATACTGTGGATTAAGTTTTTGTATTATATGGAGTGTTTTTAATGTATAAGTAAGCGTAATTCATTTCGCATTTTTAATGCTAAAATTTAGTTGAAAAATAATGGTTTATGATTTAATATATAGAGTATATAAAGAATATGGTGGTGAAACCATGAAAAGGATATTGTTAGTAAACGATTGTAAGCTTGAAAGTATTATTATGAAAGATAAGTTAGTGAATATGGGTTATCAGGTAGAAACTTGCAATGAGTATGGTGTCTTTTCGAAAATTAGCAGATTTAATCCAGAAGTTGTCATAGTGAATTTTGTAATGAAAGAAATTACTGGAGACAAGCTTGCGGAAAAAATAAAAATCAAAAAACCCAACATGGTCTGTATACTTTCCTCCTGTGATAAAATAAATTTTAAACATTTTAGTGAAAAAGGAGTAGATGAAGTTATAAATACACCTATAGAGGAAAAAGAACTTTCTATGCTGATAAATAAAACCATATCAAAGTGTCAGGCAAAGGATATTGAGCCTGAAGATGTTAAAATTGAACATAAAGAAGATAGTGAGATTCAACAAGGTGATGTATTAACCATATTGAAAAAGGTAATTTTGTTTTGTCCTCATTGTGGAGGAAAATTAAGAAATGAAAGTGATTCTTTTACATTTTGTCCATACTGTGGTGAAAAACTATAATAGAAAATTTTTGTAGAGAGCCTTAGAATACAGTTCTAAGGCTCTCTATATTTATTCTAAAACATTTCTTCCCAAGTGTCATATAAATCATCCAGTTTATTTTGTACAGTTAAAATTTCCGTATGTATTTTACTGCTCTTATCAGGGTCTGAATAAACTTCTTCCAGACATAGTTTTTGTTGTAGTTCTAATATATAATCTTCCAATTTTGATATTTGTTCTTCTGTAGTTTTTATGAGAAGGTTTTTTTTACGTTGTTCTTTTTCCTCATCTTTTTTTCTTTTCTTATCATATTTGATTTGAGTCTTTGTTTTTGAGATACTTATTTCTTCTTGGAATCTCAGGGGGTTTTTTTTCTTTTCTGTGTAATAGGTATAATTACCTACATATTCTTTTATTTCATTTTTATTTAATTCATATATTCTATTTATTGATTTATTTAAAAAATATCTGTCATGAGATATTACAAGTACAGTACCATCATAGTCCAATAAAGCTTCCTCTAAGGCTTCACGAGAAGCTATATCTAAGTGATTTGTAGGCTCATCCAGAAGTAAAAAATTAGATTTAGACAGCATTAGTTTTAATAGATTTATCCTACATTTTTCACCGCCGCTTAAAGAAGAAATTTTTTTAAATACATCTTCTCCCGTAAATAGGAAACTAGCTAATGCATTTCTGATTTCAGTAGTAGTGAGTTTTGGAAATTTATCCCATATTTCATCTATAATAGTTTTTTCAGGATCCAAATCGGATTGTTCTTGATCATAATACCCTATTATAGTGTTTTTACCAAGTTTGCAAATTCCAGAATTAGACTTTATTTCTCCCATAATTATTTTAAAGAGAGTGGTCTTACCACAGCCATTTTTGCCTACAATGGCTGTTTTATCACCTTTTTTTACTTGAAAATTTAAATTCTCAAATAATAGTTTTTCATTAAATTTTTTGCTTAGGTTTTCTACATATAGTACATCGTTACCACTATTTATTTGAGTCTTGAATATTATATTTTTTATTTTTACATCTTTATCAGGAGGAGGAAGTCTATCCATTTTATCCAGCATTTTTTGACGGCTTTCTGCTGCCCTTATGCTTTTTTCTCTATTGAAGGATCTATATTTTTCTATAATTTCTTCCTGCTTTTTTATTTCCATCTGTTGTATGTTATATGCTTTTAATTGAATTTCATAGTTTTTTTCTTTAAGTTTTAAAGAGGTTGTATAATTCCCATTGTAAAAATTTATGTGACCATTTATAAGTTCCATAGTTGACTGTGTTATAGTATCTAAAAAATATCTATCATGGGATATTATAATTATAGTGCCCTTGTAGGATTTTAGATAGTCTTCAAGCCATTCTATAGCTTCAAGATCCAGGTGATTTGTGGGTTCGTCCAGTAAAAGTATATCTGGTTTTGTCAAAAGTAACTTACAAAGGGCAACTCTTGTTTTCTTACCTCCACTTAGTATCTTTATAGAACTGTAGAATTCATCCATAGAGAATCCTAAGCCTGTTAAAATTTTATTTATTTCTGCTTTGTATGTATACCCCTCTCTATTCTTGTAAAGTTCTGAATAGGTAGTGTAGTCATTAATCAATTTGTTTCTATAGTTTTCATCCTCGGAATTATAAGGTTGATTCATTAAAATTTCTAATTTGTTTAATTTATTCTCTAAGTCAGTTATGTCTTGGAATACAGTTAGCATTTCGTCATATATGGTATTTGAAGAGTCTAATGATAAATGCTGAGTTAGATATCCTATTGTTTTAGTTTTATCTATAAACATATCTCCACCATCTGGAGTTAGCTTATTAGTTAAGATTTCAAACAGAGTAGATTTTCCTGCTCCATTTGGACCTATTAGTGCTACACGATCTCCTTCATTTATATTGAAAGTTACATTTTCTAATATGACATCTGTTCCATAACTCTTATGAATATTTTTACAGCTTAAAATAATCATAGTAATAACACCTTCCTCAATTTAATATTTTACTATGTAAAATGACTTTTTTGTAGATTTTATTTTAAATATAGAGAGTATTTATTGATATAATAGAAATCATTGATATAATAGATATAATATAAATATTGAAAAACCTTAATAAAAAATATAAAATAATAAAAAATAGGAGATTAACATATGTTATAATTGAGATAATACTATATAGCAATAGAATTGAATTATAAACTTATAGTTAGTATAATTATTTTGATATGTAAATTTTAGTATGTAATTAAAACATATAGTTATGGATATGAGGTGCGGTATGGATAAGAAAAAAGGTATATCAATGTCTGTTATAAAGAGGCTGCCTAAATATCACAGGTATTTAGGCAATCTAATGAGAAATGATGTAGATAGAATATCTTCAAAGGAGTTAAGTGAAAAGATAGGATTTACAGCTTCACAAATAAGGCAGGATTTAAACTGTTTCGGAGATTTCGGTCAACAAGGATATGGGTACAATGTAAGTGAATTGTACAGTCAGATGTGCAATATACTTGGACTTACAAAGGTATATAAAACGGTCATAATAGGTGCAGGGAATATAGGGCAAGCTATATCTAATTATATCGGTTTTGAAAAATTAGGCTTTGAATTGAGGGCTATATTTGACATAAATCCCAAACTCATAGGTATCAGTATTAGGGATATTGAAATAAGAGATATAGATTATCTGGGTGATTATCTAAGAGAAAATGGTATAGATATAGGCATAATATGTGTTCCTAGTAATAATGGCCAGAAGGTTTGTAATATTTTAGTTAAAAATGGAGTAAAAGGTATATGGAATTTTGCCCCAGTAGATCTTATTGTACCAGAGGATGTGAAGGTAGAAAATGTTCATTTAAGTGATAGTTTATTGACTCTAAGCTGTCTTCTGAACGATATAGAATAATCCTTATAGCTGTATATTTCTATGGTCGATTTTAAAATGAAATATTAGATAAAATTTATTTAATATTTTATATTAATTTATATTGAAATATATAAGGTTAAGGTATATAATAATAAGTGAAGTGAAAACTTCAATTATTTTTAAGTGTATTTGTGATATTATTAACAATACTTTGTTAATGTTACTTTTAAGAGGTTTAGGAGGGAGGAGTAATATGGAATTTAAAAATATCATTCTTGAAAAGGATGGAAATGTAGCTCTGCTGACAATAAATAGGCCTAAGGCAATGAATGCATTGAATTCGGACACTTTAAAAGAAATAGATGCAGCAATAGATAATATTGCTGAAGATGAAAATGTATACGCTGTGATACTTACAGGTGCAGGCAAGGCTTTTGTAGCAGGAGCAGATATAACTGAAATGAAAGACTTAAATACAGTTGAAGGAAGAAAATTTGGAGTGCTTGGTAATAAAGTATTTAGAAAACTAGAAAAATTAGATAAGCCAGTTATAGCAGCTGTGAATGGATTTGCACTGGGCGGTGGCTGTGAATTGTCTTTATCTTGTGATATAAGGATAGCTTCATCAAAGGCTAAATTTGGCCAACCAGAGGTTGGTCTTGGGATTACTCCAGGTTTTGGAGGTACTCAAAGGCTTCCAAGGACAGTAGGTGCAGGCATGGCCAAAGAACTTATATATACCGCTCAAATAATAAATGCAGAAGAAGCTCTAAGAATAGGATTAGTAAATAAAGTAGTTGAACCAGATAAATTACTAGAGGAAGTTAAAAATATAGCAAATACTATAGCTGCTAATGCACCTATAGCTGTTAAATTGTGTAAAGCTGCTATAAATCAAGGACTTCAGTGCGACATAGATACAGCTGTAGCGTATGAAGCAGAAGTATTTGGGGAATGTTTTGCTACAGAGGATCAAGAAGAAGGAATGACAGCATTTGTAGAAAAGAGAGACAAGGCTTTTAAAAATAAGTAATTTTACTGTGAATCAGATAAACGGCTTAAATACAAAGTTTAAGTTGTAATGACAACTCATTTTCAATAAAATTATGATCTTTATTTCGCTTAAAGGTTTACAAATAAAGATTATAAGAATAACAAATAAAAGCTATATGCTATATTTAGTATGAAAACTATTTAGGAGGTAAAAATAAATGGATTTTACGTTAACAAGGGAACAACAATTTGTAGAACAAATGGTAAGTGAATTTGCAGAAAATGAAGTTAAACCTCTAGCTGCTGAAGTAGATGAAACAGAAAGGTTTCCTCAAGAAACAGTAGATAAAATGGCTAGATATGGAATGTTGGGTATACCATTTCCAGTTGAATATGGTGGAACAGGTGGAGACACTTTATCCTACATCTTAACTGTAGAAGGTCTTTCAAAGGTATGCGCTACAACAGGTGTTATAGTTTCAGCACATACTTCACTTTGTGCAACACCTATTTATCAATTTGGTACAGAAGAACAAAAACAAAAATATTTAATTCCACTTGCAAAGGGAGAAAAACTTGGAGCATTTGGTTTAACTGAACCTAATGCAGGTACTGATGCATCTGGACAGCAGACAACAGCTGTTTTAGATGGAGATAATTATATATTAAATGGACAAAAAATATTCATTACAAATGGTGGAGCAGCAGATACTTTTGTTGTATTTGCAATGACAGATAGAAGTAAAGGAAATCATGGAATAACAGGATTTATAGTTGAAAAAGGAATGCCTGGTTTCTCCATAGGAAAACTTGAAGATAAGATGGGAATAAGAGGCTCATCGACTACAGAACTTATATTTGAAAATTGTAAAGTTCCAAAAGAAAATATGTTAGGAAAAGAAGGAAAAGGCTTTGGTATAGCAATGAAAACTCTTGATGGAGGAAGAATTGGTATAGCATCTCAGGCATTAGGTATAGCAGAAGGTGCTTTAGCTGAAGCTATTGCATACATGAAAGAAAGAAAACAATTTGGAAAATCCCTCAATAAATTTCAAGGATTATCATGGTATGTTGCTGAATTAGATACTAAAATACAAGCTGCAAAATACCTTGTTTATAAAGCAGCAGTAAATAAGGATAAAGGAGTTCCTTATTCAGTTGATGCTGCAAGAGCTAAATTAGCCGCAGCTACTGTAGCTATGGAAACTACAACAAAAGTTGTACAACTCTTTGGTGGATATGGATATACTAAAGATTATCCAGTAGAAAGAATGATGAGAGATGCTAAGATAACTGAAATATATGAAGGAACTTCAGAAGTACAAAAGATGGTTATTTCAGCAAATTTATTTAAATAAATAGGAGGAGTTCATAATGAAGATAGTTGTTTGCTTAAAGCAGGTACCAGATACAAACGAAGTTAAAATAGATCCAAAAACAGGAACATTGATAAGAGAAGGTGTTCCATCAATAATAAATCCAGATGACAAGAATGCCCTTGAAGAATCAATTGCTTTAAAAGAAAAAGTAGGAGGCACAGTTACAGTAGTAAGTATGGGACCTCCACAGGCACAAGATGCACTTAGAGAAGCTTTAGCTATGGGAGCTGACGAGGCAATATTGGTTTCAGATAGAGCTTTTGCAGGAGCAGATACTCAAGCTACTTCCTATGCATTAGCAGGAGCACTTAAAAATTTAGAATATGATTTAATATTTGCAGGGAGACAAGCTATAGATGGAGATACTGCACAGGTTGGACCTCAAATAGCAGAAAAATTGGGAATACCTCAGATAACATATGTAGAAAAAGTTGATGTAGATGGAGATGGAAAAACTTTAACAGTTCAAAGAGCTTGGGAAGATGGATATGAAGTAGCAAAAATTAAAACTCCATGTATGTTAACTGCTATAAAAGAATTAAATGAACCAAGATATATGAGTATGAATGGTATATTTGAAGTTTTCAACAAAGAAGTTAAAGTATGGAGTGCTGATGACTTAGATGTAGATAAGAGTATGCTCGGACTTAATGGTTCCTGCACAAAGGTTAAAAGATCACATACAAAAGAAGCAAAGGGAGCAGGAGAAATTGTTAATAAACCAGTAAAAGAAGCAGTAACATATTCAATTTCAAAATTAAGAGAAAAACACGTCATTTAATATATAGGAGGGGTTTAGAATGAACTTAGCAGAGTACAAAGGTGTATGGGTATTTGCTGAACAAAGAGATGGAGAACTACAAAAAGTAGCACTTCAATTGGTTGGAAAAGGAAGAGAATTAGCAGACACTTTAGGAGTAGAATTAACTGCTGTATTGCTTGGTAGTGAAGTAGATGATTTAGCAAAAGAATTAGTTGCACATGGAGCAGATAATGTTTTATATGCAGATAGTCCTCTTTTGAAACATTATACTACAGATGCTTACACTAAAGTAATAACTGAACTTATTGCAGAAAGAAAACCAGAAATATTACTTATCGGAGCTACATTTATCGGAAGAGATTTAGGACCAAGAGTTGCAGGTAGAGTTGGTACAGGTCTTACAGCAGACTGTACAGGACTTGATATAGAAGAGAAAACAAAGAATTTGATGATGACAAGACCTGCTTTTGGTGGAAACTTAATGGCAACTATAGCTTGCGAAAAAACAAGACCTCAGATGTCAACAGTAAGGCCAGGAGTTTTTGATGCACTTCCAAGAGATGCTTCAAAAGCTGGAAAAGTGGAAAAAATAGCTGCAAATGTTGCAAAAAGTGATATCAGAGTTGAGGTAGTTGAAGTAGTTAAATCTGCTAAAGATACTATAGATATTTCAGAAGCAGATGTAATTGTATCAGGTGGAAGAGGACTTGGAGGTCCAGATGGATTTAAAGTTCTTAAAGAGTTAGCAGATTTATTAGGTGGAACTATAGGTGGATCCCGTGCAACTATAGATGCTGGTTGGATAGATAAGAGTTATCAGGTTGGACAAACTGGTAAAACAGTAAGACCAAACCTTTATGTTGCATGCGGAATATCAGGTGCAATACAGCATTTAGCAGGTATGCAGGATAGTGGATTTATCGTAGCTATCAATAAAGATGAAAACGCTCCAATAATGCAAGTAGCAGACCTTGCTATTGTAGGAGATTTATATAAGGTTGTTCCAGAATTTGTAGCTCAAGTTAAAGCTTTAAATATTTAATTGATTCTATAAATATAAATATTTATAATCTATAAATAGTATTTCTATATGTTAGGAACCTCCCTGCAGTATAAATAAGTATTGCAGCGGAGGAAACTATATGAACAAATGCTTATATTTTAAGCATACTAATTTTAATTATTTCATTACTAAAGTTCAATCATATTAAATTTTTAAGGAGGAGTGACATATATGAGTATTAAAAGTGTAGCAGTTTTAGGTAGTGGAACTATGTCTCGTGGAATTGTGCAGGCCTTTGCAGAAGCAGGTATAGATGTAATTATACGTGGAAGAACTGAAGGTAGTATTGGAAAAGGTTTGGCAGCAGTAAAAAAAGCTTATGACAAAAAAGTATCAAAGGGAAAGATGTCTCAGGAAGATGCTGATAAAATAGTTGGAAGAGTAAGTACAACAACTGAACTTGAAAAATTAGCTGATTGTGACCTTATAATTGAAGCAGCATCAGAAGATATGAATATAAAGAAAGATTATTTTGGAAAATTAGAAGAAATATGCAAACCTGAAACAATTTTTGCGACTAATACTTCTTCATTATCCATAACTGAAGTGGGAACAGCTACAAAAAGACAGGATAAATTTATAGGAATGCATTTCTTTAATCCAGCAAATGTTATGAAATTGGTTGAGATTATAAGAGGAATGGCTACTTCACAAGAAACCTTTGATATTATAAAAGAAGTTTCTGTTAAAATAGGAAAAACTCCTGTAGAAGTTGCAGAAGCTCCAGGATTTGTTGTAAATAGAATATTAATTCCAATGATAAATGAAGGAATAGGAATTTTAGCAGAAGGAATAGCTGCAGCAGAAGATATAGATACAGCTATGAAATTAGGTGCTAATCACCCAATGGGTCCTTTGGCATTAGGAGACCTTATCGGACTTGATGTATGTCTTGCTATTATGGATGTACTTTATAATGAAACAGGAGATTCAAAATACAGAGCTCATCCATTACTTAGAAAATATGTAAGAGCAGGATGGCTTGGAAGAAAGTCTGGAAAGGGATTCTTTACTTATTAAAATTATATGATTTAGATAGATATAATTGTATTTTAGGTAATATTTAAATTATAATAATTAAAAAGAATTTTGGGCTAATTAATGATTAGTCTAAAATCTTTTTTTAATTATATAGTTTTTTATAATAGTGAAATTATTTTTATGATATGATATAATACAACAAAGGACTTATGTTTAAAATTAGATTTAAGTCTTGAAGTTAAACGTTTTATAGTAGTTATTAGTTTTTTCAGATGGGGTGAATGGAATGTATAAAATTGTAGACAAACAGGCTCTTGCACCTAAGATATATTCAATGGATATAGAGGCGCCAAGAGTGGCTAAGTCCTGTCTTCCAGGGCAATTCATTATAGTTATAATAGACGATAAGGGTGAAAGAATACCTCTTACTATTTGTGACTATGATGCAGAAAAAGGAACAGTAAAAATAGTATTTCAAACAATGGGTGTGTCAACACAAAAGTTGGCAAAATATGAAAAAGGAGACTGTATTAGAGACTTCGTAGGACCTTTGGGAATGCACTCAGAATTTGTAGATGAAGACTTAGAAGAACTTAAGAAAAAGAACATTATATTTGTAGCAGGAGGAGTGGGAACAGCACCAGTGTATCCGCAAGTTAAATGGTTGAGTCAGCATGGTGTAAAAGCTGATGCCATAGTAGGCTGCAAATCCAAGGAACATTTAATTTTAGAGGATGAAATGAAAGCTGTTACAGATAATTTATATATAGCTACTGATGATGGAAGCTATGGATATAAAGGATTTGTTTCAGACAAACTTAAAGAACTTTTAGACGACAAAGAAGGAAAACAGTATGATTGTGTAGTTGCTATAGGACCAATGATTATGATGAAGTTTTTATGCAAACTTACAAAAGAATATGATTTAAAAACTATAGTAAGTCTAAACCCAATAATGGTAGATGGAACTGGTATGTGTGGAGCTTGTAGGGTTACAGTAGGTGGAGAGGTTAAGTTTGGATGTGTAGACGGACCGGAATTTGACGGACATCTGGTTGACTTTGATGAAGCTATGAGAAGACAAGCTATGTATAAGACTGAGGAAGGAAAGAAAATTCTTCAAGCAGAAGAAGGAGACACTCATCATGCTAAGGGATGTAATTGCGGAGGTGACAAATAATGGCTGTAGATAGAATGAAAAAAGTACCAATAACAGAACAGGATCCAAAAGTTAGAGCAACTAATTTTGATGAAGTATGTCTTGGGTATACTGAAGAAGAAGCAGTACAGGAAGCGTCAAGATGTTTAAATTGTAAAAAACCAATGTGTGTTACAAAATGTCCTGTTTCAATAAGTATACCACAGTTTATTGAACAAGTTAAAAATAGGGATTTTGAAGCGGCAGCTAAAATTATAGCAAAATCCAGTGCACTTCCTGCAGTCTGTGGAAGAGTATGTCCACAGGAAAGTCAATGTGAGTCAAAATGTGTGCTTGGAATAAAGGGAGAGGCTATTGCAATAGGAAAACTTGAGAGATTTGTAGCTGACTGGTCCAGGGAAAATAATGTAGATCTTTCAGCTAAGGAGCCATCAAAAGGTAAGAAAGTAGCGGTTATAGGAAGTGGTCCATCAGGACTTACCTGTGCAGGAGATCTAGCAAAACTTGGATATGATGTTACTATATTTGAAGCACTTCATGAAGCAGGTGGAGTTTTAGTTTATGGAATCCCAGAATTCAGACTTCCAAAGGATACTGTAGTAAAACATGAAGTAGAAAATGTAAAAAAATTAGGCGTTAAAATAGAAACAGATGTAATAATAGGAAGAACCATTACTATAGATGCCCTTGTAGAAGATGAAGGCTTTGATGCTGTATTTATAGGTTCCGGTGCAGGACTTCCAATGTTTATGAATATACCAGGAGAAAATTTAAATGGTGTATTCTCAGCTAATGAATTTTTAACTAGAAGTAATCTTATGAAAGCATTTAAAGACGATTATGCTACACCAATAAAAGTTGGTAAGAAAGTTGCAGTAATAGGCGGAGGAAACGTTGCTATGGACGCAGCTAGAACAGCACTTAGATTAGGATCAGAATCATATATAGTATACAGAAGATCAGCAGAGGAAGTTCCAGCAAGGGCAGAAGAAGTTCACCATGCTAGAGAAGAAGGAGTACAATTCCATCTTTTAACTAACCCTATAGAAATATTAGGTGATGATAAGGGTTGGGTTAAAGGTATGCGTTGTATAAAGATGGAACTTGGAGAACCAGATGCATCAGGTAGAAGAAGACCGGTTCCAATAAAGGGTTCAGAATTTGAGTTAGATGTAGACACAGTAATAATGTCTCTTGGAACATCACCAAATCCATTAATAGCATCTACAACAAAAGGGCTTGAAATGAATAAACGTAAATGTTTAATAGCAGAGGAAGAAACTGGATTAACTACAAGAGAAGGGGTATATGCAGGAGGAGACTCAGTAACTGGAGCTGCTACTGTTATACTTGCTATGGGAGCAGGCAAAAAGGCTGCCAAGGCTATAGATGAATATTTAAGCAAGAAATAGTTTCTTTTCTATAAAAGCTGTATTAGGGTTATTACCTGATGCAGCTTTTTATATTGCCATTTTGACGGAATGGTAATGTTGATTATATTTGCATTATTATATAAAATTTATTTCGATTTAAGAATCATTTAATGAAATTATAAGATAGTTAGTGTATAATGATATTAAAAATTTATAGGGAGTAATTATATGGATTTTAATTATATAGAAAATTTACAAAACGGGATCATAGTAAAGAATGTGAGGAATTTTGAATTGCCCCATATATTTGATTGTGGACAATGCTTTAGATGGAACAGACAAAAAAATAGGAATTACATAGGAATAGCTTTTGGAAAAGTTATAGAAGTAGAAAAAAAAGAGAATGATGTCTTCATATATAATACCTGTGAAAAAGATTTTAAAGAAATATGGTGCGGGTATTTTGACTTGTATAGGGACTATGGGTATATAAAGGATATTTTGAGTAGGGATCCCGTTTTAAAAAAATCTGTGGAATTTGGAGGAGGCATTAGGTTATTAAAACAGGAACCTTTAGAGCTAATTATATCTTTTATAATATCTGCTAATAACAGAATTCCCATGATAAAGAAAGCTATAGAGAATATAAGTGAAAAATGGGGTGAACCTATAAAGTTTAAAGATAAAGTTTATTATGCATTTCCAAAATTAGATAGACTGAAAGAAGCTACACTAGAGGAAATAGAAGGCTGTGGAACAGGTTTCAGGGCAAAATATATTGTAGATACTGTATCAAAAATTTGTAGTAATAGTACAAAATCTATAGAAAGTTATAATGAGGCATATGATATTGATTGGATTAAAATGCAGGAGGATGAAATCTGTCATAAGGAGTTACAGAAATTTATGGGAATAGGCCCTAAGGTGGCAGACTGTATCATGTTGTTTTCTATGCAAAAGTATTCTGCATTTCCTGTAGATGTGTGGGTTAAAAGGGCTATGAGTCATTTTTATTTGGCACCAGATGTATCTTTGAAGAAGATAAGGGATTTTGGCATAAATAAGTTCGGTAAATTATCAGGGTTTGCCCAGCAATATTTATTTTATTATGCCAGGGAAAACAACATAAAAGTTTAATTAGTTTAAAAATTACGCAAATAAGTATTTTATATTAGGTTAAAATATATATTGAGAGTTTTGTTATGGACAATAAATTAAGTGTAGATTTCATTAAAATACTAAATTGATTAAGAGGATAAGATTATATGTTAAAGCATGTTGAAAAAAATTTCAAATATTATAAGCCTTGTTTATTGGGGTTAATTGTATTCTCCATACTTATTATTTTAACCTATGCTTATTATAATGAATACATATACCTTTTTACAGAGCCTGCTAAATTAAAGGATATAGTAATGTCCTATGGCAAATATAGTGTAGTGGTATTTATACTAATTCAAGTTTTGCAGGTAGTTGTGTTTTTTATACCCGGGGAGATTATTCAGATTGCAGGGGGATATATATATGGAGCTTTTTTAGGAAGTATAGTGTCTATTATAGGTATAATTATAGGGAATATAATTGCCTATGGGGTGTCTAGGTACTATGGAAGGCCCTTTGTAAATAGAATAATATCCAATAAAAATTTAACGTTCTTTCAAAAGATATTGGATTTGGGAAGTATTAATTTTGTAGTGTTCATACTATATTTAATTCCAGGAATACCTAAAGATATTTTAGCTTATATATGTGGTATATCCAAAATTAAATTTAGAAACTTTATAGCTTGCTCTTTATTAGGCAGGTTACCAGCTATAGTATTGTCTGCTTATTTTGGAGCTAAAATATATTCCGGCAACAAAATAATAATTATAAGTATAGTTTTAGTGGTAGTATTATTATTTATTGTGGGAATTTTTAAGGGAGAAAAACTATTAATCAAATTTTTTAAAAACAAAGCATCTCAAAGTGGCGATTAATTTCAATATAACACTTTCTATTCTTTTCCTATATAAAATATTATCAATTGAAATTTCAATATATAATCATATAAATAGTTAGATTATGTATATATAAGTTAAATTGGAAAATACTAATAATACATAACCTACATGAAATTATTAGTAATAGGGTGAAATAGGGATATATTTAGAGTATAACCTATATTTTTTTGCTTAAATAGTTGAATAAGTGGGAAATTTAAATTTGAAAATATAAATACTATTCATTATTATAATAATTGTATTAGCACTCATAATTAATGAGTGCTAACAATAAAGTTAAAAATAATTTTAAATAAATTCAAAGTATTTTTAAGGAGGGGTTTAGATGAAAATTAGACCACTTGGAGACAGAGTTGTAATTAAAAAAATTGAAGCAGAGGAAACTACAAAGAGTGGTATCGTTTTGCCGGGAAGTGCCAAGGAGAAACCACAAGAAGCAGAAATTGTGGCAGTAGGACCTGGTGGAATGATAGATGGAAAAGAAGTTAAAATGGAAGTTAAAGTAGGAGATAGAGTATTGTTCTCCAAATATGCTGGAAATGAAATAAAAATGGATGGAGTGGAATACACTATTTTAAGACAGGATGATATACTTGCTATAATTGAATAGTAAATTATAGTATAATCTTAAAAACAAATAAGTATTTTAGATAACGGAAGTTGTAAGGAGGGTTTTTTATGGCAAAAAGTATTTTATTCAGTGAAGATGCTAGAAAAAAAATGCAAGAAGGCGTAGATAAATTAGCAAATACAGTAAAAGTTACTCTTGGACCTAAGGGTAGAAATGTAGTACTTGACAAGAAATTTGGTTCTCCACTTATAACAAATGATGGAGTTACAATAGCAAAGGAAATAGAATTAGAAGAGCCTTATGAAAATATGGGAGCACAACTTGTAAAGGAAGTTGCTACAAAGACTAATGATGTAGCAGGAGATGGAACAACTACAGCTACATTACTTGCTCAGGCTATAATAAGAGAAGGATTAAAAAATGTTACAGCTGGAGCAAATCCTATGCTTATAAGGCAGGGCATAAAAATAGCGGTAGATAAGGCTGTAGAAGAAATAAAGAAGGTTTCAAGAAGTGTAAAAGGTAAGGAAGATATAGCAAGAATTGCAGCTATATCAGCTTCTGATGAAGAAATAGGCAAATTGATAGCTGATGCGATGGAGAAGGTTGGAAACGAAGGAGTTATAACTGTTGAAGAATCAAAGACCATGGGAACAGAATTAGATGTGGTTGAAGGTATGGAATTTGACAGAGGCTATTTAAGTGCATATATGGTAACTGATACAGAAAAAATGGAAGCCGTATTAGATGATCCTTATATTTTGATTACAGATAAAAAAATATCTACTATTCAGGATATACTTCCATTGCTTGAAAAGATGGTACAACAGGGTAAGAAATTACTTATAATAGCTGAGGATGTTGAAGGAGAAGCACTTACAACTTTAGTTGTTAATAAATTAAGGGGAACATTTACTTGTGTTGCAGTAAAGGCACCAGGCTTTGGTGACAGAAGAAAGGAAATGCTCCAGGACATAGCCATACTCACTGATGGTAAGGTAATATCAGAAGAATTAGGAAGAGATTTAAAGGAAGTTTCATTAGAAGATCTTGGAAGAGCAGAATCAGTAAAAATTGATAAAGAAAATACTACTATAGTAAATGGAAGAGGAGATAAAAAATCTATAGAAGATAGAGTATCTCAAATTAAAGCACAGATAGAAGAAACTACTTCAGAATTTGACAAGGAAAAATTGCAGGAAAGACTTGCAAAGCTTTCAGGTGGAGTAGCTGTGATAAAGGTTGGAGCAGCAACAGAAACTGAATTAAAAGAAAAGAAAATGAGAATAGAAGATGCCCTTGCTGCTACAAAAGCAGGTGTTGAAGAGGGTATGGGACCAGGAGGAGGAACTGCATATGTAAATGCAATTCCAGAGGTTTCAAAACTTACTTCAGATGTAGCTGATGTAAAAGTTGGTATAGATATAATAACAAAGGCATTGGAAGAACCAGTTAGACAGATAGCAGCTAATGCAGGAGTTGAAGGTTCTGTAATAATTGAAAAAGTTAAAAAGAGTGAATCAGGCGTAGGATATGATGTATTGACTGATAAATATGTAAATATGATAGACAATGGAATTGTAGATCCTACTAAAGTAACAAGATCAGCACTTCAAAATGCAGCTTCTGTTGCAGCTACATTCTTAACCACAGAAGCAGCAGTAGTGGATATACCAGAAAAGAATAATGCAGCAGGATTACCAGGAGCACCAGGAATGGGCGGAATGGACGGAATGTATTAAAAAAATTATATAACTAAAAAATAACTCGGTATTTAATAGATATCGAGTTATTTTTTATTTCAAGAATATTATAAATTCACGTTGACAAAAACTAAAAAATTGAATAAAATAGTGTAAATAGTTAATAAGATAGAGAGAAATATATTAAAATTCGTAAAAAATTAAATAAATTCTTTATTCAATTCATATATCCTGAATGTGGTAGGGAAATGTCTGTAGGAAACCATAAATTTCTGAATATTATTGGAATTATTATGGTATGGTCATATTAATTTTCTTTAAATGAATTTAATATGTTTTTTTTATTACGTTATCCTTTTTAGGGGAAGAACTTATCCAGGCGTGTAGCAGTGCTTATCTTCCACTTTGAAGAAGATGGGAGTATTAGCAATGGCAGCGTTTGGATAAAATAATTTAGAATAGGAGTGATTTTAAGTGGCAAAGATTTTAAAAGAAGCATATACTTTTGATGATGTGCTTTTGGTACCGAATAAATCCGAAGTTTTACCGGGAGAAGTTCTATTAAATACTAATTTAACTAAAAGTATAAAGTTGAATATACCTCTTATTAGCGCTAGTATGGATACAGTTACAGATTCAAAAATGGCTATTGCTATGGCAAGGGAAGGTGGCCTTGGAATAATACATAAGAATATGTCTATAGAACATCAGGCTATGGAAGTGGACAAGGTAAAAAGGCAGGAAAATGGTGTAATTACAGATCCTTTTTATTTGTCACCGGATAATAGTATAAATGATGCACTGGCACTTATGAGTAAGTACAGAATATCAGGAATTCCAATTACTGTAGACTACAAACTGGTAGGTATAATTACAAACAGAGATATAATCTTTGAAACAGATTATGATAGGAAGATATCAGAAGTTATGACCTGTAAAAATCTTATAACAGCTCCAGAAAATACTACTATTGAAGAAGCAAAGGAAATATTAAAGACTCATAAAATAGAAAAGCTTCCATTAGTGGATGGTAACAATAATTTAAGAGGGCTTATAACTATAAAGGATATAGAAAAAGTAAAAAAATTTCCTAACGGAGCAAAGGATGTAAAAGGAAGACTTTTATGTGGTGCTGCAGTGGGGGTAACCAAGGATATGATGGATAGGGTAAATGCTCTAGTTAAGGTAGGAGTGGATGTAATAACTGTAGATACATCCCATGGACATTCACAGGGGGTGCTGGATGGAGTTAAATTTATAAAAGAAAAATATCCTGATATACAGATTATTGCAGGAAATGTTGCAACTGCAGAGGCTACTAGAGATTTAATTAAAGCGGGTGCAGATGCAGTTAAAGTAGGAATAGGACCTGGCTCTATATGTACCACGAGAATAATATCGGGAGTAGGAGTACCACAGCTTACTGCAGTAATGGATTGTGTAGAAGAAGCTGATAAGTATGGTGTTCCAATTATTGCAGATGGAGGAATAAAATATTCAGGAGATATAGTAAAAGCATTGGCAGCAGGAGCAAAGGTAGTTATGATGGGATCTATGTTTGCAGGTTGTGAGGAAGCACCAGGTGAAACAGAGATATATAAAGGAAGAAGTTATAAGGTATATAGAGGAATGGGATCTTTGGCTGCCATGGCTTGTGGAAGTAAAGACAGATATTTCCAGGAAGGAAACAAAAAATTGGTTCCAGAAGGTGTTGAAGGCAGGGTACCTTACAAAGGACCTTTAGCAGATACTATATTTCAGCTTTTAGGAGGAATACGTTCAGGTATGGGATTATTAGGTGCACCTACCTTAAAGGACTTATATGAGAAAGCTACTTTTGTAGTTCAGTCTTCTGCAGGACTGAGAGAAAGTCATCCTCATGATATATCTATGACTAGAGAAGCTCCTAATTATAGTATTGCACAGTGATATATTGTATAATGAGATAAAGAATTATTTCTTAGTATTTGTGGCTTTTAATAGTTTTGAATATAAGAATAAACTATAATTGATCTTCACAAAATATAAGATAAGTCTGAGAAAAGCAGTCAAGTAAATTTTACATTGGGAGGATGCTAATGGAAAGAGAATTAGTTATTGTAGTTGATTTTGGCGGACAATATAATCAACTGATAGCAAGAAGAGTGAGAGAAAATAATGTATATTGTGAAATACTTCCTTATACCTATGGCGTAGGTAAAATAAAAGAAAAAAATCCCAGAGGAATAATATTTACAGGAGGACCCAATAGTGTATATGACGAAAATGCTCCTAAGATAAGTGAAGATATATTTCAAATAGGAGTACCGATTTTAGGTATATGTTATGGACATCAACTTATATGCACTGAATTAGGTGGAAAAGTTGAAAGTGCACAGGTAAGGGAATATGGAAAAACAGATGTGGTTCTTAATAATAGTAGTGTTTTATTTTCCGATATAGATAAAAATGAGAGTTGTTGGATGAGTCATACGGATTTTGTATCATATCCTCCAGAAGGATTTAAAATAATAGGAAAATCAGGAGAAAGTCCTGTAGCTGCTGTAGAGAATATTGATAAAAAAATATATGGGGTTCAATTTCATCCAGAAGTTGAACATACCCCTTTCGGAAAAAAAATGCTTTCTAATTTTTTATTTAATATATGTAATTTAAAAGGAGATTGGTCTATGTCTTCTTTTGTAGATGAAAAGATAAAATCAATAAGAGAAGAAGTTGGAGATAGAAGGGTGATATGTGCTATGTCCGGCGGAGTAGACTCTTCAGTAGCAGCAATGATTGTACATAAAGCTATAGGAAAGCAGCTTACCTGTATATTTGTGGATCATGGCCTTTTAAGAAAAGATGAAGGGGATCAGGTAGAGAATGTATTTAAAAAACAATTTAATATGAATTTTATAAGAGTAAATTCAAAAGAAAGATTTTTAAAAAAATTAAAAGATGTATCCGATCCTGAAAAGAAGAGAAAAATAATAGGGGAAGAATTTATAAGAGTATTTGAAGAAGAAGCTAAAAAATTAGGAGAAATAGCTTTCTTGGTTCAAGGAACCATATACCCGGATGTAGTAGAAAGTGGATTTGGAACGTCTGCTACTATAAAAAGTCATCACAATGTAGGCGGATTACCTGAGGACATGGATTTTAAACTTATAGAACCACTAAGGGAACTCTTTAAAGATGAAGTTAGAGCAGTTGGAGAAGAACTTGGCATACCTCATAAATTAGTGTGGAGACAACCGTTTCCAGGGCCGGGACTTGCTATAAGAGTTTTAGGAGATGTTACAGAGGAGAAGCTTCAAATAACTAGAGATGCAGATGCAATATTTAGAGAAGAAATAGCAAATGCTAATTTAGATGAAACTATATGGCAATATTTTGCCTGTCTTCCCAATATACGTTCTGTAGGAGTAATGGGAGATGAAAGAACTTATTGTTATACTATTGCATTAAGGGCTGTTATATCCACAGATGCTATGACTTCTGACTGGGCTAGAATACCTTATGAAGTTTTAGATAAAGTTTCAAGAAGAATTGTTAATGAAGTTAAAGGAGTAAACAGGATTGTTTACGATATAACCTCAAAACCTCCTGCAACTATCGAGTGGGAGTAACATAGAATGCTTAAACCCTAGATATATCAATAAAATAAGTTAATAAAAGTGCTTATGAAAAGTGTTGTTAAATTGCTTTTTTTATAAGCATTTTTTAATGGCTTTTAATAAAAAAGGTTGAATATTATAAATAGTAATTTGTGTAACAAGGAGATTGGGAGCAATTATGATTAGGAATTTTAAAATAACGGATATTGATAAGATAATGCAAATATGGCTTCACACAAATATATTGACACATAATTTTATTGATAGTAGGTATTGGCGAGATAATTTTGAAACAGTCAAGAAAATGATGCCAAAGGCAACAGTTTATGTATACGAAGAGAATAATCATATACAAGCATTTAGTGGCTTAATGGAAGACTTTATAGCAGGAATATTTGTATCAAGTGATTTTCAATCAACAGGAGTTGGAAAGTTATTACTTGATTATTTAAAAAGTAAACATAATAAATTATTCTTATGTGTTTATAAAAAGAATAATTCTGCTCTACGCTTTTATTTAAGAGAAGGTTTTATAATTTTTAAGGAGAAAGTAGATGAAAATACTGGTGAAATAGAGTTAGTTATGAAATGGGAAGATATAAAATAGACTAGAAATAATATAGGGATTAATATCCGTAAGTAAATTATATGAATAAATTAATAATTAAATAAATTTTAGACATTTTAAACTCACACTAATGTTTTATATCTGAATATAATGATTAAGTAAATAATAAAATGGAAGATGATTAGATAATGATATGTCCTTTCTGTAATTTATGGGATGGATATTGGAGACAATATCGTATTAATACTGAAGCAGCTATACAAACTGCATTACAAAGGGTACCAGGACAAGTACTAAGAGTTGAAGTGGATACTGAGAATGGTTTATTGGTTTATGAAATTCATATTAGAAACACGAAAGGAGAGATATATGAGGTTACAATAGATGCTAATACAGGGGAAATACTTGAGGTGGATAGACATAACGATTAAAACTTAGAGCCTTATAAAGGCTCTTTTTTCATAATAAATTAAATAATTTATGGATTTAAATGGAATTTGATAAAGAATAACTTTTAAATTGATTTTATATTTTTATACTGATACAATTTTAATAAAGAAAAATATATACTAAAAAATCAGTTATAAAAATATATGGAAAAATTAATAATAGGAGCTGATAAATAGTGAAGAAAGTTAAAACATATCAAGCATGGCAAGGAGATATAAATGATTATTTACAAGTTGGGGATTTAGTTGATTTTCAAATGGTTTCATACTTCCTTCGTGTGCTACCTGTAGTATGTGAAAATGATATAATACAGGTGAGTAAGCCTATTAAAGCATATATTGACGGAGAAAGAGAATATGTATATCCAACTTTTATGCAGACTGAGGAAGGTTGGGCATATGCTGGAAATTGTTTAAAAGGAGAGACGAAAAATATAGAAATATAGGGAAAATGTTATAATGTATAAATAACAATGGGCTTCTAAATAAATTTAAAAGCTTCTCATGGCGTATTTGACATATATTTGAAATTTAGAGTCTGTTTTTGATAAATTTTTAACATTATAATTGCAATAAGTTCACAAGCGTAGTAAAATAAAAGTAGTAGACAAAGAGGAGGCACATAAAATGGATAAATTAGATCAAATATTGCAAATATTTAATACCATAAAAGAAGGAGAACCATATTTATATGGCAGTTATAAAGAATTTGGAGCAAATATAAAAGTATATGTGGGATTTAATAAGCACAAAAATAGTTTTTGTCAAATGATAAAGGAAAATGGAGTTATTAAGAGTACAAGAGATATTCAAATTAATAGGGCATTTTTCTTGTTGAAAGATATATTTGATGAAATAGATGATGTGAAGAAGAGTAATTGGCAAAAAAATTTTAAAGAGGAATATTAAATTTAAGAATATAGGCAATTGGTTAAAAATTTAACTAATTGCCTACGATAATTTTAAATTATATAAAACCAATTATAGTATTAAAGGTTTTGTTTGTTAAAGTAATTATCTTTTTTATTAACTAATCTTCATACATTCCTAAATTTATATTTACTTTAAACATTATATTTTCATCTTGGATTCTTCCACGGTATTTATAAATTCCAATTTTGTAGCTAATTGAAACCAATGTAATAGGCCAATTGACATATCAATGAAGCCATTATATTATAGTGTTAAGCATATGGGTTAAGATAATTAGAAGGAGAGAAAAGATAAATAGAATGGCTGACAGTGTGAAGTCATAAAAAAGACTTAAATGTTCATTAAAAGAAATAATAAAGTAAGATACGAATGAAAGTACATTATAATCTCTTCGTTGCTTGAAAGTTACAAATAAATGCAAAGGAAGGTGGAAGGTGAAAATCATGGAAGTAAAAGGCTCTGATGGATTCCAAAAATCACTAGAAGATGTAGCAAAGGAAATTGAAGAATTAGAAAATAAATTGGATGTGTCATTTGATAACTTGTTTAACGAAAGTTTTATGCAGAAATATACACTTTATGGTACTTGGAGTGAATTATTAAGTAAGAGTGGTTTTGGTGTAAAGAACAATGAGGATTTTAAAAAGATTCCAAATAAAAAATTAAATAGATATATTAGAAAAGTGACATCTTTTAAAAATTGGGAGGATATGTTTAATAAGGCTACCGAAATTTATATGTATGAACAAATAGGGATGTAGTTTTATTAGAAAATACTTAAGTTAAATCGTAGATCAACATAAGCTTCCAACCAAGGGGTAAATAGGAACGTGCCTAGGTTTGTGTAAAACAAACCTAGGTACGTTCCTTCTCTCTATGATTATAGTAATGCTTGTAGTTTTTTAAACAGTTCTCCATATTTTTTCTTTAAATTAATTATCTTAAAAGCATTATTGACAAAAATGTGTAATGTGCCCCCTTCTGCAATTTTTTTATTATTTTCTCCAATGACTAGATAGTTGAAAGCTGCTTTAACTGGTGTAAGTTCTCCTATCCAAGTTTTTATTATTAATTTATCTTCATATTTTGCACTTTGTATGTATTTACATTTACTTTCGATTAGGGGAAATAATACATTGTTTTCTTCTATTTCAGAATAACTTATACCAATACTTTTTATGAATTCTGTCCTGGCTTCTTCAAAGTATATATAATAATTAGAATGATGTACTATACCCATTTTATCAGTTTCTGCATATCTAACAGTTAATTTGGTTTCATGTATATACAACATTTTACACATCCTTTCTATAACAGACTTATAGTATATTATATCATTTATAATTATTAAAAAGTATTTAGATAAAAGTCTCTAGAAATATTTTTGTATATTTTATTAGAAACAAAGTGAAAATAAAAAAAGCAGTGCTGCCTTTTTTATGAATAATATTAAGAAAATAGAGAAATAACACAATTTTATATTATGCTTGTCTGGTATACCCTATTTATTATAAAACTAAAAATCGTACTTCATTAAAAGCATCATAATATCAAATATGATTTCTCCATGACTGAAATATTCTATCATATGCCCAAACAATTGTTTCGCTTTTTCACATGAGAGATATTTCCAAACACCACACCCTCTGCAATAATTAATGTTGGTTCACCTTTATGTTAATTAAAGTACTAATGGATGAGCTGGTTCCAGTTTTTTCGAGGGATTTTAACATGTATTGATACATTTATACTGCTCTTACTTATGATTCCATTTAAATTGTCTTTTTCTTATAAAAGGATGGTAAAATTCAGTCGAAACAGATGTGTATAAATAAACTGTATTGATTTCTATAAAATCTATTAGATATGTATTTAGTGTTATATTGTATTAATTTATTTGTTATAATTACAATGTAGGAAAGATTTTTAAAAGGTGGGGATAATTAAATGATTAAAATTCCAGAAAAAATAAATATGGCAAATTTGCCAACCAAAATAGAAAAGATGGAAAGGCTATCTAAAAAATTAGGTGGACCCAATATATATATAAAGCGGGATGATCAGACTGGAACAGAGATATCTGGTAATAAAATAAGAAAATTAGAATTTTCTGTAAAAGAAGCTCAGAATAGCTGAAATTTATTTTATCTCTCAAGAAGAGTATGAAAATAAAAGAATGCAGGTTATGGAAGGAGTTAAAACTAGTATGGAAAATAAGGGATTTAAACCTTACATTATTCCAGAAGGTGCGTCAAATGGTATAGGGGGCTTGGGCTATTATAAGGCTATAGAGGAAATAATGCTTCAGGAAAAAGAAATGAAAGTGCATTTTGATGGAATTGTTATTGCTACAGGTTCTGGGGGAACCTATTCAGGATTACTGCTAGGCAGTAAAATACTAAATTATGATACTAAAATCTATGGAGTTAATGTGTGTCATGATGAGAAGTATTTTAAGGGCAGGATTTATGAAATATTACATAATAGCATGAGTTATATGAATGTGAATTTAAATTTTTCAAAGGATGAAATAAATATTATAGATGGATATGTGGGAAAAGGGTATGCTCTGAGCAGTGAATGGGAACTAGAATTTATAAAAGAACTTGCAAAGCTGGAGGGAATTATCTTAGATCCTGTATATACAGGAAAGGCAATGTATGGATTAACAGAGGAAATTAAAAAAGGTAAATTTAGTGAACATGAAAATCTGCTTTTTATCCATACTGGAGGAATGTTTGGAATATTTCCTCAAAAATCTCATTTCACCCTTTAGTCTGTCATACATATTTAAATATGTGAAGTAATAGGCAGCGTCTGGATAAAACTATAAAGCTATGAAAGTGGGTTATTGTAAGATGAATCGCTATAAAGCAACAATAATATTGATTATAGTCACCCTTGGATATTTAATAACACATCCATTTTGTAAAACTTTTTGGGGTGGATTGATAAGTAATGCTTTTTGTGCTTCTATGATTGGAGGCTTTGCAGATTGGTATGGTATTACTGCGCTGTTTAGGAAACCTCTTGGCATTCCTTTTAAAACAGAGATAATACCTAAAAACAGAGAAAAAATACTTAATGGTCTGGTTAGTATGGTTACAGAGGAGCTATTATCCAAGGATTATTTAAAAAATTTTTTATCAGAATATGATACCTCCAAACTTATTTTGAAATTTTTATCTGAATGCAATGGGGATAAGGATATTAAAAAGGTAGTAGAGTTAATAATAGAAGAAAGCTTAATTGGAAATAATTCAGGGGATTTTCACAGTTCAAATTTATTTATGGATAGATTAATGGAATTTAATTTATGGAAAGCCCTGAGTTCTTCACTGCAGGTTTCTCTTGCAAAAGGTTACGGAGATAAATTTATTAATTTTATAATTGAAGAAATACAAGCAATTATGAAGACGGAAAAGGTAAGCAAAATGCTGGAGAAACTTGTTGACAAAACAAAGGCCTCCTATGAAAAAGGCACTAGAAGAAGGGCAATAGCAAATACAGTGGTATTAGATTTTATACTTAATTTATCTCCAGATAAAATTGCTGTGATAATTCAAAAAGAAACGGTTCAATACTTGAGTAATATGAAAAATGTGGATAATCAGGAGAGAGTTAAATTTAAGAAGTGGATTGCAGCTAAACTGGATAGCATAATTTATGATGAAAGCATTAAGGAAAAATTTGAAAATTTTAAAATGAATAGATTCAAAGATATAAGTGTTGATAATTATAAAGAGGAACAATTTGAAGAAAGTAAAATAATAAAAGGTATTACTAGTAAAATAGAAGATGAGATTCATAATTTTATCTATAAACTTGAAGATAATGAGGATATGCGAAAAAAAGTAGATAGTTGTCTAAAGAAAATATTGAATAAAATTATCGATGATTTTCATGACAATATAGATAAGATTATAAGAGAAAATTTAGATAAATATTCAAATGACATGCTGATAGAATTAATTGAGTCAAAGGCGGGAAACGATCTTCAGCTGATTAGAATCAATGGTTCTGTAGTGGGTGGTCTGGTAGGAATTTTGTTTTTTCTTTTAAATAATGTGTTTTGAATGTTTTTTGTATGTCTTAAAATGGGAGAAATAAAATGAAAAACAAGAAAATAGCAGATATGCTTTTAATAATTTTATTTATTGCTTTTTGTATAAGCATTATTATGAAAATACATTTTCATAATAATTTTTATGTGAGAATGATAGGCTTTGTCATAGAAGCGGCCTTAGTGGGAGGAATTGCTGACTGGTTTGCTGTAACTGCACTTTTTAAAAAGCCTCTGGGGTTTTCATGGCATACTGCTGTGATACCTAGGAATAGAGTTAAAGTGGTGGAACAAATAGCCAGTGTGGTAGAAAATGAACTTTTAAGCAAGAAAATATTAAAAGAAAAAATAGATAAATTAAATGTTACTGAAGGTATAATTAAGTTTATTGACAGTAGTATTAAAAATAAAACCGCTTTTTACAATCAGTCAAAAGATCTGATAGAACATATTATAGGAAAGGTTGACTCCAGTAGTTTGGCATCATTTGTTGAAAAAAATTTTAGAGGTAAATTGAGACAGTTTAATTTATCTCTATGGATTGCCCATGGGCTTGAGTTTGCCTTGGAAGATAAACATTGCAAAGTAATATTTAAGTCCATGGTGGAAGAATTGATTTTAAAAATAGATGATGAAAAAGTTAATAAAGAAATCAGTAAAATTATAGATAAGATTATGAAAGATAATGTAAATAAGATAAAAGGATTCAAAAAAATTCTTATGGAATTTGCTTTGGGGGTTGGAAAAGGAACTAATACTATAAATGTAGATGATATTGCTTCTTCAATTCAGGAACAGATAATAGAAATGCTTTATGGATTAAAGGATGAAAATCAATCGACCTATGTTGAATTTTTAAATAAAATTGAAATTTTAATAGGAAAACTTAAATGTGATGAAGAATTAATAAATAGCATTGAAAAATGGAAACAAAAAACTATAGAAAAAATTGAAGTACAACATGAATTGGAAAAAATAATAACAGGTATTTCTTATGTTTTAAAAAATGAATATGATGAAAAAATTGAATCCCATGTCAGTGATATAATGCCTTTAATTGAATGGGTAAAAGATGAACTTTATAATTACTGGAATAATGTTAAAAGTGACGGTAAGTTCAAAGATACAGTAAATGGGTATATAAAAGAATTGATTTATCATATGGTTAAGTCAAGCTATGGTGTTATTGGAATTATTATAAAAAAGGTGCTAAATAACATGACAGATGAATCGTTGAATGATTTTATTCAGTTAAAGGCGGGCAATGAGTTAAATTGGATACGTATTAATGGCTGTATAACTGGAGCAGTGTTTGGCCTTATAGTATTTATTTTTATAAATCAGGTATATATGCCTTTGGTTACAAAAATATTTCATTTATAATGTTTTTCACAAAGTATACGTTAAGTATAAACATGACAATATAGTCCTTAACAGTTTGTTATTGATAATATTGTCATTATTTTTCTAGTAGGAGGGGGATATTGAATATGTCAGTAGTTGTAGGTATTGATTTAGGTACTACCAATTCAGTTATTTCTTGTGTGAAAAGAGGAAAGGTGGAGACTATACTTTTAGATGGGAAAAATACTTTTCCTTCTGTAGTATCAGTTAACAATGGCAGAATTATTACAGGGTATCCAGCAAAAGCAAAGCTTGTAATGGATCCTTTAAATACAGTAGGTTCCACAAAGAGGGATATGGGAAAAGATATTACTTATGTTATAGGAAAACAAAGAATGACTCCCCAGGATATAGCCTGTGAAATATTAAAGGCCATAAAGGAAAAAGCGGAGTTTACTCTGGGAGATGAAATTACCCAGGCAGTGATAACTACACCGGCATATTTTACATCAGAACAGAGGAAAGCAACAAAAAATGCGGCCAGGAAAGCAGGGTTTGACGTGCTCAGGTTAATGGCAGAACCTTCTGCTGCGGCAGTAAGTTATGGCATAAATCAAAATAGAGATCAGATTATAATGGTATATGACTTAGGAGGAGGAACCTTTGATGTCTCCATAATGAAAGTAAAGGGAAATAAATTTGAAGCCATTGCCCTTGATGGGGATTCAAAACTTGGGGGAGATGATTTCGATGAAAAAATATGCAGTGTTTTATACAATAGAATAAAAGAAGATACTGAAATTAATATTGAAGCCAGCAAGGAAAGGGAACATATGGCTGCAAGACAAAAAATAAAAGAGGCTGCTGAAAATGCAAAAATAGAACTGTCTTCAAAAGAAAATACGTCAATTATAATACCTAATATTTTAAGGGATTATCATTTGGATTATGAATTGTCAAGGGAGGAATATTACCATTTGATAGAACCACTTATTGGTAAAACCATAGAAAAAGTAAAAAGTGTATTAAAAGATGCCAATATGACCGCAGAAGATATTGACAGGTTAATTTTAGTTGGAGGAGCTACCAAGACTCCAATAATTAGAGAGATCCTGAAAAAAGAAGTGAGAGATCCCTTTACTGCCCCTAATGTAGATGAAGTAGTGTCAAATGGAGCTGCTATACTGGCTTTAAGCCTTTCTGATTCTATAGCCAGTGAAGAGAGTAGTACTGTTACAGATATATTTCAGGATGATTTTATATTGGATGAGAAGGTGAATTTTACTTATGGAGTAGCTCTTTTAAATAATGAAAACATACTGGAATTTTGTCCTGTTGTTTATAAAAATACCCTATTGCCCTGCAGGGCAGGTATTATTGCCTATACCGTGGAGGAGTATCAAAAAACCGTTACATTCAGGGTTTTTAGAGGAGAGCATAAGAAATTGGAGGAGGATGAAGAAATAGGACAATTAAAAATTTCTATTACAAGACCTCAAAAAGAAGAAGTGGCAGTAGGGGCCATTTTTGAGATGGATGATGATAATATAATCCACTTTACTGGAGTAGAATTGATGGAAAATAGTGATACAATACCTATTATACGTAGTGCTTATGAGAATAGGGGGGAACTTAACTTAAATTTAGTTGAGAAGTTAATTAGAAGTGAAAAAATCAAGTGTAAAAAAATTGATATAAATGCCAGATTATAATTTTGAGGGAGGGAAGTAAAAGTGGCAGGACTGGAAATAAAGTATAGTAAATACAAGTTAGGAATAGATTTGGGTACTTCAACTTCAGTGGTTTCAGTATACCAAAATGGCAAAACTAGGGTTCTTAAAGTAAATGGAAAAGAGTGTATGCCCTCTGTAGTATCATTTATTGACAAGAATACAAAACTTGTAGGAGAAGAGGCCAAGGGGAGAGCTATGATTGATCCTTCCAATACTGTAAGTTCTATTAAAAGACATATGGGGGAAGAAGGATATAAACTTTCTATTTTTGAAGAAGACTATAGTTCAGAACAGATAGCCTCTGAAATACTTTCAAAACTTGTGGAGACAGCCTATGAACAGAAAGATTTTGAACCGGAGGGAAGTTTATCTGATGTGGTAATATGTGTACCGGCAAATTTTACAGATAATGCAAAAGTAGCCACTAGGAAGGCGGCGGAAATGGCAGGTCTGAATGTACTGGCTCTTTTGGAAGAACCCATAGCTGCAGCTATTATGTATGGGGCAGATTCAAATAGGGATCAAAATGTTTTGGTATATGACTTGGGAGGGGGAACCTTTGATGTCTGTGTACTTAAGGTTCAAACCAAGAAAAATAATATGGATAAGGATAAATATGAAATTTTGTCTAAAGAAGGGATATCAAAACTTGGAGGAGACGATTTTGATAGAAGTATCATGGAAATTATAAATGAGGATTTTAAACTTAAAAATAAGGGTATTGATCTTCTCGACATGGAAAAAGATCAAGGTATCAGCAAGAAAAAAATGAAGGCTGCAGTGCAGAAACTGAAGGAAATTGCGGAAAGTGTAAAAATTGAATTGAGTTTTAAAAATAGTGCTAGTGTACTCTTTCCTAATATAATACAGACAGGAGAAGGGGAACTTTTGCACCTAGACATGGAAATTACAAGAGATACTTTTGAACAAGCTATTTCTCCGCTCATTGATAAAACCTATGAAACTGTAAAAACAGCACTTCAGGGTGCAAAACTTTCCATAGATGATATTGATAAAGTAATACTAGTGGGAGGATCTTCTTTAGTGCCTTTAGTGAAAAATAAGATTAAAGAAATCTTTAAAGTAGAGCCCTATAGCGATTTTAACCCGGTTACTATAGTAGCAGAAGGGGCGGCAATATTTGCAGCTTCTATGGGAACCCCTTATGAGGGAGATGTGTTTAATATTGTAACTTATAATCTGGGCATTATGACAGAGGGTATGGAATTTTCAAATATAATAGAAAAAGGTACTGAAATTCCTAAAAAAGGTTCTGTAATCAGGGAAAAAGAATATAAAACTCAAAAGGATGAACAGACAGAAGTTATTATATATGTATATCAGTCTTCAGAGGATATAGCTTTTATAAATGAAAAAGATGATGAAGGCAGGGAAAAGGCTTTATTTATAGGAGAGTTCAAATTAAGCAATATTCCTCCTGCACCAAAGGGAAAACAGAGAATAACTGTCAAGTTTGAAGTGAATGAAGAAAATATTGTAAAGGTAACTGCCACTGCTTTAGGCACGGATTCCAAGGAAGAAATAATTTTAAATGTAGTTAAGAAGTAAGAAATTTAGGATTGTTTGTTGTACTTTTTATCTATTTAACATTTAATGGAGGGGGGATAATTACATGCCTTATGACAGCCAAAATAGACCAGTGATTGGAATTGACCTTGGAACAACTTTCAGTTCTATTTCATTTTGGACGGGACAGGGGGTTCAAACATATTCTCCAAGAGGGAGCAATATGTTCCAATCAGTAGTTTACTTTGATGAAAGAAGCAAGGAGTTTATTTATGACAGGGTGGCCTTTAATAGTGGAATTTTTGAACCTTCAAATGTTTGTATTGGTGTAAAGCGGTTAATGGATAATAAAGATATAAAAATAAGGTTTGGGGATAGACAATTCTCTCCTATAGATATTTCTGCAATGATATTGAAATATGTATATAAAAGTGTACAGGATATGTTTCCAGAGGGAGTATATAACGCCTCTGGAGTCGTAGTTACTGTGCCTTATTATTTTAAAGCCAATCAACTGGAAAATACTTCACAGGCAGCTAAGAAAGCAGGATTGAATCTTGTGGGCATGATTCAGGAACCTATAGCTGCCGCTCTGGCCTATGGGTGTCTTCACAGTGGCGATAACATAAAAAGAGAAGAGACTATACTTGTTTTTGACTTGGGAGGAGGAACCTTTGATCTGACAATTTTTAAAGTGAAAGAAGATAGTGAAAATGTGGTTTTTGAAGTACTTGGAATTGGAGGAGATGACAGACTAGGTGGCATGGATTTTGACAAAGCTTTTTTAAAACATATCATAAAGGCTGAGGGTATTGATTTTAAGTCAGAAGTTAATGAAAGATTGAGAAAAAGGGGCAAACAGTCACTTATGGCAGAAGCTATAAAAGCTAAAGAAACACTAAGTTTTACGGATAATGCTTATATGGCAGTTTTAAATGTTATACCAGGAGTGAATGTAGATAGAAATTTTACGAGAGATGAGTTTGAGGAAGTTATAGAAAGCTACTATGAGAGGATAAAGAATATAGTTAAAAATACAATAAACAAGGCAAATATAACACCAGAGGCTATAAGTAAAGTTATCAAAGTAGGAGGCTCCAGTAAAATTCCTATGTTTGACAATTTATTGAATGATATAGTTGGAAAAGACAAAATCTACTCAGATGTTGACCCAAGTTTATGTGTCTCTCAAGGGGCAGCTATATATGCAGCATACCTTACAGGTAATTTAAATACCAGAAAAAAAATAACTATTATTCCTGTTACTGCACATTCTTTAGGAATTGAGGATGCAAAGGGTAAATTTATAGTTCTCATTCATGAAAATAGAAAAACTCCTGCTAGAAGAACTCTCACTTTTTATACGGATCAGGATAATTGTACGGATATAGATGTACAGGTTTATCAAGGCAGTTGCAGAGTTGCAAAGGAAAATGCCCATGTAGGTACAGTACATGTTTCAGGCCTTATTCCCGCACCTAAGCGTACTCTTGAGATAAATATAACTTTTGAAGTAAAGGAAAACCAAATTGTTATTGTAACTGTGGAGCAGAGGGAAAGCAAAATAAAAAAAACAGAAGTTTTAAAGTTATATTAAAATTTAAAGTTATAAGTGAAGGGGATGTAAGTTTTGTATCATGATTATCAGCATCATCTGATTATAGGCATTGATTTTGGAACCATATACAACTCTGTGTCCAAATGGAATGGAAAAAAGGCAGAGATATATGGCAAAATGGGGGAATATATAGTGCCTTCTGCAGTTTGTTTCAATGAGGGAAGATTTCATGTGGGGAATGCTGCATTGGCAAAAGAAGCATTTTATCCTGAAAACTGTATTTCAGGAATTAAAGGAATCATAGCCTGTGGAAAGAAAGCTGTATTCTTGGGGAATAAAGAATTTTCCTTAAGAGATATATGTTCTGTAATTTTTAAATATATTTATAATAATATCAAAACTACTGTGCCAGAAGATAAATTTAAATGTGAAGGAGCTGTTATCTCAGTACCTTGTTACTTTGATAATGAAAAGCGTAATATCATAAAAGAGGGTGCAAAGCTTGCTGGTATTGAATTTGTTGGAATTATTGAAGAGCCTGTGGCAGCAGCCCTGGCCTATGGTATGTATCTGCGTAAAAATAAAAAAAGAGAAGAAAATGTACTTGTGTTTGATTTAGGGGGAGGAAGTTTTCAAGTAGCTGTTATAAAGGTATTAGAGAAAAAAGATGAAATTCAGTTCAATGTGTTGGCTTCAGAGGGAAATGGAAGATTAGGAGGACTGGATTTTGATGAAGAACTTTATAATTATATAGTGAAAAAGGAAAGTCTTGATTTCAGTAATTATGAATATAAAACTGCTAATCTATGCAGAAAAAATTTAATGGAAGAGATAGTTAAGGCAAAGGAACTACTTTCCTATGATAGTGAGATAGCATATATAAAGATATATAATGTGCCTCCGGGGGAATTTTTAGATACAACCCTCACACTAGAAGAATTGAATAAATGTATTGAACATCATATAGAGATGATAAAAAATATTATGGAAAAGGTTATTGTTTTATCGGGAATTTCTGTGAGACACATTCATAAGATAATCAAGGCAGGGGGTTCCAGTAAAATTAAAGCAGTAGACAGTGTTATAAAGGATGTGCTGGGAGAAATAGAAACATGTCAATATATGGACTACAAGGAAGTTGTATCAAATGGGGCGGCTATTTATGCTGCTTATAAAACAAAGAATTTGTTACTGGATAAGCCCATTTCCATTTTAAAAGATTCAATGAAAAAATCTCTTTATTTTATATGGATGATTGATTGTTCGGGATCTATGAGTATTCATAATAGACTTAATTATGTAAAAGAAGGAATGATGGGTGCTGTATCACAAATAGAAGAAAAGTGCAGTTTGCATGATATTATTGTGAACTTTGGAGTTATAAAATTTGCTGATACTGCCGCATGGAGCGTAGAAGTAGGGGGAAAAATAAATGATAGTATTTATGGGGACATAAATCCAGGAGGAATAACTTCTCTTGGCAGTGCAATTAATATGCTTTCCAGTAAACTAACTGAGATTAAACTGGATTATAAAACTTTAACCCCTATAATATTTTTGATAACTGATGGAATGCCTACAGATAACTATGAGGAATCAGTGGAGGGATTACTGGCCCACTCTATTGGAAAAAGTGCTTATAAGGAGGTTATTGCATTAGGCAGGGATGTGTGTGAAGAGTATATGTGTAAATTTATTGATGATGCATGGAGAAAACCTAAGAGAGTATTACAAAAAGAACATATAGTTGAAAGCATATGTTCTCAGGCGTTAAACAGTGTAGAATATGTAAATGGTAAATTTATAGGAAAATATAGTGAGCATGGGAAATTTCAAGAAGGATTTTCAGAGAAGAAAATAAAAGGAGGACTTTTCCTTAAAACATCTGAAAATAAGTAACAGACTTCAAGGGAGGAATTTTAATGGCAGGTCTAGCTAATTTTATAAAGGGCATATTCAGTAGTGATGTTAGTACTGTAATTTTTTTTATAGAAGTTATAATGTTTTCAGTTGATATAATTCTATATAGCATAGTTTATAGAGGACTGAAAAATATAGACGAAGGTATATGCAAAAAATCTTTTTTTGGAGTAGAAGATATAGTAGAGGGATATAGTGTTATGGTAAATAGAGCAGAGTATATAAATACCAGATCCTATATAGAAGCTTACTTTTCAGATTATAGATATTTATCACATAACAGATTATTCAACAAGTTAAATATTCCTGTAGTAAATATTATAAGTGTAATTCATATGACCATATCCCTGTTTATTCTCATGGGGGTTCTGGGGACATTTACGGGTCTTACCATATCTTTAAATTCTATTAGAACAGGAGAGTTTACTGTAGATAACATAAGTCCCATATTATCAGGCATGGGGGTTGCTTTTTATGCCAGTATAGTGGGCATTGCATTTTCGTTGATACTCACATTTATTACAAGAGTATTTGATGCTGAACAGCTGCTTATGAATATTATGGTAAAGCTTGAGGATTACATGGACAATAATCTGCGTAAAAATAATTTTAATGAATTCTTTGGAAAGATGGAGACAGCAATTAAAAAATTATCTGATTCCAATGATAAAACTATAAATGAATTTGGAAAAGCCTCCAGAGAAATTATAAGTAAGTCTTTAGAAACCATGAAAAAGGTTTATGAATTTGTGGAAAAGCTTTCTGATTTTCCACAGGAATTTGAAAAATCTATGGAATACATGACAGCTTTTAATAGAAAGTTAAAGGAATCTGTAGAAGGATTTGATTTGATTTTTAAAGGTTTCGGTAAACTTGCAGGTACTTTCAATAAAAGTATAAATAGTTTAGAAAAAAAATTTGACATTTTAGATGATTGTGTCAGGGATATTAATAAAGGTCAAAAAAAGGTGGAAAGAAGTTATATAGACTTATGTGAAAGGATAGATAACTTAATCTATGATTTTCGTGCTTCCCTTGATAAGTTAGGAAATTATGAGAAAGGATTTTTAGAAGAAATTGAGAGTTTTTATGAGGATATAAAAATTAAATATTATGAATTTAAAACATATATGGTAGCTTATAATGAACAAAAAAGTGAAGTATTTGGACAGATATACAAGGACATGAAAGAGTACCAGAGCAAGCATGACGCAATTTTAAATAATATAGCTGACAAGATAGAGTATTTTAGTGAAGCTTATAAAAAGTAACCATAGAATATGGAGGGAAATAATTTGATGTTTGGCAGGTATAGCAGAATAATAAAAACTCCAAAGGATGATGGAAATATATGGCGTATATTTACAGATCTTTTAAGCACTGTATTATTATTTATATTATTATTTTTCATCTATACCAATGCTGTAAAACACATCCAGTTGGATAAGCAGCAGGAACAATTGAAAAATCTCAGGCTTCAGGTGGAAAAAATAATAGGGGTAAGACAAAGTATTATTGAGGATATAAGAAAATCTTTTCAAAGTGCGGGACTGGATATCAATATAGATAAGAATACAGGAGATATTGTGTTTAGCAGTGATGTGCTTTTTCAATTCAACAAGGCAGATATAAGACCGGAATTCAAAGAAAGTCTTGATAAATTTATACCTCAATATGTAAGCGTACTCACTTCACCTAAGTATATAAGCTCAGTTTCGGAAATAGTTATTGAAGGACATACTGATAATATAGGTGACTATAATTATAATATGGATTTATCACAAAAAAGGGCAAACAGCATAGTAAACTATATATTAAATAATAACTTTAAAAATTTGGACAGTTACAACAAGGAAATTTTAAGGAATATTATTACTGCAAATGGAAGATCTAAAAGTCAAACCATTAAAAATTCTGATGGAAGCATAAATCAAGAAAAATCACGAAGAGTAATATTTAAATTCAGATTAAAAGATGAGGAGTCCATTAAACAAATAGATAGTATTCTCTCAAAATAATTTTGATATGCTCTTAGGTAAGAGGTGAATCTTGAATGAAAAAAGACGTGGAAATAGTATTGAAAAATTTAATTGAAGAGTATGGTATGGAACTTTGCAGCAATAAAATAAAGCTTCTGGGGTTGTTAATGGATTTATGTAGCCGGAATGAGAAAGAAGTTAGAATTTTAATTAAGCTTTTGGATACAGAGGTTATGTGTGGAATTTTAAAGGGCGCTAAAAAAGAGATACATAAAAATGATTGTGACCAATTAGTAAATGAGTTACATAATTATCATGGTTTTACAAAAGAAGAGGTTTTATGGGCCTTGGAAACCTGGCTTAAATCCATAAATTTTCAATACTCTAAGGCTGTAGAAGATAATTATTTATTGAAATTGAAAAAAGATAGAAAGATTAAGCCTAGAATAACTATAAATATAAAATATGCTTTTATTTGTTTGATTATTGGAATAATTGTTTTTTGTGCAGGAATTTTTTTTATACCAAATAGAACTACAAATCAGCACTTGTCAATAAATATAGGAGATTATATTGAATTTGGAAAATATAATGGCACACCCATATTGTGGAGGGTAATAAACAAAGATATGAACGGATATATGCTTTTCTCAGAAAAAATAATCTGCTTTAAAGCTTTTGATACCAGTGGAGATAAAACAGAGGACAGAGTGGATGAGGATAGGATAGGTTTTGGAAGTAATCATTGGGGGAACTCCGTCCTAAGGCAGTGGCTTAATTCCTGTGATAAAGAAGTAAACTATACAAGTCAATTGCCAGATAAGGATCATGTATCCTGTAATTTTTATGATAAACAACCGGGATTTTTATATAATTTTACCTATAAGGAGAGAAATAGTATAAAAGAAATAACCCATAAGTGTATATTGGCTGCTGTGGATAGAGAGGTAATGGATGGAGGACTAGAATTATATAAATACAATACAGAACTTGAAAATTGCATATCAAATTATGATTCCAGCTATTATGAAAATGTTACGGATAAGGTTTTTTTACTTTCCACAAAAGAATTAAAAAGCTTTGTTTACGATAGAACAGGGCAGTATGAAAAAAGTTCCCTGAGAGATAATAGTATTTCTTGGTACTGGCTGCGTACTCCTTCAGCAGAGTATTCCGATATTGTACGGGCTGTGGGAGAAGGTGGCATATATGGTGATAATGCAAATGACGGTACAGGTGGAGTAGCACCTGGTCTATATTTAAAAAGTGAAATAACTCCAATTGAAGGTGAGGGCACTTCCAATAGTCCTTATAGGATTATAAAGTAATCTTTAAGCATTTATTTTATGTTTTTAATGGTGACTTTGCCATTATTTTTGCATTGAGTTGTACTATTTCTTAAAGTACAATTTTTGTATATAATTTAAATATTTTTTAATAATTGGAGGTTTTTTAGTGAAGATAAAGAAGATACTGGTATTTTTAATTACATTTATTATCACTGCAGCACCTGTTACATTTAATACTAAGGCTGCTTCTTCCATTTCACGAAGAGAAGCACAGGAACGAGCTTATGAAATGGCTTATATTACATGGAAATATGATAAAAGTTTAAATGGCAATACTACGGATTATATAGAGTTACCGGCATATTTAAAAGATAAAACTATCTCGGAGGAAGTAGGTATACCATATAATTATGGGGGATCTGACAGCATTGGAAGGAGTTCTAACAGGCTGTGGAGTAATTTTTTGGATGCTCTTACCAAAAGAGCAGTTGCAGGAAATATAAAATTTCAGGGAGGTTATAAAGGGGAAACTGCAGGTATAGATGCTGCAAGCTTCATTCAAGATTCCCTTGAGATTCCAGGTACAAAACTTACCACAAACAGTATAGTCAAGTATCTAACTGCCATAGATTTCAATAGTTTAACGAATATGGACATACTTTTATCTAAGGGCAGGCACATAGCTTTCTTTCAATCCTGGGTTTATAATGATCTAGGAGAAATAGTAGGGGCAACCACCCTTGAAGCTACTATTGACAATGATGATAATACAGGACAAAAGGTTAAGGAATACTATAGATCTAAAGACTATATAACCAATAATTTTAAGCCTTACAGATATAGTTATATAAATAATGATTATATAGAAAATAATGCACTTAATCCCAAACTTGAAGCTCCTCTATACGGACAAGCTATTGACAGAAATGGGAATAATATTACTCTTAAATGGAATTTTCATAGTGAAAACAGTGGACAGTATCAAACTTCCTATAGAATCAGATTTTACAGCGGGGATTTAAATAGTATTTCTGATTCGTCAGGAGCACTGGTTAAACAAGTTTATGAAGACTCTCAGTCTAAAGAAGTAAATATAAATTTTAATGATATGCCGGAGGGAAGCTATTATTTTATCTTAGAAGTTAAAAGTAATAAAGGTTACTGGAGTAGTCCTATAACAGCTCCTTTTCAGTTTACAGGAGATACCGAAAAATTTCCTTCCAAAATAAACAGGATTGTAAGGTATGGTGGAAATAACAGATATGAAACTTCAAAGATAATAGCGGAAAACCAGTTTAAAAATTTTAGCTTAGAAAATATAGTTATAACAAATGGTAATGATTTTGCAGATGGCCTGGCTGGAGTTACTCTAGCTAGAAAACTTAATTCTCCTCTGCTTCTTGTGGACAATAATCCCTCAGATGAAGGAAGTCAAATTACGCTTCAGTATATAATGAAAAATGTTAATAGAGACGCAAAAATATATTTGCTGGGAGGAGAAGGGGTTTTAAGTAACTCTTACGCAGAATATCTAGTAAAAAATGGTTATTTTAAAAGTAATATAGTGAGGATTGGAGGCTCCAACAGACTTGAAACTAGTGTTGATATTGCCAAAGAGATTAATATTTCAAAAAATAGTCCTGTTATAATAGCTAGCGATTCCTCCTTTGCAGATGCACTGAGTATATCATCCAAGGCAGCTTCGGAACGCATACCTATTCTGTTGACTTCTAAGGATGAATTAAGTCAGGAAGTTATAGATTATATGGAAGATGTAAAACCCTCCAAAGTGTATATATTAGGAGAAACTGGAGTTATTTCAAAAAACGTAGAAGATAGTATTGGTAAAATTACTAATTTAGATAATGATAAAGTCATCAGGCTGGGTGGAGAAAATAGATATATAACTTGTGAGAAGATAAATAAATATTTTTATGGAAATCAGTGGACAAAGGTCTATTTGGCTAATGGAGAAGATTTTGCTGATTCATTAAGTGGAAGTGCAGCCGCTGCAGTAAACAGTGGCTCACCTTTAATTTTGGTATCAGAGTCATCCTATGGTACAGCAGGAAAAATAATAAAAAATCTTTCAAGAGATAAAAAAATCACACTTAATGTATTTGGGGGAGATAAAGTAATAACGGAATATCTTATTTCCAAGATAAATAATGCAGCGGTGAGTTTGGAAGAATAGATTTATGAGGGGTAGTTGGGAAGCTACCCCCTTTAATATTTATTCATAAAACTTTCATAAACAATACAATTATTTATAAAAATTTTTATTTTTCAGAACGAAAGATAAAGTATTAAAGGATTAAAATCTATGGAAACTATGTATGATAAAACCTCTAAAGGAAGTGAAGCTGTAAATCATGTATCACAGATTGTTATGGATATGAATTCAGCAGTTTCAGAAATAGGCCTAATAAAAAATACCATAAATGATATATCAGAACAGACTAATTTGCTTGCATTGAATGCTGCTATAGAATCTTCCAGGGCTGGTGAGGCAGGAAGAGGTTTTGTAGTAGTATCAGATGCTATGAAGAAGGTGTTGAATGAAATGAACAGGTTTAATATATCAAGTGATTCTTAAGGTTAGTTGTAAGAAAGATATTTATTTATCTGGATTTTAAATAATAAATATATTTCTGACATAAAAAGTTGTTTTGGTGTATAAATTAACCATAATGAAGAGATATTTATGAATTTTAGACCAAAATGATATGGAGGATGTATTATGACATACAATTATAAAAATGTAAAAAAGGATTTAATTCTCATACTTATAATGGGAAGCATTTACATGGTCTTGGAGGGAATATGGCGGGGATGGACACATATATCCATGCTTGTAGTAGGTGGAGTATCAGCTTTTTTTATTGGGAGGTTAAATGAAGGAACTATTTTTTCTAATCGTAGAATGTGGGAACAATGTTTAATAGGTACTCTTATAATTTTAATATTAGAATTTGTTTCAGGAGTAATTTTAAATATATGGCTTCAACTTGGAATATGGGATTATTCAAATACATGGGGGAATGTTTTAGGACAGATATGTATTCCCTATGCTTTAATATGGTTTTTCTTAGTCCCATTTAACATATATGTAGATGATTATTTAAGGTATAAGTTTTTCGGAGAAAAAAAACCAGAGAACCTTATAAAAAATTACAAACAGTTATTTTTCATAAGGTAATAAAATTTGTAACTATTTATGAAAAGGATGAATATAATATATGGAAAGCAATTTAAACTTAATGAGAATATAAAGTATAATAAACTTTTAGATAAAAAGCCCTGATTTATATCAGGACTTTTATCGTGTAACACCTTTTTTGTATCATTTAGGATATTTTTTTAGTTGTTGTTTTTTATTTTTTAATTTTAAATTGAAATCCAAATATTTTCTATAGGAGTAGTAACAGAAACCCATTCCGAGGAGTTCTGCCGATATTAAGATTAATGATAGCTGTAGTATGGAAATAATTTTATTTTTAGTGAAGTAATAATAGCAGGTGGGTATACAACAGATAACTCCTATTATTATGAATACTGATATAAAAGCCAGTTTAGTATCTTTTTGTTTTATATAATATATATATATAAAAGTAGATTTAGAAATTGTCCCGATAACACCTCCAATTATTAAAGATATTATTAAAGTGGCTATAGCTTCACCATTTATATTTGCAGCGGTTATTTGAACCATTCCCACAAATAATCCTATAAGTACAGATATTGATAAATTAAATAAAAAGTCCTTTAAATGCTCTTTCATACTCTCACCTCAAAATCCCAGAAATCTTTTGAAATCATTTAAATATTTTCGTGTAACATAAATTTCTTCATCTATATCCATGATTTTTAATATAAGTTTACTGTTAAACCATGAAATAATTCGATCCACTTTTTCTATATTTACAATAAAACATTTGCTTACTCTTATGAATTCCTTATTCTCCAGCTTCTTTTCCAGTTCATAGAGTTTTTCTTTTACTTTGTATTTTTTATCTTTTGTTCTGCAAAATACATTATTACCCATGGCTTCGAAATAATAAATATTATTATAAATTATTACTTTAAGTTCATCTTCCTGGCATCTTGCTGTTATTATATTTTTAACGTCTTCTTTACTGCGTATATTGTTGTCTAAATAATCAATTAAAAGGTTTAAAGTGGGAATATCAAAATATATGCCTATTTTCCCCGGTTCCAGGTGAAATCCTTTTTCAATAATGCATATTTTTGAATCTTTATTAATTGTTATTTTACGATTGGCAAGAACTTCTTCCAATATTTTTTTTATATTTTCCGAACAAATTAAATCCATATCCATATAAAATCCTCTTTTATTCTAAGTTTCTGGAAACATCCCTGGTATTGTAATAGAAAGCACAATTCCAAGGATTATCAATATATTTATGATTAAAACAGTAATAGCGTTATGAGCTGTTAGTTCCATAATAGCATTAAATAAATAAATTATTGACCATATTTTTGTTATTAAAATATTAACTTCTATAAATAATGGTGACTTTTCAAATCCTTTTTTATAGGAATTTTTAGCTTCATACATAGTATAGGGCTTTGAAATTATGATAGAGATAAATCCCATTAGAGCTAATATTATATAAGAAATCAAATATCTATGATTTTGGGTAAAGTGTATTTTAAAATAAAAATATAATATATTTGAAATTGTAAAATAAGCTAATAATACACAGCACATAATTCCTACATTTTTATTTAATATATTTTTTATAAATATTATTAAAGCGGAAAGTAGTCCCAGTATCAGTCCTAGTTCATTTGGAATACTCCAGAAAAGTATTAAAGGTATAAAGCCAAACATTACATTTAAACTGGTTTTTAAACTAATAAACATTACCTGGTACCGGACTTTTCAAGAACTTTTTTTGAGGCTGTAATCATGTGATCAACCATATTTCTTTGTACTTCTTTTCTAAATTTTTCTTTCCCCATAAAATATCTCATTACCATAGACTGCATTTTCTGTTTTAAAGATATCTTTTTTATAAGTCCATTTTTTTTATAGTATCTATAATCAGCTGTGAATATAGCTCCTAAGTGGCCTTCTATGGCATCGGAAAACAATTTTTTTGAAGCTGCTCCTAAAAAGGTTTCTGATTTGAAATAATTTTTTTCACAGTAGCGTATACCCATTTTTGCAAAGGTGTATATTTGCTCATCTATAATATTATTTTGTTCACTTTGGTCAGTGACAAATCCAATTAAATTTCTATCTTCTCCAGTGTGTAATTCCAGTATTTGTTTTAAGTTTTCCTGTTCACTTAACTTTCCTGAAATTATATACCCTATTTGTTTGCCCTTTAGGAAAGGAATGTGGGTATAGCAAAAGCTTCTGTCATAATAAAGTTTGAAACGTGAAGATAAAAACCTATCCTTTATAACTCCGGCAAAAATAAGTATATCTGCATTTTTAATAATATAGTCCAAAAATTTTCTATATCCATCTTTATTATGATAAACACATATATTTTCCGGGGCACAGTTACAGCATCCTAAACAGGGGCCTTTTATGTCTATATCATTAAGATTAATTACTTCTATGGAATTTTGCACATAGCTTTTATATTTATTAATCATATCGTTGAGGTTAGTATCTTCTTTTCTGGCATCTGTTAAAATAATTATTTTTTTGTCGGTAGCGATAAATTTGTCTGTTTTACCTGGGTTGTATTTAAAGGTACTTTTACTTAAGGTATTAAATAACTTGGTAGTGGTCAAGTTTTCATTAACATAAGTGAGCAAATTCTCAAAGAATAATTCAAGTTCTAATCTTCTATTTTCTTTTGTTAAATCCATCATTTCATGAGATAGATATTCCACATAGTTCATATCTAAATCTTCACATATTGCTCTGATGTAATTGTGTGCATGAATATCTGCATAATGAATGGATGTGGAGAATGCACTGGTATATTTTCCTGAAAAATAACTTATAAAATTATTTTCAAATATGAGTTCAATAAACTTTTTATAATGGGAAGGTACTAGGGCATAATATAGTGGAAAAGCCCATATAATAGCATCTGCTTCTTTAACCTTTTTACATAGGTTTTCTAATTCTTCCTTATATTCCTCATACTTTTTTATTTTTTTTATTATATGGACATATTGAAATTCATGCTCTTTATAGGTTTGTTCTATATATCTGATCGAATGCATTGTAACACTTTTTTCTGATTTTGGACTTCCATTTAAAATAAGTATTTTCATAAGAACACCTCCTTAGATAATTTTATAGGCTTATAACGCTTTAAATATATTTTTCTTTTAACATGCAATATTTAATTAGTAAGGTGCATTATTGAGGGATTTAAAGAGCAACTAAAATAGAATAGAAGTACTTTTTAGACAGGCAGGTGACGGTTTTATTCAAATTGAATATGGCAGGGAACAACGGGCAGATATATTAGACTCTTTTAGAATGCTTGCTGTAGATGAATTGATAAAGGGGAAAAATATAAGAAGGCTTATTGAAACTCTTCCGGGTATTCAGAACAAATATGATACATTTTGATCCTGTAGAAATTTCGGCAGAAAAAATAATTGATGAAATAAAAGATGCAGAAGATTCAATTACAAGTATAGAGGATATGGTGATTGATTCAAGAATTATATATCTGCCTATTAGCTTAGTATGAAACATCCTCAATTTAAGGAAAGCCCATTTTTATATAAACCTTCAGGAGATAGAATTAAGTTTTATGAAATTACAGAGAAAGAATTGATAAATATATATGGGCATGTACATGATAAGACTGATTATAAATATGAAATTGAAAATGGACAAATAGTTGTAAAGGAATATCTAGAATTTTTAAAAAGAGATGATGTGGTAAAGGGAACTAAAGAGTTTCAGAAAAACAGGAGGAAGGCACAAAGAAGGCTCCTAGGCTTTAAATATTATAAAGTGAGGTGTAAAAATGATAAAGATACAAAATGGAGGAATAGAGGCTATTGTTGAGGATTGGCTAGGAAGATTGGGCTATATGGGTCTTGGAATGGCAGCAGCAGGCACTATGGATAGCTTAGCACTTCAACTGGGTAATTTGCTCGTAGGGAATAAAGTAGGTGAGGCAGGGATAGAAATTGCAGGAGGTTATTTTCAGGCAGAATTTCAAGAGGAAATGATTATAACTATTACTGGCACGGACATGAATCCAACTATTAATAACGAAAAAGTTAATTTATGGGAATCCATTAAAGTAAATAGGGGAGATATATTAAAATTTTCTCACTTTGGAGAATTTGGATGAAATAATTAAAGTGTTAAAAAATTCAAAGGCGGATGCAGTTCATCCAGGGTATGGTTTTTTGTCAGAAAATAGTTCTTTTGCAAAGGCTATTTCAGAAT